>Ga0181594_10002065_pt1 | contig 18606 bp, 13 predicted proteins | sample 071ome_18_FD_145603 | JGI IMG/M metagenome (GOLD analysis project Ga0181594, IMG submission 145603) | Coastal salt marsh microbial communities from the Groves Creek Marsh, Skidaway Island, Georgia - 071413BT metaG (spades assembly) | ecosystem: Environmental > Aquatic > Marine > Intertidal zone... | reverse complement strand
GTCACCAACCCGCTATCACTGATCGTCGCACTGTCCGCGTCCGCACTCACCGCCCAGGTGAAGGCGCCATCGTAGTTACTCACCTGAACCGTAAAACCATCCGCCGTAGACGCAGGCGTATCAAAGGTCGGCGTTAGGGAAGCGCCAGTGATTGTGACAGACACGGAAGTCACCGAGCCGTAGCCAGTCGCCGAGAACGTCAATGTGCCCGCAGTACCGGCGTTACCGTTCAACACCAACGACGAGAAGTCCGCCACCCCATTCGCATCCGTCGTCACCGTCGCACCAGACACTGACGCCGAACCCGACGACGCCGTGAACGACGCCGTCACCGACACACCGGACGTCGATAACGCCGTCCCCGCAGCATCAATCAACTGCACCTTCGGCGCAGCCGAATCCCAATCAGCCACCGCAGGCGAATACGTATAACCACTCGGCTGCTGCCCACCACCAAACGACAACGACAACCAATTCGCGTAGTAGCGCACGATGACAACACCATCACCACCATCGCCACCCTCGGAAACGACACTTGTCGAATCGTTGACGGACCAATTTCCGCCCGAGCCGCCGCCGCCACCACCAAGGCCATCTGTTCCATCTGACGCTACACAGGAACCAGATGATGGCGTAGCCGAACAAGTCGAGGTGAGGTAGCCATTGCCGGCACCCCCGCCACCGACGCCACCAATTCCTGGTGTTCCTGGGGTGTCTGCGGTCCAACCGTGAATGCCACCACCACCACCGCCGCCGTAAAAAACGGTTGTGCCGCTGAGCGTTGAGGATGTTCCGCGACCACCGCTGCCTGATCTCGAACCGTCAATAAAGTCATCTCCCGCGCCACCCGCACCGCCGCCACCACCAGTCCAGTAGACGGTGTACCCAGATGTCTGCCCCGAACCACCATTCGATCCTTGAGAGGGGTCGGTTGCAGGCGAGTTTCCGGAGCCGCCTGCGGAATAGGTGCTTCCAGAGCCTCCACCACCAGATCCACCGGCTCCTGCGTTCTGCCATGTCCAGCTCGCACCGTTGCCACCGCCGGCAGCGGTGAATGAACCAAAGCTTGAATCGCCACCAGACGACGCCCCACCCGGATTGGTCGACCCGCCGTCTTGCGCGATAGCTCCAATTCCGCCGGCACCAACATTCACTGCAACCGCACCTGACGGCGTAACCGAGTGCTGAGTTGACTCGCGAACGCCGCCACCGCCACCGCCGCCACCGACGTGTGCGCCGCCTCCACCACCGCCGCCGACCACCAATGCGTCGACATAGGTAACGCCCGAAGGCACTGTCCATGAACACGTTCCCGCGCCCCGGAACTCGGCCACGGTGTAATTACCAGAGGCGTACGTCAGCGGCGTACACGCAGTGTTCGCTGGCTGGACGTATCTGAGAATGACGACCCCAGATCCACCAGCACCGCCGGCCCCCTCGTAGTCACCACCACCGCCGCCACTGCCGGAGTTGGCTCGCGCTGCTGTTCCCACGCCTCGGTCGGCGTTCGCGCCATCTCCCGCGCCATAGGGGTTGTTTCGAGAGCCTCCGCCCCAACCGCGCTCGGAGGTGGCGTCCGAATTGTTATTTGGCCCACCGCCACCGCCGCCAGCGAAATAGGAAACCACTCCGGTAAGCGTGCTCGAAACGCCAGCACCTCCGTTGCCGCCATACGGAATCTGGGGAGAACACTGCGTTGCCTGGCCCTGAAGCCCAACACTCCCTGCACCGCCACCACCGCTGGCTGGTGTGCAACCGGCTGTCGACCGTCCATCTCCACCACGGTAGCCTTGTGTGGCATCTCCACTCGCAGCCGTCGTATCTTGACCACTACCACCACTCGATGCCCCAGAAAGTCCTGCCCCTTGTACTGCGCCCCCGCCGCCGCCACCATATGCGGTAACCGTTCCGAACACGGAGTCATCTCCGTCGCCACCTGCCTGAACGCTTGACACATTCGGGCCCGCGCTTCCACCAGCACCAACTTTGACCGTGATGTCGGCACCAGCGGTGACGCCATAGGAGAGAGATTCCTGCACACCACCGGCTCCGCCACCGCCGCCGCCACCACCGCCGCCACCACCGACTACGAGCGCGTCAACCGATGTCACACCATCGGGAACGGTCCACGTGCACGACCCGGTGTCTTTGAAGGCGACGACGCGATACGCGGTGCCCGAAGAATCCGTGTACTGCGTTTCATCTGGAGAACACGTTCCCAATGCTGCGGTGGAGTAGCTGACGATGACAACACCGGACCCGCCATTGCCACCATCAGACCGGCCGCCCGAGGCGCAGTTGGTGCCTCCTTTCCTTCCGTCGCCGCCGCCTCCTCCTCCGGAGCCGGTATTCGCCGACGCAGATGAGGCTGCCGCCACTTCGCCAGAACCGGAAGCAGTTCCATTTGCATCGCACCCTCGGCCGTTGCCACCCGCTGCGTAATACACGAACGACCCAGTGATGTCGCTCAACGTCCCGGGCCCAGCATCGCCGCCATTGCTCGCTGAAGTATCGCCTCCGGGTCCGCCAGAACCGCCACCACCGGCGCCGGCATACACCTGGGAGGCCCAAACGAAACTGCCGCCGTCATACCCCTGCCGCGGTGGACCCGCTGCTCCGGTTCCTCCGATGCCGTTGCTGTAGGCACCGCCACCACCAGAACCGCCGTTTGCCCCAGAGCGGGCGTCTATCGCTCCACCTCGACCGCCCCCTATCGCCAAAGCCGCGCCCAGTTGAGAATCCTGACCATTCTGTGCCGTCACCATCTCTGATCCAGATGGAGCGGGGACCATTCCCAGTCCGCCTTGCCCCACAACCACAGGAACGATTGCCGAAGCCGTGAGGGTTGTGCTGTCCAGCTCCAGAAGGCCACCTGCACCTCCGCCGCCACCCATCCAACCAGTGTCGTCATCTGCTGGACTTCCTGAGCCACCTCCACCACCGCCAGCAACGACGAGAGCGTCAACACTCGACACGCCTTCGGGCACGCGCCAGCCACCGGCTGCGGTGAGATACGAGCGGGGAAAGGTGACGACGGTGTTGTTCCCGTTGCTGATGGTCTGTTTGACGTCGGTGTAGGTGGGGCTGCCGACGGTGCGAAGGTTCGTCGAACTGCTCGCGCCGCTCACCCGGTTGTAGACGGTGCCTGTGCCGGTGGTGCCGGCAGGGCCTTCATTGAAGTCGTAAAACGCCTTGTGATTGCTCGCGGTGACAGACCCATCCGTATACATGCCGTAGGTATGCATGTCGGACACGATGGCCGTGGCATCCAATGCCGCGTTATACAACTTCACCTGGTCGACCTGACCCGGGAAGTAGTTGCTGCTGTGAATGTATCCGACCTTGAGAGGGAGGTCATAGGAGGATGCAGAAGTTCCGATCGAGTGCGTGTCCACAAGTTGGCCGTTGAAGTACACGCTTATGGACGTATCACTTCGAACCAAGGCAGCGTGCTGCCATGCGTCCATCGCCGGGGACACCCCGGTATCCTGAATCGTGCTGCTAGTCGAGCCGGAGTAGGCAAACCACCGCAACGTTCCGTTGGAGATGATCAGTCCGAAATCGCCGTCTCTGGCGATGACTGTGCAATAGCCGCTTGAGCAGGCAGTGCTTGACGGGTTGAACCATGCCGAGACGGTATACGAACTGAACTTGCCCAACGTCGTCGTGTCTTGGGACATGGCGTATTGGGACGAGCCATTGAGTGTCAAGGCGTAGTCCTGATCGGCCGCCTTCGCCATTGAAGGCAACGTCAACACCAAAAAAGACATGACCAAGCACGCACACAGCGCTGTGGCATGCGACGGGCGGGGAAAGAATTTTAGACAGCTCGGCGTACTCATAGCCGCTTTATCGATTCCTATGGCTTGCCATCAATGTCTCTCAGAGCTGCCGCTAGCGGCGAGCATCGGTTTGACCCATTACTGCGCCAGTCTAAATTCTTTTTGCACACTGCTCTTTGCCTACTTTGGATCTAACGTCTCGCTACAGAATGCGCTAGCCGCGACGACACAAAGCATCACCCGTTCCTATATTACGAGTATATATTTTTGGGTAATAGTCTGCTAGTTCGGGCTGAGCGGCGAAAGCTTGAAGCGCCCCCCGCAAATCGCGTTATATTTGCCTGGTGCCAAAGCAAGGTTCGAAAAAGCTCAACGTGGTGCCACTGGGTAAGCTGCAGGCCAAACAGCCTCGCGGCCAGGCCGTTCGGGTCAAGTTGCTCGATGCCGCTGAGGCGCTGCTTCTGGAGCAGGACGCTCACCAGCTTCGCCTTGACGACGTACTGGCTGACGCCGGCGTCGCGCGCAATACGCTCTACAAGCATTTCAAAGATCTCGAAGCCCTTGCAGAAGAGGCTTTGCTCAGGGGCTTTGCCAGAAATGTCGAACTCGACGCGCAGGCCATCTCGGGCGCGCTGGGCCGCTGCCAAAGCAAGGATGATCTCCGTAAGGCAATGACCGCTATCACCCGCGCCACCCAGAGCGCAGACAGGGCAGCCAGACGGATGCTCAGGATCAAGCTGTTGGCCATGGCTTCCAGTCGGCCGGCGCTAATGGAACGCGTGGCGGCGGTTCAGGCGGACATGACTGAGCGACTCGCCGACGAGTTTCGTGCGGCGCAGGATAAAGGTTACGTCCGATCTGATTTCCCCGCTCGCACGGCCGCGCTCTTCATTCAGTCCTACACGATCGGCCGGGTGCTACTCGACGTGGAGCCCCACACTAAAAAAGACGAGACCGACTGGGTCAATCTCATCGATCAGGTCATGGACCTCGCATTGCTTTTCTGACTGAACGCATCAGCTGTCCTTCGGCATCCGCACCTTGTAGGTCTGGCGCGCCATGGCGGCCAAATCGCCATTCACATCCCAGATTTCGGTATCGGTCTCGGCCACGCCGCGCGTGACCTGATGGGTGGTATGCCGCGCCAACAGTGGGCCCGCCGCGGGCTTACGCCGCACCTGCACGGTGAGCTCCACGGTCGGCACCCAGCCATAGGCGCCATAAATCGTGAAGATCGGCGGCGGCATAATATCGGCAAACATCAGTAGATCTATGGGCCTAGGGGCCGCGCCGTCCTTGTGGGCCAGCCAGGCAACGAACTCGCCGGAGTCGTTGGTCTTGCCCTCGGTGAACACCTCCGCACCCTGCACCATGCGCATGTCGATGCTTTGATGTATTTCCAGATGTGACATGGCGGGCGCGGCGACGTCATCAAAGGCAGGCACTTGGGGCGGGGCGACGTTGGCCCAGTCAGGGCCTTTCAGCTTATCGAGGTCGGTGTAGGCCGCGGTGGCGCGCAGCTTGAGCTCGCCCTCCTGCCGGAGGTCTGCACTGGCAAAGTGGGTACTGCGCGTCTCCGACAGTGACTCCACCGATACTTCCACCTGCCCTAACGCCACGGGCGCCAGATAAAACGCATTAATGCTCAGGGGGTCGGGCTGATTGAGGGCCTTAGAAAAGGCACGGCCGACGAGCGCCAACACATAGCCCCCATTGGCCACACTGCCAATACGCCAACCCCGATGAACCTCGGCCTGCCAGCGCGACTCGTTGAGGGCTGTGACTGCTGTCTGCTGTAAAAATTGACCCATAGCCTGTTGTGTATCCTTCTCTTTGTCGTTTTGTCGTTTTGTCGGTTTGTCGGTTTATCGGTTTATCGGTTTATCGTCTGATTTTCGCCGCTAACGGAGCTAGCGGCGCTCCATCCGGTCGCGGGGTGCCCCGTGACACGGCGCCGCGAGCACACCGGCCCGCTCACTGCTTTTTTGCGCCACATCGCTCTATACTGGCTGGCCGTATTACGCGCCGGAGCGGGATCTTGGCCCATACGCGTCGCCTGTCAGTTTTGCACGGATTGCTACTGACCCTGCTGAGTGCAGGGGCGACCCCGCTTGATACCGCTGCCCAGACCGCAGCATCATCGGCCGAGGAAGCAGCGGCGCCTATCGTAATCGATATGGCAGCACCCTTGGAGCCCGAGCGCCCCGACCCACCCCCAACTGAACCCAGCGCGTTGGGGGTTTACCGGAACTACATCGCATCCATGGAGTCGAGCGCCGGTGCCTTCGCACCCGGGCTCACCGAACAACTGCTGGGCCTGGGGCTTAACCTACAGGCGCTCGATCGCCATGGTGAGGCCGTCGAAGTCCTCAAGCGCGGCGTGCATGTCAGCCGCGTGCAGTCGGGGCTATACGCGGCAGATCAAATCCCGCTGCTTCGCGCTGAAATCCGCAGCCTCAGTGCCTTGGGGCGATTCAACGAAGTCGACGAGCGGCAGCGCTACCTTGCGCGAGTCGAGGCAGATGCGCTCGCCGGAACAGCGGCCTCGATCAGTGCGCTACTGGATCAAGGCGAGTGGGCAGAGCGGGCGTGGCAGCTCAAACTGGGCGATGAAGAAGCACACCTTGAACATTTGGCGCGCAGCTGGGAGTACTACCGCCTCGCCTTTAACCAAAGCACGCAGGTATACGGTGAACAATCGCTGGAGCTGCTGAAACCGCTCGAGGGGATGCTGCGCCTGCAGTATCGCTTTGCCAGCGAACAACGCGCCGAGGCCAGTAACGTCTTTGACACTGGCAGCACCCGGCAAGCCTCCATGATGGGAGGCACCTACCGCCGCGGCGAGGCCGTGCTGTCGACCATCGCCATGCTGAAAAAGGTCAACGGCGTGTCCGCCGGTGAACAAGCGTATGACCTTACGCGCCTTGGGGATTGGGCGTGGTGGCTCGGGCGTCGCTCCAACGCAAGAAACTATTACGATCAGGCGTGGCTGCGCATTACGCCCCCGCCCGCCTCGGCCCCTGAGTCGACGACAGAGGCAGTGGCACAAGGAGAATCCGACGAAACCAACTCGGCAGGAGCCGATGGCGGAACGTTGGAAGACGCGCGCGACGAGACATCTGCTATCGCTGGCAACTCAGACGAGCCCATACCTGATAACGCCGAGGGCGTCACAACCGACCCCAAACCGGGACCACAAACCACCGAGTCGGTTGCGCAAAGTGAGGCTGTGGGTGAGACAGCGATCGATTCACCGGGCCCTGTAAATGCTGAAAGCGACGCCGCGCCAGCCGACACCGCACTGGCGATGGCGCCGGAGGGAGAGGCAACCCCGGAACCTGAGGCCGCCTTGATACTGGAGCCTGAGATGCTGTCCGAGGATGATCCGGTCGCGCGCGCCGCCCTTTTTGCGACCGCAACGCCGCTGCCCGACATTGATCAGCTGCGCCCCCTACCTCCGTTTCGCGCGGACGCCTCAGGCCCCTTGGTAGTGCAATTCCAGATCAATTCCTCGGGAAAAATCACAGACTTGGAACAGGTGGCAATCACCACGGTCACAGAATCTGACGAGAGTGAGGCTGACACCACAGAAACTACGGCGTCACCCCAATTGGAAGAGAACCCGGCAGTGGACCGGTTGCTGCGCAAAATGCGGCGGATCCGCTTCCGGCCAGCGTATAAGGCGGGGGAAGCGGTGGAGACTGATATGATTGTGTGGTCTTTTGACATCAGCCCCACCCGTGATCAGGCGATGGCATTGCAACCATGACGAAGCGAATAACCCAGGCTATTGGAAACCCCAAAACCCTGTGCCGATTGCTTGGCGCCACGGGCATGGCGTCCGTGCTTTTGATGCTGGCGGGGTGTCCCTCGGCCAGCACGCCCACTACGCCCTCAATCCCTACGCCCCCTTCTGCGCCCTCAAGTTCTGGCGCGTCTTCGCCGAGCTCCGGGGGTGCGAGCAGCCCGAGCAGCTCCAGCACCAGCAGCGGCAGCGCAGGGTCGAGCAGCTCAAACTCGGGGGGGAGCAGCGGCTCCAGCGGCAGTAGCGCCAGTACGGGGGGCGCTAGCGGTGGCGCGACATCCAGCAGCGGTAGCGGCATGCCCGGCGGTGGCTCCGCGGGCGGCGGAAGCGACGGATCTGCCGGTGGCACCGAGACCGGACCCGCTGGCGATACCGGTTCGAGAGAACCGGGCTTTGGCGATATGGCCGGCGGCGCTGACCTGCCGTCGATGGTCGATACATTGCCGACTTTTGACGAGGACTATGGCACCGCGGGCGACGGCAGCGGCGCTACCGATAGCGGCAATGCGGAATCCGAAGGGGAATCCGCTACCAATAGTGGCAACTCTGACAACGGAGGCGGCTCAGGACGCGTCGCCGACGGCAGCACCTCTGGCAACGGTAGCGATTCACAGACCGGGCCGGGCACCCGCGCCAGTGGCGGCATGGAATCCAGCCCGGGCGCCGGGGGGCCGATGACGGCGGCTGAGCGAGTCGCGATTCTCGACAGGCAACTCGAAGAAAGCACCCGCGATTTCGACGGCATCATTTACGACGAAGAACAGCGCCAGCGCGACGCCGAGCGCGACCGCGCCGCGAAAACGGCGCAGTCCGCGGAAAGCGCAATCGAGTCTGAGCCCGGCGAAGATCCGGACTACGGTGGCGGCATGGCCAGCGCAGGCAGTGGCTCAGTTGGCGGTGGGATCGGCGGTCGCGGTGGCGCCCCACCGGCGGATGGCGCCAAATATCCGCCCCCGGCAGATATCCCGAATGGCAACGATGACGACGTGGTCGCCCGCCAGCTACGCGAGGCCGCCATGCGCGAACCCGACCCCGCGGTGCGCGACAAGTTGTGGAACGAATACCGCAAGTACAAGGGTATTGAGGCGCCCGAGTCATGATCCGACTGTTGCTGGGCATGTTAATCGGTCTGGGGCTGTTAACGGGCTGTGTCACCGAGACCGTCAAGTCCACGTCGGTGCCCGCACTCGAGGCACCCGATACCCTGACCCCCGAGGCTGAGCTCCTCGATGTGGGCGTCGTGATTTTGGATCCCGGTATCAGTGCCACCGAGGACGAAACCCTCGTTTACCCCGAGGTGCGCAAGGCCGAGGCCACCTTTATGGCGACCGAGCTCGCCGAGGTACTGACCGAGCAAGGCGGCTGGGGCGCGGTACGGGTGGTGCCGGATGATCGGCAGTTCTCAGATCTATTGGTGCGCGGCACCATTCTCGGGTCTGATGGTGAGAGCCTGGAGTTGAAGGTGTTGGTGAGCGACGCGCGCGGTAAGCTGTGGCTCGACAAAAGCTACCGTGGCATCACCAGCCGTTACGCTTATGAGCAAGGCACGCGGGTCAAGCAGGATCCCTTCCTCGCCGTCTACCGCATGATCGCTAATGACATGCTCGCCATATTTAATCGATTGCCTGCCGCAGAGCGCACAACAATTCGCCAGGTCGCCGAGATGCGCTTCGCGCGGGACTTTGCCAACGCCGGATTTGCCGACTACCTCGACGAGGACGCGGCGGGAAACATCACCTTGCGCCGGCTGCCCGCCGAGGACGATCCGATGCTCACACGGATCCGAGGTCTGCGGCAGCGGCACTACGTTTTTGTCGATACCCTGCAAGGGCATTACACCGGTTTCGCTGAAGATATGTACTCGCCGTATCAGGAATGGCGTAAAGCCAGCTATGAAGAGACCGTGGCGCTGCGCGAACTCGAGGCTGAATCGCAGCGCGAAATGATTGCAGGCGGTGCAGCTATTCTGGCGGGCATCGTGGCACAGTCTTCCGGCAACAGCGTCACGCGCACCGCCGGTGCCGTGGGCGTCATCGGCGGTGGCGCTCTGCTCAAAAGCGGTTTGGAAAAACGGGCAGAATCCAATATCCATTCACTGGCGCTCGAAGAACTTGGCCAGTCACTGGATGCCGAAATCACGCCGCGGGTGATCGAACTCGAAGACCGCACCGTGCGCTTGACCGGCAGCGTGGAAGATCAGTACGACCAATGGCGGGAACTGTTGGCGGATATCTATGCCGCTGAACTCGCCGCGCTCGAACCACCAGCCGCGGAGGCTTCAGCCGCTAATCCGCCCGCCGCTACTGATACCCAGGATTCGTGACCGACCACAAAGCGCAGCCCCTCTCCGCCACCGCCTTCGAACCCGCGCCGACCGCCCCCGAACCGGTTACCGCCGCGCCCGCAGGTGGGGACAATCGTGTTGTCATGATGGGTCTCGTCGCAGCGGGCGTGCTGCTGCTGTTTGTCTTTTTTGTACTACCGAACCTTGTAAGCACCGACGATCCTGCCGCCATTGAGCGCAGTGCCGACAGTACTGCGCCCGCAGTGACGGTCGCGGGCCAGAGAGCCCCGGCCACGGCGGCCGCCGAAGGAGCGGGCCGCAGCCCCTTCGCCGAGGCGCAGGAGAGTGCGCTACGCCGCGAAGCACAGGAAGTGCTGCAGGCGCTGTTGTCGCTTCAGGAATCATTGGATTCGCGGGGTGCGGCCCGCTGGGGCCAACCTCCGTATGGCAACGCACTCGAGGCCGCCGCGGCCGGCGATACCGCTTACCGGGAGCGCGCCTTCGGCGACGCCACTGCGCAGTACCAGCGTGCGCTCGACACCCTCCTCACACTGGAGGCCAGCCTGCCGACGCGCATCGAGGCACTGCACGACACGGTCATAGCGGCGATTGAATTGGGGGATATGCTGGCGGCGCCGGCACGCTTTACGGAACTGTCCGAAATGGCTCCGGCCGACGTGCGGCTGATTGCACTGGAGGATCGAATTCGCGCCTTGCCTGAGGTGGTTGCGGCGCTGCAAGCAGCGGAGTCCGCCGAGGCGGCCCGCGATCTCAGCGGCGCGGTCGCCGCAGCACAAACCGCAACACAAATCGATCCCGCGCATCGACGCGCACAGCAACGTTTAAACACCCTGCGCGGCGCCCTCACCCGCCAACAATTCACCGATGCCATGACTGCCGGCTACGGCGCACTCACGGACGCGAATTATGATCGCGCCGAGTCGCAATTTCGCACCGCGGCAAAGCTGATCCCGGGCGCCCCGGAGCCCGCATCGGCACTGGCAGAGGTAGCGCAGGCGCGAACACAGGCAAAACTACTTGGTCTGAACCAATCTGGCCTGCAAGCGGAGCAGGACGAACGCTGGGCAGAAGCGGTCACCACTTATCAAGAAGCGCTGGCGATAGACCCACTGCTGCTGTTTGCCACCGAGGGTATCGCGCGGGCTACCCCCCGGGCGGCACTCGATGAGCGGCTGGAAGCCATCCCCAAGGAGCGCGATCGATTAATCGACGCGCGCATCATGGGCCTCGCGCAGGCCACGGTCGCCGAGGCCACGGCCATATCCGCGCCGGGACCAAGGCTGCAATCGCAAATCGAGGCGGCACAGGCGACACTCCTGTACGCCAGCACACCCGTGGCTGTTGCGCTGACCTCCGACGGTATGACTGATGTCACGCTGCTGCGGGTCAAACGCTTGGGCACACTCACTAGAGAGACCTTGTCTTTGCGGCCCGGGGTTTATACCGCCGTTGGCATTCGCGACGGATTTCGCGACGTCCGGGTGCAATTCGAAGTGCGACCGGGTGAGCAAAATGCCGTCGAGGTACGATGTGTCGATGCCATTTGAGCAACGTCCATGAGTGACCCCGATAGCAACATGACGCCCGCGCCGTTGACACCGGCCCCACAGGCTGGCCGTGGCGAACAACTCACTGCCGCAAGCTTCGAGCCGCTGAGTCACGCCGCAGCAGAGAAGCGCCGCATCGCGCCGGCGCAAATCCTCATGGGTGTTGCCGCCGCTGTCGTCATCGGGCTGTTGTTCTTCTTGTTCACTGCGCGGTCGCTCACGCTCAATATCGATACCGACGCCGACGCCCGCTACTCACTCAGCGGCTTGCATTGGGCATTCGGCGACCGGTTACTGGTGCGCCCCGGTGACTACGCGCTCGCCGTCACGGCAGACGGCTATCACCCCTACGAGCAGGTGATTACCGTGGGTGACGCCGACACTCAGCAATTGGATATCAAACTTGCACCCCTGCCGGGAACGCTAACGATTAATACCACGCCCGCCGGGGCAACACTGACACTCGATGCGCTGCCCTTGGGTCCTGCCCCGATTGCGTCGCTGTCTTTGGAAGCCGGGGATTACCGAGTGACAGCGGCGCTGCCACGCTATCAACGCTGGGAAGGCAACGTCTCCATCGTCGGCAGACAGCAAGACCAAACCCTCGAGGTCGCGCTGGTACCCGACTGGGCACAGGTGCGCTTTAGCACCACCCCGGTCTCGGTCACGGCCAGCGTCGATGGTGAACCCACCGACATCACTGACGATGGCGTCGCGGTGTTATCCGGCGAGCGGACGCTGGTACTCAGTGCGCCGGGCTTCGTGCCTGAAGCAATCACGCTCTCTGTCGTGGCGGGCGTCGATCAAACTCTCGGCGACATTAGGCTCACGCCAGCCGATGCCACACTCACGCTCGAGAGCGTGCCGCCGGGCGCCGGTGTGAGCGTCGACGGCACCTTCGCGGGGCTAACGCCCCTCGTCGTGCCGCTCAGTCCGAGCGAGGGCCACGCCGTGAGAGTCTCAAAGGCGGGCTTTAAACCCGGCACCTTCAATGTGACGTTGGCGCGCGGGGAGACCGCGGGCCGCACCATCACACTCGAGCCAGAACTCGGCGAGGTGCGCTTTGACATCACCCCGGCGGAGGCAGAGCTGGTCATCAATGGCCGGACCATGGGCAAAGGCAACCAGCTCCTATCCCTCCCGGCAATCGCACAACAAATTACCGTCCAGTTGGAGGGCTATGCCCCTTTCGAGGCGACCGTACAACCCAAACCGGGTTTGCCGCAGCTCATTAGCGTAACGCTGCTGACTGACGCTGCGGCGCGCAAGGCCGCGATGACCCCGACACTCTCCACTACACTCGGGCAAACCCTGGTGTTGATCGATCCGTCGGTCGAAACCCAGAACCCGTTCACTATGGGTGCCTCACGTCGCGACCCCGGGCGCCGCGCCAACGAAGTTGAGCACCCGGTGGAATTAAAGCGCGCTTTTTACCTGGCGACGACTGAGACCACCAATGCGCAATTCCGGCAGTTCGAGGCCAGCCACGACTCAGGGCTCATCGAGAGCTACTCACTGGATCGAGACCTTCAGCCGGTTGCCGGTATCAGCTGGCAACAGGCGGCGAGCTTTTGTAATTGGCTCAGTCGCCGCGAGGGGTTAGCGCCGTTTTATCGCGAAAATCAGGGCATCATTATTGGCTTTAACCCCAGTAGCACGGGCTACCGACTGCCCAGCGAAGCTGAGTGGTCCTTTGCCGCGCGCATCGACGGCGACGCCGTGCGCCGCTTTGCCTGGGGCGACGAGTTCCCACCGAGTCGAGTGGTCACCAATGTGGCCGATAACACCTCGGCACTGGTCACCGGCCGGATCCTCAACGGGTACACAGATCAGTTCGTGGTGTCGGCACCGGTGGGCAGCTTTCCGCCCAACCATCGCGGACTCCATGATATGGGTGGTAATGTTGCCGAGTGGATGCACGATGGCTATCGCATCCCCTCCGCTAATGCGGAGCTGGAGATTGACCCACTCGGTGAGCAACGGGGCGACAATTACGCCATCCGCGGGGGCAGCTGGGCGCTGAGTCGACTGTCTGAACTGCGGCTGACCTTCCGGGATTATGGAGAACGAGGACGCGATGATCTGGGCTTTCGAATCGCACGCTATGCAGAGTGATCATTCCCGCGGGGTGTGGCTACGGAGCGTGTGGGTCGCTGTGGCGTTACTGATGGTGGCCCCGGCGATCGCGCAGCCCGCTGCCGAGGTGCCAGAAGCCACCGAGTCGGTCGCGGTAGAAGCGGGCGAGACCCCCACCGAACCGACTGATAATGCCGTCGCAGCACCCACCGAGGTGGCACCCGGTACCATAGTGGATTACGAACCTACGGAATCGATTTCGGAAGACCTCTCGGTATCGTTTCCCGTGGATATTTGATCAACACAGGAGCCGACCATGAAGTTGCGTTTACCTTCGGAGTTCCTTTTTCAGGTGTTCGCGCTGCTGTTTGCGGTGATCGTGGTACATGCGGCCTACGTAGGGGTGATCCGCCCCAGCGCAGATTCACAGCTGGCGCTGCAAGCGGCACAGCAAGCCGCAGGTGAAACGCCGACCGGGAATCGCTCACTCACCGTGGTGATCAAAGACTACGAGCAGGAAGCCTGTTTTATTCTCATGCTCTGGGCGCTGGCGATTATGGGACTCAAGGCGACGCGCACGCGCGCCGAAGTGGTGATGCTTAGCCGCGAGCTGATCGCAATCCCTGAGGGCACAAGTATCCTGCCCCGCGACGCGCGCGAACAATCACGCTCTCTCGAATCCCTACCCGTCGAAGAACAGGACTACCTATTGCCTCGCGCGCTGAGCAACGCGCTGAGTCGCTTTACCACCACGGGAAGCATCCCGGCCGTGTCCGACGCGGTGCGCGAGCAGTGCGATATTGAAGCCGACCGACTCGACTCCGAGCTCTCAATGGTGCGCTACATATCATGGGCGATCCCGTCGATCGGATTTATCGGCACCGTTAGGGGCATTGGCGATGCACTCGGTCAGGCCTACAAGGCTGTCGAGGGGGATATCTCCGGCGTCACCGTGAGTCTCGGGGTAGCTTTTAATAGCACCTTCGTCGCGCTGGTCTTGTCGATCATCATCATGTTTGCACTGCACCAGTTGCAGCTCTCTCAAGAGCGTCTGGTACTGAATACGCAGCGTTACATTGACCGGCACCTCATCCGGCACCTCTCTGTACCCCGTGGTTAATACCGTGTCAGTGATACCCCGCTACTAATGCAATTACTCGACTGCAACGATGCGTCTCTGCGCTTGTGGCGCGATGACCAGGACACCTTTTCGATCGGCATCGCATGGTTCGACGAGCATCGCTACCATTTTGGTGACAGCGCTTGGCGGCAAGCGCGTCGCGCGCCGCGCGCGGTCAATAACCGCTACTGGCATCGACTCTCGACACAACCTTTGAGCCCCGCGCTGGGGCCCGCACGCCACACCGCGGATCTGGTTCACGCGCATCTGGAGGCCTTACTCGCTGACACGTCGGGCGAGATCACCTTGGTGATTCCCGGTGTCATGGAGCCGGCGCAGTTGTCCCTGCTCCTCGGTATCCTGCAGACCTTACCCGCCACCCCTACCGCCGTTGTGCACCGTAGCGCGCTGATCGGCGCAGGACAGGGCGAAGCCTGCGCTCATGTGGAACTGCACTTGCACCAAGCGAGCGTGACCGCGGTTGCGATTGCCGACCACAGCGCGATAGCCGGAGAAACACAGCTCCTCCCGGGCTCAGGCTTGCTGGGGCTCATCGACGAAATTGCCGAAATTATCGGGCAACAATTTGTCAGTCAGACGCGGTTTGATCCGCAGCGCCGCGCGGACACAGAGCAATCGTTATACGAGCAGATACCAAGCTTATTGCGCTCGCTCGCGGCGCAAGGTGAAGTCAGCTGCGCGGTGGAGGGTCATACTGCCCGCATCAATACCGAGATGTTACGGCCGGTGGGCCAGTACTTTTCAGCGGCGCTCGCCCCACTGATCCCGGCGGGCACCTCCTTGATCGCACTCGACAGTTTGCTCGCCATACTGCCCGGGCTGTCACTGTCATCAGCGACGGGCGAGGCTCTGCTCATCCGTACGGTGACACCGGAGGCCATCACCAAGGCCAGCGCGAGTTTGCCACCGCCGGGCGGGGAGCTGGTATTCCAGCGTCAAGTGGGCTGCGTCAGCGCCGACACAGCCGCCACCGATACAACCCCACAAGCACGTATCACAATGCCAGCAATCACCCACTATCTGGTTGCCGGGCGCGCGAAGCCGTTGACCGCCGGTGCAATCATTGCCACGGGTATCACGGTAGTAAGCGCCGGAGAGATTGCGATTGCCGAGGGTGCGGACGCGACGCTTAATAATGCACCGGTCGATGGCGTCATCCACCCCGAGGTGGGTGACACGCTGATGGCCAGTGGCGTCGAGGTGCACTTTATCGCCGTGGAGTCATAACGAGTGGCGCGTCGCAAGCGACAATCCTCCACGTTTAACCTCAGCTTTCTCGACATCATGTCCTGCGGCTTCGGCGCCGTGGTGCTGGTGTTTTTGATTATCGATCACTCACTCGAAGTAGAAATTCAAACGGTCAACGCAGAGGTGCTCGCCGAGGTCGATCTGTTGGAAGAAGACATCCGTGAGGGTGAGGCCGGATTGGTCCGCTTGCGCAATGCGCTTGATGAGGCTGATCTCGAGATCGTTGAGGCCGACGGCCTGGCGCGGCGGATCACTGAAGAGCTCGATGAATACGAAGCCTTGATCGCCTCCATCGAGGAGTCCGGCGTGAGCGACACCGACGCGATTGCCAAATTGCAGGCCGAGATCAACCGGCTCGAAGACACCATCCGGTTGCTGGAAGAAGCGGCGGAAGCCGAGGCCGGGCGCAGTGCGCGCGAATTTGTTGGCGAGGGCAACCGCCAGTACCTCACCGGCCTCAACCTCGGCGGGCAACGCATCGCTATCTTGGTAGATACCTCGGCCAGCATGCTGGCAAACCAGTTAATCAACGTAATCCGGCTACGGAACATGGACCCCGCACTGCAGAAGCAGGCGGGCAAGTGGACGCGGACCCTCGCTACCGTCGACTGGCTCACGGCACAGCTACCCGTGAATGCGCAGTTCCAGGTCATTACCTTCAATACCACTGCCCAACCGGTGATTGCCGAAACCGCGGGTCAGTGGCTGCAAGTGGCAGACACACCGAAACTTGAAGCGATCAGCCTAGCGCTGCGTGACCAACTCCCCCAGGGGGGCACCAGTCTGCATAACGCCTTCAGTGCGCTCAGCGCCCTGCCGAGCCCGCCGGACAATATCTTTCTCCTCACCGACGGCCTGCCCACTCAGGGCGAGCGCCCCCCGCGCGGGAGCAAAGTCAGCGGCAACGACCGCCTGAAGCTCTTTCGCGAGGCAATCCGGCGGCTGCCGGGCGGCGTGCCGGTAAACATTATTCTGTTGCCAATGGAGGGTGACCCCATGGCCGCTTCGGAGTACTGGCAGCTGGCCCGCGCCTCGAGCGGCAGCTTCTTGTCGCCCTCGACGGACTGGCCCTGAGCGCTGCCGATGCGAGCCCGACGCGCCCCCGCTGAGTTTTCCTTATCCTTTCTGGACGTCATTTGCTGTGGCTTTGGCGCCGTGATTCTGTTGCTGATGATCACGAAGACGGTGCAGCCACAGGTGATCGAGCAGGCAATGGTCGATGCCGAAGCGGCGGTGGCAGACCTGACCGAGCAATTGTTTGAGATTCGCGGTGAGACCACGATTCTCAATCGGGATCTCAATGTGAAACGCGAGCAGATCTCTGAGTACGAAGCGCGTATCGCCATTCTGCAAGGCACGCTGGCGCGAACCCGTTCGGAATATGACGCGCTCAACACCTCAAGGAATGCCAACGCCATCATCCGCGAACAGCTTGCCATCGCGCGGCAAAAGCTCTCCGAGGAAGAGCTTCGCCTGCTCGGCCGCGACGCGGAGAAGAAAAATCAGTTGATTGGCGGCATCCCGGTCGACAGCGAGTACATCATTTTTATTATCGACACCTCGGGCTCGATGTTTTCCTACGCGTGGGAGCGGATGCTCCGGGAGATGGAGGCCACCCTCAACATCTACCCCGAGGTAAAGGGGATTCAGGTGCTCAACGACATGGGCAACTATTTATTCAGCCGCTACCGCGGCGAATGGATCCCGGACACACCCGCGCGACGCAGCCTCATTCTGCAAAACCTGCGCAACTGGAATGTGTTTTCCAACTCGTCTCCGGTGGAGGGCATCACCAATGCGGTGCGCACGTTCTATGACCCCGGCAAAAAAATCTCGATCTACGTTTTTGGCGATGAATTCACCGGGCCCTCGATAGAGGAGGTCGTGCGCACGGTGGACCTCCTGAATAACGAGGCTGCCAACGGCGAACGCCGGGTGAGGATCCATGCGGTGGGCTTTCCGGTGCAGTTTATCCGCCCGCCTGAATTACAGGCGACCGGAGTTCGGTTTGCTACACTGATGCGGGAACTCACCCTAAGGAATGGGGGTAGCTTCGTTGGCCTCAACGACTTCAGACCGTGAGCCACGGGTCAACCGCTGGCTCTGCTGGCTTTGCCTCACACTGTTGACCGCAGGGTGTGCGAGCAAGCAGGTGGTCGTTGAGGGTAACTTCCCCACACCATTGCTCGAGCCACTGCCCATCACCCTCGGCGTGATCTACCCATCGGCGTTCGCTGAACATGAAGTGTTTGATGAAGCCAAAGGACGCGCCGAGTCAGACTGGCTCGTTAAGACGGGTGAGGCCCAGGTCGAATTCTGGGACATTCTGCTGGCCGGCATGTTCGAGGAAATTGTGCACATCCGCGACTGGGATACCGTACAACGCCGGCGTGGTGATATTGATGGCGTGCTGATTCCTGCGATTGCTGAATTGCAATACACCATACCGACCCACACTAACGTCAAGATCTATGAGATCTGGATGCGTTATGCCTTCCGAATGGTCGATATTTCAGCCATCCACCAGCAAGAAGATGGGGCGCTGACCTTTAATCCGGAGGACCGACTGGCCGCCTGGCCGATCACCGCCTATGGCAAAACACCCACTGCGTTTTTGCAGTCGGATGAAGAGGCCGTGAATCTTGCGGCGGTCGTGGCCCTCCGGGATGCCGGCGCACATTTTGTAACCACCTTTGGCGCCA
>Ga0181594_10002064_pt1 | contig 18619 bp, 19 predicted proteins | sample 071ome_18_FD_145603 | JGI IMG/M metagenome (GOLD analysis project Ga0181594, IMG submission 145603) | Coastal salt marsh microbial communities from the Groves Creek Marsh, Skidaway Island, Georgia - 071413BT metaG (spades assembly) | ecosystem: Environmental > Aquatic > Marine > Intertidal zone... | reverse complement strand
GATAGTGCATCTGTGGACGGAGCCGATATTTCGGTCGATCACAATGAAGGTAGTGATTTTGGCGCTGTAGTTGGCCACGATTTTGGGGCCTTCCGCCTCGAAACTGAAGTCGCATATAAGCAGGCTAACCTTGAGGCGATCAATTTCGGTATCACAGAAGTCGCCGCCAATGGCGAAGGCAATTTCTTGAGCTTTATGCTGAATGGCCTTTTCGATTTCGGTAAAGATGACGGCCTCCAAGGCTTCTTCGGTGGCGGCTTCGGTATCGCACGTTCCCAGCTTGAAAACGGGCTGATTGCTCAAGGTAATGCCGCGGGGCTTTACGATGATTCCGACACCGGCATTGCATGGCAGCTGCTTGCAGGTGCTCGCGCACCGTTGACTGATCGTTGGGACGTTGGCTTGAAGTATCGCTACTTCAATGCACCTGGCATCAATATCGTGGCACGTGATGGCACAGGCCTCGAGACCGATGTGTCAAGCCACTCATTGCTTGGCACATTGACCTACAATTTTGGTGAAGAGCCGGCTCCACCGCCTCCGCCTCCGCCACCACCGCCACCACCACCTCCACCACCACCGCCTCCACCGCCTCCACCGCCGCCTCCACCGGCTCCGGTGTGCAACACTGGCCCGTACATCGTCTTCTTTAACTGGGACGAGTCGGATATTACGCCAGAGGCTGCGACAGTGCTGGACAACGCGGTAACGGCATACGCAGATTGCGGCACGGCCAGCGTAATGCTTGCAGGTCACACCGACCGTTCAGGCACGACGACCTACAATATGGGTCTTGCTGAACGTCGTAACTCATCAGTTCGTGACTATCTGAATGGTCGCGGAATTCCTGATGATCGTATCGGCAGTGAAGCCTTCGGCGAATCGCAGCCACGTGTAGCCACTGAAGATGGCGTTCGTGAGCTTCAGAACCGCCGTGTTGAAGTTACCTACGGACCGGGTTCCGGTATGTAAGTTGCCTCTTCAGGTAAATTGATAGAAAAGGGCCGGAGAAATCCGGCCCTTTTTGTTGATACTGGAGACACTGGCTTTGCGCTCTACAACACTTGCACTTGCCACCATGGCCATGGCCCTTTGCGCCTGCTCTTCGAAAGACAAAGGCGAGACGGGATCGACTCCCACGATAATTGGCTCTGCATTGATAGCTACAGCGAGCGGGACGGAGATCGGCACAGCCGAGATCGTCCGCGCGAAGGGCGCCATCTCGATTTCGGTCAAGGTCAACGGGTTTGAAGCCGGCGAGCGCGCGCTTCATCTACATTCAACTGGGGCCTGCGATGCACCAGACTTCACAAGCGCTGGAGGCCACTTGAATCCTTTCGAGCGGGCGCACGGCAGCCTAAATCCGGATGGTCAGCACCTTGGGGACATGCCCAACATTACCACGGACGATAATGGCCAAGCCACACTCACCTTCACATTCTCCGACGATCCTGACCATCTCATCCAGGAAATATTTGACGCGGACGGAACAGCAGTGATGATCCACGCTGGTCCGGACGACTATATCAGCGACCCAGCCGGCGCTGCCGGTCCAAGGATCGCGTGCGGAGTAGTCAAACCAGCCAATTAAGCCGAGGTTGGCTCACCGGCCGCAATCGCACGCTGGAGAACAGTTTCATTTGCCTTGGGAACGAGCTTCAGTGCCGAAAGCAGAAGCACTAATCCGATAGGTGTAATCCATAGGGTCGACAACACACCTGTGCTTAGGTCCCCATCGTTTTGCGCAGAGACATAGCCAGCCATATAGGGCCCCAACGCCAACCCAACCAAGGTAGTTGCGAGGAAGAAGGTCGCTGTAGCAGTCCCTCGCATGCGCGGCAGGACAAGAGCCTGGCTGCTGGCTGCAGCCGCTCCCAATGCTGACGCTGCCAGCGCTCCGACAACAACATTGAGTATCAGGAAAAGCGTAAAGCTATCCGTCGTATACTGAATGATCGCAAACGGGATCGGGGAAAGCAGTCCGAACAATATTACCCAAACACGCCCCGAGGACATGCGGGTGTAGAGAAAATCTGCCATCCGGCCGCCAAGGATCACTCCCAAGAAACCGCCAGCTGCGCCGCCACCGCCTAGCCAGAACCCAAGCTCGGCCTTGGAAACATCGAATACGCGCTCGGCATAGGGAGCTCCCCAATAGGATGCAGAGTATGCCATGAACGCCACCGTGCCGTACCCGAGAATGGTACATAGAAATGCTGGTGATCCCCATGTCAGCGCAAACGTGGGATAGTCACGGTGCTTAAGCGCCGTTGCCCAGCAGAAAACTGAGTAATATCCGATAGCCAAAAGAAACCATTGATCGGTGATCGCTGGTAAACTGAGCACCAGGAGCCCTCCGAGCGCTTCAACAATGACGCCATTGCCAGAGGCCAATGCCACTGTGATGAGATGTGCAATCACAAAAGATGCGGCGAACACAAGAATATTCAGTCCCAGCGCAGCAGCCCCGCGCGATGCCGCACCTACGAAAGTAAACGGCGGGATGACGGTGTAAAGCTCACGGACGAAGCCCTGAAACGGCTTGGGATCTTCGGGCGTTGGCAGCCCGTCGATCGCACCGCGAACAGGTTCGCGCAGCGTCGCCACCCAGACTGCCAGCAGCATGCCGGGTACCCCGACCGCTATGAAAGCGGCCTGCCAACCAGCCAGGCCAAACCAAGGATCTCCGCCGGGATAGGCCGCGTTCCAGCGGTCAACAATGACGCCGCCAATGGCCAGCGAGACACCGCCGCCAATATATAGTCCAGAGCTATAAATTGCGAGCGCGGTTGCCCGCAGCCTCGCCGGAAACCAATCCGAGATGAGCGAATAAGCCGAAGGGCTGGCCGTGGCTTCACCCACTCCAACACCAATACGCGCAACCGTTAGCTGTGCGGCATCACGCGCAAACCCGGATGCCGCTGTCATTGCGGACCATAATGTCAGTCCAAGCGTAATGAGCCGAATACGCTTCCAGCTATCGGCAAGCTTCCCCAGTGGAATGCCGAAAAGCGCATAAAAGATCGCGAAAGCCGTTCCGTATAGAAATCCAAGATATGCGTCGTCGACGCCCAGATCGGCCTTGATATCATTGGCAAGAATCGAAAGAATCTGCCGGTCAATGAAGTTCAGAACATAGAGTAGAACCAAAACGCTAAGCGCATACCAGCTATAGGCAGGAACGGCTTGCTCAGTATCGATCGACTTCTCGGCTTGCGCCGCGGGTTCGCTCATATTGTCTGCTTCTCTTCCAGTAGGGATCAGGCCACGTAGGGGGTGCTATCGACTAGTCTGGCCTCGGCAAAGCCCTTTTTTCGCAGGCGACAAGAATCGCAAAGTCCGCACGCTTGGCCTGCTTCACCAGGATCATAGCAAGACCAACTCATCGACGGGTCGAGACCCAGTCGATCACACTCGCGCGCGATATCTGCCTTGGTCATGTGTTGCAGCGGCGCGTGCACAGTGAAAGCCCCGCCCTCCACACCTGACTTTGTTCCAAGCTGAGCGGTTTTCATAAAGCTTGCAATGAATTCTGGTCGGCAATCGGGATACCCCGAATAGTCGAGCGCATTCACGCCGATAAATACGTCGGTCGAACCCGCAGCTTCGGCTGCCGCGACACAGAGTGATAGAAACACAAGGTTGCGAGCGGGCACATATGTAACAGGGATGGCGCCCCCCACTCCTGACTTCGGGACATCGATTTCATCAGTGAGAGCCGAGCCTCCGATAGAGCGCATGTCGAGCTCAAGTCGAAGGTGGCGTTCAACGCCAAGTTTCTCGGCAACGGCGGAGGCGGCTGCAAGCTCTCGCCTGTGCCGCTGTCCGTAATCGATCGTAACTGCGTGCACCGTGAAACCTTGTTCAATAGCAAGGGCAGCAGTGACCATAGAATCCAGTCCGCCGGAAAGCAGAACGACAGCAGGTGATTGTTTAGGTTGTTGGATATCTGCCATGCGGCCGACTTAGAAGATTTAGCCCTGCTTGCAACGGGATTCCTATCGAAAGAATTGGCCTCAGCAGCTACCTGTGCGACGCGCCTCTGCACTCAAATCAAACGGACGCCCATCCACAATGCCTTGCGTATCGATCTGAACCAAGGCACCGGTCTCGCGTCGTATCGTTGTGCGCCCATATCCGTTGCCACGGCACGTGTATTGCACAGTTACTTCTGTTGCATTGTCCTCAATGACAAAACGGCTGCAGGTTTGAACCGTATGCTGGAGCTGGATAAACTCAGTTCCATCCCGAACGCAGATCTGGCGGCTAGGAGTTCCATCCCGAAACGTTATTGTCCATTCGCCCTTGTTTAGTCCAGACAGCATCGCGAGCGCTGACGTTTGCGCAGATCCAGGCACCGCCATTGCGAGCGCAAACAATCCGGCAGCGCTGCTGACAGTCACTATCAATGCGTTGGTCACTTTCTTCATCATTTTCTTATCGCCTTGCAGGCAAGAATTACACAAAAAGGAGTAGCTTGCATGCGATAAACCGTTGCTGAACATCGACAGACTGAAATTATAGGTTCAGTACGAAGTCTCGTGAGCAGAATGCACAATCGACCACGATGTGCCCTTGCCCGTTTCGCATCGCATCCCGCTCACCTTCGGGGAAACGCGACACAACCTCGTCATAATGCTCGACAGTGCAACGGCAGCCCTTTGACAGAGCTGCGCCTTTTTCGACGAGAATTTTCTCTTCTTCGTGAAATAGCCGCCAAATCAGAGCTTCCATCGAAAGCTTTGGATCCATCAACTCTGCGTGGCTAAGACTGCCGCCCAGCGCTTCGATATGCTCCCAGTCGGGGTGGTCAACCTGCGCGTCGAGCCGTTGGCGCCCTACTTCGCCTTGCGGCAAATGCTGGAGCAACATTCCCCCAGCGATGCACTGCCCTTTGTGAAAGCGAATGCCCAGCCGCACAAGAGTTGGTATCTGCTCTGATTGCAAGAAGTAGTGCTCGCAGGCTTCTGCCAACGACGCGCCTTCGAGGGGGACAATCCCCTGATACCGCTGACCCTTCCCCGTTTCGAAAGTGATTGCAAGATAGCCGCTGCGGAATAGGCGCATCAGTGAGGGGTTTGCGCCAACGTCGCCCAATGCAGCGCGATCAAAATCGGCATAACCGCGAAGGGCACCTTCCTTGAAGTCAGCCACAAGCAGTCGAACCGGGCCGGTCTGAGTCTGCGCCTGCAAGGTGAGCTGTGCGCCCTCTTCCTTCTGGAGCCCGCCCATCAATGCGCCCAGCAATAACGCCTCAGCCAACAAGTGCTTCACAGGAGCTGGATAGTCGTGCGCGCTTAGCACTCCTGCAACCACATCATCCAGACGCGCAATTCTCCCGCGCGCATCACGTGCAGGGATGCTAAAATTCAGCAATTGGTCCTGATAGGTTTCGACGTGCTTGGTCATTGGCGACAATATGGGGCCTATCGGATCAATTGAAAGCCCGCTTCCTCTGCATTCCTAAAGCTGACCAAAGCACCAGCGCAATATCGATTTCTGCGCATGGATTCGGTTCTCAGCCTCATCGAATACAACTGACTGATCGCTTTCGAACACAGCCTTGCTGACCTCTTCATCGACATGCGCCGGCAGACAGTGCAGGAATTTCGCATCGTCCTTCGCCATTGCCATCAATGCCTCATTGACCTGATAGGGCGCCATCGCGGCAAGCTTGTTATGCGCGTGATCCTGACCCATCGAAACCCAGGTGTCGGTGACAATGATGTCAGCACCAGTTGCCGCAAGCGCGGCATCCTGAGTTAGCATGACCTTGCTACCGCCTGCCTTTGCCAGGTCCACGAACTCACTTTCCGGCTGATAGCCGGCTGGTGTTGCCACGCGCACATTGAACTTCATCAATCCGGCAGCTTCCAGTATCGAATGAAGCACATTGTTGCCATCGCCAAACCACGCCAATTCAAGACCGGGCAGTGTCTTGCCATGCTCGATTATCGTAAGGAGGTCGGCCACGATCTGGCAGGGGTGAGAGCGATCGGTCAGACCGTTAATGACCGGCACATGCGCATAATGTGCCATCTCTTCGACCTTGGCATGATCGTCTGTCCGCATCATGATGACGTCAACCATACGGCTCAGCACGCGCGCGGTATCCGCAATCGATTCTCCGCGCCCAAGCTGACTTGAAGCGGAATCGAGGATCAATGACGAGCCCCCCAATTGCCGCATCGCGATGTCAAAGCTGACGCGGGTGCGTGTCGAATTCTTTTCAAAAACCATACCCAGCACATGACCTGCCAATGGTTGATCTTCGTCAGGCCTACCCTTCGGCCAGCCTAGACGCGCTGCTTTGCGATCGATTGCATCTGCAATCATCGCCGCGATTGCATCGCCTCCAGCATCGGACAGATCGAGAAAGCTGCGCACCTCAGGCGCAAGATCGAGTGGTTCCGGCATCGGCAGCCCTACGTATTTTCGTAGCTGGCTGCGCCAGCCGACAGCTTCTCGAAGAACTCCTCGATCTCGGCGTCGCCGACGACCAAGGGAGGCAACACACGCAATGTGTTGTCGCCCGCAGCAACGGTCAGAAGCTGATGATTGTCGCGCAAATGCACAAAGAACGGACGGCTTTCGACCTTCATCTTCATGCCCAGCATCAGCCCCTTGCCACGGACGAGCTCGAAGAGCTCAGGATAGTTGCCGATAAACTGTTCGAGCCGGCTGCGCAGGCGCTCACCCTTCTCGCGCACTTCGCCAAGAAATTTGTCGTTAGCTACGGCCTCCATCACGGCTGATCCAGCCGCCATCGCAAGAGCGTTGCCACCATAGGTCGAGCCATGCGTACCGAAGGTCATTCCGCGCGCAGCCTTCTCAGTCGCCAAGCATGCGCCAAGTGGGAAACCGCCGCCTATACCTTTCGCCGTTGCCACAATGTCAGGCACAATGCCGTATTGTTCATAGGCATAAAGAGTACCGGTGCGCGCTACGCCGCATTGCACTTCGTCCAGAACCAGCATCAGATCATGCTCGTCTGCGAGCGCACGCAGGCCTTTCATGAACTCGTCGGATGCAGGGCGAATACCGCCTTCGCCCTGAATAGGTTCAACCAGAAAACCAGCTGTGTTTGGTCCCATCAGCGCCTTGGCCGACTCCAGATTATCAAACTCGGCATATTTGAAGCCTGCAAGAAGCGGCGAGAAACCGTGGTGCATCTTTTCCTGGTTCGATGCGCTGATCGTCGCCATCGTGCGGCCATGAAACGCGTTGGCAAATGTGATCAACTCAAAGCGAGTGGTATCGCCCTCGTGCTGATGATAGGCGCGCGCGGTCTTGATTGCGGTTTCAACTGCCTCGGCGCCTGAATTAGTGAAGAAAACTGTATCAGCGAAGGTTTTGTCGACAAGCTGTTGAGCCAGCTTCTCCCCTTGCGGGCTGCCATATAGGTTCGACACATGCATTAATGTGGCGGCCTGTTTCTGGATAGCGGAGATCAGCCCCTCATGTGAATGACCAAGCAGGTTCACGGCAATCCCGCTGGCAAAATCGAGATAGCGAGTGCCGTCCTCATCGATGAGGTGACAATGCTCGCCGCGTACAGGACGTACGCCGCAACGGGGATAGACAGGCATCAATGGTGTGATCGACATCGCAAAACCCTCAATTTATATGCGCGCTCTAGAAAGAGAAATGGCGGCCCATCGGACCGCCATCTCCACGTCATCTAATCATGTGCTGGTCAGCGGTCAAACATGCCGCCGTCAGCGCGTATCAATCCTGGACGGGAACGAGATTGACCGCAGAGTGCTTGCCTCGTCGATCAACTTCGAGATCAAACTCGAAACGCTCACCTTCATTGATTTCCTGTAGGCCAGAACGCTCTACCGCACTGATGTGTACAAATGCATCTGGCTGACCATCGTCACGAGTCAGGAAGCCAAAGCCCTTCATCGAGTTGAAAAACTTGACCGTTCCAGTAGCTTTCTCACCAGTTAGTTCGCGTTGCGGAGCCACAGTTTTCTGCTCAACCGCAATCACATCACCAACAACCTGAAGATCTTGCGCGGACACCTTGCCGCCACGATCGACCAGATTGAATTCGAGCTCCTGACCTTCCGCGAGACCTTCTAGCCCAGCACGCTCGACAGCGCTGATATGCACGAAGATATCCTCGCCGCCAGTTTCCTGCTGAATGAAGCCAAAGCCTTTTTGACTATTAAAGAACTTCACAGTTCCCTTGCCGGTGCCGACAACCTGGGCGGGCATACGGCTGAAACCGCCACCGCCACCGCCGCCAGCGCCACCACCAGGGCCGCGGCCACCGCCGCCGCCTGGGCCGCGTCCGCCGCCGCCGAATCGATCACCGCCGCCAGAGCCGCGATCATCGCCAAACCCGTGGCCACCGCCGCCAAACCGATCTTGCTGACCAAAATTGTCGCGTGGGGGAAAAGAATCACCGCCGCCGCCAAATGGATCGAAGCTATCTTCACCGAACCCGTCGCGCTTGTCCCGTCCGCGGCGGCGCCCTCTATCGTAACCCATAACCTACTTCGTACCTTGTAACTCCGCCCGAAAAACCTCGCGCAAACGCTGTGGACGGACAGCTTTGTCGACGCAGTAGGCAGCACAGCGATTTTGCTGAACCCCACCTCACTGATACGAAACATAGCGCACAAAGATCATTTGTGCGAATATTTTAGTACGAGTGCCAGCATAGGCGCGCAAATGTGACATTTTCGCATTGTAGCCTGTTCGAAAATTCCTTGCTGGTGTACCGTAAATGGCGCGAGGAACCATCCTGCGCCGACCTGAGAATTCAAGAAGAGAGAGTCATGAGCGATTTCCGCGTTTTGTCGCCAACCATGCTAGCCAGCCCGCAGATCGGGCCAGCCGACGTTGTCGAAGCAGCCGGTCAAGGCGTGTCACTGATCATCAACAACCGGCCAGATGGCGAGTCTCCCGGTGAACCGCAAGGCCCGGAGATTGAAGCGGCTGCACGGAAGGCGGGGCTGGACTATCTGGCGATTCCGATCGTCGGCGCCGGCTTTGGCGAGCCTCAAGTCGAAGCTATGCAGCAGGCCATTGGCAATGCGAATGGAAAGGTTCTTGCCTATTGCCGCAGCGGAACTCGCTCAACTTTGCTTTGGTCGCTCGCACAAGCGCGCGCGGGCGAGGACATTGACGCGATTGCGGCCACTGCCCGCCAAGCAGGTTATGACGTATCGCCGGTTAGAGCGGCGATGGACGCGCTGTCCGCACAGTCCAAAAGCTGAGGCCCAGTCTTTACCCTTACTTGCGATAGTCCAAGGGCGGTGCGCGATCTCCAAGTAGGGACTTGTATTGATAGTCCGGCCCACGTGAGCGATCGAATTCTGCTCTCGCGGCCGCCCGCAGGTCGGAATTGGTATAAAGCTCCACCGCCATTAGCGTCATGGCTTTGGCCGCCACCATAGTCCCCTTATAGCCGATCGAGTGCCCGCTTGCGGCAACCGCTTGCCAGCTATGCGCGCTTGTTCCCGGCACCCAAGTGGCCGTACGTACGCCCACAGTTGGCGTGGCCCAGGACACGTCGCCAACATCGGTAGAGCCATAGCCCAGACTCTTGTTATAGGCCCCTATTTCGGCGGCACTCTCTAGTGGTTTGGCAGCGTCGCCCAGCGATTCCTGAATCGCTTCAGCCCATGCGCGCTCTTCATCAGAATACTCAACCCCGCCGACTTGGCGAAGCTTGGCGTCCATAACTTTCGCCAGAGTTTCATTGACCAGAAGCGGATTATTGCCGTGAATGATCTCCCATTCGACCTGCGTGCCTGTGCCTAGTGCAGCGCCGCGCGCTGCATCCTCGAGGCGCGTCCAGATTTCCTGAACCCCATGTGGTTCAGGATGACGGACGTAGTAAAAGTTCTCCGCAAAATCAGGGACGACGTTTGGCGCATTGCCGCCTGCCGTCACAACGTAATGCATCCGAGCATCCTGCGGGATGTGCTCGTGCATCATGTTCGCCATCATGTTCATTGCTTCAACACCATCCAGCGCGGATCGCCCCCGTTCCGGAGCACCGGCCGCATGCGCAGAAACACCGGTAAAGCGAAACTTCGCGGAGCGGTTAGCGAGGCTAGTCCGGGCAGCAGCACTGTTTTCGTCGTCTGCATGCCAGTGGATCGCGATATCGACATCGTCGAACATGCCCGCGCGGGTCATATAGACCTTGCCCGATCCGCCCTCTTCCGCGGGGGTTCCGTAGAGGCGAATTCGGCCGGGAGTTCTAGTTGCCTCGAGCCAATTCTTTACCGCTATGGCCGCAGTCAGCGATCCAGCGCCGAACAAATTGTGCCCGCAAGCATGGCCTGCGCCCTTTCCTTCAATCGGATCGCGGGTCGGCTTAGCCGACTGATTGATGCCAGGCAGCGCGTCCATTTCAGCAAGGATCGCGATCACCGGGCCGCCTTCGCCCCATTCAGCAACGAAGGCTGTCGGGATTTCGGCAATGCCGCCTTCGATGGTGAAGCCTTCTGCAGTCAGCTCTTCAACCATCAGCGCGCTGGAGCGTTCTTCCAGATAGCCAAGCTCGGCCCAATCCCACAGCTGTTGCGCGACACGATGCGTGCGCTCTGCTTCAGCTTCGACATTCGCAATGGGATCCGCTTGCTGTGCGGACAACGGAGCGGCGCTCAAAACTGCAAAGGCAATCAGACTTAGATATGGCTTCATGGATGTTTCCTCTCTCGATTGCCTGCTTGCCGCAAAGCGGTCTCCGTGCCAATTGCAAATTCAATGAAAGTTTCGCCTGAACTCATGCAATTTCTTGGTTCGCTTGTCGCAATTCTCGCGGTGGCGGGGCTTGCCTGGTGGCTGAAACTGGGCGGCACTCCTCAGCTTTCAAGCGATAGAGAAGCACAGGCGGCCGCAATTGAGGCCATTGATGGCTTTGAATCGGTCGAGACTGCTGTCGATGCGAATGGAAATGGCGCCATTTTACGTGACCGCTCCGGCTGCCTCCTGCTCCTCAAGCGGCATGGAAACAAACTTGCCGGACGATTGCTGACGCATTCCGCAACAGGCCGGATCGACAAAGGGCAACTGGTTGTCGATTCAGGAGAGCGGCGATTTGGCCTTGTAATTCTTACCATCGATCACGCGCAGTCTTGGGCCGATCGCATCAATGGAGTAAGGTCCGAACGCGATGCTTGATTTTTCGCCCACTGAATATGCCGTTCCCGGCTTTGTGTTGCTTATCCTGATCGAGATGATCTGGGCGTGGCGCAACCGGCCGGATGCCTATGAACCGCGTGACACGCTGACCAGCCTCGCATTCGGCCTCGGCAGCACGGTGTCCGGCTTGCTGTTTGGCGGGTTTTTCTTCCTGCTTTTCCTTGGCGTGTGGGAGTACCGGCTCATTGATTTCGGTCCTGAATGGTGGGCGGTTTGGTGGGCCTGGCCGCTGTGTTTTGTGCTCGACGATCTCAAATATTACTGGGTGCACCGCGCAGGTCATCGCATTCGCTGGATGTGGGCCGCACATGTGAACCACCACTCAAGCCAGCACTACAATCTCTCGACCGCGCTCAGGCAAACTTGGACCGGGCCGTTTACTTTCGGGTTCCTGTTCGCATTGCCGCTGGTGCTGCTCGGCTTTCACCCTCTGATGATCGCCATCTGTGGCGGCTTCAATCTGATCTACCAGTTCTGGATCCACACTGAGGCGATCGACAGGATGCCGCGCTGGTTCGAGGGGGTAATGAATACCCCTAGCCATCACCGCGTCCATCATGCCACCAATCCGCGTTATCTGGACCGGAACTATGCCGGCGTTTTCATCATCTGGGACAAGATGTTTGGAACATTCGAGCCTGAAAGCGATGACGAGAAGATCCGCTATGGGATCATCAAACAGCTGGGCAGCTTCAATCTGTTATGGGCAGTGTTCCACGAATGGATCGGCATGCTGAGCGATATGTGGCGCAGCCCCTGGGAGCATAAGCTATCATACCTGTTGCGTGAGCCCGGCTGGTCTCACGATGGCAGCCGCGACACATCCGATGCAATTCGCGCGCGCTGGCAGGAAAGACAAATCGTAAAAACTTCAGTTGCATCTGAAAACGCGATTGCAGGCGAGCAAGAGCCTGCCTAACACTCTCCCGCAAAAGGAGAGAGAATGGATACCTTCGATTACATCGTAATTGGCGGCGGTAGCGCCGGCAGCGCAGTTACCGGCAGGCTTGCCGAAGACGGCAGCAAGACCGTCTGCCTAATCGAAGCGGGCGGCAAGAATGATAACTTCCTGGTCAAAACGCCGGGCTTGATGCCCTTCCTTTTGAAGAACGTCAATTACCGCTACGAGACCGTGCCGCAAAAGGGCCTGAATGGCCGCATCGGGTATCAACCACGCGGCAAGGGCCTCGGCGGGTCATCAGCAATCAATGCCATGGTCTATATCCGCGGCAATGCGTGGGACTATGACAATTGGGCCGCCATGGGATGTGCCGGATGGGCCTATCAGGATGTCTTGCCCTACTTCAAACGTAGCGAAGACAATATTCGCGGCGGTGATGAATATCACGGTGGCGATGGGCCACTTTCCGTTTCTGACCAGAAATGGCCCAATCCAACCAGCACGGCTTTCGTTGAGAGCGCGGCGCAGCTGCAATTGCCGCGCAATACAGACTTCAACGACGATAGCCAGGAAGGTTTCGGCCTTTATCAAGTCACGCAAAAGGACGGCGAACGCTGGTCTGCGGCGCGCGCCTATGTTGAGCCACTGCGCGGCAAGCCCAATCTCGAAATCCGTACCGGCACACTGGTCGAGAAGCTGGTGATCGAAGACGGCCGTGTAACCGGTGTTGCCATTAAGCGGGGGCGTAAACGCGAATTGGTGAAGGCGAGGCGCGGAGTGATCCTGTCTGCTGGCGCATTCAATTCTCCTCAGATACTGATGCTCTCTGGAATCGGGCCGGCCGAACATTTGCAGCAGCATGGTATCGATGTTGTGATCGACAAAGCGGCAGTTGGGAGCGAGCTTCAGGATCATATCGATTACGTATCCGGCTGGGCGACCCAGTCCACTGATCCGATCGGCAATTCGCTTGCGGGTACATGGCGTATGGCAAAAGCGATAATCGAGCATCGCCGCAAGCGCACCGGGATCATGACGACATGCTATGCTGAAAGCGGCGGATTCTGGAAGGTCATGCCCGATGCCCCGGCTCCGGACGTGCAATGGCACTTTGTGCCCGCCGTGCTCGAGGATCATGGTCGCGAGAAAGTGAACGGACACGGCTTTTCCCTCCACGCATGCGTTTTGCGCCCCGAGAGTCGCGGCACAGTGAGACTGAACTCTCCGAACGCCGCAGACGCGCCGCGGATCGATCCCAATTTCCTGGATGATGAACGCGATATGGCGGTGATGCGCGCAGGGGTTCGCCTATCGCACCGGATCGTTGATGCGCCGCCGCTCGCCGACTACAAACCAACCGATCGTCACCCCATCGACCTCGACAATGACGCTGAGCTGGATGAGCTAATCCGCAGCCGTGCGGACACAGTCTATCATCCCGTGGGAACGTGTCGCATGGGATCGGACGAAGGCGCGGTGGTGGAGTCAACATTGAAAGCGCGCGGCGTTGAAGGGCTATGGATTGCGGACGCTTCAATCATGCCCAAGATCGTCAGCGGCAACACCAATGCGCCAAGCATCATGATCGGCGAGCGCTGCGCAGACTTTGTGAAGGCTGCAACGTCCTAGACCAAGCATTTCCACATCGTCGCAAGTGGCACAGGCACAGCGCCATTCTCGTCAAGCCATTCGCTTTCGACCTTATAACCACACGCGCTGTATAGCGGCTTGCCTGACATGGTGGCGGCCATCTCTATCGCTGTGAACCCTTCTGCCCACGCGGCGGCTTCTGCTGTGTCGAGAATAAGCCTCCCTATCCCTTTTCTGGTGTGATCGGGATGGGTGTACATCGCCCTGATCCGGGCACATTCGCTGGCTTGATCGAGCAAGCGCGGATCGCGGCCAGCTGAATGGTTGCCGCCATAGAGGGTTGCGCGCCGGGGCCAGCCGCCGCAGCCGACAAGCTCTCCATTTGTTTTATACTCTTAAGATGTTGCAGATACCCGTGCCAGCGCAAGCTTATTGCTTCAGATGCAACTCGCGAATCGCGCGCTGTGGCGGGGGTACAACACACAAAAAAGGGCCGAAGCGCTTGGCTCCGGCCCTTATCAGTTTGTTCGTTCGCAGGAGGAACGAGGTGAGGCGGGTCGAGGAGGGAGAGGAGAGGTTTCCCCGCCCCGCCAAACTTTTTGATCAGTTGTAAGCCCGTTCTCCGTGTTCAGAGATATCGAGCCCATCGACTTCGGTTTCTTTATCAACCCGCAGTTCGATCAGAAGTTTGACAGCATAGGCCGCAATCAGCGTACCGATACCTGCCCAAGCGACGGTTATGAGAACGCCCTCAGTCTGGATCCAAAGCTGCGCACCCAGGCCGGTCGAGCCGTCGCCAGGGCCGCCTAGGAACGGCTGGTAGACCAGACCTGTCCCGATCGCGCCGACAATGCCGCCGATGCCATGGATGCCGAATGCGTCCAAGCTATCGTCATAGCCAAACTTGGCCTTCACCTTGGCTACAAAGAAGTAACAAACAACCGAGGAAACGATGCCGAGAAGAATCGCGCCGAACGGACCGCTATTGCCAGCCGCAGGCGTTACAGCAACCAGGCCAGCGATCACGCCAGAGCAGAAGCCCAAGGCACTGCCCTTGTGGCCTGCCATGCGCTCGATCACCATCCAGGTTAGCGCACCGGCTGCGGTTGCCACAAAGGTGTTGATCATCGCGAGACCAGCGAAGCCATCAGCTTCGAGTGCTGAACCGGCATTGAAACCGAACCAACCAACCCAGAGCAGGCCTGTGCCCACCATGGTCAGCGTCAAGCTGTGTGGAGGCATTGGCTCTGACGGGTAGCCGCGACGCTTGCCCAATAGGTAAGCAAGAACGAGACCTGAGACACCGGCGTTGATGTGCACCACTGTGCCGCCCGCGAAATCGAGCGCGCCTTTCTCGAACAAGAGCCCGTCGCCGGCCCACACCATGTGCGCGATCGGGAAATAGACAATTGTCAGCCAGATCGGAACGAACAGCATGACAGCGTTGAATTTCATACGCTCCGCGGTGGCGCCCAGGATGAGCGCGGCTGTGATGGCTGCAAAAGTCATCTGAAAACTCACGAAGACGTACTCAGAGATGACTTCATCCGTGAATGTCGCTGCGGTTGTTTCCGCGCTCATTCCCGCAAGGAAGTAGCTACCCGTGCTGTAGAAGCTGCCGAGCCAGCCTTCGATTTGCGTCGATCCGAATGCAAGCGAGAAGCCCCACATCACCCAGACCAGCATAGCCAAGGCGGCAGTCGCGCCGATCTGCGTCATTGTCGACAGCATGTTCTTTGACCGCGTCAGACCGCCATAGAACAGCGCGAGGCCGGGCAGGATCATGAGCAAGACCAAGACGGTCGATGTCATCATCCATGCATTGTTGCCGGGCTTTGGAACTGCCGCCACTGCTTCAGCCGCAGGCGCGGCGAAAGCCGGCTGTGCCATGGCAAGTGCGCCAAGCCCAAGCGTTGAAAGGGTTAGGATTTTACGATTCATCTTATTTTTCCCCTTGATCACAGCGCAGTGTCACCGGTCTCACCGGTACGGATGCGCGTGGCGGAAGCGAGATCGAGCACGAAGATCTTGCCATCTCCGATGGCATCTGTGCTCGCTGTTTGCTGAATAGTCTCGACCACTTGAGCGGCGATTTCGTCGCTCGCGGCAATCTCTAGCTTCACCTTGGGAAGCATATTAGTCGAATACTCGGCTCCACGATAAATCTCGGCCTGGCCCTTTTGTCTGCCGAAGCCTTTGACTTCAGACACTGTCATGCCAGCGACCCCGATGGCGCCCAGCGCTTCGCGGACTTCATCGAGTTTATACGGTTTTATTACGGCGATGATGAACTTCATCTTTGCCCCCTGCTGCTTGCCGGGCCCATCCCGACGCCGCAGACGCAGCAATTCTCGTGCCAGAATCTGGAAAACCATGGATTCAGCCGTTTGGCCCCGATGCGAAGGCACAATGCCCTTAGGCACTCGACTTAAATTGCCTATCTATTAGGCATGCGATGAAATGTTAGGCGGTTCGTAGAGAGGCCCAGACCGGCAAATGGTCTGATGCGGCAGCCGAAGTGGCGCTGTGATGCACCCCGCTGGTCTCATAGCTCCAATCAGGGGTAGCAATAATCCGGTCAAAACGCGCAATAGGTCGCGCCGATGGGTAGCTCGCACCAGGTGTGATCTGTTGCCATCCCATCCCGAAGGCCTGCATTGCACCGGTTAACCGGCCCCATTGATTGAAGTCGCCCATGATTACAGTTGGCATCTTCCCGCGACGTGTGCACTGCTTGAGGATTGCCTTGATCTGATCACGCCTGCGCAGCCCGGAAAGATCCAGATGCGCGCCCAGCACCCGGATGTGCTCCCCCCGCAAGTCTAGTTCCGCCAGAACGGCGCCGCGCGGCTCGAGTGTCGGAAGATCAAGCGGTTCTGCATGAAGACACTTTATGTCCCGCCTGACCAAAAGAGCATTGCCATGCCATCCAAGGCTTCGCGGTCGTTTGGCCACCGGCAAGGGCCGCCAGCGCGTATCGTCCAGCAGAGCACGCGGCAACACACTTGCGCGCGCACCAAAGCGTCGATCTGCCTCCTGTAGAGCGATGATGTCCGCATCGACTTCGCGCAGGACTGATATGATCCGGTCAGGATCGCGGCGTCCATCAAGCCCGACCGCCTTGTGGATGTTGTAGCTGGCGAATGTCAGTTCCACGCGGGATCCACTCCCCATGTGCGCTATTACGTTTCACCTGCAATGTAGCGGTCAGTGGCACGGGTAGGCAGACCGTCAATACTCGATATACGCAAGGAATGCTTGGCCGCCCATTCATCTGGATCAGCCTGGGCATGAGCTTTCTTGAGCGTTTGTCGCTCATCCTGAAACTCCATGAACGGCACGCCCCAGCCGCAGCTGGTCTGGACGCTTTCAACGTCAATCACGAAAATCTGGCGCGTGCCGGGCATCAAAGTGAAATGCGCAGCAAGACCGCTCCATTCATCGTCCTGTGGTAATACAGCTCGCCCGCGCCCGTAGATTCGCAAGATGAGCGCCGGCTGCTGGAAATTGCAGAACATCACGGTAATCCGACCGTCAGCGGCCAGATGTGCATTCGTCTCATTGCCTGATCCGCCAAGATCGAGATATGCAACCCGCGTCGGCGACAACACCCGAAACGCGTGATAGCCCTTGGGGCTTAAATTGATCCGTGCGCCTTCTGCCGCAGTCGCTACAAAGAAGACCGGCTGTTTGCCGATCATTTCGATATGCTTGTCGAGCAGACTGTCGGTGAAATCTGCCATCAGAGAAAATCCTTAAGTACCTGCATGAACCGGTCGAACTGGTCATGGTGCAGCCAGTGCCCTGCTTGCTCGAACTCAATCACTTCGGCGTTGTTGAAATATTTGATCCGGCCATCCTTCTCCGGATTCGAAGCCCAGCTGTCCGCGCCATAGAGCAGCAGCGTAGGCGCAGTAATCGCAACCCAAATCTGCTGAAGGAATTCGTCAGCAATGTCCTCAACGCCCCAGACATTGAGATGCGGATCGAATTTCCAGCTGTACGTGCCATCCTCATTGCGATTGACCCCGTGGATCGTGAGGTGCCGCGCCTGTTCCTCGGTTAGATAGCTGTTTTCCTCGATCATCCGCGCAAAAGCCGCTTCTATACTTTCATACTTGCGCGGGATGCGGCCCGATGCCGCGCGCTTCTTGCCAATCCATTCCGCAAAACGTTCAGGATATGGCGTCGCGCGCATCTCTGCCTGTCGTTCTGGCGAAAGGCCGAGGCCTTCGATCGCAACGATCTTCTTCACCATGTCAGGAAACACTCCGGCGTACCTAAGGGCAACGTTTCCGCCCATCGAATGGCTGACGATAGTCACCGGACCTGCACCAAGTTGATGGATCAACTGCGCGAGGTCATAGACCATGTCGTTCGCCCGGTAATTGCCATCCGACACCCAATCGCTATCGCCATGACCGCGGTGATCCATCGCCACAACATGGTAGTCATCGCGCAAGGCCTGCGCCGTCCAATCCCAACTACGTGCATGGTCGCGCCCGCCGTGAACCAGAACAAGGGGCGGTTTGCCTTCATTGCCCCAATCCTCGTAATTAAGGCGGAGCCGCTGCGAGATGAATGTCTGGGATGTAGGTCCTGAGCCGTTCATGGCTCAAGCTTTGAGCGATGCTTGCGCAGCTTGCAAGCCCAGCCTCGCCTCTAACGTTCCTTCGTCGCCGAAAAGGTCAGCTCGGGATTGTTTTCTGCCTGGTAGTTCACGTCCCACGGGCTTTTCGCCATGAACACCAGATCACCATCGCGGTCCTTTGCCAGATTGGCGCGATTGAAATCCTCAAACTGCTTAATCGCGGCTGCTGGCCCCTTGACCCAACGTGCAGTGGCAAAGGGTGAGGCTTCGAGCCCGGCTTCGACTTTATATTCGGCCGACAGCCGCGAAACCAGCACTTCGAGCTGCAGCTGACCAACCACGCCGACAATATGCTGCGCACCGATCTC
>Ga0181594_10002061_pt1 | contig 18624 bp, 11 predicted proteins | sample 071ome_18_FD_145603 | JGI IMG/M metagenome (GOLD analysis project Ga0181594, IMG submission 145603) | Coastal salt marsh microbial communities from the Groves Creek Marsh, Skidaway Island, Georgia - 071413BT metaG (spades assembly) | ecosystem: Environmental > Aquatic > Marine > Intertidal zone... | reverse complement strand
CTATTGAGAGGTCGATGGGCTCCATGTCCATAGACTGGGATTGATCCAACGTGACCATCGCGTCAAACGCTTGACCCTGATCCGCTCCTGTTGTGGAGCGCTCTGGGCTAGGTGCCGTGCAAGAAAATAAGAAAAATACCCCAAGGATGAGGGGGCTTGACGTTAAAGAGCGCTGCATGACGACCTCAGTCTATCGCATGGATTGGGAGCGTAGGATGACACAGCGCTTGGGTTAATACAGCTATATTATGATGATTTAGGCGAGCCTCGATGAGTTCGTTCTACCTCACCTACACACGTGGATAACTCTTGATTTTTTGAGCCACTTCATGCAGTTCAAGAGGTCTATCAACTACGCCCTCAGGAGGCTTCATGAGGCATGAGCGAGTGGTGATCGGCCGTCTTACGCTGAGACTTTGTGGGATTTTGACCGCGTGTTATTTAACAGGTTGCGAGGGGGGGCCCCCCGCCTATGAGGAGCAGGTTGAGTCGAACACGAGCCGGGTGATCGCGCCGACGAGTGAGGTCAAGCGCTTAGACACAGGCGAGACGCTCACGCACCGCCGCCCACACCTCATGGACGCTCAAGGTCGCTACGTTCACATCAAAGGGCTGAACGTCAGCGGGTCTCACAAGGCGCCCCCGAGCGAGCTACATGGGCCACACCCAAGCCCCGAGCCGAACACGCCTGAGGGGGAGCGCCACCGCCCCTCTCGCTACCCCATCGTGGATGAGAGCCGTGAGGAGTGCCTAACCGAGACCCCGATCCCTGCGGGTTGCCTTGAAGAGGGGCCTGATGGTGAGCCTTGCACCGAGAGCGACACCTGCACGGTCAACTATATCGGGAGCCCGTTCCCGATCGATCAGGCAGACCGCTGGTTCGGGCAGATGGCTGAGCAGGGCTTTAACTCCGTGCGCCTGATCACCAACTGGGAGTCCATCCAGCCCTACAGGCCAGGGAGCGAGCGCTGTATGAGGGATGATCGCTACACCAAGGAGTGCTATGACCTCGAGTACCTCGACTACTATGAGGAGCTCCTCAAGGCCTCTAAGCGTCACGGGATCTATGTGCTGGTTGACATGCACCAAGACATCTTCAGCCGTCACATTATGACCCTCTACAACGAGAGCCCAAGCTACGAGCACATGGGGCTCGTTCATGAGGCGGAGCGAGGCACCATCGATCACCTCGTGCTGTCACTCTTCCCTCCCTACACCGACTGGGTCCGTGGGCACGGCGCGCCCCGCTGGGTCGTTCAGACCGCGCTCCCTGAGAAGAAAATGGGCTCTGAGTACTGGGGGATGTTCCGCGGGCTCGGCGGGCTCGTGACCCGACAGGGGACGATCAACATCGACGTCTTAACCAGCCTCCAGGGGCTCCTCGACCGCTTCAACCCCAACGGTGAGCTCCCCCCCTGGCTCGATGACATCTTCATGAAGCTCCCAGAGCGGCGCTTTGCGCCGAACGAGACGAGCGACATTCTCCCGCTCACCCCTTGGATCGTCTCAGGGCTCCTGTCGCTTGACGTCGACCGTGGCTTCGCAGCGCTGTTCGCCGGTGATGAGGCCTTCCCCGACCTCGTGGTCGACCAAGACGGCCTCACGAAGCGCCGCGCCGAGGCGAATCAAGCTGACGCCCCGAACCTCAAAGAGTACCTTCAAGGGCACTACATCGGCGCCTATAAGGTGCTCGCGGAGCGGGCTAAAAAGTACGACCATGTCATCGGGTATGATGTGATCAATGAGCCTGTTGGGGCTTTCTTGATGATGGCGATTGGTGGCCTCTTTAGGCAACTTGTAGAGCCCCCAAGGACCTGTGAGCAACCCGTGAGCTGTCTGTTACCTGCGGGCTGTGAGATCGGCGAGGCGGGCTGGCCAGAGTGTGTCCCAGCGGACCTCATTGAGGACGGTGAGACCCCAGAAGAGGCCGTTCAGCGCTTGATCCCCACCGCGACGAACGCCTTTGAGTGTATTGATGAGAGAGGTCGCTCTGAGGGTGACCCGCTCGTCAAAGAGACGCGCTGTCGTTCACTCAGGGAGCGCCCCGTCACGGAGAACCCACTCATCAAGTACGGTGATCAGCTCGAGACCCTCGTCGTGGACATGCTCGGAGAGGAGCTCGGCGGTGACATCTATGCGGTGATTCGAGGCCTACAGCTCTTACCCTTCGACGCTCACCCGTACACCATGTACCAGTGGGGGCTCAGCGACGTGGATGTGGGGACAGCGATCGGGATGAACCTCGGCTTTGAAGAGAAGTACCTCCAGCCATTCTTCGAAGAGGTCGGGCGCGCGATCCAAGAGGTCGACCCGAACGCGATCATCTGGTTTGAGCCCGCTACGAGCCTCAGGATGCTCACGGGCGCGATGCAGTTCTGGGACATGCCCCTCGCGCGCCCTCGTGGGATCAATCAGCTCGTCTTTGCGCCACACTGGTACCCCGACATCTACCCTAACCTCGGGATCAACTCACCACCTCGGGCGTTTAATGTAGATGAGTGGCTGTACCGTGACTTCACCGAGCCTCTACGTGAGCACATGGAGGAGTCGCCGGGCTGGCTCGGGAACATCCCAGTTGTCTTCGGTGAATTCGGCACCTACTTCAACCTTCAGGTAGATGGTGAGGAGCGTGACCCTGAGCTGTCAGCTGACATGGGCGCGACCGTGCTGAACAGCTATTATGAGGCCTTTGAGGAGCTCGGCGTTGGGAGCATGCTCTGGTGCTTCTCAGCGACGAATGACGCTAAGTACGGCGAGGATTGGAATCATGAGGATTTCTCTATCATTGGGCCCGACGGGGAGCCCCGTGGCGAGGGCTCCTATGTGAGGACCTACGCGCGGAGCACGAGCGGGAAGCTGGTCAGTCAGCACTTCACGAGCCCACTTCACTTCTGGGACCCACAGATCGGTAAAAAACCGCCCTTTGGTCACTATGACCTCCACATGGAGCGCAAGGAGAGCCTCAACCCAACCGTCATCTATGTGCCTGACCTTCAGTACCCTGATGGCTTCTATGTATGGCTGTCGGATGGGAACGCCTACTTCGACTTTGAGCGCCAGCTCCTCTATTGGTACCCGAGCCGTGAGGGGGCGGACGTGACCCATGACCTACACATCGAGCCACGGGTCAGCGACTATGAGGCCCAAGGTTGGTCGTATTACTTTAATAACGACCAGACCTTGGTCGGCGCGAGTGACGCTACGCTCAACGGGCAGAGGGGGCTCTAATGTTGACGCACGCTACAGCAAAGATCACCTGCGGTCTCGCGCTCCTCGCGCTCCTCTGCGCTCCCACGCTGTCCGCTCAGCCAAGACCCGCCCCCTCCAAGGAGGAGCCCGCTGTCTCGCTTGAGGGGCAGGTCATCACTCAGCTCCACCTGCGTAATGACAGCGACTTTGACCCAAGCGAGCGCCTCTATGATCTCGACGGCCAGACCGATGGGCAGGCCGTCACCCTGCTCAGCCCCCTCGTGCGGGTCAACGCAGGCCAAGGCGTCCGCGTTCAGTACCAGCTCGAGGTCGGCTGGAACACGTGGAGTAGCATGGACGCAGGTCGCCCGAACCAGTACATGGGCGGGGGCGCGCCAGGGCTCGTCGCGCGCCACAAGCAGGCATGGGGAGAGTGGCGAGGTGACCGACTCAGCCTGCGCGCAGGGTTCCAGCGAGTTAAGGACCCAACCGGGCTCTTCTTAGATCACAGCATGGGGGCGCTCTCAGCGCGTTACCGCTTAAAGGGTCAACGGATCGAGCTCCTCGCCGGCCAGCTCCCCGACACAAGCTTTGAGGGGCTTGAGGTGCGGAACGACAACTACGCCACCGACAACCTCTTAGTTGGGCTTCACTACCGCTCAAAGCTCGGTGAGTCCCTCCACCTCGCGTTGGGCGCGTACCACCTACGAGACTACCGCGTGATCGGTCGCACCTTCGCCCTGAGCACGGGCTCGATGAGGGTGTCAGGAGGGGGAGGCTCACTGAAGTTTTGGGTCGACCTCGCGGGTCAATATGGGTCATGGGAGGCCTCCGCCGTAGGTGGAGGAGACGTCCAGATCGCTACCTACGCGGCGCAGGCTGGGCTCAAGAAGCGCCTTGATCAGCTCAGCCTCGGCGTCAACCTCCTCGCGCTCTCGGCGGATGATGACAGCGATGGCAACGAGCAGATGGGCGCCTTCTTTGGCTCCGCGCGCAACCAAAGCGGGACGATTTTCTTAACCGAAGACGAGACCCGCGACCGCTACGACAACATCGACGAGCGCCTCGGGAGCTACTGGGGCTCGCTCGCCTTCACGCCTGCAGGGCTCTCGATCGCCGACGTGAGCGTCGCCTATCAAGTCAGTGAGCGCTACATCCCGCGCCTGACCCTAGCGTACGCGGTGACCTTAAACCCAAACCGCGCGCTTGGGCATCGTCATGTCGGCGCTGAGCTGTCTTTCACGCAACGGCTCAAGCTGAGCTCAAGGGCCTCTGTCTTGCTCAACGCGCTCTTGTTTGCGCCCGGTGGGGCAGCGGCTGCGATGATCAACGATATAGACCGTGAGGCGACAGAGCTCCTGTATGGCGGGTCGCTCGCCTTCGCCCTGACTTTTTAAGGGAGCGCTCCTCATGAAGATCTTAGTGACCGGTGGATGCGGCTATATTGGGAGCCACACCTGCGTTGAGCTCTTGAGCGCAGGGCATGAGGTCGTGGTCATCGACAACCTCTCGAACAGCAAGCGGAGCGTCTTACCGAGGGTGATCGAGCACAGCCCGAGCGGGGCGAGCTTATGCTTCGAGGAGGCTGACCTCCGCGATGAGCGACGGTTGGTCGAGCTCTTTGAAGCTCATCAGCCTGAGGCGGTGATCCACTTCGCGGGGCTTAAGGCGGTGGGGGAGTCGGTCGCCCAGTCGCTCCGATATTATGACAACAACGTCTCTGGGACCATCTCATTGCTTAAGGCGATGGACGCGACAGGGGTGAAGACCTTGATCTTCAGTAGCTCCGCGACCGTCTATGGCGAACCTGAGCGGGTCCCGCTCACCGAGGATTGCGCGACGCGCGCAACGAACCCCTACGGCCGAAGCAAGCTGATGATCGAGGAGCTCCTCCGTGACCTGTGCGTCTCAGACGCGGAGATGAGCGTCACCCTGCTCCGCTACTTTAACCCTGTCGGCGCTCACCCCTCAGGGGACCTCGGCGAGGACCCGAGCGGGGTCCCGAATAACCTCCTCCCGTACATCGCGCAGGTCGCGGTCGGTCGACTCCCAAAGCTCAGGGTGTTTGGAGACGACTACCCAACCTCTGACGGGACCGGGGTCAGGGACTATATCCACGTGATCGACCTCGCGCTCGGCCACCTCGCCTCCCTCAACGCCCATCACCGTGAGCCTGGCTGTCATGTCTATAACCTCGGGACGGGCTCTGGCTTGAGTGTCCATGAGCTCCGAGAGGCCTTTGAGCGCGCCTGTGGTAAAGCCATCCCCTTCGAGGTGGTGGGGCGTCGCGCTGGAGACATCGCTTCTTGTTGGGCCGACCCCAGCCACGCTCAGCGAGGCTTAGGGTGGGTCGCGACGCGTAACGTGGACGAGATGGTGTCCTCCGCGTGGCGCTGGCAGTCACAGAACCCATTTGGCTTCCCAGAGGATGAGCGCTCATGAGTATGAACAGCGCGGAGCTACCCCATCGACGCTTTAACCCCCTCACCGGAGAGTGGATCCTCGTCTCACCACACAGGGCGAAGCGACCTTGGCAGGGCGCGCAAGAGCGGACCGCTCCGCTCGACCTACCGAGCTATGACCCTAGCTGCTACCTCTGCCCTGGGAACGAGCGGGTTGGAGGTGCGCGCAACGAGGAGTACAGCTCAACCTTTGTGTTTGAGAACGACTTTAGGGCCCTGCTCGATGAGGGAGGGGCTCCACATGAGGGTGGCTCGCCTGATCCTCTGTTCACCGCTGAGCCTGTCCAGGGGACCTGCAGGGTGATCTGCTTCTCACCTGACCACAGCAAGACCTTACCCTTGCTCTCTCAGGATGAGCTCATAGGGGTCATCTCGACCTGGGCCGAGCAGGTGCGTGAGCTCAGCGCTCAGTACCGGTGGGTGCAGGTCTTTGAGAACAAGGGCTCGGCGATGGGCTGCTCGAACCCGCATCCACACGGGCAGATCTGGTGCACGAGCGCGCTCCCGACTGAGGTCCAGCGTGAAGATGAGCGACAGAGGGCTTATTTGAACGAGCGTGGCCGCCCGCTCTTGCTCGACTACGCGACGCGTGAGCTACAGGCTCAAGAGCGCGTCGTGTGCTCGACGCCTGACTGGGTCGCGGTGGTGCCCTACTGGGCGACGTGGCCGTTCGAGACCCTCGTCTTGCCTACCCAGCGACAAATCCGCCACCTCGATGAGCTCAGTGAGGGGGAGCGTGAGGGGCTCGCTGAGCTCTTGAGTGAGCTCACGACGCGCTATGACAACCTCTTCGAGACCTCCTTCCCCTACTCGATGGGGTGGCACGGCGCGCCGAGCGACGATGACTCTGGAGCGTGGCAGTTACACGCTCACTTCTACCCCCCCCTGCTCCGCTCCGCGACCGTCCGCAAATTTATGGTGGGCTTTGAGCTCCTCGCTGAAAGCCAGCGTGACCTGACCCCTGAGCAGGCCGCTCAGCGTCTACAAGCCTGCTCGACCACACACTACCTGCGCAGTGGAGGTGGCGCGTGAGCGTAGCCCCTGAGCTCTTACGTGCCTTTGATGCGCTGTATGAGCGCCCAGCGGAGCGGGTGTTCTTTGCGCCGGGCCGGGTCAATTTAATTGGCGAGCACACCGACTATAACGAGGGCTTCGTGCTCCCATGCGCGATCCAGTTTGGGACACAGATCGCGGTCGCGCTACGCCAAGACCATCGCGTTCAGGTGGCCTCTCTCAGCTATCAAGTGCGACCGGTGAGCTTCGAGCTCTCGAGCCCGATCCCAAAGAGCGCTGAGTCGCCTTGGAGTGACTATGTCAGGGCGGTCTTTGATGTCCTCCTTAGGCGTAGTCACCCCATACAGGGGCTCGACATCCTCTTGATGGGCGACGTCCCTCAAGGGGCAGGGCTGAGCAGCTCTGCGTCCCTCCAGGTCGCGGTGGGGTTGTGCCTCTCTGAGGTCAATGGGCTCGGGTTGAGCCCAGCCGAGGTCGCGCTCCTGGCTCAGGAGGCGGAGAATGAGTACGTGGGCTGTCGCTGTGGGGTGATGGATCAGCTCGCCTCCTCTGCGTCGGAGGCAGGGCACGCGACCTTGATCGACTGTCGAGACCTGTCGCTGAGCGCGGTGCCCGTCCCGGAGGGGGCGGGGCTGTTCATCGTCAACTCTAACGTCAAGCGGGGGCTTGTGGAGAGCGCCTACAATGAGCGCAGAGCGCAGTGTGAAGAGGCGGCTCGGCTCATGGGGACGCGCTCACTCAGAGACGTGAGCTTGGAGGAGCTGAGGCGCGCGGAGGGTCGCTTGCCTGAGCTCACCTTCCGTCGCGCTCGGCACGTGATCACAGAAAACCAAAGGGTCCTCGAGGCGGTTGACGCGCTCAAGGGAGGTGACCTTGGGCGCCTCGGGCGACTGATGCGCGCCTCACACGACGCGCTCCGCTTTGACTTTGAGGTGACCGTCCCTCAGGTCGACCTGCTCGCTCAGCTCCTCAATGAGGTCATTGGAGAGCGAGGAGGAGCGCGGATGACGGGGGGGGGCTTTGGCGGATGCGTCGTCGCGGTGGCTCCCCTTGAGCTGATCCCTGCGCTCAGCGCGACCATCACTACACACTACGAGGCTCAGACGGGCCTCACACCCACCATGTACCTGTGTCACGCGAGCGCAGGGGCTCACCAGATCAGGACTGCATGACACCATCGCGCGCTGGGAGGCACTATGCTCAGCACCTTGACCATCACCACCTTCATCGCCACGACGGCGCTCGTAGGGCTCGTCACCTACCTCATCGTCAGGCGCATGGAGAGCGCCGATGACCCGACCGTGGAGTTCTTCACTGGGGGCCGTATGCTCTCATGGCCTGTCGTCGCCGGCTCACTCCTGCTGACGAACATCTCGACTGAGCAGCTCGTTGGCCTCAATGGGTCAGTCTTTAAGGATGGGAACCTCGTCGGGGTCGCGTGGGAGTCGATGGCCGCCTTCGCGATGATCGCCACCGCGCTCCTGTTCTTACCGAAGTATCTGGCGAGTGGCTTTACGACCACCACGGCCTTCCTCGAGCGTCGATTTGATCGCCAGACGCGCCAGATCGTCTCTGGGCTGTTCCTGTTTGGGTACGTCTCAGTGCTCTTACCCTCCGTGCTCTACACAGGCTCGCTCGCCTTTAAGACCATGTTCCAGCTCAGCTTCCCGCTGTGGACCTTGGTGCTCTTTATTGGGGGGATCGGGAGCGCTTATGCGATCTTTGGTGGGCTCAAGGCGGTCGCGGTGAGCGACACCATCAACGGCGCAGGTCTGCTGTTCGCGGGGATCTCGATCCCAGTGCTCGCGCTCTCGCTCCTCGGAGAGGGCTCCGCGATGGCGGGCCTCTCGACCCTCACGAGCGCTCAGCCTGAGTACCTGACCCCGCTCGCGACCTTAGATCGGAGGGGAGAAGCCACCTCTGTGCCGTGGCCGACCCTGCTCACAGGCATGATGTTTATCCAGATCTTCTACTGGTCAACCAACCAAGTTGTTGTCCAGCGCGCGCTGGGCGCCAAGAGCCTCGCGGAGGGTCAAAAAGGGGTCCTGTTCGCCTCCCTGATGAAGCTCGTTGGCCCTGTGATGCTCTGCTTACCTGGGATCGTCGCGCTCCACCTCACGACACAGCTCCAGGTGAGCGTAGACCTGAGCGCGCTGAGCGAGGCGCTCCAGTCCTCCCCCGCGAGCGTTGGCGCTGAGCTGAAGGCCTTTGCTCAGGGCTTAGTAGACAGCAAGCAACAGCTGATCAGCCTCGCAGACGCTGAGCGCTTATATCCGCTTGAGCTCTCCTTTAACGACCAGATCTACCCTGCGATCGTCAACAAGGTGCTCCCGAGTTGGTCACTCGGCCTCTTCGCCGCGGTGCTTATGGGGGCGATCCTGAGCTCCTTCAACAGCGCGCTCAACAGCGCATCGACCTTGTTTTGCCTTGAGTTCTACGATGACAAGCTCCGACGTACAGAGGCTGGGCTAGATGACCACCAGCGCGCGGACCGGCTCGTCAAGGTGGGGCAGTACTTCTCCATCGCCTTGGCGATCGTCTCGATGCTGATCGCCCCACAGCTCGATCAGCTGAAGTCGATCTTCGAGTACCTACAGAAGGCCAACGGGCTCTTCAGCGTCCCGATCATCTCGATCTTCCTCGTAGGGATCCTCAGTAAGAAAGCGCCCGCCTCAGGCGCGAAGGTCGCGGTCGCCCTCGGGATGATCTCCTATGGCCTGTTCACCTTCGTCGGTGAAGAGGGGCTCCACTGGCTCCATGGCTACGCGATCAGCTTCCTTGTCGCGGTGGTGACCCTGATGGTGAGCGCTCAGCGCGCGCCCCGCTCAGAGGCTGAGATCTTAGCGGACTCAGCGCTCCCTCCCCCGCCCGTTGACATGACCCCATGGGCGTACGCCAAGCACGCCTCTGTGGTCATTTTTGCGCTTACGGTCGTCACATACGTCGGCTTATACGTGATCTCACACTAGCCTAAGTTAGGGTGGCGCTTGGGGTTGCTTATCCTAGAGGGGTGAGCTTCAATACTTGGGTTAAAGCGATCAACGATCGCTCGCTCAACCTCACAGATTGGAGCCCCCAATGAGTCACCACCTACACCCACGCGCGAGGTGGGCCTCTCAGCTCGCTTTGTTCACTGGCCTCCTAGCCTCCTACGCTCTCCTAATCAAGGGGGTGGACGCGAGGACCTTCCGTGTCAATGACCTCCCTAACTTCTCGACGATCGGCTGTGGGGGGTGTCATGACGACTTCCCGCCCGCGAACAATAACTTTGGTATAGACGCGTGGCGGAGCTTCTCACCCGACCTCAGCCGAAACAGTGGCGCGCGCGTCGTGTGGCGCAACCTATACAACCTAGATTCTGATGGGGACGGATATACGAACGGGGAGGAGCTGGGTGACCCATATGGGCAGTGGACTCAGGGCGCGACCCCACGCTTCAGCAGCTTCTCGAACCCGAGTAACCGCTTCCAGACCTTGAACCTCCCCAACTGTGGCAACGGCTCCGTAGACGCAGGTGAGGACTGTGATGGCGCTGATCTCAACGGTCAGACCTGCGTGAGCTTTGGCTTTATCCGTGGTGACATCAGCTGTCGCGCGAGCTGTTTCTTTGAGCTGAGTGAGTGTATCGGGGACACCGACCAAGACGGCTACGCCGATGACGTAGACAACTGTATTGAGGTGGCGAACCCCGACCAAGCGGATCTAGACAATGACAGCGTCGGTGACGCCTGTGACGATGACATCGATGGGGACGACGTCGGCAACGACCTTGATAACTGCCCCATGATCAGCAACCCAGGCCAAGAGGACCTAGACGAGGACAGCCTCGGTGACCTGTGTGACACTGACGTGGATGGGGATGGCATCTCAGGTGTGATTGAGGCCATGTATGGGATGAGCGACCGGAGCCTCGACAGCGATGAAGATGGCGTGAGCGACTCAGAGGAGTTTGGGAACGGTGGGGTCACTGCGACCGACACGGACGGAGATGGGGACGTCGACGCGGTCGACCGCGACAGCGACAATGACGGCGTAGAGGATGACGTTGATAACTGCCGTACCGACGCGAACCCTGATCAAATAGATGGAGACTCGAACGGGGAAGGTGACGCATGTGACCCGCTCCCTGTGGGTGGAGTTGAGGCCCCTGTCGGTGGCGAGCCTGTGGCTGGTGAGCCTGTGGCTGGTGAGCCTGTGGCCGGTGAGCCCGTTGCCGGTGAGCCTGTGGCCGGTGAGCCTGTGGCTGGTGAGCCTGTGGCCGGTGAGCCTGTCGCTGGTGAGCCTGTCGCTGGTGAGCCTGTCGCTGGCGAGCCTGTGGCCGGTGAGCCTGTGGCTGGCGAGCCTGTGGCGGGTGAGCCTGTGGCCGGTGAGCCTGCAGAGGCAGGGCTCCCCTCCCCTGAGCCGATCGGGGATGCGGTTGAGGACTCTGGAGGCTGTCAGCAAGGCGAGCGTCGTGGTGGGCTAGGCTTTGGGCTGATGTTAATCGCCCTCGCGCTCCTGCGTCGCCGGCAGGTAGCGAGCTAAACGCTTACAATGAGCGCGCGCTCGGCCTCGAGCGTCTGCTGCTGAACGAGTTACGCTCGGGTGAGCGCTACCTCGCTCGGTAAATGGGTAGCTTGATCGTCATGATCTTTGGGCTCCTATTTTCTTGACATTCAGGCTCGTGGCGACGCTGTTGATGAAGACGTATGTGAGCCTCTCTCGTGAGAACGAATAAGCGCTTCCAAAAAATCAAAACTAACCTAATCACGCGCTTGTCATCCAGCTTATGTGAGGGCGTCAAAGCGAGAACCGAGATGCTCTTTATGCCTAACTTAAGACCTTTTAATGCTTGGTGTGTGCTGATCGCCACATGCCTGAGCGTGATGTCTGGTGGATGCACAACTGTAAAATATTGGAGCGTGCGCTCGCATGCACCCGCCGAGTACGATCACAACCCAAAGGGGCACTACACCAAGGTCTATATGAGGTCTGGTGAGCTCTTTGTGCTCTCGAAAGCTAAGGTAGACGGCGAGCAGATCAAAGGGCAAGGGATCAAGTATACGCTTGAGCGCGACGAGCACACCCCTCAAGGCTACGTCGAGGTCCCCGTGAGCGACATCTTGTTGATTGAGACCACTCAACCCGTGACCTATCAAGTACTCAATAAGAGCATGATCGCGGTGGGTGTAGGGGTCGCGTTGATCGGAGGCGCCTGCCTCGCTGGAGACTCAAAGACCTGCTTTGGGTCATGCCCTACTGTCTATAATGGCGCGCTCAGTGAGGCTGAGCTGACCCAAGGGGATATGCTCGCCGAGAGCTTCAGCGACGCGATCTCGCCAGGGCTCGAGCGCCGTGACCTCGACCCGCTCTCTTTGACCCGCCACTCCCCTGAGCGCGGGGGTGAGGTGACCCTCACGCTGACCAACGAGGCGTACGAGACCCACGCCATCCGCTCTATGGAGCTCTTGGGGGTTGAGCTCCCAATTGGATATGAGCACGCCCTCCACACGGTCGAGCTGAGCGAGGGGGGCGAGGCGCTCTACCCAGTCACAGCGTCTGTCGCGCCCCTCAGCTGTGTCAGCGACGCGACAGGCGACTGCCTCGCCCAGATTAAGTCGCCCGACCGCGTCGCGCACCTCGCTGAGGCGCACCCTGAGGACTTAGGTCACCGTGAGCATGTGACGATCACCTTACCCGACCCGACCCCCTCCTCTAAAGGGTCGCGCGTGCAGGCTGGTCAACGTAAAGGGGTCGTGCTCTATGTGCGCAACAGCCTGTTAAACACCTTTGTCTTTTATCAGCTCTGGGCGTGGCTCGGCTATCGAGTCGGGGACTGGGTGATAAGGCTAGAGGAGGCGCTCGCCAAGCCTCAAGGGGGCGGAGGGCTGATTGATCAGAGCGCCTTTAAGCGGGTCGGGGCCTCGCTTGGAGATCTCACGGTAGAGGTCAGGGTGGGTGAGGGTGAGCGAGCGGAGTGGCGTGAGGTCGGTCACTATGACGAGATCGGCCCCCTCGCCCAAGAGGAGGTCTTGCTCTTGCTACCTGAGGACCTCAACGATGGGCCGATCACGCTCCGTTTAACCTCCGCCCAAGGGAACTTTAGGGTGGATTATGTCGGCGCGACCCTCGCCGGTGAGCCTCTCACGCCAAGGCGCTTGAAGGTCGCCTCACTCACCAGCGAGCAGGGGCGAGCGCAGGTCGCTCAGCTGAGCGCGCTCTTAGATCCAAAACAGCACCTCATGACCTTCCCTGGCGACCTATATGTGATGCGTTTCTCAGACCCAAAGGGGAGCGAGCGCTCTCGTTACTTCCTAGACGCAGAGGGCTACTATCTTGAGTGGCAACAGCCCCACTGGCTCAAGGAGCAAGATGAGGAGGCCTTTATGCGCTTCTTCATTGACCCCGATGAGGGGCTCAGGACCCTTGCGCCTAAATATAAAGAAATCGAGCCTCGCATGGAGGAGCTTTTCTGGAACAGCCGCTTCCGACGCTCAGGCGCGAAGGAGGTGAGCCCATGACTGGCTTAGTGACCCTCAGGCGACTTAGGGGCGCGCTCCTCCTGCTCGCCTTCATCACCACGTTGGGCTTGTTGGGTTGCACATATCAAAGCAAGCCTTACCGAGTGAAGCGACCACACCCTGACGCGACCCCTGAGCCGATCGATGACCTCTCGATTACTGACGTGCCTCACCGTGGGCACCCTGTGCGCGTCATCTTAGCGCAGGGGGGGAGGGAGTTAATCACGACGGGAGAGCTCCTCGCTGTTACGACTACCGGCGTGATCCTGATCCCTCAGGGAGAGGGGGTCGGCATAGATGACCAGTGCCCTACGCTCGTTCCAGCTCAAAAAGTCCGCTCGATAGAGATCCTCGACACTGGACATAAAACGTCCTACTTACGTGTGGTAGGGTCTACACTTGGGGTCACTGCGCTCACCATCTCCAATGGATTTGGGTTGTTACTCACGGCCCCTGTGACGCTCGCTGTAGGAGGCCTTTGGCTGTGGGAGATGGTGGCAGATCAGAGCCTCAAGCGTGGGTCGATCAAGAAGGTCTTTGATCGCTTTGCGCGCTACCCCTCCTCTTTTGATTTTAGCGCGTTCTCGGACTGTAGCCTTGAGGAGGGGGTCGCTGATTTCAAGGCTCCCAAGTCTATCGACCCAAGCTCGCTTCAGCGCAGAGGGGTCACGGATCAGTTCGAGCTCAGGGTTGGGCTCATAGGGAGCCACTCGTTCCTTAACAGGAGAGAGGACCCTGATCTCAGCACGCAACAAGAGCCCTTTAAAGGGCTTTTTGACAGCTCCATGCAACCGGGTGGTTTTGTAGAGGGGCTCTTTCACTTCGGGGCTCGCTTGAGCGTCTCGCTCATGATCGAGGGCGTGTCTCCTGTAGAGTCCCGCGTCGAGTATTACCCACTTCAAGACTCAGGAGAAATGACCACATCTGGTTTTTTGACCCAGAATGTCTTCAGCTACCGAGCGGGCGTCGAGGTCGTCGCGCTCAGGGATCGAGCCTACCATGGGCTCCTTCAGCTTGGTGTGCACTCTGACGGATACACATACTCTTACCTACTCAAGCGCGCTCCGCTCGACTTGATACGAGCCTATATCGGGTTTGGACTTAGACTCGAGGGGCCTATGGAGGGCCACCTGATCGCCATACAGCTCTCATCAGAGTCGGATGAGTTTTTGTACATAGATTCTGACCACTTGCGTCTAACCACCCCAATCACCACATCTCTCAAGTGGGCGCTGGTCTTTTAATAGTAGCTGGTTTGACTTCACCGCTCATTTCATGTTGAAGTGCGACCGCTTACGTATTCAAAAAGAGAGCCCGATCATGAGATGGTATGCTGTATTCTTGAGCTTGAGCTTGAGCTTGAGCTTGATCGCATGTGAGTCGAACACCACAACCCCACCAACCCCAGAGGAGGGCGGAGTGTCGACCTACCTCCCCCCTCCAATCGGAGGAGATGAGGGGGTGATCAACACGGGGGGGAGCTCAGGCCAGAGCGGAGGGGTAAATGGCTTCAACCCCACCGTCTTTGAGGTCTGTGGCAACGGGATAGACGATGAGCTCAACGGGCTCGTCGATGACGGATGTGGCTGTACGCTTGGTGAAGTGCAACCCTGCTACGGGGGAGCCCCTCAGTATGCAGGGGTCGGGGCCTGCGCGTGGGGTGAGCAGCGCTGTGTTGAGATTGACAGAGGCTTGAACCCTGAGGAGAGCCCTTATGTTTGGGGCGCCTGTGAGGGCTATGTTGAGCCCAGCGCAGAGCTCTGTGACGGCGTAGACAGGAACTGTGATGGGGTGATTGAGGGGGCGTGCGTTGAGCCGAGCTGTCCTGAGGGAGAGCGACGCTTCTGTATCGGGAGCTGTGATGACGTGGAGGAGGTCTGCGTGAATGGGGTCTGGGAGGGCTGTCCACCCGCGCTCAGCCCCAGCGAGGTCCCCGCCCGCGCGCTCCACACCCCTTGGGAGATGAACGACGGTGAGGGGCTCGTGAGCTACGCGAGCTGTACAGATCAGCACGGCGCGGTCGAGTCCTATGACTACGCGAGCATCCCCGCTGAGGGGGACACGGGCTGGCGCTCTGCGCCCGATCAAGACGTCATCGGCTACTCCAAGCCCTCTACCCTCTGTGATATGATCGAGTGTCGCTGTGGAGCAGACTTCACCTACTTCAGGACCTTCGTCGACGTGGAGGCAGGCGCGACCTTAGGCACCTTCACCATCGAGATGAGCGGGATGGACGACGGGGTGCGCTGTACGATCTTTAACACCGCGTACCCGAACGGGGTCACGGTGGAGGGCGCCTACGTCTTCCTCGGGGGCTCAACCACCGCAAACCTCGCGCCCTATATCATCGCCGGAGAACGTAACACCATCCTGCTCACCCACGTCGATGACTGTTGTTCTGCGTCGAACCTAAACCGCGCCTCGATCGTGATCGATGGCCAGACCGTCACGCGCTGTGGTGAGTGAGCGCCCGTAGCCCATTGACACACCAGGAGCCCCCCTTGGACTCAAACTCTACAAAGCTGAGCGCGTACAGCACGCTCATCGCGGTCATCTTAGGCGCGCTGATTGGCCTCTTTGCTCCCGCGCTGAGCGCTTGGATCCCTCCACAGATCGGCTGGCTGTTTATCCGCTTGCTCAAGCTCCTCGCGCCACCGCTGGTCCTCTTCGCCTGCCTGCGCTCGATCCTCACGCTTGGGGACGTCACTCAGCTCAAGCGGGTAGGTGGGCGCGCCGCGCTCTACTACCTCTCTACCAGCGCGCTCGCTGCCCTCGCGGGCGTCCTCTGTAGCCTCATTTTCTTGGGGGACGCGGCGTACAAGCCCGCTACCGACCTGAGCGTGGCGCCCGCCTTCGAGGGCGGGCGTTTCCTCGAGAAGCTGATCCCGAGCGACCTGATCTCTCCGCTTCTTAACGCTGAGATCTTACAGCTGATCACCATTGGGGTCGCCTCGGCGCTCTTGATCCTCAGACGGCCTGATGCGGAGCGCGCTCAGCTCTCGGGCTTGATCACCGCGCTTGATGAGCTGATCAACGAAGCGGTCAAGGTCACCCTCAAGCTCACCCCTGTCGCTTCACTCTGTATCATCGCTCAGCTGACCGCCACCTTAGACTGGGCGAGCCTCGCCCCCTTTAAGTCCTTCCTTTGGGCGTGGGGTGGCGCGACCCTCATCCACAGCGTGGTGACCTTACCGCTCCTGTTCTGGAGCTTTACTCGTCGCTCACCGCTCTCCTTTGTCGTCGCGGTAAAAGACGCCCTCCTCGTCGCGCTCACCACCGCCTCAAGCGCGGGCACCTTACCTGTCTCAAAGCGCGTGCTCGAGGAGAACGCGGGCGTCTCCGCTGAGAGCGCGAGCTTCATCTTACCGCTCGGCGCGACGCTGAACATGGACGGCTCAGCGCTCTATCAAGCTCAGCTCTTGCTCTTTATGTGCGTCGCGGAGGGCAAGAGCCTCAGCGTGAGCTTAATCGCCTCGGTGGTAGGGCTCGTGCTGTTCAGCTCTGCGGGCACCTCCGCGATCCCACGCGGGGGGATCGCGATGATGGGGATGATGATCGCCTTCCTCGGCTTGCCCCCGCTCTATCTCGGGCTCTATATCGCCATCGACCAGGTGCTTGACTACCCTATCACCGCCGTGAACGTCTGGGGAGACCTGATCGGCGCCAAGGTGATCGACGAGCGTCTCAGCTCACCCGGCTCCCAACAGGCACAGTCGGATCCACGCTCATAAGGCGCACCCCCTCGCCCTCGCCCGCGGCGAGGAGCATCCCTTGGCTCACGACGCCACGAATCTTTCGAGGGGTGAGGTTCGAGAGCAGGGCGACGCGGGCCCCGACAAGGTCTGCGGGCTCATACGCGCTCGCGATCCCAGCGCAGACCGTCCTCGGCTCAGCTTCACCCGCGTCTAGCGTCAGCACAAGCAGGCGGTCAGCGTTCGGGTGACGCTCCGCAGTGAGGACTTGGGCGACCTTGATGTGGAGCTTGAGGAAGTCGTCAAACGCTACAGGCTCTGCATCCTCGGATGCGGGCTCACTCGCCTTAGCTGGCTTTGAAGACCCCTTCGTGCTCTTGGAGGAGGCTGAGGAGGAGGCCGGAGCGGTAGCGGGCGCCGAGGCGGCCTCTACCGCCGCGCGGGTGAGGAGCAGAGGCCCCTCAAGGCGAGGGAAGAGGGCGTTTGGCTTGGCGAGCTCAACCCCAAATGGGAGCTGACCCCACGCCTTGGTTTGCTCCCACGTGCGCCCCTCGGGTGAGACCCTGAGCGCCTCGAGGAGCTCGACGGCCTTGGTGGGCAAGAAAGGGAGCGTCCAGATCCCCACGACCCTGAGGAGCTCACAGAGGTTATAGAGCGCTCGATCGAGCTCAGAGGCGCGCTCCTCGCCTGCCTTGGCGAGGGTCCATGGCGCGCACTGGTCTACATACTTGTTCCCTGCGCTCACGAGGCTCCAGATCGCGCGGAGCGCGTCATGGAAGCGGAGCTCGCTCATCGCTTGATCGAGGTCAGCGCGGGCGCGCTGATGCGCCTCTAGGAGCTGAGCCTCAAAAGCTACTAAGTCAGAGCCCCCTTGTGGCTGAAGCTGGCTTGGTGTGACGCTCGCTCGATATTTACCGAGCATCCCAAGGGTCCTGTTGAGGAGGTTCCCGTAGTCGTTGGCGAGGTCGCTGTTGACACGAGTGAGCAGAGCGCTCTGGCTGAAGTCTCCATCTGAGCCAAAGGAGATCTCGCGGAGCAGGAAGTAGCGAAACGCGTCGGCGCCCACAGCCTTAACCGCTGCGTGCGGGTCGATCGCGTTCCCCTTGCTCTTGCTCATTTTCTCGCCCTCTACCGTCCACCAGCCGTGGGCGAAGATGCTCTTAGGGAGCGGGAGCCCCGCGCTCATCAAGAAGCAGGGCCAATAGACGGCGTGGAAGCGCAGGATGTCCTTACCGATCAGGTGGCAGGACTCGCTCCAGAACCGCTGATATAGCTCAGAGCCTGTACCGCCGAGCGCGCTGATGTAGTTGCTGAGCGCGTCTACCCACACATAGATGACGTGCTTGTCGTCATCTGGGACAGGGATCCCCCAGCTGAAGTTTGAGCGACTGATCGAGATGTCTTGAAGCCCACCCTCCACGAAGCGCTTGATCTCATTGGCGCGGCTCTGAGGCTGGATGAACCTCGGGTTCGCCTCTATGTGTGCGAGGAGCGCCTCGCCATACTTAGAGAGCCTAAAGAAGTAGCTCTCCTCGACCATCCAGGTCACCTCGCTCCCTGTGGGCGCCTTACCATCAACAAGCTCATCCTCGGTGAAGTACGCCTCATCGCTGACGCTGTACCAGCCCTCATATTTTCCTAAGTAAATGTCACCCGCGTCACGCATCGCGCGCCACAGCTGATGGACAAAGGTCTTATGGCGCTCCTCTGTGGTGCGGATAAAGTCATTCGGCTCAGCGCCAATGGCGCTCACCATCTCTCTGAAGG
>Ga0181594_10002060_pt1 | contig 18624 bp, 27 predicted proteins | sample 071ome_18_FD_145603 | JGI IMG/M metagenome (GOLD analysis project Ga0181594, IMG submission 145603) | Coastal salt marsh microbial communities from the Groves Creek Marsh, Skidaway Island, Georgia - 071413BT metaG (spades assembly) | ecosystem: Environmental > Aquatic > Marine > Intertidal zone... | reverse complement strand
CCCGGCCGCCCAGCAGCAGCTCGGGAGAGATCTCGCGGCTTCCCCGAGGGATCTGCCCGTTGTGGTGATGTCAGAGAGCCTTGTCCAGGGAACGCAAAACAACCCCCGGTTCAGGCGGTCGTTCTCCTGCCAGCCATACGATTTCGGCTCCATCGCGATCTCCTGCCCGAGTCCGCCGCCCCCCCCAGACCCGACGCCGCCCCCCCCAGACCCGAGTGGAGGCGGTGGAACTGGGGGAGAAGTAGTGCCGAGCTCCAGCACGGGTGTGATCGTTCCCTCTGATCCCGCCAGCAAAACCGAGCCGTGCTCGCAGACCTTCTTCCAAATGGCTGGACGAACCGCCACGTTCGACTCCTCGCGTAAGGCGTGGAAGCTCGTGAGTCGGATCAAGATCATGCAAGACGCAGAGGAAGCGTGCCGGACCAATCTCACGTTCATCTACACGAACGTTCAGAGGAACAAGCGGTTTAAGCAGCTGCCGGGATCGACCCTCGGATACCGCACGCTCAAGGGAAAGAACTTCAGCGCTCCGGTGATCAGCTGGCCGACTAGTAAGGAGATGAAGTACCAAAGCGGTGGGAAGAAGAACGCCCGCCTGGTTCTCGTCAGCTATGTCGTCAAGCCAGCATCCATCAAGCCCGAAGACATCCGACTCGATATCGTCAGGGTAGTCCCGACGAACCCCGCAGCACCGGTGTCGGAGTCAAACCGCAAGGGCGCACAGCAGAGCGTCCTGACCACTAAGACAGGCTGGGCGCAGGTCATCAGCCGCCCCACGCCGTAGTAGGGACTCGCCCTCGCGCGCCAAGTCCACCGAGGCCCGGCCCACCCGGTAGAGCATCTGCGGACTCTCCGCGTGGGCCACGAGATCCGTCTCCCGCTGTCCATCGGGTGTCAACAGGTCCTTCTACCTCCCCACGCCCGCGGCGAGTTTCCATCGCGCGGGCCTGCGCGTTCCAGGGCTACGTCATACCCGTGATCCGGCCGCGCAAGCCAGTGCCTGCCGCTACTCGGTGACGCGCCAGAAGCGAGGGGCGAAGGGCTCCGGGTCGGGGGGGTCGTCGTGCACGGGGTCAACGTGCACATCTCCCTGCGTCTCGAGGCGCATGAGCACCGTGATGAACTCGCGCCCGCCAATGTCGATCCCATCCGAGCGAACCCGCTCGTAGAGGAAGGCCTCGCGCACGGACTCACCCGATGCGCGGAGGTGGTGGAGCGCCGCTGCGGCGGCCCGATCACGCGTCTCGTCATCCATGCCGCGATCCTCGCCCGGCCCGCAGGCACCCTTCCCGGCGGCGTATCCTCGCCCACATGGAGGCCGCATGAGTACCCGCCTCGCCGTCGTCCATTCCGACGACCTTGGGATGGCATACGCCGAGCATCCCGCCGACCGGCGCCGGCACCAGCTGGCCGTGGCGCTTGCGCGGCACTCAGGGTTGTTCGATGCCCCCGGGGTCACTCTCGTGCCTGGACCGCCTCCCATGCCCGAGGCCGATCTGGGCGCCATGTTCGCCCCCGCCTTCATTCGCGCCATCCAGGCCTTCAGCGCCCGCCCGATGCTGGCCGCCGCGCCCGAGGCGCGCCAGTGGGGCGTGACGCCCGACGTCCACCCGTATGCGGGCATGCACAACGACTCCGCGCGTCTCGCCGCCGCGGCATGGCAGGCCGGGTCGCTCGTGGGGGAGGGCACGGCGACATCGGCGATCGTCCCCGCCGGTGGCGCGCACCACGGGTTACCGCATCGGATGAACGGCTTCGGTGTCTACAACGACACCGCCGTGGCCATCCTCGCCCTCCGCTCCGCGGGAGTCCGCCGGATCGCCTACATCGACCTGGACGTCCACCACGGCGACGGCACCCAGGGGTTCTTCTGGAACGACTCATCCGTGCTCACGGTGTCCGTGCACGAGAGCGGTCGCTATCTGTTCCCGAATAGCGGCTTCCCGGAGGAGACCGGCGGCCCCGATGCTCCGGGGAGCGCGGTGAACCTCGCGCTGCCGCCGGAGGCAGGCGACGATGCCTACCGCGCCGCCATGTCCGAGGTGGTGGCGCCTGCGGTGCGGGCGTTTGCGCCTGAGGTCATCGTGGCCCAGTGCGGCGTGGACCATCACCACGCCGATCCGCTGTCGCACCTGCGGACAACCATGTCCCTCTACGGGGAACTCTGGGAATCGCTGCTCCGCCTCGCGGGCAAGGAGTGCGGCGGGAGGCTCGTGGTGCTGGCGGGCGGTGGCTACGACCCGTGCAACGCCCCGCCGCGCGCATGGGCCATGCTCATGCTGCAGATGGCCGGCGTGCCGCGGCCGCACGACATGCCCACCGCTTTCGCGCCGCTTGCCGCGTCCCGCGGCTGCACGGATCCCGCGGCCCACTGGCTGGACGAGCCTGACCTCGGGGACGTGCGCGGGCGCTCGGCCGAGGCCATGCCCGCCGTGGAGCAGGCCATCGCGGACACCATCCGGGAGTCACCCCTGCTCGGGTAGTGACAAGGACATCCCGGGGCGGGCGAGAAACAGGACTCCCGTGCCGGAAGTTGCTTCACAAAGCGCGGGTCCGCCCCGCGACCTGCCCCTCCAAAGCGGGCTGAAGCCCGGGTACGACGTCTTCATCATCGTCGTCACCGTGCTGTCGATCATCAACTGGGTCTTCCTGCTGATCCCGGCGAACCTGGGCAGCGACACCCGGAGCCTGCTCATCTTCATGGAGCCGATCTTCATCGTGATCCTGCTCCTGGACTTCGCCCTGCGACTGCGTCTCGCGAAGGGCGCCCGCTGGCACTACATGAACCACGGCGGGGGATGGTTCGATCTACTCGGAAGCCTCCCCTACGGACGGATCCTCCGTCTCTTCCGCCTGGTCCGGGTGCTCCAGGCGTTCCACCACTACGGGTGGAAGGACACCGTCAAATGGTTCGTCGTCAACCGCGCGCAGGGCACGCTGTTCCTCGTGATGGCCTTCCTGCTGATCGTGCTCGAGGGCGGCGGGCTGCTGGTCCTCTACTTCGAGGCCGGCGCGCCCGGCTCTAACATCGAGACGGGCGGCGAGGCCCTCTGGTGGGGCGTCGTGACCATCACCACAGTGGGCTACGGCGACTACTACCCGGTGACGCCGGGTGGGCAGGTGGTCGCGACCATCATGATCTTCTCCGGCGTTGCCCTGGTCGCCATCTTCACCGCCTGGGTGGCATCGAGCTTCCTCACCCCGGCCTCGTCAAGCGAAGGCACCGACGCCCCCACCCCGGAGGTCGAGCACCCCACGCCGCGCGTGCGGGCGATGGAGGGCAACGACCCCGGCGCGATCATCCGTGATCTCCGTGACCAGATCGACGCCCTGGAGCACGCACTCGTGCACAAGGGCAAGCGCCCCGACTAGCCGCTGCGGCGTCGGTACTGCCGGGTGGCCAGGGGGACCATGACGGCGATGATCCCCACCATCCACACGATGGTCAGCCACACGTAGTTGCCCACCGGCTGCGCGAGGAAGAGCGCACGGGCGGCGTTCACGACGATGGTGAACGGCTGGTTGTCGGCAAACGCCTGCAGCCAGCCGGGCATCGAGTCGGTGGGCACGAATGCGGAGCTGGCGAACGTGAGGGGGAAGAGCCAGATGAAACCGGCCGACTGCACCGCCTCCACCGTCTTCATGCTCAGCGCGATCACCACGCCGATCCACGAGAAGGCGAACGACGTGAGCAGCAGCAGCCCGAAGGCCACCAGCTGCGCGCCGATGGAGCCCTCCGGCCGGAAGCCCACCGCAAGACCCACCGCGTACATCACGCCCACCACCACAGCGTTCCGCACGAGGTCGGAGACCGTGCGGCCCACCAGCACCGCTGATCGCGCCATCGGCAGCGACCGGAAGCGATCGATGATGCCGCGCCGGAGGTCCTCCGCCAGTCCGATGCCGCTGGCCACCGCGCCGAACGCCACAGTCTGCGCGAAGATGCCGGGCATGAGGTAGTTGACATAGCTCTCGCCCGGCGTGGCGATAGCGCCACCGAACACGTACCGGAACAGCAGCACGAACATCACCGGCTGGATGAGGCTGAAGATCAGCACCTCGGGGATGCGCGGCAGCTGGACCAACTGCCGCCACACGATGATCCCGGAGTCCCGAAGCGCGCGAGCGGCGGTCACCCCGACCCCTCATCCATCGCAGCGGCCCCGTCGTCGTCCTCTGCGGGCCTGCCCGTGAGCGCCAGGAAGACCTCATCCAGCGTCGGACGGTGCAGGCCGACGTCCTCCGTGGGGATGCCCTCCGCCGCGATCTGCCCGGCGACATCGGCGAGAGCCCGCGGCCCGTCCGCCACCGCAGCGCGCACGCGCCGCCGCTCCGGGTCCACGAATACCTCGTCGCTCGCCACGCGCGACACGATCGTCCGGGCCCGCTCCAGGTCGCCGGGCTCCACCACCGCGACCTCCAGCCCCTCGCCGCCCACGCGCGCCTTCAGCTTGGCCGGGGTCCCCTCGGCGATGACGACCCCCCGGTCGATCACGGCGATCCGCTGCGCGAGGCGGTCGGCCTCCTCCAGGTACTGAGTGGTCAGCAGCACGGTCGTGCCGTCGTCCACGAGATCCTGGATGACCGACCACATCGTGAGGCGGCTGCGGGGATCCAGCCCGGTAGTGGGCTCATCCAGGAATAGGATCGGTGGACGGGCTGCGAGGCTGGCAGCGAGGTCCAGGCGGCGGCGCATGCCGCCCGAATACCCCTTCGACGGCCGGTCCGCGGCATCCGTCAGGTCGAAGCGCTCCAGCAGTTCCGTGGCGCGTGCGCGGGCATCGGCCTTCCGCAGGCCGGACAGCCGGCCGAACATCTCCAGGTTCTCGCGGCCGGTCAGGTACTCATCCACGGCGGCGTACTGGCCGGCGAGGCCGATGCGGCTGCGTACGGTGGCAGGGTTGCGGGCCACGTCCACGCCGTCCACCAATGCGGTTCCGGCGTCGGCGCGGATCAGGGTTGCCAGAATGCGCACAACGGTGCTCTTGCCGGCCCCGTTCGGGCCGAGCAGCCCGTACACCATTCCGCGGGGAACGCTGAGGTCCACTCCGCGGAGGGCCTCAGTCTTCCCGAACGACTTCCGCACGCCCTCGGCTTGGACGGCAAGGGCGGAGTCGGCGCGGGCGTCCACGCGGGAACCCTACCGATGTCCACCCGCATCGGGCATTCATGCGCCTAGATTGCGCCCGATGAGTGACGACCACGACCTGCTCGACCTCGACCCCACCCTGCTCGAGGACGCGCGCTCCACGGTTGCCCTTGCCGTGTGGTGCGCAGCTGCGCGCCTGTCACGCACGTCCGCCATCGAGGACGCCCTGTCGGTTGCATGCCTCGGCGACGCCATCGAAGCGCTCGGGGCGCCGGGGGAGCCCGGCGTGCGGTGGCCCGGGGCAGCCATGCATGGCCCACTGCGCGAGGCCGCGCGTCGCGTGATCGAGGAGGCCGCCCAGCACACGTCCGACACGCCGCCCGAGCGCGCCCAGTGGTGGGATGACCAATCCGCGCGCGCCGAGCGGATCCTTGCGGCCATGGCCACGCGCCCGGTCCGCTAGCCCAGAGCCTCCGGGCCGAGGGATCCGCGCCCGTGGGGGCGCGTGAGATCCGGCCCATCCGACACCGGCACGATTCCCACGGGATTCAGCTTGTCGTGCGTCAGGTAGTAGTGGCGCTTGATCTGGTCCATGTCGATAGTTCCCATCACGCCCGGGACCTGCGCGATATCGCGCAGGTAGCCCAGGAGGGCCTCGGAATCGCCGACGAGGCGCGCATTGCACTTGAAGTGCGTGTGATACACGGCATCGAAACGCACGAGGGTCGTGAACAGCCGGATGTCGGCCTCGGTGAAGACGTTGCCCACGAGCCATCGGTGATCGCGGAGGATCCGCTCCACGTGGAGCAGCCCCTCTGCTACGCCGGCGGCGGCCGCGTCGTAGGCCTGCTGGGTGGTGGCGAAACCCGCGCGGTACACGCCATCGTTCAACAGCGGATACACCACCCCGTTGACCTCGTCGATGGATGCCGCGAGTTCCGGCGGCCGCAGGCATGGCGTGGCCCGGGCGTGCCCGCCGAACGCGCCATCCAGGATCCTCAGGATGTCCTCGGACTCGTTGTTTACGATCCGCCCCTCCGGGATGTTCCAGAGCACGGGAACCGTCACGCGCCCTTCCCAGGCGGGTTCGGTCCGGCGGTAGGCCTGCGCGAGGAAGTCGAATCCGGTCAGGGGATCCGGATCGGGCCGAAACGCCCACCCGCGCTCATCACGGATGGGGTCCACCACCGTCATCCCAAGGGCGCGATCCAGACCCTTCAGCACGCGGGCGATGACCACGCGATGCGCCCACGGGCACGCGAGCGACACGTACAGGTGGTAGCGGACTGGGTCGGCACCGCCGCCTGAGGTGTTGATGCCCCCGCGGAAGGCCGATCGCTGGCGCACGAAGCGCCCATGGGCATCCATCTCGGCACCGAACTGCGACGGGGCGCTCACGCGCCCCGCCCCATGCCACATGCGATGTCGCCGGCGCCTATGCGGCCAGCATGCCGGACGATGCCTTCTCCTGCTGCAGCTTCTCAATGTAGCGATGCGACGGGCAGTAGTCGGAGCCGGTCACCGGAACGCGCTGGCAGGCCTTGCCCTTGCGATTTGTGGCGCGGCACCGGAGGAGGTCGGCGGAGCCGCGCTCGGCGATCTCCTGGTCCAGGTATTCGAGGGCGGCATCCAGGTGCAGCTCGATGATGTCGTACACCATCAGCTGGCGTGAGACGGGGAAGAGGGCCCGGACGTCGTCGAAGAGGGCTGCGGCCGGGCGGGCGAACCTGCGGTGGTCGCGGGCGAGCCTCTCCACCGTGCGCTCGCATGCGGCGAGCAGCAGGCGCTGGCCGAGTTCGGGCCGGAACTGACCCTCGAGGAGGTGGGGGTGGAGCTCGCGGTAAATGGCACGTGAGTAGCGGTACATGGCGCCGTCCTCGGTCAGGTCTTTAATCAATCTGTTAGGGATATCAAACAGTTCTGTCCAACTCCTGTCAAGGTTTCCGCGTCAAGGAAAATGCCGCACGCACCGGTAATCAGGGGCCAAGGGCCAGGCCGTTCAGTCGCCGTCCGCGGGCGCAGGTGACTCCGTGCCACCCGGTGCCGCGGCCCGGGCCTCGGCGGCCAGTCGCTCCTCTGCCACCTCGCGGGGCTCCGGACCGCAGAGCCGGCAGTACCGACGCCCCGTGACGCCATCGACGCGCACCTGCGGGCACGTGTCGGGGTCGTCCCAGAGGCATGAAAGGGCGCTCATGACCATGGACCGATTGTTGCAGAGGCGGCCACCCGGCGCCGGGGTGGGAGAATGCATGGCGTGACAGCTGACGGCGACAGGATCCGCATCGACAAATGGCTGTGGGCCGCCCGCTTCTTCAAGACCCGAGGGCTTGCCACCGAGGCCGTCCAGGGCGGACGCGTGCACCTGAATGATCAGCGCATCAAGCCCTCGCGCGATGTCCGCGTGGGCGACGCGGTCACGATCACGCGCCCCGGGGCGCCACCGATGGTCGTGAAGGTCGCGGGCATCTCCGGAAAGCGCGGGCCGGCGCCGGAGGCGCGCGCGCTGTACGAGGAAACCGCTGAGAGCGCCGCCGCGCGCGAGGAGCACCAGATGATGCGGAAGGCTGCGCCGGAGCCTCCCGGGGCCGGGCTCGGATCGCGGCCTACGAAGCGCGATCGGCGGCGGTTCGAGGACGCCCGGCGCCGGTCCCGATAGGCCGCCGCGGTGCGGCGGCCCCTCCTCCGCACGGAAATCATTGTTATGCACATACGCGCCCGGCTGCCGCGACGGGGTTCCACCGCCGGTGGCCCCTATTGCACTGGGACGGTCGCCAAGAACGAGCGGTCCAGCGTGAAGCCGCCGGCCTGCTCGAGCGCGGCGATGCGGTCCGGCATGGACGGGTGCGTCTGGAACAGGCCGCCCAGGCTGCCCATGAGCCCGCGGCCCTTCACCAGCGGCGACTCGATGTACAGGTGCGCGGTTGCCCTGCCGACGTGACCCACCTGCCGGGTGTCGGCCTCCAGCACCGCCAGGGCGCGCGCCATCCCCTCGGCATCGCCCGTGATCTCCGCGGCCGAGGCGTCCGCCAGGTACTCGCGCCGGCGCGACAGGGCCATCTGGATCATCGCGGCGCCAATTGGCGCGAGGATCAACGCCACGATCACGCCGATGAGGGCGAACGGGTTGTTGTTATTGCGCCCTCCGCCGAACACCAGCACCCGCAGCAGGATGTCCGAGAGGATCAGCAGCACGCCCGCCAGCACCGCGGCCAGGGACATCAGGCGGACGTCCCGATTCCGCACATGCGCGATCTCGTGCGCCATCACCGCCCGGAGCTCGCGCGGCCCCATGATCTGCAGCAGGCCCGTGGTGGCGGCCACGTAGGCATGCTTGGGATCGCGCCCCGCCGCGAAGGCGTTCGGTGCCGGATCCTCGATGATGTACACGGCCGGTGTCCGGGGAAGCCCCGCCCCCACTGCCGCGGCCTCGACCGCCTGCCACAGCTCGGGATGCTGGTCGCGCGTGATCGGGTGCGCACCGGCCAGCGATGCCACGACCGAACCGGACGCGAACCACATCACCAGGCCGTACACGACAAGCCCGATGCCCGCGACGATCAGAATGGAGAGATCGGCCACCAGCGCGACGGCGCCGAGGATGACGGCGGCCAGCACCGCGAACAGCACGAACAGCAGCAGGGTCCGCCACCTGTTCGCGCGGATCTGCTGCTGGAGGGTCACCTACGAGTCGAAGGAGACCTGCGGGGCCGAGCGGACCACCTCGTCTTCCTCCTCGAAGAACTCGGCATCCGAGAAATCACCGAAGCGCGCCACGATGTTCGACGGCACCGTGTGCTGCGTGGCGTTGTACTGCCCCACCGTGGCGTTGTAGTAGCGCCGAGCCGCCGCCAGCATCTCCTCGACATTGGCAAGCTCGGTCTGCAGCTGGAGGAAGTTGGTGGACGCCTTCAGGTCGGGATAGTTCTCCGCAACTGCGAACAGGCCGCCAAGCGCCCGGGCCAACATGTTGTTCGCCTCGCCGGAGGCGGCGGGGCCCTTCGCATCCATCGCCGCGGTGCGCGCCTCCGTGACGCGCTGGAACACGCCGCGCTCATGCTCGGCGTATCCCTTCACCGTCTCCACGAGGTTCGGGATGAGGTCGTACCGGCGGCGCAGCTGCACGTCGATGTTCGCCCAGCCCTGCTGTACCTCCACGCGAAGGCGCACAAGACGGTTGTAGAGGCCGATGACCCACGCGATCAGCGCGATCACGACCACGATGATGATGATGATCCCCCACCACGGCATGAGCGCATGTTCTCATGCGCAGGCCCCACGCGCGAGCCGATCGGTCAGGCGGGCACCTCGCGGGCCGCCTCGGGGCCTGCTGAGAGGCATGCCTCGTGGAGCGCCTCGGCGATCGCGGTGATGCGGCTGCCCGCCGGGTCGTAGGTGGCGATGCCGCTGACCTCGCGCACCACGCGGCTCTCGAGCACCGTGGAGATGACCAGCGCGCCCTCGGCCGAGGCCAGCTCGGCCGCGGAACGCTCCCGCACGTGGAGCGTGGTGACCTCGGCGATGAGGCGCCGGGTGATCGAGTCAAGAATCCCGGTCGCCAGGGGTGGTGCGACCAGGTCATCCCCCTCCAGCCACACGAAGCTCGCGACGGGGCACTCCAGCACGCCATCGCCGCCCGCATCGATCATCAGGGCCGTGTCGGCCCCCTCCCCCGCCGCGATGCGCGCCGCCTGCATGTTCGCGGCGTAGCTGAGCGTCTTCGACGCCACGAGCAGCGGGGTGATGCGGTGCGGCACGGGCAGCACGGTCCACCCCTCAGGCGCCTCGGGCAGCAACGGCTCCTCGCGCAGCACCCGCGCGCCCCCGCGCGTCAGCATCACCCTCAGGCCGCATTCCGCCGCCGATGCCTCAGCACAGACGCCTGCGATCTCATCGCGGATGACATCCCGGGGGAAGTCGAGGTTGATGCGCTGCGCCGAGCGCTCCATGCGGTCCAGGTGGGCCTCGAGCGTGCGCGGCCGCCGCCCATAGACCCGGAGCCCCTCGAATACCCCGTCCCCGCGCACGAGGCCGTCGTCAAGTGGCACCAGGGCGGGCGCGTTGGGGGCGACCATCGCCCCATTCACCATTATCCGGGGATTCGACATGCGCGGATTGTGCCGCATGGCACGGCAATCAGCGTTGCCGGCGCCTGCGGGGTGAAAGGATCAGCGAGGACGTCCGCGCACGGCGCCGAAGGAACCTCCGTGAGCCACAGCCCCGGACATCCGGCTAGCGTGCACCCGCGCATGGGTCGCATCGCCTCCATCCTCATCGGCGCAGCACTGGTTTCGCCAGTATTCGCCGCGGCTGCGACGGCCCAGCAGCCCGTGTCCCAGGCCCCGCAGCCGACCGCGCCCGGGGCTACTGGAGCGGCTTCCCAGGCGCCCGTCCCCGCAGTGCCGGAACCTGCTGGTGCGTCGTCAAGTGCGCCTGCATCGCCGGCGGATCCGGGGAAGCCCCCGCGGTCTGCCGTCACGAGCGGCCCGGTACTGCGCTTCGGCATGCGGAGCGGAGATGTGGGTCGCCTGCAGAAAGCGCTTCGGAAGGCCCGGATCAGGGTACCGCTCAACGGGCGGTACGACCGCAGGACGCGCGCCGGGGTGCGCATCTTCCAGCGCCGCATGCGCGTGCGCGCGACGGGGATCGCCGATGCACGAGTGCTGAAGCGGCTGCGCGTGCGCGTGCGCACCATCGCGACGGGGCCCGGTAACGCGGCGACGTTCAGCGGCTTCCCGGTGCCCGAGCCCAACGACACCTCCCCGTCGGCCGCCGGCTTCCTGTGGCCCGCCAACGGGGACGTGAGCTCCCCGTTCGGGCCGCGATGGGGCCGGATGCACGAGGGACTGGACATCGCCGCGCCGGTCGGGCGCCCCGTGCGTGCATCGAAGGCCGGGGTCGCCGTGACGGTGGAGGCCCAGTCCGGATACGGCAACCTGGTGATCATCGACCACGGCGCCGGGGAGACCACGCGCTATGCGCACCTGAGCCGCTATCTGGTGGCCCCCGGGCAGCCGGTGGCAGCGGGCCAGGTGATCGCCGAGGTCGGGAACACCGGTCGCTCCACAGGTCCGCACCTGCACTTCGAGGTCCGCATCGCCGGAACCGCGGTGGACCCCCTGCTGTACCTCTAGGCCTGCTCCGCGCGTAGCGGGTCGGTGGTGGCGATGGGCAGGACGATTCCGAGCCGCACCCAGTCCCCGCGCACCCCGCCGGTCCGGAAGTCGCCCAGGCCCGCCGCGCGCGCATCGTCATCGGGGTAGATCATCACCATGGCCGAGGGCCTGCGCTCGAGCCCGGCAGCCAGTTCCTCGGGCAGCGCGAGGTCGACCACCATGTCCATGACCACCGGGGTATCGATGGCTGCCCGGCACACGATGCGCCCGTCATCCCGCTCCACCCGCGCGGAGCCCTTCGGGCCGTCCTCATCGTTCCAGAGCGCCTGCAGGGCGGGATGCGATCCGGCGTTGATGCGTCCGTGCACCAGCGCGGGTGACTCCGGGCGCTGCATCAGGATGATGTCGGGTGCATCGAGGGTGAGGTGGAGCGGTTCGTCCATATGCCCACTGTATTCGGCCGGGGGCTAACGTGCGGGCATGGCCTCGACGCCGGACGATGCCGGTGCCCTTGCCGTCGCCCTGGGGCACCCCGTGGACCTCGTGCTTCCCCCGGACGGGGACGACGGCGTACGCGTGGCGGTGTCCCGCACCGGCATCCCCGTGCGCATGCGGGCGGCGTGGGTGGCGGCGGATGGAACCGTCCGCGCACGACTCGGGTGCCCGCCCGGCGTGCCCAGCGCCGCACGGCCGATCACATGCGCCAGATGCGATGTCGCGGCCGAGGGCGTGACGGACCGCATCCTGCTGGGCCGCGTCGCGCCCGGCGTGCACCGCGTGAGGGTGTCCTTCCTCGGCGGCGGGTCCATCCCCGTGGCAGTGCACGCAGACGGGATCGTCGCCGGTCGCCTGCCGCCGGAACGGGAGATCGCCGCCGTCGATGCCCTTTCCCCGGATGGTGAGCCGATCGGCCGGCTGATGCGCGAGGGGATTCACGAACTCGCGCTGGTTGCGGGACGCATCGAGGGGCGCCTTGGTGCATCGCACGGCCTCGCCGCGGGATTCGGTGCCGGAGACACGGTCACGGGCCTCGCCGCGGCGGAACTCGAGGCGGGATACACGGCGATCCTGCCCGGATGGCTGCCAGACGCCTTCCGGCAGACGACCGTGCGGGTGGAGCCCGAAGCCGTCTATCCGTTCGCGCCGCCATCCATCGCCATTGCGTGGGCACCCCCGGACGAGGGGGCGCGGATCCTGCTGCGGCAGTGCCCGGCGCCACTGGCCGTGCCGGAGACACCCGACGCACGCGGCCATGCCGTTGATGTCAACGGGCACGATGGCGTGATGCGCGCGCGCGGCATGGCGTTCCTCGTGTGGGAGGCCGGGGACCGCGCGTTCGGATTGCAAGTGCGTGGTACCGAGGACGCCGAGGCAACGGCGCTCGCCGTTGCGCGTTCCATCCCGGCGTCCGGGACGGGGATCGCTTAGCCTGCACACATGGCCGACGCCTACACGCACATCGCTTGCTGTCTCGACGGCTCCCCCGTCGGCGATGCCGCCCTCGCCGCCGCCATCCGCATGCGGTCGCTGGGGGACGGCGCCCTGACCTTGGTCCACGTGATGGAGCCGGGCATCGAGGCCTACAGCGGACTGTCGAGCGACGCGATCAACGACGACTCCCTGACCGCGCGCGACTGGATGGAGCAGATGGTGGCCCTCGCCCCCGGCGCGACGGGCGTACTGCTGGAGGGCCACCCGGCCACCGCGGTCACCGAGTGGGCGCGGGGCGCCGACGTGGACCTGATCATCTCGCTGCGGCATCGCGGCCGGGTGGAGCACATGCTGCTCGGGAGCTTCGCGCAGCACCTCACCTACCACTCCCCGTGCGCCGTCATGCTGGTGCATCCACCGGCAGCCACCGGGTAGGAGCGGGGCCCCCGGCGGCGAAGAGGACGACCGGAACCACAATCCGGAGGCGCCATGCCCGTCCACGCACTGCCCGCCCCCATGCGGGTCCACATGATCACCCCGCTCACGTTCAACGATGCCCAGGAGATCGGTGACCGCATCAAGGGCGGCTCATCGGTATTCCTCGACATGCGATCGATCGACCGGGATCTGGAGGAGCGCCTGCGTGACTTCTGCGCCGGGGTCGCCGCCGCGCTCGAGGGCTCGGTGACCGACGTCGCGCAGGGCATCCTGCTCGTCGCGCCCGCGGGCGTGTCGATCTCCCGCGGCGCCGAGGAGCCCCACAGGGCATCCCCGGATCCGTACCGCCGTGACCCGTACTACGACGCGGATGCCGGCGTCACCCCGCTCTTCCGGAGCATGGGCGCCTGACGTCCATGGGCGAGCCCCTCATCGTCCTGTATGACGGTGACTGCCGCTTCTGCCGGGCCTTTGCCCATGTCGCCCGGCGGGCCGCCCGCCCACCGGGCGTGATCCTGCTGCCCTTCGACCACCCACGTGCGGAACGGATACTGGCGGTGCTCCCGGAAGGGGCCCGCCACGTGTCCGTGCACGCCGCGGACTCCCGGGGGCTGGCATCCGCCACGCATGCCTTCGCGTGCATCCTCCGCCGGTTGCGCGGCGGCGAAATGGTCCTGCGCACGGGTGCCTACCGCATGTACCCCTGGGTCGCGGGCCACCGCAGCTGGTTCGGGCGCCTCGTCCCGGACCTGCCGCGGCCACCGATCAACTAGGCGCCTTCGCCTGCCCCCGGGGCCCGGCGGACCACGTAGTCCTCCACCAGCAGCAGGCTCGTGCCGGCGTGGCGGACCACCTGAAGCAGTTCCGTCATCGTGGCGACCTCCTCCACCTGCTCGGTCACGAACCACTGCAGGAATGCCTCGGCGGCCAGATCGCGGTGCTCGCGCGCCAGGTGCACGAGCTCGCCGATCCACGCGGTGACCTGCTCCTCCTGTGCGAGCGCGGCCGCGACCAGCGCCTCCGCTGAGGCGAACGTCGCCACCGGGGCATCCTGGCCGGGGATCTCGACGGGCCCGCCGGTGTCCAGCACGAAGCGGAAGAACTTCATGGCGTGGACATGCTCCTCATCGGCCTGCCGCGCGAAGAATGCGGCCATCTCCGGGAGGCCCTGCTCTTCGAGCCACGCGGACATCGCGAGGTACTGGAAGTGCGCCGCGAACTCACGACCCATCTGCACGCACAGCGCGCCCCTCACCGCGTCATCAGTTGCCATGACGTCCCTCCTCCGGCTGCGCGCCGGCGTCGTGTCTCATTCCCCCCGCTGCCCGCCGGTCCCCATGCGCCGCGCCCGCTCCGTGCGCGTGGCCAGCACGACGACCGCCGTGACGGGAACGGCCCAGAACAGGCCGTAGACGAACCCCCTGCCCACCGGCTGGTTCAGCAGCAGGATATGGACCGCCCACAGGACCAGCGTGCTGACCACGAAGGCCACCGCCACCTGGGCGCCGACGTGCAGTTCCTCCCAGCGGACGATGAGCGATGGGCGCGGGTTCACGATGCGGGAGGATACGCCGCGGCGCTACCGTGACGGCATGGAACAGGCACAGGAGTGGCAGCAGGTCGCGGACTGGATGGGGGTCCTGAGCGATCTCGACGGTGCGGCGGCGGTGCTCGAATGGGACCGCGAGACCGGCATGCCCGAGGGGGGCGCAGCCGCCCGCGGCGCGCAGCTCTCGACCCTCGCCGCGCTCCGGCACCGGCACCTGCTCGACCCGGCGCTGGACGAGCCGCTGGCCGCGATCGCGCAGTCATCCGACCCGTGGCAGGCCGCCTCGGCTCGCATCGCGCTGCGCGACCGCGCCCGGGCATCGCGCGTCCCCGAGGACCTGGTGCGCGCACTCGCCGAGGCCTCGTCGCATGGCGTGGCCACGTGGTCGCGGGCGCGCCCGGCCGACGATGTCGCCGCGTGGGTCGAGGCCATCACCCCGCTCATCTCACTCACGCGGGAGCAGGCGACGGCACTGGCGGACGGTGGCGATCCGTACGACGCACTCGTCGACCTCTATGAGCCCGGCACGACGTATGCGATGGTCGCACCGGTGTTCGATGCCCTGGCGGCACGGGTCCGCCCGCTGGTCGAGGCCCTCGACGGCGCCGGTGGCCCGGCCCTGCCCACGGGCCCGTGGGACGACGCCGCGCAGATGTCGGTGGCCCGCGCCCTCGCCGCCGACATCGGCTTCGACCTCTCCTCCGGGGTGGTGGGCCGGACCGCCCACCCGGTCACGATGTCGCTCGGCCCCGGGGATACGCGCCTGTCCACGCGCGTTGACGCCGCGGACCCCCTCTCCTGCATCATGGCCCTCCTGCACGAGGGCGGGCATGCCATGTACGACCAGGGGCTCCCGGCCGAGCACCGGCGCACCCTCGCCGGCGACGCGCCGTCACTGGGCGCGCACGAGAGCCAATCGCGCTTCTGGGAGAACCACGTGGGACGTACCCTCGCGTTCTGGCAGCGCCTGGCGCCGGATCTGGCAGCGGCATTCCCCGGGGCGGCAGACGGGCTCAGGGCGGATGACTACCGCCGCGCGCTGAACCGGGTGCGCACCCAGGCCATCCGCGTGGAGAGCGACGAGGTCACCTACGACCTGCACATCATCCTCCGCACGCGCCTCGAGCGCGCACTGATCACGGGGGACCTCGCTCCCGCGGACCTGCCCGCGGCATTCGGGGACGGCATGCGCGAGCTGCTGGGCATCACGCCGGACCGGCCGGCCAATGGCGCCATGCAGGACATCCACTGGTCCGCCGGCATCATCGGCTACTTCCCCACCTACACGCTCGGCAACCTGTACGCCGCCGCGCTCGCCGACGCCGTGACCGACCGCGTCGGGCGCATCGATGACGTGCTGCGCGAGGAGGGGCCCGCACCCCTGCTGGCATTCCTGCGCGAGGTGATCCACTCGCGTGGGAGCCTGGTGGAGGCCCCGGAACTGATGCGGGATGCCACCGGCGGCGACATTTCCGTGGAGCCGTTCATCGCCCATCTGGAGCGGACCTACTCCCCCACGTCCTCCGTGTCGTAGGCCACGAGCGACATCACGTCGTGCCCGGCGAGCCGGGCGCGCCCGGGCAGGAAAGTGAGCTCCACGACGACGGCGATGCCCGCCACGACCCCGCCCAGCTCCTCGACGAGCTGGCACTTGGCCGCGGCCGTGCCCCCGGTGGCCAGCAGGTCGTCGTGCACGAGGACGCGCTGGCCGGGACGGATGGCGTCGCGGTGGATCTCCAGCACATCCGTGCCGTACTCCAGGTCGTACTCCCGGCGGACGACCTCGTACGGCAGCTTGCCCGGCTTGCGCGCGCAGGCCAGGCCGGCACCGATCTCGCGCGCGATCGCACCGCCCAGGATGAACCCGCGGGCCTCGGCGCCCAGCACCACATCCACCTCGCGCGGCCGCGCCCACGCGGCGATGCCGTCAACGCACGCGGCAAGCCCCTCCGGCGACTCGAACAACGGCATGAGGTCGTAGAAGAGGATGCCCGGCTTGGGGTGATGCGGGATCCGCCGGATCGCGGAGTCGATGTCGTAGCTCATGTGTCCTCCGTGGCGGGCCCGGGATGGGCGTCGACGAGGCGCCGGAGTTCCTGCACCAGCACCAGATGCCGGAGATGGGACGCAAGGCCCGCGAGGGACTCCAGCGAATCCACGGCCTCCTGCCGCCTCTCGGGGTTGGGCGACCGGAGGCCGGTTGACAGGACCTGCTCCAGCAGGCCGGCCTCCCGCTCTGCGGCCATGCGGAGCGTGCGCAGGTGGCGGGGTTCGAGCCCGTACGCCCGCAGCTCCACAGCCGCCTTCACCACCTCCAGGTCGGTGTCGTCCAGCTCATCCGTGCCGCTGATGAGCCCGTACCGGCCGAGGTCGCGCACCAGGCCCGCATCCGCACCGGATGCCGAGAGCACCTGGGCCAGGGGGTGGCTGCCGCCCCCGCCTTCGGTGGACAGGTTCTCGCGCCGGATGCGGCGGGACTGCTTCGCGGCCCCCACCGGCCCGGTGCGCATCGAGTCGAGCTCCTCGCGGATCACCTTCAGCGGCAGGAACTCGTCGCGCTGCAGCCGCAGGATGGTGCGAAGGCGCTCCACGTCACGCGGGCCGTAGAGGCGGTATCCCCCGCTGGTCCGGCGCGGGGTGACCAGTTCCCGGTCCTCGAGGTACCGGAGCTTGGAGATGGAGAGGTCGGGGAACTCGGGGCGCAGGGCATCGCACACCGCGCCGATGGTCATCCCGGCCGCGTGATCCCCATCGTCAGGCCCGAGCAACTCGGTCTGGACCCCGGCATCCCTCACGAGACGAACAGCAACCGGAACTTGCCCACCTGCACCTCGTCGCCATCGGCCAGGATCTCGGGTCCCTCGATGAGGCGCCGGTTCACGTAGGTGCCGTTGGTGCTGCCGGCATCCTCGATCACCCACCCGCCCACGTCCTGGCGGACGCGCGCATGGGCGCGCGACACGGTGATGTCATCCAGGAACACATCGCACTCGGGCGAGCGGCCGATGGTCGTCCCCTGCTCGCCGACCGGGAAGAACTCGCCCGTGCGCCCGCCGGGCAGCCTCACCGCGAGCCCGGTCCCGACGCTCGGCATCGCCCCGGGAGGGGTCAGGCCGGGGTCGACAGGGGCCTCGAACGGGCCGGTGGCCTGTGCGGCGGCACCCTGCTCGGGCATCAGGGCCCCGCACGATCCGCAGAAGCGATCGCCGTCGGGGCGTTCCGCCCCGCATGCGGGGCACGTCACCACCTGGTCCTCCGGTACGGCGGGGTCACTGGCATGGGGCTCCCGTTCGCGGGCGCATCACTGTAGTCCTGCACGGACGAACCCTCAAGTCGTGGTTGAGGTCACCTCACCGGCCCGCTGGGCGCGCACCCTTCCGACCGCAATGCCCACGTAGTTCATGAAGGTGAGCACCGAGAGGCCGACCGCGCACCAGAAAACGGTGTCCACCCAGGCGGCCGAGATCGCGAGCCCCACGGCCACGCACCCCATGTTGAAGCCCGACGACACCTTGCCCGCGAAGTCGATCTCCATCAGCACGCCGCGTCGCGCGAGCCACACGAAGCCGCCGATCGAGGCCAGGTCGCGCACGAGGATGATCACCGGGCCGGGCCACGCGAAGCGCGCCATCACGAGGAGGCCGATCAGCCCCACGGCCATGAGGAGCCGGTCCGCGAGGGGGTCCAGCACCCGGCCCAGGGGCGTGCGCGCGTCCAGGAGCGCAGCGAGTCGCCCGTCCAGGAGGTCGGTGATCGCGAGGACGGAGAAGAAGATGCCCAGCGGCCACGAAGGGCCATCGGCCACGAGGCACCACCACAGCAGCACGGGCAGGGCGGCGAGCCGCGCGATGGTGATGGCGTTGGGAAGCCATCGCAGCCGGCGCTTGATGCCGGTGCTCACGCGTGCTCCGGAAAATCGGGGCGAGAGGATTTGAACCTCCGACCGCCCGGCCCCCAGCCGGGTGCGCTACCAGACTGCGCCACGCCCCGAAGCGCGCGGGACA
>Ga0181594_10002058_pt1 | contig 18630 bp, 14 predicted proteins | sample 071ome_18_FD_145603 | JGI IMG/M metagenome (GOLD analysis project Ga0181594, IMG submission 145603) | Coastal salt marsh microbial communities from the Groves Creek Marsh, Skidaway Island, Georgia - 071413BT metaG (spades assembly) | ecosystem: Environmental > Aquatic > Marine > Intertidal zone... | reverse complement strand
CCTCAGTCTCGACCCCGGGACCGGCTCCATCGACAAGTAGATTTGAGCATCGCAATGGCGCACGAACCTGAATGCCCAGCGCCTCGGCTCTGGCCAGCAACGCGCGCCCCAAGTCATGGTTTTCCACAACATACCCGAGTGCCGGCGTGCCGAGATCTGAAGCTGTCATCAGCGTGCTACCAAAATGGCCGCGATGGGAAACGTGGATTTCCTCGATCGAGCCTGCGAAATCGACCAGCGCGGGCCAGACCCCCCAGAGATCGAGCTGCTCTACAGAGTGCAAATTGAGGGCAGAAGCACGAGTGTCAAGCGGGTTAGGCGTGCCGGAGCGGAAAGGATGCGCCTCCAACACCGTGATCTCCGCCCCCGAGACTTCGGTCGCCAGCGAGATGGCAAACGACAGCCCGGCGAGGCCGCCGCCAAGCACCAAGATGTGCGCGCTGTCCGTCATGAAGCCTGCAACATCAGCGCCTCAATCTCGTCAGCGCGCTTGGGTACATCACCAGTAAGCACGTCGCAGCCCTGCTCGGTCACCACGACATCATCCTCAATGCGCACCCCGATGCCCCGCCAACGCTTGGGTACCTTGGTATTGTCGGCGGCGATATAAATGCCGGGCTCGATGGTCAGTACCATGCCGGGCTCCAATTGGCGCCAACGGCCATCCACCCGGTATTCACCGACATCGTGAACGTCAAGGCCAAGCCAATGGCCTGCACGGTGCATATAAAAGTCACGATAGGCCTCGGCTTTGATCAGCTCCCGCTCCTTGCCGCGGAGTAAACCTAATTTGATCAAGCCCCTCGTTATCACCCGAACGGTCGCATCGTGGGGTTGGTTCCACGTATTACCCGGCCGAACTTTAGCGATAGCTGCTCGCTGCGCCTCAAGCACTACGTCGTAGATCGCGCGCTGCTCAGTAGAGAACTGCCCACTGACGGGAAAGGTGCGCGTAATGTCCGCGGCGTAGCCTTGGTATTCACATCCGGCATCAATCAAGACCAGGTCCCCGGCGCGCATCTTGGAAGCGTTTTCGGTGTAGTGCAGCACACAGGCGTTTGCGCCGGAGCCCACAATCGAGTTGTAGGCGGGGAAACGCGCACCATGCTCTGCGAAGGTATGTTGAATCGCCGCCTCCAGATGATACTCATAGCGACCAGGCTGACACTCCTGCATGGCACGAACATGCGCTGCCGCACTGATCTCGCCCGCTTTGCGCATGACGCGCACCTCCGCAGCAGATTTAATCAGTCGCTGCTCATGCAGCAGAAAGGCAAGATCGGTGAAATCAGCTGGCGGCGCGGCCCCCGTCCTCACCAGCTTTCGGATCTGATTCACCCAACCCATCACCCGCTGATCAAACACGTCGTCGTGACCCATGGAGTAATAAATTCTCTGGGTTCCCTCGATCAAACCGGGCAGGATCTCATCGAGATCGTCGATCGGAAATGCGTCATCAACGCCCAGGTAGGCAACGGCTCCCTCGGGGCCGAGGCGGTAACCGTTCCACAATTCCATGTCGGGATCCCGCTCTCGGCTAAAGAGCACTACTTGCCCCTGCCTACGGCCGGGCACGAGGACCAAGACAGCGTCGGGCTCCTCGAAGCCCGTCAGGTAAAAGAGATCGCTGTTCTGACGAAAGGGATACTCCGTATCTCGGCTGCGAGTCACTTCCCGGGCACCGGGAATAATCGCGATGGTGTGTTTGTCCATCATGCCCATTAGGTTTTTTCGGCGACGGGCGAATTCGGCTTTGGAGATCTTCACGGCGTGCTTCCTGTCATGCTTGCTTCCTGTAATGCTTGCGCCTCGGTAACGATGTTGATGGCAGCGAAACGAATGTATTCAACAATGTCCTCCAACTGACGCTCCGCTTCGTCCGAATCAGTTTCCTCTGGGTCTACCTGGGCAATCGCAGCCATATCTTTCAGCGCGTCAGCTGTCATCTCCGGTATCGGATCGCCTGTCGCCTCACGCTGGGTAATGCCTTGAGTGAAGCCAGACAAAAACCCGCGACTCCATTCCGAAACCGAAAGCAGCCGCTCCTCCAGAGAAGCATCATCTGCTGGCAGTAATGGCTGAAAGGTATAGTCGGCATCCTGTATCGCCGACAACGTCGCCAAACTCAAACGTGAGACAAAGTCGACCAGATCGCCGGTAAGATCAATCGCCAGTGATTTCTCAAGCGCCGCGACCGTTGCGGCAAAATGGTGCTCGTTTTTTGGACTGAAGCCCGCGCCAAGGAGCCCGGCCATAGCGCCGTGCAAAGCAGAGGGGTTGAGCGTTTGGCCTGCGTTGAACAGGCTGTCGGCTGCATCATCCCATGTGGGCATATCTTCGAAGGCGCCAAGCGCATCAAGTAACACTTCTGGAGGCTTCCTCGTTTCTGTTTGGAGCGGAGCAAGATCGCGCCCATACCGGCAGCATCCTATTCCGCCGCACAGGTTGTTCCGCCCGCTCGCGCACCACACATTGACCCAATAAAAGGACGCGCATTATAGTGCTGGCTCCCAACCAATACAGTGTAACCCTCGTGGCGGATAACCTCATCCTGGCGCTGGAAAAAAAAGTGAGCGATCTCATCGAGCTGAGTCGTGAGCTGAATCGTGAAAACCGCGCCTTGAAACTCCGAGCGGCCGAGCTGCAACGCGAGAGACGCGAGCTGTTGGAGCGACAGCGCCAGGCCAGCGAGCACGTCGAGACCTCTCTGGCGAGATTGCGCTCTCTGGATGGTGGCGCATGAACCGGCCCAACACGGTCAGCGTGGATATTCTGGATAAGGAATACCAGGTTGCCTGTCCCCCCAATGAGGAGCTGGCCCTCGCAAATGCCGCCAGATACCTCGATCAACATATGCGTGATATCCGCTCTACGGGCAAAGTCATCGGCTTGGAGCGCGTGGCGATCATGGCAGCTTTGAACATCAGTCATGAGTTGCTGGCGCTCAAAAGCGGCGACAACCCCATCGAATCCAGTGAAGAGCAGGAGCGGCTCTCGGCTCTGAACAGCCAGCTTGATGAGGTCCTGTATCAGCTCCGCCAGCTTGAAATTAACTAAAGCCGCGATACGCTATACTGTCAGTGGCCTGAAGTATTCGCCAGACGATTCGTCCTCGAGCCGATAATGCAGTACCCGGAGTCCACTTCCGTGGGTGTTGTGCAAGCCTGGCCCGAACCGGGAAGCCTGAAGCCACGTGGTGGGCACCACCTTGAGCCGCAGGGTTCAAGGGCCTATTCGTCAGCGGTACCGCGGGTCATTTTTTTCCCTGCCTCGGGGGCGCCTCGCCCACGCAGGCCGGTGGAGGCGGGCTCCCAGTTCCGCCACAAGTTCCGTTCCTGAAGCGTACCTGCCTTGAGTGATCTCCCGCTTTTGAAGAGACGTTTGCGCGTGCAACTTCGGACCGAACGAGACGCACTAAGTACCGCGCATCGAGCAGCCTGCGCAGATCGTGCGCTGAAGCATCTCCTGGGCTGGGAGCCGTGGCAGAGAGCCCACACGGTGGCCAGCTATCTGCCACACGAATCCGAATTCGATCCGACACCACTGATGTCAGTCGCGATTGAGCAGGGGAAGCGCGTCGCTTGCCCGCGGGTTGTCGATCAGTCGTTGCAATTTCACCGATGGGAGCAGGGTGACCCGACCGAGCCCACCATCGGCGGGGTTTTGCAGCCGCTAGGTTCCGCCGATCGGGTGGCGACGCAGGACGTCGACCTATTTATCACGCCATTGCTTGGCTGCGGCAAAAGTGGGATGAGGCTCGGCTACGGCGGAGGGTTTTACGATCGTCTTTTTGCGGGAGCATCGGGCTTTCGTCTCGGCGTGGGTTTTGCTGTTCAGGCAGTCGATGACTGGGAGGCGGAGGCTCACGACCAGCGGCTCGACGGTTTTCTCAGCGACACCGGGCTGACCCTGTTTTCCTGAAACCGTTTCGGATTGGCTCAATCCGTATTCAGCCGACCCAGATACTCGAGATACGCGGGGTTATCGCTCTCCTCCCAAAACGGATAACCTAGGCGAAGCAATGCTTTCCTCAGTTGGGCACGCTTGCCAGGCGGAACCTGCATGCCCACCAAAATGCGGCCATAGGCTGCGCCGTGGTTTCGGTAGTGAAAAAGCGTAATGCTGAACTCATTGCCCAGCGCATTCAGAAACTGGAGCAGACTGCCCGGACGCTCAGGAAATTCCACGCGAAAAACAATTTCCTCGCCGATGTCGTCGGGCTGGCGGCCCCCGATCATATGCCGAAGATGTAATTTCGCGGTCTCATTGTCAGTCAAGTCCAGAACGCGATAGCCCCTCTCCCGCAGATTACGCTGCAGTGCATCGAGACTGTCATCACCCGGCGTCACCGTCAGCCCCACAAAGACGCGCGCGGCGGCAGCGGTTTCGTATCGGTAATTGAACTCGGTGACATTGCGCTTGCCGATGGCATTGCAGAATGCTCTGAAAGCGCCGGGCCGCTCTGGGATCGTGACACTCAGCACTGCCTCGCGTCGCTCACCAATCTCTGTACGCTCCGATATGTACCGCAGGCGGTCGAAGTTGGTGTTGGCACCGCTGACGGTCGCCGCCATCGTCGCACCAGAAATACTGTACTGCAGCGTATACTTTTTCATTCCCGCCACCGCCAGTGCACCGGCAGGTTCAGCGATAGCGCGTGTGTCCTCGAAAATATCCTTCACCGCGGCACAAATTTCGTCTGTGCTCACGGTCATGACGTCGTCCACGCTCTCGCGAATTAACCGGAATGTCTCCTTACCCACCTGGGCCACCGCGCAGCCATCGGCGAATAAACCGACCTCCCGTAGTGTCACTCGCCGACCTTGATGCAGTGCCGACTGAACACAGGCCGCATCTTCAGGCTCCACACCGATAATTTTGGTCTGCGGCCAGACGTATCGCAGGTAGGTCGCCATTCCCGCCAGCAACCCACCGCCACCGCAGCAGACAAATACATAGTCCAGCGGACGTGAGGCCTGACGCACCAGTTCCACGGCAACCGTGGCCTGACCGGCAATAACATCGGGGTCATCGAAGGGGTGAATAAACGTCAGCCCCTCCGCCTCTACCAGCGCGGCGGCGCGCACCGCAGCCTCATCAAAAGAATCTCCGCTCAATACCACCTTGGCACCGAGGGCCCGGACTGCCTCAACTTTGATCAGCGGTGTGGTCACAGGCATCACGATCTTGGCCTTGATACCCAACTTTGACGCCGCAAGCGCAACACCTTGCGCGTGATTACCGGCCGATGCAGCCACAACGCCTGCTACTCGGGACGCCTCGTCCAGATGAACCATCTTGTTGTACGCACCCCGGCACTTGAATGAAAAGACGGGCTGCAGATCCTCGCGCTTCAGGAGGGCATGGTTGCCCAGCCGAGCTGATAACAACGGTGCAGGATCCAAAGGGGTCTCTCGGGCAACGTCATAGACCTGCGCGTTGAGAATTCGCTTGATGTAGGACTGCGCCATGGCGTTTAGGTGTGAATAGAAAGCCTGCGATGATACGGGCTTCCCCTAGGCATGACACGGTCAGTGCTTGGCAAAATGCCCACTCGAGAAGCGGGCCTTCGGTGCGCTAAGCGGCGTACTTCGCCTGCATCTCCGATAGCGATAGCGGAGTAATTTTGGAAGCATTTCCCGCCGTCCCAAATGCCTCGTAGCGGTCGATACAAATCGCTTTCATGGCCTCGAGGCTCGCCGCCAAATACTTCCGTGGGTCAAACTCCGCGGGGTGCTCAGCGAGAAAACGCCGAATCGAACCCGTTGATGCAAGGCGAAGGTCGGTGTCGATATTGACCTTCCGAACACCGTGCTTGATCCCCTCAACCACCTGCTCCACCGGCACACCATAGGTCTCGGGTATTTCGCCCCCGAACTCATTGATGACGGCCAACCAGTCCTGCGGCACCGCGGATGAACCATGCATGACCAAATGCGTGTTGGGAATGCGGCTGTGAATGGCCTTGATACGGTCCATCGCCAGAATATCCCCGGTTGGGGGCCGAGTGAACTTATAAGCGCCGTGGCTGGTGCCGCAGGCAATCGCCAGCGCGTCAACGCCGGTATCAGCAACAAATTGAGCGGCCTCCTCAGGGTCAGTCAGCAGTTGGTCATGGCTCAGCTTCCCCGCGGCGCCAATGCCATCCTCCTCGCCCGCTTCCCCGGTTTCCAAAGAACCGAGGCAACCGATTTCACCCTCAACAGAGACCCCGCAAGCATGCGCCATGTCAACGACGTGACGCGTAACACCTGCGTTGTAGTCGTAGTCCATGGGCGTTTTACCATCCTCGCCGAGTGAGCCATCCATCATCACTGAACTGAAGCCCAGTTGAATGGAGCGCTGACACACTGCAGGCGAGGTCCCGTGGTCCTGGTGGACGACGACCGGCACATGAGGAAATTCCGTCATTGCCGCCTCCATCAGAGCACGCAGGAACGGAGCGCCGGCGTATTTCCGTGCGCCAGCGCTGGCCTGCATGATCACCGGGGAGTCAGTCTTGTCTGCGGCCTCCATAATTGCCCGGGTCTGCTCAAGGTTATTGACATTAAAAGCGGGCACGCCATAGCCGTGCTCGGCTGCGTGATCCAGCAGTTGCCGCAAGCTAATCAATGCCATTAGCGGGGTCCTCGTTCTGCACAGGTTACCAACACCAGATTATCAGTATCACGGCGCGTGGTCAGCACGCGCCCTCAGCGCCGCCACGGCAGGAAGTTCCTTGCCCTCTACGTATTCAAGAAAGGCACCGCCCCCGGTCGAGATATACGAGACGCCGCTTGCCACATCGAAAAGGTCGATAGCCGCCAAGGTATCCCCACCGCCTGCCAGAGAGAAACCCTCACTGGCAGCAATCGCCTCTGCCAACACCCGCGTGCCTGCCGCAAACGGGGCCTGCTCGAATACGCCGAGAGGTCCGTTCCATAGAATGGTGGCAGAGGTGGCAACCCGCTCGGCAATGCCTGCGGCCGTCTCGGGCCCGACATCGAGAATCATGTCATCTTCGGCTACCTCCGCAGCCAGCTTGACCTCAGCACGATGCCCTGCGTCGATCCCGGGTGCGACGACGACGTCGACGGGTAGCGGAATATCGACCCGGTCCATCAGACGCCGCGCCGTATCAACGAGGTCCCATTCACACAACGAATTGCCTACCGGATAACCCGCCGCTGCGAGGAACGTATTGGCAATACCGCCTCCCACAATCAAGCTATCGCAGCGCTGAGTGAGCGAATCCAGCACCTGTAACTTAGTCGACACCTTGGAGCCGCCCACCACCGCGAGCATCGGCCGACGCGCATCGGTCAAGGCCCGCGCCAGAGCGGTCAACTCAGCATGCAGCAACGGACCCGCGCAGGCCATCGGCGCCGCGTGGGCAACCCCATGAGTCGACGCCTGGGCACGATGCGCAGTGCCAAAAGCATCCATGACAAAGACATCGCAGAGCGCCGCGTAATCGGCTGCCAGTGCGGCGTCATCTGACGCCTCTCCCACGTTAAAGCGCACGTTCTCCAGCAGCACCACGTCACCGGGCAGGGGCGCCACCTGCCGCCACTCTTTGGCCATCAACACATCGCGTCCTATTAACTCCGACAGCCGCGCCGCGATCGGCGCCATGGAGGCCTGCTCGGTCCACTGTCCTTCGACCGGGCGTCCCAAATGAGACATCACGATCACCGCCGCGCCCTGATTCAGTGCGTCTATCAGGGAAGGGGCCGCTGCCCGCAGCCTCGCGTCATTGGTGATCTCACCTTCGCGTAGCGGTACATTGAGATCCTGACGGATCAGGACACGACGACCGGAAAGGTCGAGCTCACTCATCAGCTTCACTGCGAACCCTCTTTCGGCGGCGACAGCGAGTGGTTTATCCGCGCCTCCCATGCCAGCGCAACGTCGAGCATGCGGCTGGCATACGCCCACTCGTTATCAAACCAAATGAGGATCTTCGCCAGCCTCCCTGCCGCGACCTGGGTCTGCTTGGCATCGACAATGGCAGAGGCCGCCTCACCTGCGAAGTCGCAGGAAGCCAGTGGCTCGAGGGAATAATCCAGAACGCCGGACAACTTGCCCTCGGAAGCCGTCCGGAGTGCTGCATTGATCTGCTCGCTATCACAGGACAGGGTCGTCGCCACGCTCAGCTCAATCGCCGACACCTTGGTGGTGGGCACGCGCAGCGCATGTGCAGACAGTTTGCCCGAAAGCGCCGGCAGAATCCGCTCGATCCCCACAGCCAAACCGGTATCGACCGGGATGATGGACTGCGATGCCGCTCGGGTTTTGCGCAGGTCCGTGTGGTGGTAGGCGTCCAGCACCGGCTGATCATTCATGAGGGAATGGATGGTGGTGATCGTCGCTGCCTCGACGCCAAATGTCTCGGACAGCGTCGCGAGAACCGGCACGACTGCATTGGTCGTACACGACGCCGCCGACACAACGTCCATGTCCGCCGAGAGCGTCTCGGTATTCACCCCGTAAACAATGGTTGCATCCACGTCGGACTCGGCGGGATGCGAAAACAACACCCGCCCCGCGCCACTGTGCAAGTGCTGCTCTGCGGTCGCGCGATCGGTAAAGGCGCCGGTGCATTCAAAAACCAGATCAATGCCAAGCTCCCCCCATGGCAAAGCCGCAACATCGGGTTCGTGGCTCAGCGGCACCAGCGAATGGTCAATCGCCAGCAATGACCCGGACAAGGCAATACGGCCCGGGTAACGGCCATAATTGGAGTCGTATCGAGCAAGGTGCGCGACCGTGTTTGCATCGGCAATCTCGTTAATGGCGGCAAGCTCAAAACGCGCTTGGGCGTCCTCGCGGGTGCGATAGACGCGCAACAACGTACGACCGACCCGTCCAAAGCCATTAATGGCGAAGCGCATCATCGGTCAGTCGAGAATGACATCCTCGACCGCGGCAACCACGTTGTCCACGGTCAAGCCAAAATGCTGAAATAGCGCGGCGGCCGGCGCCGACTCACCAAAGGAGGTCATGCCAACTACCCGGCCATCCAGCCCTACATACTTGTACCAAAAGTCTGTATGTCCCGCCTCCACCGCTACGCGCGCCAGAATCTCACTGGGTAGCACAGCCTCGCGATAGCCTGCTTCCTGCGCATCAAAGACCTCGGCACAGGGCATCGAGACCACTCGGATGCCGCGGCCTTCGCCCGATAGCCGCGCAGCCGCCTCGACCGCGAGCGATACCTCCGAGCCCGTGGCAATCAGGATGGCGTCGAGGCTCCCTTGCTCATTCACCAATACGTAGCCACCGCGATGCGCACCCGCGACGTGCTCCGCGTTGGCGACTTGGGAGGGTAGCGTTTGCCGCGAGAACACCAGAGCAGTCGGACCTGAGTCCCGCTTTACCGCCTGCTTCCAGGCGATCGCCGATTCCACTGCATCGCAGGGCCGCCAGGTATGCAGGTTCGGCGTGGCGCGCAGGGCTGTTAATTGCTCGACGGGTTGGTGGGTGGGGCCGTCCTCGCCCAGACCGATTGAATCGTGCGTAAACACATATAAAACCCGCTGGCCCATCAGCGCTGACATGCGCACGGCGTTGCGAGCGTATTCCATAAAGATCAGGAACGTTGCGCCATAGGGGATAAAACCACCGTGGAGGGCAACGCCGTTCATGACGGCAGCCATCGCGAACTCGCGCACGCCGTAGTACACATAGTTGCCAGCGGCATCCCCGGCGGAAATCCCTTTGGCGCCGGACCACAGCGTCAGGTTGGAGCCGGCCAAATCGGCAGACCCCCCCAATAGCTCAGGCAGCCAGGGGCCCAGTGCGTTCAGGGTTTGTTGCGAGGCCTTGCGTGATGCCACGTCCGCCGCAGCCGCCACGCAGTCGCTGATATAGGCGTCGGCCTGCTCGTCAAAATTGGCGGGTAATTGGCCCCTCAGGCGCCGGAGCAACTCATCAGCCAGGTCGGGGTGGCTGCCTCGATAGGCGTCAAAACGGGTTTGCCACACCGCCTCCTGCTCGGCACCCGCAGCGCGGCAGTCCCATCCCTCGCGAATGTCCTCGGGCACCTCAAAGGGCGCATGGGGCCACTGTAGTGCCTCGCGGGTCAAGGCAACTTCATCCTCACCCAGCGCAGCACCGTGGCAGCTCTCAGTACCTTGCTTGTTAGGGCTTCCCTTTCCGATCACGGTCTTGCAGCACACCAGTGTGGGCCTGCTTGATTCAGCTTTAGCGGCCAGCAGGGCGGCCTCAACCGCCGCCGCATCATGACCATCAACCTCTGGTATGACGTGCCAGCCGTAGGCTTCGAAGCGGCCGGGCGTGTCATCAGTGAACCATCCCTCGACCTCACCATCGATGGAGATCCCGTTGTCATCATAAATCGCAATCAGTTTGCCCAAGCCGAGGGTGCCGGCCAGTGAGCAGGCCTCGTGGGAAACGCCTTCCATCAGGCAGCCGTCGCCGAGGAACACCCAGGTATGGTGATCCACAACCGTGTGCCCCTCACGGTTGAACTGGGCTGCCAAGGTTTTCTCCGCCAATGCCATACCCACCGCATTGGCCAAGCCTTGCCCCAGAGGGCCCGTGGTCGTCTCGACGCCCGGGGTGTACCCATACTCGGGGTGGCCCGGCGTTTTGCTATGCAGTTGCCGAAATTGCTTGATGTCCTCGATACCCAGGTCGTAACCGGTCAGATGCAGCAAGGCATAAATCAGCATGGACCCGTGCCCATTGGACAGCACAAAGCGGTCCCGATTCGGCCAGTCCGGGTTGGCGGGGTTGTGGCGCATCACGCGGTTCCAGAGGACTTCGGCAATGTCTGCCATTCCCATCGGAGCGCCGGGATGGCCGGAGTTTGCGGCCTGAACCGCATCCATAGCCAACGCGCGAATGGCGTTGGCCAATTCAATTTGAGAGGGCATCAGAGCTCCGGGGTCATACAGCGGGGTGTATTGTCGGGTAAGCGACGGCTACGATCAAATCAATCGTCGCTGACCACAATGCCAGTCAAGGCCAAAAGGATCTGCGTCAGCGCCTCGCGACCACCGTCATGCTCTCCACATTGCTACGCCGCGAGGCGAGCGTCGCGCAAAAAACACAACAATTCACGCTTTGCCGATTGTGTCATTTTTGTTTCAAAATGACCGGTCTTCTGCTAACTTTGCTACAAGAATCGGGGGATTATGCTCTTTGGGTTTATCCATAGGCCTTGCGGGCATAACGTTTCTTCGCGCAGAGGTGCGTGGAACGGTATCTCCTTGGTTTAATAAACAAAAGTTAAGTAGTAATTTAAAGGAGACACTCATGTCCGACCGAGACACGCTGTCCAAAGCTGTACAGTGGGCTCTGGGTATTTTCGGAATTTTTGCGCTGAACGTTTCAATGGCGGTTGCACAGGACGCCGAGGATACTGATAGCGACGAGGATGCTGAAGATATTGAAGAGGTACTGGTAACGGGTTCGCGCATCAAGCGAACCAATCCACTCGAGGCGACTAACCCGATCGTCAGCATTGCCGAAGAGCAAATTGAGCTGACGGGTTCGGTGAACGTCTACGACATTCTGAACGAAATCCCGCAAGCGGGCCCTGCAACTTATTCGCGGGCGAGCACCAACTTTAGCGTCGGTGCCTCAGGTCAGCAAACGATCGATCTGCGTGGTCTGGGCGAAGGACGAACGCTGACACTGGTAAACGGTCGTCGCTGGGTGGGTGGTATCCCCGGCACCAACATCGTCGATCTGAACTCCATCCCCACAGACCTCATCGAGCGCCTCGAAGTCACCACGGGTGGTGCGTCAGCCGTTTACGGTTCTGATGCCATCGCAGGGGTGGTGAACGTTATCCTCAAGGATGATTTCGAGGGCGTGTCTCTGGAGGTCATGACAGGCGCGTACGACAAGGGCGACGGCGAGACCAACCTTTACTCCCTGACAGCTGGTGCGTCGTTTGCACAAGACCGCGGTAACGCCATCATCAATCTGCGTTACGATGATCAGGGCGGCGTCTTTGCCCGGGATCGCGCGCCCAACACCGGTAGTGACGTGTTTTACTACGGTTGGTACTACGGCGCTGCTTATGGGGCACCCTATGACTCTTTCATAGCGGACCCCGCTTACAGTTCATATCCGCCTCAGGGTCGATTCTTCCCAAGCGGCAGTGCGGGCGACTCTTCGGGCATGCTGACCTTTGACTGCTCAAACCGTAATGAGTACCGCGTTGAGCCCTCTGATACAGTGGTGAGCTGGGCAGCCTCCGGCGGCTCTGACAATTGTGGCTTCAACCGCACCCACTTCCGCCAGATCGAGATTCCGGTGGAGCGTAAGAGCGCTTACTCCAACATCACCTATGATCTGACGGGTAACCACGAGTTCTACGCCGAGTTGTCCTACATCACGGTCTCGACTCAGAGTGCCCTCGAGCCCTTCCCGATGTCCTCTGAGGACGTCTACGGTGGGGACCGTCGCTATGGCTACCCAGTCGATAACCCTTATGTGCCGGCTGAAATCAGAGATGCGGCCTATGCGGCAAATGCTGACAATCCCGATTGGACCGGCCATATTCCGTTCATCCGTCGTCTGGAAGAAGTTGAAGCTCGGGGTGCATCCAACACTCGAGAGACCTTTCGGGTAGCATTCGGTACACGCGGAAGCTTCGGTAACATCGACTACGACTGGTACTACCAGTACGGCAAGTCTGAGCGTGATCAGCGATCAGCAGGACAATTCAATGCGCTGGCGTTCCAAGAGGCGCTGGATGCTGAGTACGATGCCAACGGCAATATCGTCTGCTCAAGCCCCACTGCGCGAGCAGCTGGCTGTGTGCCAATCGACCTGTTCGGTGTGGGCAGCATCACGCCTGAAATGGCCGCTTGGGTACGGTATCGCCCCACTCGGCAAACCACCATGGAGCAGGAAGTGCTGGCGGCTAACATCAGTTCTTCTTTTGCGGTCCTGAATCGCGATATCTCCTGGGCGATTGGTGTGGAATACCGTGACGAAGTCTCCGAGGACCGACCGGATGATCTGGTTCAGTTAGGCCTGCATGGCGGTAACCGCATCCCTGAAACCACAGGTGAGTTCGATGTTCTCGGTATTTATGCAGAACTCGCAATTCCGTTGATTCAGGATGTGCCGTTCATTGAGGACCTCACGTTCGAAGCCGCGTATCGCGTCGATGACTACTCAACCGCCGGTGCGGTTGATGCCAGCAAGCTGGGCCTGAACTGGAAGATCAATGATCAGTTCCGCGTCCGTGGTGTCGTCTCGCAGTCTGTGCGTGCGCCGACGATCGACAATCTGTTTGCCGGACAGGCGCAGACGTTTACTGCAATTAGTGACCCCTGTAGTGGCGTAGGCACTCAGGCTGAAGCAAACATGAATGCCACCGTAGTCGCCAACTGCCTGAGCATTCCCACCGTTGCTGCCACTGCAGCTGCGGGCACGCTCAATCCCGATACGGGCGTCACGGAGCCAGGCTTCTTCTACACCCAGCCTGACACCCAAACCATCTCGGGCTTTGTAGGCGGCAACCCCAATCTTGACGAAGAAACGGCAGACACCTACACCATTGGTTTGGTCTGGACACCGCCTTATCTTCAGAATCTCGCTGTCACTGTTGACTACTATGAGATCGAGATCGAGGACGTGATCGGTTCGGTATCGGCGACACGGCTGATCAACGAGTGCTACAACTCGACCGATTTCCCAAATGCGGATCAGTGTAATGCCCACGAGCGTTTCCCTGACACGGGCAAGCTGCGGTACTGGTACTCTTATGACATCAACCAGTCAATTTATGAGACGACTGGCTTTGATATCAGCGCGAACTACTTCTTCGACTCGCTGTTCATCATCCCGGGCACGCTGAACTTGAATGTTCTGTATACCCGCCGTGATGAGCACAAGTTCCAGACAACCGTTGAAAGCGATCCTTTCGACTATGTCGGCGAAGTCGGCTACAACGAAGACAAGTTCAAGCTGCGAGTGCTTTACCAATGGAATGACTTCACGCTGTCGCTGGATAACACCTACTTCGGCTCGGCGCTGGATGACGTTGGTCAAGAGCCCGATGACTACAGCCTCAATCAACTCGGATCAATGAACTACCTCGACGTTCAGGCCCGTTACCGGTTTAACGACCGGTTCGAGATCTACGGTGGTATCGATAACATCACTGATGAAGATCCTCCCTACTGCCCGACTTGCAATAATGAGCCCGGTCCTGGTAGCCATTACTCTGGCCTGCAGTACCGGATCTGGGACAGCATGTACTGGTACGCCGGTATCAAGTTCACGCTGTAATAGGCATCACTTTGAGAGCCGGGCCCTGTGCCCGGTTTTTTTTTACCTTCTTGTCGCAAACGGCGTTGCTTCCGCCGTGCATGATGAGCACACTCTATTGCCTATTGCTTACTTCAGCTGTTGCTCACTTCGGTGCTCACCGCGGCGCGAGCGATTCGCACAGATAAACGGGAACCGTCATGGATCAGAATGCTCTGAAGGAGAGGGTCGCTCAGGCGGCCATTGACGCGCTGCGGGCACACCCGACCGATCAATTGGTACTGGGCGTCGGCACAGGCAGCACCACCGAGTACTTTATCCACGGGCTCGGAGATATCCGAGACCGCATCGATGTCACCGTGTCGAGTTCAGACCGCTCTACAGCGCTTTTGGAGGCGCTGGGATTTAAAGTTGTTGATTTGAATGCCGCACCCCGCGTTGACCTGTACGTTGATGGCGCTGATGAAGCCAACCATCGCTTGCAACTGATCAAGGGCGGCGGTGCAGCACTGACCCGCGAGAAAATCGTTGCGGCGGTCGCGGAGCGCTTCATTTGTATCGCCGATGAAAGCAAGCATGTGGAGACGCTGGGTGCCTTCCCTCTCCCCGTCGAGGTGATACCCATGGCCCGCAGCCATGTGGCCCGCGAATTGGTCAATTTGGGTGGTCAACCCGTGTGGCGCGAAGGCGTCATCACTGACAACGGCAACATCATTCTGGATGTCCATGGCTTGCAAATCGATGCGCCACTCGAAACCGAACGACACATCAACGATATGACCGGCGTGGTTTGTAACGGGCTATTTGCCATGCGGCCCGCAAACGAGCTCTTGTTGGGCACACAACAGGGTGTTATTTCAATAACCGCCTGATCCATCAAAATATTTTGATAAAAGGGCGCCGTGCTGATAGTCTGCGCGCCGATGAAAAGCGCTGCTCAAATTATTCACTTTGCTGACAAGCAGAGCGTTGCTCCACTGGGGAGTCTCCTCAGGGCAGCCGGAGACGATTTGCGCCTGCGCATCCTTCGCGTACTGGCACAAGACTCCTTTAGCGTCTCAGAACTGTGCATTATTTTTGACCTGCGCCAGAGCGCTCTCAGTCACCACCTGAAGATCTTGATCGACGCCGGGCTTTTGGACCGTCGCAAGGAGGGGACTGCCGTATTTTATCACCGCGCTCTAACCACCGGCCCGCATCAGGCGTTGCAGGAGCAGATTTTCACGCACCTTGATGCAGAACCTCTCTCGATTGAGAGCACCGAGGGTATCGCGCGTGTACAACAGCAGCGCGAGCAGAACTCTCAGGTTTTTTTCAAGGGAAACGTGACGCGGTTCCGAGCACAACAGGAGCTGATTGCGCCCTGGGCCGATTACAGTGAAATGAGCCTGCAGCTTATCGACCGGTTGGACAGCTCGCCGCTAGGCACCATTGCCGAAATCGGTGTCGGTGAAGGCTGGCTGCTCCCTCATTTACACGAGCGTGCCTCTCGCGTGATCGCGCTGGATCTGTCGGAAGAAATGCTGTCGCTGGCCCGAAACCACGCCGGCCATCTCGCGGGCATTGAGTTTGTGCAGGGCAGCACCGACGCGCTGCTCGCCAGTGGCGCGGCAGCAGACGCAGTGATCGCCAATATGGTCCTGCACCACGCGCCCAACCCCAGAGGCATACTCGCGGACGCCGCAAATCTGCTGACCCCCTCAGGGACACTGATCGTTAGCGAACTGTGCGCCCACGATCAGGCGTGGGCGCGCGAGCACTGCGGTGATCTTTGGCTCGGCTTTATGCCGGATGAACTGGCCGAATGGGCTGCGGAAGCCGGCCTTAGGCTCGAGGCCAGTGTCTTCCTGGCGCAGCGAAACGGCTTTCAAATTCAGGTGCAGCACTTTCAGCGCTGCTGAACTTTTGTAGGAACGTTAATTATGAGCGACTACTCTCTCTTTACATCAGAATCGGTCTCGGAGGGGCACCCCGACAAGATGTCGGATCAAATTTCTGACGCCATCCTTGACACCTACCTGACCAGGGACCCCGACGCGCGGGTGGCTGTGGAAACACTGGTCAAAACCGGCATGGTGGTGGTCGCGGGCGAGGTGACAACGTCAGGCACTGTGACCACGGGAGAGCTTGAGGAAGTCATCCGGCAGACCGTGCTGGATATTGGCTTTGACTCATCTAACGTCTGTTTCGATGGCAACACCTGTGCCGTCATCAACGCGATAGGCCAACAATCGGCAGATATTGCCCTTGGCACGCATGAAGCGGATGAAGCGAACCAAGGCGCTGGAGATCAGGGGCTCATGTTTGGCTTTGCCTCAGATGAGACTGACGTACTCATGCCCGCGCCGATTCATTATTCCCATCGCCTTGTGGAAAGGCAGGCCGAGCTACGAAAATCAGGCGCTCTACCCTGGCTGCGCCCGGACGCAAAAAGTCAGATCACGATGCGATACGGCGCTGACGGCAAGCCCGAACGAGTCGAGGCCGTCGTCCTCTCCACTCAGCACAGCCCCGATATTTCCCAACAGGATCTGCGGGAGGCAGTGCGCAAGGAGATCATTGAACCTACGCTACCCGAAGAGTGGTTACATGCCGATACGCTGTTTCACATTAACCCGACAGGCAATTTCGTCATCGGCGGGCCTCAGGGCGACTGTGGTCTTACAGGTCGTAAAATTATCGTGGACACCTATGGCGGCATGGCTCGCCACGGTGGCGGCGCTTTTTCTGGCAAAGACCCATCAAAGGTGGATCGCTCCGCTGCCTATGCCGGCCGTTACGTTGCCAAGAACATTGTCGCGGCAGGACTGGCACGACGATGTGAAGTGCAGGTTTCCTATGCTATTGGCGTCGCGGAGCCCACCTCGATATCGGTAAACACCTTCGGCACCGGGGCGCTATCCGACGAGGGAATCGTCACATTGATACGAGAACACTTTGATCTGCGGCCAAAAGGCCTTATCAATATGCTCGATCTGAAACGTCCGATTTACCGTACCACCGCAACTTATGGTCACTTTGGCCGATCGGGTGACAGCTTCACTTGGGAGCGCACCGACAAAGCAGACCTGCTCCGTGCCGCGGCCGGCTTGTAGACCTTTAACTCTGAGAGACATGACATTATGAACACTGCTGTTGAGCAAAGCGTATTCTCCGACTACAAAGTGGCAGACATTCACCTCGCCGACTGGGGTCGACGGGAACTGGAAATTGCCGAGTCCGAGATGCCCGCATTGATGGCGCTGAGGAAGGCCTACCGCGACGAACAGCCGCTGGCAGGTGCCAAAATTCTCGGCTGCATCCATATGACGATTCAGACCGGCGTCTTGATCGAAACATTGGTGGAATTGGGTGCAGAGGTTCGATGGTCCTCCTGCAATATCTTTTCTACGCAGGATCACGCGGCCGCTGCGATCGCGGCGGCGGGCATCCCGGTGTTTGCCTGGAAAGGTGAAACAGAGGAAGAGTACGAATGGTGCATCGAGCAAACGATCCTCGCCGACGGTAAGCCCTGGGATGCCAACATGGTGCTCGATGACGGGGGCGATCTGACCGCCATGCTCCATGAGCAGTACCCCGAAATGCTCGATCATATTCACGGCATCACCGAAGAAACCACAACGGGCGTACATCGCCTCTATGAGATGGTGGCAAACGGCGAGCTCAAGGTCCCCGCGATTAACGTCAACGACGCCGTTACCAAGTCAAAAAATGACAACAAGTACGGGTGCCGACATAGTCTTAACGACGCCATTAAGCGAGGGCTGGACCACCTGTTAGCCGGCAAACGCGCACTGGTAATTGGTTACGGAGACGTGGGCAAGGGTTCTGCGCAGTCGCTACGCCAAGAGGGCATGATCGTGCGCGTCACTGAGTGCGATCCGATCTGTGCCATGCAGGCCTGTATGGATGGTTTTGAGGTTGTGTCGCCCTTCATCGATGGTGTCGATGACGGATCTGACAGTTGCATCAACCAAGACCTGTTGAGCACCACCGACCTGCTCGTCACCGCCACGGGTAACTTCAACGTCTGCACATCTGCCATGCTACGCGCCCTGAAAAGCGGCGCAGTCGTATGCAACATTGGCCACTTCGATAACGAGATTGATACCGCTTATATGCGTAGCGAGTGGCAGTGGGAGGAGATCAAGCCTCAGGTTCACAAGATTGTCCGAAATAGCGCCAATAATGATCATCTGTTGCTCCTCTCTGAGGGCCGGTTAGTGAATCTCGGCAATGCCACAGGCCACCCCTCTCGCATCATGGATGGTTCGTTCGCCAATCAGGTTCTGGCACAGATTCACCTCTTTGAAAAGAAATTCGCCGAGCTTCAGGGCGATGCCCGTAGCGCCGCTATCACGGTTGAAGTATTGCCAAAACAGCTAGACGAGC
>Ga0181594_10002057_pt1 | contig 18644 bp, 18 predicted proteins | sample 071ome_18_FD_145603 | JGI IMG/M metagenome (GOLD analysis project Ga0181594, IMG submission 145603) | Coastal salt marsh microbial communities from the Groves Creek Marsh, Skidaway Island, Georgia - 071413BT metaG (spades assembly) | ecosystem: Environmental > Aquatic > Marine > Intertidal zone... | reverse complement strand
CACTCAAATATTTGTCGTCGAACAAACCTGCCCCTATCAGGAGGTCGACGACAAGGACCCGCTGTGCTGGCATCTGGAACTGACGCATCAAGGCGCGCTGATCGGCACCCTGCGAGTTTCGCCTCCCGGGGTGGCCTACAACGAATGCTCCATCGGCAGAGTTGCCATTCGCCATGACTATCGCGGCCTAGGGCTGGGCCGGGACCTGATGGACATGGCGCTGGCATTCTGTGATGCGCGATGGCCGACAGTGCGCCTCAGTGCCCAGGCCTATTTGCAGCCCTTTTATGAGTCACTGGATTTTGCGGTGACGAGCGAACCCTATCTCGAGGATGATATTCCCCACATCGAGATGTTGAGATCACGCTGACCCTAAAACGGATTGCAGCAGGTGTGTATAGGCCTCAGGCGGCTTTGCGCGAGGCGCGCTTACGCTCGTGTTCAAGCAACAGCTTTTTGCGCAGGCGGATGCTGTCAGGAGTGACCTCAACCAGCTCGTCTTCATCGATAAACTCGAGCGCCTGCTCCAGACTGTGCAGCACCGGCGGAGTCAGAATGACGGCCTCGTCCGTGCCTGATGCGCGGACATTGGTCAGCTGCTTGGCCTTGGTCGGATTGACCACCAGATCGTTCCCGCGGCTGTGTAGGCCCATAATCTGGCCTTCATAGACATCAACATTAGGCTCAATAAAAAGCCTACCGCGCTCCTGCAGGCTATACAGGGCGTAGGCCAGCGTCTTGCCGGACACCATTGAGACCAGTACGCCGTTGTTACGCACGGCCAGCTCAGACTTTGCCACTGGGCCGTAGTGATCAAACACGTGGGTCATGATCCCCGAACCCGAACTCAGCGTCAGAAACTGCGAGCGGAAGCCAATCAAGCCGCGGGCAGGCACAATAAATTCGAGCCGTACCCGGCCAGCACCATCGGTAATCAGGTTCTGGAGCTCCGCCCGGCGCAGACCCAGCTCCTCCATCACACCCCCTTGATGCGCCTCCTCGCAGTCGATCACGAGCTGCTCGTACGGCTCACACAATTTGCCATCGATTTCCTTTTGTATGACCTCAGGTCTTGAGACGCCGAGCTCGAAGCCCTCGCGACGCATGTTTTCAATGAGCACCGAGAGGTGAAGCTCGCCGCGGCCCGAGACCTTGAACTTGTCGGGGCTATCGCCTTGTTCGACCCGCAACGCCACGTTGTGAATCAACTCCCGCTCAAGTCGCTCTTTGATATTGCGCGAGGTCACGTACTTGCCCTCGCGGCCGGCAAAGGGCGAATCGTTCACCTGGAAGGTCATGCTCACCGTCGGCTCATCGACGGTCAGCGCCGGCAATGCCTCGGGCAACGCAGGGTCACATAGCGTGTCGGAGATGTTGAGCGCGTCGATACCGGTCACACACACGATATCGCCCGCTTCGGCCCGATCTGCCTCGACCCGCTCCAGACCCAGGTAGCCCATGACCTGCAGCACTTTGCCGCTGCGGCTCTGACCCTCGCGGTCGACCACTGCCACCGCGGTGTTGGGCGTCAACACGCCCCGCGTAATCCGTCCAACACCAATGACGCCGACGTAGCTGTTGTAGTCGAGTGCTGAGATCTGCAGCTGCAAGGCGCCGTCTGCGTTCACCTCGGGCGGCGCCACTTTATCGACGATGGCCTGAAACAGCGGCGACATGTCAGCCGCCATGTCCTCGAAGTCCTCACCGGCCACACCGTTAATTGCCGACGCATAGATGACGGGGAAGTCGAGCTGCTCTTCCGTAGCGCCCAGGGTGTCAAACAGATCAAACACCTGATCCACCACCCAGTCGGGCCGCGCGCCGGGGCGATCGACCTTATTGACCACCACTATCGGGTTGAGCCCGCGTTCAAAAGCTTTAGCGGTGACAAAACGGGTCTGGGGCATCGGTCCGTCCACCGCATCGACCAGAAGCAGCACTGAGTCCACCATCGACAACACGCGCTCCACCTCACCACCAAAATCCGCGTGTCCGGGTGTATCGACTATGTTGATGCGGTAGTCGCTCCAGCTAATGGCGGTGTTCTTGGCCAAAATTGTGATGCCACGCTCGCGCTCTTGATCATTCGAATCCATGATGCGCTCGGCACCGGCGTTCTTTCGATCCAGCGTGCCTGACTGCCGCAAGAGGCAATCCACCAAAGTGGTTTTGCCGTGGTCTACGTGGGCAATAATCGCGATGTTGCGGAGTGCTTTCATAACCATTCCGGGCTTCTAAAGATAAGGGGGTGCGTCAGCGCGCGCGGAGTGTACACCAGCACGGGCAAACTGGTTTACTTCCTGCGCCAGCCCTGACCAACCGTTTTTGCACTATTTAGGTGCAATTAATGTGCAATCCGCTTTAATATGGTGCGTTAAGCTCTGCGCTTTGCCGGCTCCTCTCTGTCCTTATCCATTAAAAACAATGGTTTAGCGGCAATATTCCAATAGCGCAAAGTTGGCACAGACCTTGCACTATTTTATAGGCTCAGCTGGTGCCCATGCACTTTCTGATTTTTACCGCCCAGTGAGTGCTGGGGAAGTGACTACTGAAGGAGAACGACATGTCAGAGCGCACGCTCGATTTAATCAGCAAAAACGATGTTCGCTGGGTGGACCTACGATTCACCGATACCAAGGGGAAGGAGCAGCATGTCTCGATCCCTGCCGGTGTGGTGGACGAGGATTTCTTTGAGGGCGGCAAGATGTTCGACGGCTCGTCTATTTCAGGATGGAAGGGCATCAACGAGTCGGACATGATCCTCATGCCTGACGACAGCACTGCCATTCTCGACCCCTTCACCGATGACCCGACCGTAATCCTGCGCTGCGACATTGTCGAACCGTCTACCATGCAGGGCTATGACCGCGATCCGCGCAGCATCGCCAAGAAGGCCGAGGCGTATCTCGCGTCAACCGGTTTAGGCGACACCGCTTTCTTTGGCCCCGAGCCCGAGTTCTTTGTATTTGACGACGTGAAGTGGAATGCCGACATGAGTGGCGCCAGCTACGCGATCAACTCTGAGGAAGCGGCCTGGTCCTCCAACCTCGACTTTGAAGACGGCAACACGGGTCACCGACCTAGAGTCAAAGGCGGCTACTTCCCTGTGCCCCCCGTTGACTCGCTGCATGATATTCGCGCGGCAATGTGTTCCGCGATGGAGCAGATGGGCCTTGAAGTTGAGGTTCACCATCACGAGGTGGGTACTGCCGGCCAGTGCGAGATCGGCGTCAAGTTCAACACCTTGGTATCTAAGGCAGACGAAGTGCAGATCATGAAGTACTGCGTATTGAACGTGGCTCACGCCTACGGCAAGACCGCCACCTTCATGCCCAAGCCTCTGGTCGGTGACAACGGTTCTGGCATGCACGTTCACCAGTCTATTGCCAAAGGCGGTGATAACGCCTTTGCTGGCGACGGCTATTCAGGCTTGTCCGATACCGCGCTCTACTACATCGGTGGCATCATCAAGCACGCGCGCGCATTGAACGCCTTTACCAATGCCTCCACCAACAGCTACAAGCGCTTGGTGCCGGGTTTTGAGGCTCCCGTGATGCTCGCCTACTCCGCGCGCAACCGATCGGCGTCGATTCGTATTCCCTACGAGCCTTCGCCGAAGGGCAAGCGTGTTGAGGTCCGGTTCCCTGACCCGACTGCCAACCCTTATCTGGCGTTCGCAGCCATGCTGATGGCGGGCATTGACGGCATTCAGAACAAGATCCACCCTGGCGATGCTGCGGACAAGGATCTTTATGACCTGCCCGCAGAAGAAGCAGCAGATATCCCGACGGTCGCCTCCAGCCTGGAAATGGCATTGGATGCACTCGAGGCGGACCGCGAATTCCTGACCGCCGGCGGCGTCTTCACTGAAGACATGATCGATGCCTACATCGAGCTCAAGCGCGAGGATGTGGAGCGTTTGAACATGACCACCCACCCCGTCGAATTCGACATGTACTACTCTGTCTGAGTCGGCTTATCCCGACGAAGACCGATCACAAAAGCCCGCATGCCGCGGGCTTTTGTTTCCTGACATCAGCGAACGCTATAATGCACCATTTTGGTGCGCAGGAAGGGATCGTCTTGCCTTTATCAATGAGCAACAGATCAACACACCGGCCATGAAGCGGAAGCGAAGAAAAGTAGCCGCCTCGCCGCCTCTTTGGGTGCTGGTGACCGGCATCTGGCTGGCGCCAACACACACCCCAATGGCGCAACCGGTGTACAAAGTCACGGATACGGATGGCAACGTCACTTTCACTGACACGCCGCCGCTCTCAAGCGACAGCATCGTTGAGGAGCATTCCGTCCACGCGCCCAACTCGGCCAAGCCCACCGTGACGACGCGAACCCCTACCGCCTCTGTCGAGGTCGAGGCGCCCACTCGCTACGACACGCGGATTGTCACACCGGCCGAAAACGCCACCATTCCGATGGGGCCGGGTAACTTTGCTGTGCAGGCTGCGTTGAGTCCGCGTCTGGCATCCAGCGAAACGCTGCAGCTGCTCCTCGATGGTGAACCCGTTGGAGCACCGCAACGAACCGCCAATTGGCAACTCACCAACGTGTATCGCGGCGAACATCGACTACAAGTGGTGCGCCTCGATGAAAGTGGTGCACCAGTTGATACATCCGCTGCAAACACGGTGTTCGTGATGCGACCGACCGTAAACAGGTAACGTGATGGCTGCTGAATCCTTGATGGACCTCTCTGCCGACTACCACCTTGATCTGCTGGCGACGGGGGTCATCCTGCTCGATGCCAATTTGCACATTCGTGAGCTGAACCTCTCAGCAGAGAACCTGCTCGAAGTTTCTGCCAATCGTGCGTTGGGTAGCCCCCTCGAGGCGCTACTCGGTGAATCTAACGAATGGTATCCGCTCCTACATCAGGCGCTGGCCGACAATTACCCCATGGTGCGCCGAGCGATTCCGCTCACCACTCGAACAGGGCAGGAACGGACCGTCGATCTGACGCTGAGTCCCATTGCAGGGAAAGTCGACTCCCGATGCCTGCTGGTGGAGTTGACCATGATTGATCGACTGCAGGCCATCAGCCGCGACGAGAGCGAATGGCAGGCACAGGCCACACTGAAGGAAATCATGAAAGGTGTGGCGCACGAGGTGAAAAATCCGCTGGGCGGCATTCGAGGCGCCGCACAGCTTCTGGCGGGCGAGCTCGCCAACCCCAATCTGCAGGAATACACGGACATCATCATCTCCGAGGTCGATCGGTTGCGCACGCTGGTTGACCGGATGCTGGGCCCAAAGGAACGATTGGAATCAGAACAGACCAATATCCACGAGGTGACGGAGCACGTCAGACATTTGATAGAGGCCGAGGCCAAAGGCGGTCTGATTATTGAGCGTGACTACGACCCAAGCCTGCCCGATTTTCTGGCAGATGCAGGGCAACTCACCCAGGCAGTCCTAAATCTAGTTCGCAATGCGTGGCAGGCCTGCGGTGATGGTGGATTGATCACGCTGAAAACACGGGTTTATCGACAGTTCACCGTCGGCGGTAACCGGCACAAACTGGTGTGCGCACTGCACATATCCGACAACGGTCCAGGAGTTCCCGATGACCTGCTGCCGATGCTGTTTTTGCCGATGGTCACCGGCAACGCCAAAGGAACCGGGCTCGGGCTGTCGATCGCACAGCGGATTGCCAACCAACACGGTGGATTGATTCAGGTGCAGAGCGCACCCGGCGATACCTGCTTCACCCTGCTATTACCCATGGAGACCTGAGATGCCGATGACTGACCAGGTATGGATCGTCGACGATGACAGCTCGATCCGGTGGGTAATGGAAAAGGCTTTGTCCCGAGCCGGCCTCAACTGCCGCGCCTTTGAGGCCGGTGATGAAGTGCTGGAGGCGCTAAGGCGCGAAGAGCCAATGGTGGTGGTGAGTGATATTCGCATGCCTGGTATGGACGGCATTGCGCTGCTGGCTAAGCTTAAATCGCAGCAGCCCGACCTGCCCGTTATTATCACTACGGCGCACTCTGATCTTGACAGCGCAGTGAGTTCCTATGAGGAGGGCGCATTCGAGTACCTGCCAAAACCGTTTGATATCGAGGAGATGGTCGCTACGGTCACCCGTGCCCAGTCCCAGCGCACTCAGCACGATCAGGTCGATGAAGACCAAGGCGGGAACCCCTCCGCAGAAATTATTGGCAACGCGCCGGCCATGCAGGAGGTATTCCGTGCAATTGGCCGACTTGCCCAGAGCCACATCACGGTGCTGATCAACGGCGAGTCCGGCACCGGCAAGGAGCTGGTGGCTCGCGCGCTACATCGTCATAGCCCCCGCGCGGATAACGCGTTCGTTGCACTGAATATGGCCGCTATCCCTCAGGAACTGATGGAGTCGGAACTGTTTGGCCACGAGAGGGGCGCCTTTACCGGCGCCAACAGCCGGCGCGAAGGGCGCTTTGAACAAGCCCGCGGCGGCACGCTGTTCCTCGATGAAATAGGAGACATGCCCGCTGCCACTCAGACCCGGTTGCTGCGCGTGCTTCAGGACGGTGAGTTCTTCCGCGTGGGCGGCGTAGACTCGATCAAGGCTGATGTGAGGATCATCGCTGCAACCCACCAAAAGCTCGAGTCACTGGTGGAGACCGGTGCTTTCAGGGAGGACCTGTTCCATCGACTCAACGTGATTCGCATACATGTCCCCAAGCTCTCCGAGCGCAGGGAGGACATCCCTAGGTTGCTCACACACTTTTTGACAGCCGCTAGCGCTGAACTCGATGTAGAAACAAAGGTGCTGTCGGAGGACGCGCTTCAGGTGCTAACCCAATTGCCCTGGCCCGGTAATGTCAGGCAGCTTGAGAACACCTGTCGCTGGCTCACTGTCATGGCAGCGGGACGCGAGGTATTGCTGTCGGACCTGCCGACGGAGCTACTGCAGCACCACGGCGAGATGCCCGAGGGTGTCGCCGAGAGTTGGCACGAGCAGCTAGCGGGCTGGGCCAACCAGCAGTTGGCGGAGGGGCAATCCAACGTCCTGCGTCAGGCGCTACCACTGTTTGAATCGATCATGATTGAAGCGGCGCTTCGGCACACCGGCGGACGCAAAGCGGAGGCCGCGGAGCTCTTGGGGTGGGGGAGAAACACCCTCACCCGCAAGCTTAAAGATCTAGATTTACCGGCCACCTGAACGGTGGCCTGAAGCATCAGTGAGTAGCGCCCTCAGGGGCCGCCTCGGCACTTTCACCACCTTCTCCCGACTCAGCTGCCTGCTGCGCAACCGCCTGACGGAACAGGGCGTCGAAGTTAACCGGCGCGATCATCAGCGCAGGGAAGCCACCTTTGACCGCCAGGTTGTCGACCGCCTCCCTGGCATAGGGGAACAGAATCGTTGGCGCGACCGTCGAGAGTAATTGCCGCAGCGCGTCGCCTTCGATGCCCGCCACAAAGAAAATACCCGCCTGCTGCACTTCGACCAAAAAAGCGGTCTGTTCTTCAAGTTTGGCCGTGATGGTCAGCGTCAAGACCACCTCGTGATTGCCTTCCTCATCCACCCGACTGCTTTTGGTGTTGAGATCGACATTGACGGCGGGCTTCCACTCCTGGCGAAAGACGTTCGGCGTCATCGGAGACTCGAAGGAAATATCCTTGGTATAGATCCGCTGAGTAACAAATTGCTGTTGTGCGGCTGCTTCCTGAGCGGCTGCGGTTCCCTCTTCAGCCATGCTGGCTCTCCTTCTTTATCAAAGTCGTGGCGGTTGCACCGGGATTACGCAAGCAGGGGGTCCAGCCCGCCTGAGCGCTCAAGACCATACAACTGGTCGCAACCACCAATATGTTGTTTGCCAATCCAAATCTGCGGCACCGAGGTTTGCCCCGCCCGCTCGGCCATCTGCTGGCGTGTAGCGGGATCGCCATCTACCGGGATTTCCTGATACGAAACCCCTTTTTGATCGAGCAACGCTTTCGCCCGAACGCAGAATGGGCACCATCGCGTGGTGTAAATCACCACCTCGCTCACTGGCTCACGACCGGAAGCTTTTGTGCATCCCATTCCATCATGCCGCCAGAGAGCTTTTGCGCCCGACTGAAGCCCTGAGACCGGAGTGTTTTAGTCGCAGGACCAGCCGACTGGCCCATTTTACACACCACGACCACGGGTTTTTCGCGGAATTTTTCCAATTCATCGGTGCGGTTGGCCAATGCCGCGGCCGGAATATGTACTGCGTCAGTAATGTGACCGCGCCCGTAGTCTGCTGCTTCTCGAATATCGAGAAAGACGCCACCTTCGCTGTTCACCAACTGAACCGCCTCGTTAATAGACAGCGCAGGACCCGCTTTCCGCGTCTCGTGCAGCACCAGCATAGTCAGGGTCGTCGCCAACGCGGCCACCAAAATCCACTGCTCACCAAGAAACTGAAAAATTAAATCTGCTGACACGCTCTTACCGTCCACTGGGCAATCATCATCTCATCCGCACCTGCGGGGCGTCGGATGTGTTGCGCTCATTCGGGGTTGTACTCCAATCGACTGACGACAATCAGCTTGCTGCAATCGACTTACTGAAATGCACAAGGTGCGCGAGTATATCGGTTCAGCCGACCGCCCTCCAGTCAGCAATAGTGATCCGTCCGCGGCGGCACGTTACAATACGCGGGTCAGCTACCTGAGCCCTGCACGCCGTGTCTACGCCTCGACGCACCACACTACTTGTCATTTTGGATGGTTTTGGTCACCGCTCTGCCAGCGAGGACAACGCGATCCTTGCGGCTAGAACACCGACTCTGGATCGTCTGTGGCGAGAGGCGCCCCACACGCTGGTTTCAGGGTCCGGGCTGGATGTTGGCCTCCCCGAAGGCCAGATGGGCAACTCCGAAGTGGGTCATATGAGCCTCGGCGCAGGCCGCATCGTTTATCAGTCCATCACCCGCATTGATCAAGCGATTGCCAGCGGCGAATTTGCCGCCAATAGCGCCTATCTGGCTGCCATCGATCAGGCCGTGGCCGCAAACAAAGCGGTCCATATCATGGGTCTTCTGTCCCCCGGCGGCGTTCACAGCCATGAGGAACAGCTGTTCGCGGCGCTGAGACTGGCCGCAGAACGCGGCGCGAAAGCACTCTTCTTGCATGCATTTCTCGACGGTCGTGACACCCCGCCACGAAGCGCAGCGCCATCGCTCGAGCGCACTGAAGCGGTCTTTGCGGCACTCGGCACCGGACGGATTGCATCTGTACATGGTCGCTACTGGGCAATGGACCGAGACAACCGCTGGGATCGCATTGAGAAAAGCTACTCGTTGCTGACAGAGGGCGAGGCGGCACATGACGCCCCTACCGCTCTGGATGCATTGCAAGCCGCCTACGCTCGGGACGAGGACGACGAGTTCGTCGCCCCGACTCGAATTGGTGACCCCGCCGTCTTCGCGGATGGCGACGCCGTGCTGTTCATGAATTTTCGTGCAGACCGAGCACGGCAGCTCACCCAAGCACTGACTGAATCTGACTTCAGCGGCTTTGACCGACGCCAGCAACCCGCTCTGCGATTCGTCACGACGACCGAGTACGCAGGGTCTCTATCGTGTCCAGTGGCTTTTCCTCCCGACACGCTGAAAGACAGCCTCGGCGAGGTGCTTGCCGGTAAAGGCCTCACTCAGCTGAGGATTGCCGAGACCGAGAAGTATGCGCACGTGACCTTCTTCTTCAGCGGCGGTCGCGAAGACACGTTTGTAGGTGAAACGCGCACGCTGATCCCGTCACCCGACGTGGCTACCTATGACTTACAGCCGGAGATGAGTGCCCACGAGGTCACTGATGCGCTGGTCGCGGCCATTGAGTCGGGTGACTACGACTTTATCGTCGTCAATTTTGCTAACGGTGACATGGTGGGGCATACCGGTCAGTTTGAGGCCGCCGTGTCGGCGGTCGAGACCCTCGATCAGTGTCTGGGCAGAATCGAAGCGGCATTGCTCGCCACAGGTGGCGAGGGTTTGATCACTGCCGATCACGGCAATTGTGAGCAAATGCGCGACTATGAAAACGACCAGCCACACACCCAGCATACGACCGAGCCCGTGCCACTGATTTACCTTGGTCAGGGCAACCGCGATCTGGATCCCGATGGTGGCATCCTCGCCGATATCGCGCCTACCGTCCTGACCATGATGGGACTGGACGTCCCCGCTGCAATGTCAGGACGCAGCCTCCTCAAGCACTGAGCCCGCGCTCGGTGGCTCGTGTCTTCACGCTCGGCCCCAGACTGAGCATCTGCTGCCTTGCCTTGTGGGCGGGTCTGTCGGTTGCCACATGGGCGCAGTCGCCCAATACCCTCGACCAAACCTCTGAACAGATCAAAGCGCTACGCGCCGAGATCTCGGTTATTCAGGCACGACTAGCCTCTCAGGAAAGTGAACGCGACACCTTGCAGGATGCATTGCGAGAGGCGGAAGTACAGATCGGCGAGCTCGACCGGGAGCTGGGTGCGCTGAACCAGGAACGTCGCGCGCTAAAGCAAGAGCTCACAGCGCTGGATGCTGAAGGCGAACAACTCCGAGACGCCCAACGGCAGCGAGCCAATACCATCGACGTCAGCATTCAAGAGCTGTGGGTACTGCAACAGGGAGGTGGCTTCCGGGTCTGGCTGGGCGACCAAAACCCAGAGGACGTGGCGCGAAATCTCGCCTATTTTCAGACACTGATCGAGGCGCAGCAGCAGACGATTGCGGAGTACGAACTGGGTCTGGAGGCGGTCGAACAGAACCGTAGTCGCATCGCTCAAGCGCAAACAGCACTCCGGGAGCAGGCGACTGCGGCGGCTGCCACCAAAGCGACGCTCACAGACCAACGTGCCACGCGACAAAGCACCCTCACCCTAATCAGCCAGCGGGTGCAGGACGACCAGCAGCGCCTGAGCGCGCTGGAACGGGATCAGGCACGACTGAATGCGCTGCTTGACGAGCTAGAGGCGCTCGCCGCCGCTTCCTTACCGGTGGTGACGCCACCGGAAGCGCAGCTACCCTTCGCCGATACACAGGGCGCACTGTCCATGCCAATGGCGGGCAAGCTGACAAACCGATACGGCGCGCGACGCAATGCGGATATTCGCTGGCGCGGTTGGCTGATCACGGCAGATGAAGGTGAGCCCGTCCGCGCTGTTCACGGCGGCGACATCATCTATGCCGACTGGCTCCGCGGTCAGGGCCTCCTGATCGTGATCGATCACGGCGAGGGTTGGCTGTCCCTCTATGCCCAAAACCACAGCCTGCTACGAGGAGTCGGCGATCGTGTCAGTGCCGGTGACATCATCGCCAAAGCGGGCGCCAGTGGTGGCAGCGAGAAGTCTGGCCTGTATTTTGAAATTCGGCACCGGGGCGAGCCAGTCGATCCTGGCGAGTGGATACGTCGCTGAGACCCGGCCGGATAATCGGGTACCATTACCAGCCCAACGCTTTCAGGCCTCACTCTCAGGAAATTCTCATGGACGTGCGTTTACGCTTTCGCGGCATCGGATTGCTGCTGACACTCTTGATCTGCTCGCCGATTCTGGCGCAGGAGCCTGAAACCGAAGACAGCCATTCCATGCCGGGCAACGGCCCTCATAGTGGGATGGCTAGCTCTGCAGAGAGCGCTGGCGATCCCGCGACACAATCGCTACCCCTCGAAGAACTGCAGATGTTTGCGGATGTGTTTAACCAGATTCGGCAGGGCTATGTGGAATCAGTCCCCGACAGCGAGCTATTCGAACTCGCAGTGCAAGGCATGCTGTCGGGTCTCGACCCCCACTCCGTCTTCTTAAAGGAAAAAGCCTACGACTCACTGCAGGAAACGACGCAGGGCGAGTTCAGCGGGCTCGGCATCGAGATTGGCCAGGACCGCGGCTACATCACCATCATTGCTCCGATCGACGGCTCACCAGCCGAGGCGGCGGGACTCGAGGCGGGGGATGTCATTCTGAAAATTGACGGTGAATCCATCCGCGACTTGCCGGTGAACAAGTCCGTTGATCTCATGCGGGGGCCCACCGGGTCTGAAGTATTGTTGACGATTGGTCGACGCGGTGTCGCTGACCCTTTCGACGTCACCGTCATCCGCGACATCATCAAAGTACCCAGCGTGCGTAGCCGGGAGCTCATGGAGGGCTATCTCTGGCTGCGGGCATCCCAGTTCCAGAGAGATACCGGTCTTGAGGCCGTCGCCACATTGGCGAAAGCCCAGGCCGAGGGCCCTTTAAAGGGTGTTGTCATTGACCTACGTAACAACCCGGGCGGCGTGCTGGGTGCCAGTGTCGACATGGCGGGCGCTGTGCTGGATGGCGGCTTGGTGGTGTACACCGAAGGCCGTCACCCTCAGGCCGCAGACCAGTATGAAGCGGCGGCCGGCGACATGCTGAACGGCGCTCCGATCGTGGTACTGATCAACGGCGGCTCGGCCAGCGCATCAGAAATTGTCGCGGGTGCACTGCAGGATCGTCGGCGCGCGGTCATCATGGGCACGAGGAGTTTCGGCAAAGGCTCGGTGCAAACCATACTGCCGGTCAACGACACCCGCGCCGTTAAGCTCACCACCGCGCTCTACTACACCCCCAATGGTCGCTCGATTCAGGCGGAAGGCATCGTGCCCGACATCGTAGTCGAGCGCGCTGAGGTGACCAGCGTTGAGTCAAACCGCCGCACCAAAGAAGCCGACTTACAAGGGAGTTTGAGTGGTGACGGTGATCCCGTGGATGCGCAGTCTGAAAGTGAGGCACTCACTGAGTTACGCAATTCAGATAATCAGCTTTATGAGGCGCTGACACTCCTGCGAGGCATCAATTTGCTAACGCCCGAGGCGCCAACCGAAACACCTGAGGCAGAGGACCCCACCACAGTGGCGCTCGGCGCGCCCTGACGCACCCGGCGAGTACGCCCTTTTAATTTCTGGGTTCCGTGAGGGCGCATCCCCGATAGGTTGCCCGCTGTCACACCCGCATCGTGATGCCTTGGTCGGCCATGAACGACTTGGCCTCGCCCACCGTGTACTCGCCAAAGTGGAAGATGCTGGCAGCCAACACGGCGTCGGCGCCCCCTTCTGTCACGCCATCGGCCAGGTGCTGAAGCGTTCCCACGCCGCCCGAGGCAATCACCGGAATGTCGACCGCGTCGGTAATCGCGCGGGTAATGACTAATTCGAAACCATCGCGGGTGCCATCCCGGTCCATGCTGGTCAGCAAGAGCTCACCGGCACCCAACGCCGCCATTTTTGCGGCCCATTCCACCGCCTCTATCCCAGTGGGCTTGCGGCCGCCGTGGGTAAAGAGCTCGTAGCGCGGCGCATCATCGGGTGCCGAGACCCGCTTCACATCGATCGCCACAACAATGCACTGCGAGCCGAATCGGGCCGCCGCGTCACGCACCAGCTCGGGATCGTGAATCGCGGCGGTATTGATACTGACTTTATCTGCGCCGGCATTAAGCATGGTGCGAATATCCTGCAACGAGCGAATGCCACCGCCCACTGTCAGCGGAATAAACACCTCGCGGGCAATCTGCTCCACGGTATGCACTGTCGTGTCGCGCTCTTCGTGGCTCGCCGTAATATCCAGAAATGTGATCTCGTCGGCGCCCTCTTCGTTATAGCGCCGCGCAATTTCCACCGGGTCACCGGCGTCACGAATACCCACAAAGTTGACGCCCTTCACCACCCGTCCCTGATCAACGTCGAGGCACGGGATAATGCGTTTAGCGAGTGCCATCAGTCGCTCTCCAGAAAAGCGTCGACCATGGTCTGAGCCTCGGCCAGATCCAGCGTGCCCTCATAGATCGCGCGCCCCGTAATGGCGCCGCATATGCCTGCCCTCGCGTGCTGCATCAGGCCACGCACATCCTCAAGCTGGCTGATGCCGCCTGAGGCAATGACCGGCAGCCCCGACTCAGCTGCTAGGGCGACCGTTGCTTCGACATTGACACCTTGCATCATGCCGTCGCGGTCAATATCGGTATAGACCACCGCGCTCACGCCCGCATCGGCAAAGCGCTTGGCAAGGTCGGTGGCATCGAGTTCGCTCTCGCTCGCCCAGCCCTCGACGGCAACACGGCCCCCTCGGGCATCGATGCCGACAATGATGTGCCCCGGAAAGGCTGCGCAGGCTTGATGGACAAATTCAGGGTTTTTGGCTGCCATGGTGCCGATAATCGCGTACTCCACACCGGCTTCGAGATAGCGCGCAATGGTCTCGAGATTACGGATACCCCCGCCAATCTGAATCGGCAGCGTCGGCAGGGCTTTTGAGATCGCCTCGATGATGCCGGCGTTGACGGGCTCCCCTGCAAAGGCGCCGTCGAGGTCAACAATATGAAGTCGCCGGGCACCCTCGTCGAACCACCGCTGCGCCATGGCAACGGGGTCGTCAGAGAACACCGTGCTGTCTGCCATATCGCCCTGCCGCAGGCGGACGCACTGGCCGTCTTTCAAATCAATGGCGGGTATTACGAGCATGTGCCGTCCCAGTCGAGAAAGTTTTTGAGTAGCGTTAACCCCGCGGTATGGCTCTTCTCCGGGTGAAACTGCGTTGCAAACAGATTCTCCTGCGCCAGTGCCGCGCAGCCTGTGAGGCCGTAATCAAAGGTGCCTGCGATCACAGCGTTGTTATCAGGCACCACGTGGTAGCTGTGAACAAAATAAAAACGCGTGTCGGGCTCGATGCCGCGCCACAAAGGGTGATCGATGGCCGGCCGCACGGCGTTCCAGCCCATGTGCGGCACCTTCAGCCGCTCACCCTCGCCGCTGCGATGCGCCTCGCCAAAGAAGGCAACCTGGCCCGGCAACACATCAAGGCAGTCGACGCCGCCATTTTCTTGAGAGTGAGACATCAGGGCCTGCATGCCGACGCAAATGGCCAGCACCGGCTTGCGATCCACATTCAGCACCTGATCCAGCAACTGATCACAGCCGAGGCGACGGATCGCTTCCATACAGTCACGGATACCCCCAACACCCGGGAAAACAACCCGGTCGGCATCAAGGATAGCTTGCGGTTCATGGCTGACCACGACCTCGGCAGCCCCCACGTGCTCCAGCGCGCTCGCCACAGAGTGCAGGTTGCCCATGCCGTAATCGATTACGGCAACCCGGAGGGTCACGGCTTACAAAACCCCTTTGGTCGAAGGGCTGGTGCCAGCCATGGCCGCGTCGGGCGCGACCGCCATGCGCAACGCCCGGCCAAACGCCTTGAATACGGTCTCGGCCTGGTGGTGCGCGTTGTGGCCGCGGAGATTATCGATGTGTAGCGTCACGTCAGCGTGATTCACAAAGCCCTGAAAGAACTCGACCACCAGATCAACGTCGAACTCGCCGACTTTGGCGCGCGTAAACGGCACGTGAAATTCGAGCCCCGGACGACCGCTGCAGTCGATCACCACGCGCGATAGCGCCTCATCTAGGGGTACGTAGGCGTGCCCGTAGCGCACAATGCCCTTTTTATCGCCAATCGCTTTACTAAACGCCTGCCCGAGGGTGATGCCGATGTCTTCCACCGTGTGGTGAGCATCGATGTGCAGGTCTCCATTGGCCTTGATATCAAGATCTACCTGACCGTGTCGGGCGATCTGATCCAGCATATGCTCGAGGAAAGGCAGCCCCGTATCGAGGGTGCACTGGCCGGTGCCGTCGAGGCATAGCTCGACCACAATCTGGGTCTCTAGGGTCTCGCGGCTGACTGATGCCTTGCGAACACCCGCTTCCTGCTGACTCATGCTGTCTTCTCCGGGCAACCCGCGAGACTGCGCGGGCGCTACACTAGGGGCGCCATTGTATAGAAAGAGCCCTGCTACTTCATTGCGAAGCTTTACCACTTCATGAGTGAAAAAGATCACATTGCCGACGCGTTGCTCGAGTGGTTTGACCAGCACGGGCGCAAGGACCTGCCCTGGCAAACAAACCGCACGCCATATCGCGTTTGGGTGTCGGAGATCATGCTCCAGCAGACGCAAGTCGCCACGGTCATTCCCTTTTACGAGCGTTTTATGGCGCAGTTCCCCTCGGTCGAAAATCTGGCTGAGGCCGCCGAGGACACTGTATTGCACTTGTGGACCGGCCTCGGCTACTACGCCCGCGCCCGAAACCTGCACCGCTGTGCCAAACAGGTTTGCGCATCGCACAACGGCGTTTTCCCGAGCGACTTGGCAGGGCTCGAGGCCCTGCCCGGGATTGGGCGCTCTACCGCCGGTGCGATCCTCTCTTTAGCGATGGATACCCGGGCGCCGATTCTCGATGGCAACGTGAAGCGGGTGCTAGCGCGTTACCACGCGGTCGAAGGCTGGCCCGGTCAGCGGGCGGTCAGCGACACGCTGTGGTCCTTTGCCGAGCACCACACGCCACAGGAGCGCCTTGCAGACTACACGCAGGCGATCATGGACCTCGGCGCGACCTGCTGCACGCGCAGCCGGCCGGTCTGCGAGCGATGCCCTCTGGAGCGGGGTTGCGCCGCCAATGCTCAGGGCCGACAAAGTGATTTCCCCGGCCGGAAGCCGCGCACGCAGATGCCACTTCGACAACGATGGCTCGCGGTGGTCACGCGCGCGCCCGGGGAGGTGCTGCTGCAAAAAAGACCGGACTCGGGTATCTGGGGCGGCCTGTGGGCGCCGCCGGAGTTTGAGGAGGCGTCTGCTGCTAAAGCATGGATAACAAATACCCTGTCGCTACCGGCAGAGCGCTGTCGTATCGAAGAACCCTTTCACCACACCTTCACGCATTTCAAGCTGGAGGCTCACTCGGTGAGGGCGCAATGCGCCGAGAACCACCCCGAGACGATTGGCGTAGAATCTCACGCCGATAACTTACAATGGTTCGCTTTGCACCCACCGCCTTCGGTGGGCCTACCTGCACCCATCGTGCGGCTATTGGCTAAGCTGGGGAAAGAAAACCCTCCAAGGAGCAACTGATGGCGAGAACCGTCCACTGCCGACGCTATGGTGAAGACCTCGAGGGACTCGAGCGCCCGCCCCTGCCCGGTGCTAAAGGCCAGGATATTTTTGACAACGTGTCGAAAAAAGCATGGCTCGAATGGCAGGGCCACCAGACGATGCTGATCAATGAAAAACACCTCAGCCTGATGGACCCGGAAGCGCGCAAATACCTGATGGGTGAGATGGACAAGTTTCTGGCTGGCGAAGACTTTGATCAGGCCGAAGGGTATGTGCCGCCCAGTGAGTAATCTGCTAGCAGCCCATGACCTAGCGCTGAGCCTGCGGCGGGTGCTCGCCTACCTGTCGCCCACACTCTCGAGTATCGGCAAATGAGATTAGGTTCATGGTTCCTCACCGGTGTCGCCTGTGCGGTAGTTACCGCGACATTAGCTGGGGTCAAATTTCTACAGATCTCCGATGCCATGGCGCTGATGGAGAGCTTTCCGCCGCCCTCGGAGTCGGTCACCGTGGCACAGGCACAGGCCGATACCTGGGAGCCGACACGCTTGCTCAGTGGCACCGTGCGCTCGCCCGAGCATCTGGTGATATCCGCAGAGATGGCCGGTCGCGTGGTGGAACTGCCCTTTCAAAGCGGCGAGGTCGTACCTGAGGGTGCGGCCGTGCTCGTATTGTTCGATGACGATCTGGAGGCACAGCGCACTGCGCTCCAGGCAGACCTGAATCTGGTCGACACCCAGCTTGAGCGCAATCGCACACTTGAGGCGGATTCACTGGTCTCGCAGGACCAGCTCGACACATTAAAAACCCGCAGTCTGTCGCTCAAGGCCCAGATCGCGGTACTGGACGCGCGGCTAAGTCGCATGACAGTTCGCGCACCCTTTAAGGGCACGCTGGGGATCTACCCGCAGCGGCTAGGGGATTTAATGCGCTTTGGCGAAGTACTGACGACCCTGACCGGTTTAAACCCTTCTCGCTGGATTGACTTCAAAGTCCCGCAGGGGCTCGCTGAAATCCGCGTGGGAGACACGGTTCAGATCCGCGATATTTCAGGGGACGAGGTAGGCCCGGCAGAGGTGATCGCTGTATCTGATGCGTTTGCTGAGGGCACCCGCACCTACGATGTTCGCGCCCAGTTAGCGGCGCCCGCGTTGCGTCACGGTGCGCTGGTGCAGGTCGCGATCCGCATAGGCCCGACCGAGTATCTAATGTCGGTGCCCGCACGCAGCGTTCGCTGGGACCCAGAGGGTGCTCATACTTTTGTCATCGTAGAGGCGGAAGCCGAGGCTTATTTACCCTACCGTGCCTCATTGCGACGTGTGGAAGTGCGTGGCGAAACCGCCGACCGCTTTTACATTCGAGGCGAGCTGAATCCGGGTGACCAGATCGCAGATCAGGGCGCCTTCAAGCTGCAGGACGACGCATTGGTGAGGATTCAGACCGGAGCGGCCGAAGGGTGACCGCGCTCCCGCTCCGCCCTCGTTGGACGGATATTTTTATCAAGCGTCCGGTAGTAGCTGTGGTGTTCTGCATCGCGCTGCTGCTGCTCGGTATTCGCTCTGCCATCAACCTCCCAGTGATTTCATTTCCGATCATCGAGAGTTCCTCCATAGCGATCGTCACCGCGTATCCGGGCGCTAGTGCCGAGACCGTTCAGGGCTTTGTCACCGAACCCATTGAGCGAGTGGCCAGCAGTGTGCCGGGTCTCGACTATGTAGAGTCGGTGACCACGGCAGGTGTCAGCACCGTCACGCTATGGCTGCGACTGAATCA
>Ga0181594_10002056_pt1 | contig 18646 bp, 19 predicted proteins | sample 071ome_18_FD_145603 | JGI IMG/M metagenome (GOLD analysis project Ga0181594, IMG submission 145603) | Coastal salt marsh microbial communities from the Groves Creek Marsh, Skidaway Island, Georgia - 071413BT metaG (spades assembly) | ecosystem: Environmental > Aquatic > Marine > Intertidal zone... | reverse complement strand
GGAAATCGAAAGTTCCGGCCTCGATTTCGCCCCGGACGCCCTCCAGCCCCGCGCAGATCGCGCTTACGTCTTCGCCGGACAGGATCCCGGCGTCGCCCAGCATCCGCGCATGGGCGACCGATCCGGCGATGTCCTGCGCATAAAGCGCCTTGTCAAAGCCGATGGAGGCATTAATTCTTTCCATAAGCGCATCCGGCGCGGCGGCGAACCGTCCACCCCACATCCGGTTGGACCCGCCATCCGCGCGTTGCGCACTGTCGAGGGTAGTTTTATCGCTCATGATTCAGTTTGGCTTCAAATCCGGAATTAAAAAAAACGGCGCGGTCAGTGCCGGTATCGCCGCCTGCGTCGCGATAATGGCCATTATTGGCGCGGATTCAAGCACATACGCACGAGACAACGGCGATTCGGGCCCGCCGCGGACCGGATGGATGGAGAAATTCGAACAGTCCTCCAATCCCGCTCCGGCGCCTGAAACCACTTTCACCGATGAAAGCGGCACCGAACTGACGCTCAGGAATTTTCGCGGACGCGTGGTGCTGGTCAATTTCTGGGCCACCTGGTGCGGCCCCTGCGTGCGCGAAATGCCATCGCTGGAACGCCTGCATAACAAGCTGAAAGGCCCGGATTTTTCGGTCATAGCCCTGTCGGAAGACCGCAAGGGCTGGGAAAAAATCGGCCCCTTCCGCGACAAGCTGAACCTGCAGGACCTGCCGCTCTATCACGACGTCAAATCAAAGATGATGTTCGCGACCAAAGCGCGCGGTCTGCCGACCACGCTGCTGATCGGCCGCGACGGAACGGAATTGGGCCGTCTCACGGGCCCCGCCGAGTGGGACACCGACGAGGCCGTGGCGCTGATACGCTATTACATCGGAAGATCGCGCTAGAAATTCAGCGTGCGGTCAGCGTCTTCGGTTCGCCGAACAGGTAGCCCTGTCCGAAATCGACATGGAAATCGAGGATATCCAGCAACACGTCCTCGGTTTCGATTTTCTCGACGACCAGGTCGATGCCCTGTCGTTCCAGTACTTTCTTGAAATCCTGCAGGTCGATATCGGTCGTCGGTTGCGGCAGTTCGCGCAGCATGGTTTCCGCGTCGATCTTGATGAACTTGAAATGCTGTTCGGCCAGCGCGCCGTAATCGAGGTTGAGGCTGGACACCTGATCGAGCGAGAACCGGAAGCCAAGCGCGGCGAGACGGCTCAGCTGGTGACGGATTTCGTCGTCCTGGTTGGCGATCGTCGCGTGGCTGAATTCGAAAATCAGATCCTGCGCGAGCGACGAGTTCTCCGTCATGAAGACGATGAAGTCGTTGAAGAACTTGGTGTCGGCCAGGGTGTGCGGCGAAATATTGCAGAAGAAACCGTATTTCCCGTCGCGGCCCTGGCGGTTGCGCAGCTGTTGAACGCAGCGGAACAGCATCAGGTTGTCGAGCGCCGTGACGATGCCTTCGCGCTCGGCGATGGCGATGTACTGGCCGGGCGTGATGGTCTCGCCGGCCTCGTCGCGGATGCGGGTATAGGCTTCGTAGAACTTGCGCTTGCGCTGCGGCAGGCTGACGACCGGCTGCAGCACCAGATCGACCCGGTCCTTGGCGATGCCGTCGCGCACCAGATGCACAATGGTCGCGTCGTCCAGTTCCGGCGCGGCCGGCACCACGTCGGTGCTTTCGTCTTCCGTCGCGATGCGCTCCAGCGTGGTGACCTCGTCGGGCGGCGAGTCGTCGGATGCGCTGGTCAGCTGTTCGACCAGCCCCTGCAGCATCTTTACCTCTGCCATGACCTTGCCGACGTCTTCTTCGAGCTCCTTGCCGCGGCCACCCTTGCCGGTCATCGATTCGATGGCCTTGTATATATTGCCGACCTCCTCGCGCGCACGGGTCAGTTCGCCCATGACCTCGCCGTGACCGGCACGGAGATCCTGGACTTCCTCGACGAGTTTTCCTTCTTCCTCCTGTCGGGCGAACACCTCGTGCAGCAGAGCGGATCCGATCAATACGACAGCGCCCAGCATGACGGCCATGCCGGCATCAATGCCGGGAACGGTGCGTGGAAGGACCAGCGCGACCGCGCCAGCAATAGTGGAGTAGCTGAGGGCAATAAGAATATGACGTAGAAAGGACATGCCGGCCGCTTGAAGTTGCGTGTATGGCTAATGTGACGTTAACCGGTTGATTTTGAGTTAAGAACCGGTTGCCAAGGCGTTAAATCAGCCGTCCTTGTGATCGGCGCCGACCGCCTCCGAGACCGATGCAAATCCGTCCTTTTTCAGCAAACCGGCGAGATCGCGTTTTATTCTCGGAATAAGCGCCGGTCCGTGGAACACCAGCGCCGTGTACAACTGCACCAGCGACGCCCCCGCACGGATCATTTTATATGCGTCTTCGCCGCAGGCGATGCCGCCGCAGCCGATGATCGGCACCTTGCCCCCGGTGCGCCTGTACATATCGCCGACGATTTCCAGGGCGATGGGAAACAACGGCGCACCGCTGAGGCCGCCGGCCTCGTTCGTCTGGGGGTCCGTCATGTGCGACGGACGCAGCACCGTGGTGTTCGCCACCGTCATGCCGTCGACGCCTGATTCCAGGATCACGGCCGCGATATCGGCGCGCTCGGCATCATCGAGGTCGGGGGCGATCTTGATGATCATGGGCGGCTGTTTGTCCTTTTCCGGCACGGCCCGCGCCCTGGCCTGCAGAACCCGGTCGATCATGTCCGCCATGATGGCGCGGCCCTGCATCGCCCGCAGACCGGGTGTATTGGGCGACGAGATATTGCACACCAGATAGTCGGCATGGGGCGCAACCGCCTCGATCCCGATCTCGTAGTCGGCGGCGCCGTCTTCCGTCACCTTGTTCTTGCCGACATTCGCACCGAAGGGGCCAAGCCCCGGTCCGCGCCGCGAGATGCGTTTCACATAAGGGCCCAGTCCCTGGCCGTTAAACCCCAGTCGATTGATCGCCGCCTTGTCCTCCGACAGGCGGAACATGCGGGGTTTCGGGTTACCGGGCTGTGGAAGCGGCGTCACCGTGCCCGCCTCTGCAAAACCGAAACCGGCCCGCATCATCGCATCCGGCACCTGCGCGCCCTTGTCGAACCCGGCGGACAGACCCACCGGATTTCGAAACCTGAGCCCCCACACCTCGGTCGCCAGCACGGGATCGTCGGGCGTCCGGTCCGTCGGTCCCAGCCCCATTGCCAGCGCGCGGATCGTAACGTTATGGGCCGCTTCCGACGGAAGCAGACGAAGTGCAGGCAGCAGAAGAGAATGGATATCGGGCAAGGAGAACCTCTCGAAATGGACAGCGTCTAAACTATCGCGAATCGCGGTCGGCGGAAAATCGGCACACATTGATCGGGCATGAAAACACGATTATATCGACCCCATGACCGATCTTTCCGAAATCGATAAGACCACGCAGGAAATCGTCGACGAGTTCGCGTTTTTCGACGACTGGATGCAGCGCTACGAATACATCATCGAGATGGGCAAGGCGCTCGACGGCCTGCCGGACGACAGGAAGGACGACGCACACAAAGTACCGGGTTGTCAGTCGCAGGTGTGGTTCCATGCCCGGCAGGAAAACGGTCGTATTCATTTCGACGCAGATTCCGATGCGATGATCGTGCGCGGGCTGATCGCCATGCTGCTGCGAGTCTATTCCGACCGTACGCCGGAGGAAATCATTCGCACCCCGCCGGAATTCTTCGAGGTGCTGGAGCTCGGCTCGCATCTTAGCGGCAGCCGGGCCAACGGGCTGCATGCCATGGTCACCCGCATCCATGCCTATGCGAAAGCGTTCCGCGACGAACAGGCGGCGGAAACCATCGAACCCGAAGCGCTCGCCTGATGGAGCGCAGATCCTTCACCTGGAAAGACGGCGACTGGGTCGAAGGCAACCAGCCCATGCTGGGGCCGATGAGTCATGCCTGGTGGATGGCATCGTCGGTATTCGACGGGGCCCGCTCGTTCCAGCGCCTCGCGCCGGATCTGGACCGGCACTGCGCGCGGCTGATCGAGTCCGGCAAGGCGTTCCACATGACGTGCCCGGTCACGGCGGACGAGATGATCGCGCTGGCCTGGGAAGGGATCGAGATGTTCCCGGAAGACGCCGAGTTGTACATTCGCCCGATGATGTATTTCGAGGACGGCTTCGTCGCGCCCGACACGGACTCCACACAATTCATCCTGACCGTGTTCGAAGCGCCGATGCCGGCCTGGGGCGGGGTGAAGACCATGGTGTCGTCTTACCGGCGCCCCACGCCGGAAGCCGCCCCGACCAACGCGAAAGCATCGTGCCTGTATCCTAATGTCGGCCGCGCCCTGGCGGAAGCGCGGGAGAAAGGCTACGGCACGGCGGTGGTACTGGATGCAATGGGCAACGTCGCGGAATTCGCCACCAACAACCTGTTCATCGTCCGCGATGACATCGTGCAGACGCCCGCACCGAACGGCTCGTTCCTGTCCGGGCTGACGCGCCGGCGGATGATGGAGCTACTGGCGGAAGACGGTCACGAAATCCGGGAACTGACGTTGACGCTGGACGACGTGTATTCAGCCGACGAGGTTTTCCTGACCGGCAATTATTCCAAGATTCAGCCGGTGGTGCAGGTCGGCGACGTGGATTACCAGATCGGCCCGGTCGCGACCCGTGCCAGGGAACTTTATTTCGATTTCGCAAAACGCGAAGGCGGCAGGAAAACCTGATGCAGGATACCGATCAGGTCGGCCGCGATCACTGGAAAGGCCGTAGCGCGGGGTGGACCGCCACCGCCGCCAAGGGTCTGTCGACCGATGACACTTTCAACCAGCTTCTGATCGACAACCTGGACATCAAACCCGGCGAGCATGTGCTCGACCTCGGCTCAGGCACAGGCGACCCCGCGATCAGCATCGGACTAGCGCTGGAAGGATCCGGCGCGATCACCGCCTGCGATCTGACGCCGGAGATGCTGGCGACTGCCCGCAACCGGTCCGAAAATGTCGGCCTCGACGTCATCCGGTTCGCCGCCGCCGATATGGCCGCGCTGACCTTCGCCGATGACAGCTTCGACTGCGTGACCTGCCGCTTCGGGCTGATGTTCCCGGAAGACAAAGTAGGCGCTGCATCGGAAGTCCGGCGGGTGCTGAAACCGGGCGGGAGGGTCGGCTACATGGTGTGGGGGCCCTACGACGAAAACCCGCCCTTCTTCGTGATCCGCCGCGCGATCGCGAACGCGCTGGGCGAGGAAGAAGGCCCTGTCCCCCATCGTCACAGCCTCGGTGCGCCGGGAAAGCTGACGGAAATCCTCGACGCCGCCGGCTTCGCGCGTACGGAAGAACGCGAAATGCGTTACAAGCGCCCGGTCGACGATCTCAACGACTACATCACCCGCGCCCTGATCCGGGGCTACGCCGAGACGGTGGAAAAACTGTCCGACGGCGCTCGCGATGATTTGATGGACACGCTGCGCGCCGCATTCGACCCCTATCGGCATGACGGCAAGGTATACATGCCGAACTACGCACGGCTGGGAATCGGGTGGAAGGCGGTCTAGACGCTACTCCGCGGCGGCGCTTTCGCCGGCCAGCACCCGGGTAATCAGGTCGACGCTTTCATCTTTGCCGTAGAGCGCGACGAACGAGCCGAAGCGCGGACCCTGGCTCTGGCCCAGCAGGACCTCGTAGAGCGCCTTGAACCAGTCGCGCAGGTTTTCGAAATCGTGACGCTTGCCGACCTCGTAGACCTCGGTCTGGATGGTTTCGGCGTCGGCATCGGCGGGCAACGCGTTAAGCGCGACAACCAGATCGTCCAGCGCAGCCCGCTCCATATCGGTCGGCGCGCGGTAGCTTTTGTTCGGTTTCACAAAATCGCGGTAATAGGCGATCGCGTAACCGACGAGCTTGTCGAGGATCGGCGCAGTTTCCGGCGTCGCATCGGGCGCGTAGCGGGTGATGAATCCCCACAGCACGGCCGGGTCCTCGGAATTGCAAACACTAACCAGGTTGAGCAGCAGGCCGAACGTCACATGGCCTTCCGGATCGGGCGGCGATCCGTCGTGGATGTGCCAGACCGGGTTTTCCAGCCGCGCGGCCTCGTCCTGATCGCCGTATTTTTCGAGATGCGTCAGGTAATCGTCGACATGGCGCGGGATGGCATCGAAATAGAGCCGCTTCGCCTTTTTCGGCGAGTTGTACATATAGAGCGCCAGGCTTTCCGGCGTCGCGTATTCCAGCCACTCCTCCACCGAGAGGCCGTTTCCGCGCGATTTGGAGATTTTTTCGCCGTTTTCGTCGAGAAAAAGCTCGTAAGTGAAACCTTCTGGCGGTTTTCCGCCCAAAATCTGGCAAATACGGCCCGATAATCGCACTGAATCGATCAGATCCTTGCCCGACATCTCGTAATCGACCGATAAGGCCGTCCACCGCATGGCCCAGTCGGCTTTCCATTGCAGCTTGCAATGCCCGCCGGTGACCGGCGTTTCGACCAGCGATCCGTCCTCGTCCTCGTAGACGACCGTACCGGCATCGGGTTTCGTCTCCACGATCTTCGCCAGCAGCACGCGGCCCGTTTTGGGGCATACCGGCAAAAACGGGCTGTAGGTTTCGCGCCGTTCCTCGCCCAGTGTCGGTTTGATTACGCCGGTGATGGCGTCGTGACGTTCCAGGATCTGGAGCAGCGTTTCGTCGAACTGTCCGGATGTGTAGCACTCGGTCGCGCTCTTGAATTCGTAATCGAAACCGAACGCATCCAGAAATGCCTGCAGCCGCGCGTTGTTGTGAGCGCCGAAACTGTCATGGGTGCCGAACGGGTCGGGGACGCTGGTCAGAGGTTTGCCCAGATGTTCGGCCATCATGTCCTGTTCGGGCACGTTGTCCGGCACCTTGCGCAGCCCGTCCATGTCGTCGGAAAAGGCGAACAGCTTGGTCGGGATATCCGAAACCGCCTCGAACGCGCGGCGCACCATCGTGGTGCGCACGACCTCGCCGAAAGTGCCGATATGCGGCAGGCCGGACGGTCCGTAGCCGGTTTCGAACAGCACGTAGCCCTTGTCGGGCACGGCGCCGCCGGTGCGTTTCAGGATGCTGCGCGCTTCCGCAAAGGGCCATGCCTTGGCGTCCGCGCCGAAAGATTTGAGATCGGCCACCTGCCGGATCCTTTTAAGACGATGAGAAGGCCGGGAACCTAAGGGTGGAAGCCGGAAGCGTCAATCAGTTGGATGCGGTCACGGGGTAATCTACGAACCCCCGGAACCGGGCGCGCGGATGATGCAGCGCGGCGCCCGACGGTTCGATCCTGGCGAAACGCTGCACGAAGCCGAGCAGCGCGATCCGCGCCTCCATCCGGCCCAGCGACATCCCGGCGCAGGCGTGGATGCCGGACCCGAAGGCAAGGTGCCGGTTGCGTTCGCGGCCGATGTCCATTTTATCCGGGTCGGGAAATTCCTGCGGATCGCGGTTGGCGGCGCCGATGCAGAGCCAGATATAATCGTCTTTCTTCATCGCCACGCCGCCGATCTCGGCATCGGCGGTCAGCTTGCGGTTATTAAGCTGGACCGAACTTTCGAACCGCAACAGTTCCTCGATGGCGGAGACAATCAGAGCGGGTTCTTCCCGCAGACGTGCCAGCTGGTCAGGGAAACGCAGCAGCGCGTCGATGCCGTTGGTCACGGTGTTGGCCGTCGTCTCATGCCCGGCATTGAGCAGGAAGATACAGTTGTGCAGCAGCTCCAGTTCGGTCAGCGAGTCCCCGTCCTCGTCGGGGCCTACGAGTTTCGACAACACCTCGCCGGTATCGTCGGACAGGGGATTTTTCTCCCGCTCGGCGATCAACCAGCGCAGATAGTCCTTGAAGTCGTCGACCGCCTGCGCCGCTTCGTCGCGCCGGTCCGGCGTCAGATCCGCTTCCAGCCCGCCGAGAATCGCCACCGCCCACGGCGAGAGTTTCGAGCGGTCTTCGCGCGGCACGCCGAGCATGTCGCCGATCAGCTCGATCGGCAGCTTCATGGCGTAGTCGTGCAGCAGGTCGAACGATCCCATCTCCGCGACCGCGTCGAGCGATGCCTCGACCACCTCGACGACCCGCGATTCCAGCGCCCTTAATGCCCGCGGCGTGAAAGCGGGCGCGAGGCGCTTGCGCACGCGCGTATGGCCGGGCGGGTCGTTGAACACCAGGCTGGTAGTGTGATGTTCGTAGAGCGACGTCTCGCCCATTGTCCTTTTGAAATCTACCGTCTTGTCGGACGAGAACAGCACGGGGTCGTGATAGGCGAAATCGAGATCCGCATGGCGGGTCAGGAACCATGCCCCCGACGGCATTTTATGCACCGGCGCATGGCGGCGCAGAGCGTGAAACACGGGATAGGGATTTTCGTAGAAATCACGGTCGAGCGCCGCGATGTCGAATGCGGCGGCGGCCTCGGGACCGGCTTCTTCGATATCTTTGTACAGATCGTCGCTCATCGCGCCCAGTCCTGTTTCATCATTTCCGCTGCCTTCTCCGCGATCATGAGAGTCGGTGAATTGGTATTGCCGGACGTGATGGTCGGCATGATGGAGGCATCGGCAATACGCAACCCGCCAAGACCGCGCAGGCGCAGCCGGTCGTCGACCACGGCCATGTCGTCCGAACCCATCTTGCAGGTGCCGACAGGATGGAAGATCGTGGTCGCGATATCGCCGGCGGCGCGGGCGAGACCCTCGTCGGTCGCGACCTGCGGGCCCGGCAGATATTCCTCCGGCGCATATTTTTCCATGGCCGGGGCGCTGACAATCCGGCGGGTCAGTTTCAGCGCGTTGGCGGCGATCTGGCGGTCGGTTTCAGCGGTCAGGTAATTCGGGCGGATCGACGGCTGTACGCGCGGATCGGGGCTGGAGATACGGATATGTCCCCGGCTGTCGGGGCGCAGATTGCACACCGACGCTGTGATCGCCGGAAACGGATGCAGTGGTTCGCCGAACCTGTCGAGCGACAATGGCTGGACGTGATACTGCAGATTGGGCGTTTCCAGATGAGGATCGGATTTGGTGAACACGCCGAGCTGACTGGGTGCCATGGTCATCGGCCCGCGCTTGAACAACAGGTATTCCAGCCCCATGCCGGCCTTGCCGATCAGACTGTTGGCGCGTTCGTTCAGCGTCTTTGCGTTCTGCACCTTGTAAACGGCGCGGATCTGCAGATGGTCCTGCAGATTTTCGCCGACGCCGGGAAGTTCGAGCACCACATCGATGCCGTGTTCGCGCAGCAATCCGCCGGGTCCGATCCCGGACAACTGCAATATCTGCGGCGAACCGACCGAGCCGGAGGCCAGCACGACTTCCCGCGCGGCGGCGGCATGCGCATCTGCGCCGTCGAACCAGAAATCGACGCCCGTGACACGGCCATCGGCAACCGTCAGTTTTTTCGCCTGCGCATGGGTTAAGACCGTCAGGTTGGGACGGTGCTTTACCGGATGCAGAAAGGCGTGCGCCGCACTCCACCGGACACCGCGCTTCTGGTTCACCTGGAAATAGCCGGCACCTTCGTTTGTGCCGGCGTTGAAATCCTCGGTCTTCGGAATGCCGATCTGGGTGCAGGCCTCGCGAAACGCATCCAGCACGTCCCAGGACAGGCGCTGGTCCTCGACACGCCATTCGCCGCCGGCACCGTGCAGATCGCTTTCGCCGCCGACGAAATCCTCCGACTGCCGGAAAACGGGCAGCACGTCGTCCCACCCCCAGCCCGTATTGCCCAACTGACGCCACTGATCGTAGTCCCGTGCCTGGCCGCGCATGTAGATCATGCCGTTGATCGCCGAGCAGCCGCCCAGCGTCTTGCCGCGCGGGTAGGCCAGCGCACGGCCGTTCAGCCCCGCTTCCTCCTCGGTCTGGAAGCACCAGTCGGTACGGGGGTTGTTCATGGTGTAGAGATAGCCGACGGGGATTCTGATCCAGAAATAGGTGTCCCTGCCGCCGGCTTCGAGCAGCAGCACGTTGACGTCCGGATCGGCGCTCAGCCGGTTGGCGAGCACGCAGCCGGCGGTGCCCGCGCCGACGACGACGTAGTCGAAATTGTCGAATGTTTTGACGCCGGTTTCCGGCATGCGGTAGGTCTCCCCCGTCGTATCGTCATCTTCCCCGGAAGCCACCTGCCGTGCAAGCCGTCCTCAACGTCGCCCTTCCCGTCTTCGGGATCATCCTCTGCGGGTATCTCGCAGGAAGGGTGAAGCTGCTGGGCGCAACCAGTTCGGAAGCGCTGAACGCGTTCGTATACTGGTTCGCCCTGCCGCCGCTGATCTTCATCGGCATGGCGCAGACGCCGGTGAACAAAATCCTGCACACCGATTTCATCCTGACCGTCTCGCTGGGAATCATCGGCACCGGCGTGGTCGTCGTGTTCGGCAGCCGGTTTCTGTTCGGCAATCGCGGTGCGTCGACCGGCCTGCACGCGATGACCGCGCTGTTTTCGAACACCGGGTATATGGGCATCCCGCTTTTCATCGCAGCATTCGGCGAGGATCGTGTACTGCCGGCGGTGACGGCGACGGTGCTGAACATGTTCTTCTACGGCGCAATGACGGCCTGGGTCGCCGCGGTGAAGGACGAGGCAGACCGGCGCGGTGCCGTCGAAATCGCGGCCACGATCCTTGGCGCGCTTGTCAAAAATCCGCTGGTTGTCGCGCCGGTGTTCGGCATCGCGATCAGCGTGGCGGGGATAACGATCCCAGTGCCGCTGGAAAACCTGTGCCGGATACTGGGCGATGCCGCAGCCCCCGGCGCGCTCTTCGCCCTCGGCCTGTTCCTGGTTGGCCAACGGGTGACGGCAGGGCTGGCCGAGATCGGCTGGATCACGTTCTTCAAACTGATCGGCCAGCCGGCGCTGACCTGGTGGCTGGCGTTCCACGTTTTCGACATCGACCCCTTCTGGGCCGTCAGCGCCGTGCTGTTAGCCGCCCTCCCAACCGGCGCGCTGGTGTTCGTGACCGCGCAGCAGAACGGCGTTTACGTGCAGCGGGCATCTGCTGGAATCGTGATTACGACGCTCATATCGGTAGTCACACTGTCGGCCCTGTTGGCCGGGCTGGGAGATGTTTGAAAGACTCGACTTTGCACAGCAGAGCGTGGCCGTCACATAATTTCATTGGTCACAATTTCACAAAACTGACACACGGCGCCAGACCTCGATCAAGGTACAGACGATGAATTTCTTGTTGGTGTCGAAGATCGTCCGCCGCTCTTCAACGACGCCAACGATGGTGACGAAATTTTCGCCCTTCAGGACCATGTCGATCGTTTCCTTCGCGACATCGGTGTCATTCAGGCCCATTGCTACGCCCATATCTGCGTTCTTCAGGGCCGGGGCGTTGTTTAATCTGTCGCCAGGCACGAGGTCTTCCGCTGCGACCTGCGCGCGTTCTCGGTCCCACAACACACGCACCGTCGGCGGCAGCATCCGTTGGAAGCTTTCCATGATCTTTTCGCTCTTGTGTTCCTGCAGGTAGGCGAAGGAAGAATTGAGAAACATCACACCGAACACGCCACAAGTGATATAGAGATTACCGCTGTCGGGTTCGAGATAATCGGAGAGCAGGGGAAGGCAACCGCCCACGATGGGTTGGGTGTTGAAGAAATTCGTAAATTCCTCCAGAAATTTGACGATTTCGGGCGTGTTTTTACGGACTTTTAAGACATTCTCGCCGAACTCGGCGAGACGGCGTTCCGCGTCGACTGTCGAGAAACCATCTGGCGGTGTCTCGAGACGAGCAGTGTAACGAAAATACGACAGCACCTCACGGGTGACTTGAACGTTCAGTCGGCCAGATACTCCTGGCGCCAGCCGAACCGGACGATCCAGTCGCCCTCTTCGTCCTCCAGACAGAAGGCTGTGCCGAAATCGGGCTTGAAGGCGATTACCTGCGCACTCTCGTCGCCGGTTACAAGTTTCGCGGCAGCGCGTCGCAGAAATTCGACATGGCCGACCATCATCAAGTCGCCGTCGCCGGCCTTGATATCGGCGAGAAACGGGGCGAGATCGTCGCCGGTGTTGATTTCGTACCCGGCGACGGCCGTCCGGTCCGACAGGTCCATCGCGGCGGCGATCCGCTGGGCGGTTTCCTTCACCCACTGCTTGTCGCTGTGCAGGATACGCGCCGGATCGACGCCTGCGGCGGCGAAGCGCGCGCCGAGCCGGTCGGCCTGTGCGCGACCCAGTTCGGTCAGGTGGCGTTCGGGATCTTCTTCAAGACTGAACGCGGTGGCGTGGTGGATCAGGTAGACTTTCATATCATCCTCACAAATTGTCGATCAGCGCATCGAGGGAGTCGTCCGGGCGCTCGACCATCATGATGTGACCGCACCCTTTCAGGACCACGATCTTTGAGTCCGGTATCGCTTCGGCCAGCGGCATCGCGGCTTTGACCGGGGTCATCATGTCCCGGTCACCGGCGATAATCACGGTGGGGCACGCAACCCGTGCTGCCGCGTCCGGCGCGCCCTTATAGACATCGCAGGCCGCCATATCGATGCCGAGCACATCGGCCGGCGCACGCGCCAGCAGCGACCGCCCGCCACCATGCATCCACATCCCCGGCGCCTTGTTGAGACCAAAATGGGCGGGCCTGCCGAATCCCCAAGAAACAATCAGGTCCCACGCTGCGGGATCGTTCGATTTCGCAGCCGCCAGAAGATCGGGATGCACCGGCATCTCGGCGCCGACACCGAGCAATGCCAGTGAGGAAAGCCTGTCTCCCGCCTTGGCCGCCGTGGCGAGCGCGATCAGGGATCCCATCGAATGACCGACCAGAGATATTTTCTCCGCACCGCAGCTGCCGATCAGACGCCCCAGCCAGTCGGCCATGTCGTCGATGCTCTCCAGCGCCGGACCGTCGGATTTGCCGTGCCCTGGCAGATCGATCGCCAGCACGCCGTAACCGTGCCAGGCAAACCAGCGGGTCTGCAGCGCCCAGATGGTGTGGTCCATCCCGGCGCCGTGAATGAAGATCACCGCGGGCAGAGACGCGTCGAACGGCTTGCCGCCCGTGGCCGCGAAGACGGATTTGCCTTCGACCGTCAGCTCCATTATTCGGACGCCTTCTTTCTGGTCGCCCGCAGGGCGGCACCCAGCGCCTGATCGAGATCGGCGATCAAGTCGTCCGGATCTTCCAGCCCGACCGACAGGCGCACAAGTTCCTCGCCGATTCCGGCCGCTTTCAATGCCACAGCATCCATCTGCTGATGCGTGGTCGACGCCGGGTGAATCACCAGCGACTTGGCGTCGCCGACATTGGCGAGATGCGAAAACAGCCCCAACCGTTCGATGAACACGCGCCCCGCCTCGCGCCCGCCCTTGATGCCGAAGGAAAAGATCGCGCCCGGCCCTCTCGGCAACAGTTTCGCCGCAAGCGCCTTGTCCGGATGATCGCCCCGTTCCGGCCAGGTGACCCAGTCCACGGCGTCATGCCCGCCGAGAAAATCGACCACCTTCCGCGCATTGGCGACATGGCGCTCCATGCGCACATGCAGGGTTTCGACTCCCTGCAGGATATTGAACGCGTTGGTCGGGCTGAGCGTCGCGCCGAAATCGCGCAGGCCCTCCGCCCGCGCCCGCATGATGAAGGCGGCGGGGCCGAACTCCTCCGCGAAATCGAGCCCGTGATAGCCTTCGTAGGGTTCGGTCAGGGTCGGGAACTTTCCGGACGCTTCCCAGTCGAAATTCCCTGAATCGACGAGGACGCCTGCGATTGACGTCCCGTGACCGCCGAGAAACTTGGTTGCCGAATGCATGACGATATCCACCCCGTATTCGAAGGGCTGACAGAGGTAGGGCGTGGCGAAGGTGTTGTCGATCATCAGTGGAACCCCGGCATCGTGGGCGATCTCCACGATGCGCGGCAAATCCATGACCTCCAGCCCGGGATTACCGAGCGTTTCGCCGAAGACCAGCCGCGTGTCCGGCGTGATCGCCGCGGCGAAGGCATCCGGATCGCGCGGATCGACGAAGGTGGCCGTGATCCCGAAGCGCGGCAGCGTGTGATAGAACATGTTGTGGCTGCCGCCATAGATGGACGCGGACGACACGATATGCCCGCCCTGCCCCATCAGGGTAACGATCGCCAGGTGCAGGGCCGCCTGCCCGGACGCCGTCGCCACCGCCCCCAGCCCGCCTTCCAGCGCCGCGATACGTTCCTCCAGCACGGCCACGGTCGGGTTGGAAATCCGCGAATAGATGTGGCCGGCGCGCTCCAGGTTGAACAGCGCCGCCGCATGGTCGGTGTCCTGAAAGACATAGGAGGTGGTCTGGTAGATCGGCTGCGCCCGCGCGCCGGTGGCGGGGTCGGGCTGCTGTCCGGCATGAAGACCGAGGGTGTCGAATCTGAAGAGCTTGGGGTCGATCATGGCGCTGGTTACTCCGCGTGGATCAGGAAAATCGCCCACGGCCATTTTCCCTCTTCTTCCGCCGTGGCCGGCCGGGCCCCGGGCGGATCGAACACCAGCCACAGCGGGCGGCGCTGACCGATCCCGAAAGGCCTACCGTTGCCTAGGGTCGCCAGGATCCAGTTACGGGCGTCGAGGTCCTTCTTTTCGATCGCGGTGCCGAAGCCGTCCAGCGCCAACGTCGTGATCTTCGTGCCGGACCAGCCGACGGCCTTCAGTAGATCGGCGAGGCACGGCCCTTCGAAGGTGACAGGCCCCGGCCAATCCGCATAGGTGATCCACGCGCGTTGCAGCCCCCAATCCTCCAGCATGGCGCGGTCGAATGCGGCGGCCCTGTCGAACTTCCGTTCGTGATAGGCGATAAAGCTGTCGCGCGATTTTCGGAAAGCATCGCGGTTCGCGTAGGCGATGTTCCCGGTGATCGTGAGGACGACGGCATCCTTCGACGGGTCTAGGTTGGCGGCTGCCGGGAACGCCGTCAGCAGAACGAGCAGGAATGTCAGCAGTCTCATCGGGAACCTCTCTATATCCGGCCCGGCGGCCCATGTTGCAGGCAATCTACGGGGGTTTGCGACGCGCCGCAAAGCATGTCATGTGTGGCGCATCAAACAAACGCAAGGGAGGATCTAATGGGAAAGCTTGACGGAAAGGTCGCCATCGTTACCGGCGCGGCGCAGGGAATCGGCGCGGCCTATGCGAAAGCGCTGGCAGAAGAAGGCGCGAAGGTCGCGATCGTCGACGTTCTGGACGGCGCGGAAACCGCCGACCGGATTTCATCCGAGGTCGGGGGGTCCGAGGTGGCTGCGTTCGGCTGCGATATCAGCGACGAAGCGGCGACCCTGAAACTGGTGGACGATGTCGCCGGGAAATTCGGCGGCCTTCATATCCTGATCAACAACGCCGCCATGTTCGGGACGTTGCAGCCGCAGCCCTTCGACAAGATCGATATCGAGCTGTGGGACAAGGTTCAGTCGGTCAACGTGCGCGGCATGCTGCTGATGTGCCGGGCCGCCGTGAAGGTCTTTCGGCCGCAGAAATACGGCAAGATCGTCAATGTCGGATCCGACACGGTCCTCAAGGGCGTGCCCTTCATGGCGCACTACGTGACGTCTAAGGGCGGCGTCTGGGCGATGACCCGGTGCCTCGCCAATGAACTCGGCGCTGACAATATCTGCATCAACACCCTGGCGCCTGGCTTGACGATGAGCGAAGCGGTACTCGACTGGGGGCCGGAAGGCGATGCGGACAAGAACCGCGTGATCGACTCCCGCGCACTGCAGCGCGAACAGGTGCCGGAAGACCTGACCGGGGCCTGCGTGTTCCTGTCGTCGCCGGAAAGCGACTTCATGACCGGACAATACGTGGCGGTAAACGGCGGCGACTGCTTCAGCTAGTCGCAATCATGCAAACCTGAACGGGTCCGGCTAGACCGGCCGCAGGTCGCGGCGCAATATCCGGCCGGACAACAAGCCGAATTCCCAACGGAGGCAAATCGATGAAGCTATATTACACCAAGGGCACGTGTTCGTTCGGCCCGCACATGGCGATGCGCGAACTCGGCATCGAACCGGAACTGGTGCCAGTCAATCTGATGGAAAAGAAGCTGTCGGACGGCAGCGATTTCCGCGCGAAAAACCCGAAAGGCTATGTTCCGTTCGTGGAGGCCGACGACGGCACGGGCATCAGCGAATGCGGCGTGATCCTGCAATACTTGGCCGACCGTCATCCTGAAAAGGGCCTCATTCCGGCTGCGGGCACGTCCGAACGCTACGTCGCGCAGGACTGGTTGAGCTTCATCGGCACGGAGCTGCACAAGAACCTGCCGGCGCTGTTCCTGCCCTACGTGCCGGACGAATACCGCCCGGTCGCACGATCGCGTCTGGAAACCCGTCTGGATTTCCTCAATGACGCGCTGGAGGGAAAAAAGTATCTGATGGGCGACGAATTCTCGATCGTCGACTGCTACGCAACCGCCATCCTTAACTGGACCAAGCCCGCGAAATACGATCTCGCGGCGCACCCGAACGTGAAGGCCTATTACGAACTCTGCTGCGCCCGCGACAGCGTCAAAGCGGCAAACGCGGCGGAGGAAGCGGCGGCGGTCTGACGCCGCAAGGCCTGTTTGATCCGGGAGATGGTACGGGCGGGGAGACTCGAACTCCCAAGGTGTTGCCACCGGTGGATTTTGAATCCACTGCGTCTACCAATTCCGCCACGCCCGCAGCGGGACTGGCTTTACCCTGGCGCGGGCCGGGGGGTCAAGTAGTCCTCTCGGCAATAAGCGTCTTCCACAGTGTGCTGGCGCGGGGCACAGGCATCCCATATTCTTCGGACTGTCTGAACAAACACCCACGAGGCGGGCAGATATCATGTACAGCACCCTGCCGGTGCCGGTCGTCCCCGGCGTCATCTGTTCCCGGGCAGGCGTCACCTGCGAGAGGCCGGTCTCGAAACGCGGCCGCGTGCAGAAAGACACAGCGCCCCTGGGAGCGATGCAGGCACCTGGCCGGTTCGGGTCCGGGCCACACGATACCGGGCATACCCGTCAAAAATATGGCCGGCTATACCAGCACTACTGAACGGAAAAGAGCCGATTTCCAAGTGTTACAGAGAGACAGTCATACCACCTCCCCGGGGACCGCGCTGTATCCCGCGCACCGCGAATGCTTCTCCCTGGCCATGTCCGGGCCGCCCCCCGGCGCGGCATGGCCGCATAGAAATCACAGCACTACCACCCACTTTCGGAAGGTTCCAGATCCTCTCGTTAAATGGTTGGCCGCGCCGGAAAAAAACCCGCCGGCAGTTTTCGGAATCGGTTGGTTCGAGGCGACCGGCAATGGAGAGTGGCGCGGCAATGGCGGAGGCAACGGCTAGGCCATGGCTCAACGCATACCCCGCTATCTGGTCCGGCAACTCTGGGCCACCATCGGTTTCTGCGCCCTTTTCGCGATCCTGGTCGCGCTGGGCGAAAACGCGAAGGGATGGGACGGGCTGACCTATGTCCTGGTCGCGCTGGGCGGCGCCGCGATGTGGGTGCTGGTCAGCACGGTCTACATGATCCGGATCATCGTCCGCGAACGCGCCCGCCGGCCAAGCTGGCCGGCGATGGGCGTGCTGGCCGCGGTGCTTCTACTGACGGCGCTGTTCGCGCTTTGGATGGACAGTTAAAGAACATCCGATCCCGGTTCGAGGCCGAGGATCGTGCGGCCGTAGATTTCGGCATTGGTCGGCAGTTGCAGCAGCGCGTGCTGGTTGATGGCATGCAGATCGCGCCAGGCGCGCTGGACCGGATTGCTCTCCGCCAGCCCCGACCCACCGCTTGCCAGAAACATCGCCTCGCCCGCCTCCATGCAGAGTCGGACCGCATAGGCGCTGTCCATGCGGATGCGCGCGCGGATGTCGACCGGCATCTCGCCGCCCCGCTCCGCCGCCTCGTGAATGTCGTCTGCGGCGCGGTGCAGCAGCATGCGGGCAGCATCCACCCTGGCCTTGGCCTCGGCCACGGTCTGGTGCGTGAGCGGCGAGTCGATCTGGGCCGCGCCGCGCAGATGCGGATTGGTCCGGCCGGGCACGTAGCCGATGAAATCGCGGACCGCCCCCTCGGCAATGCCGACGGCCGGGCCGCACAGCGCGATCGCCAGCGGCGGCGCCAGCGGCGCCTTGTAAAGCGAACCGTCGTGGATATGTCCGCCGGGCGTCCTGCCGGCGCGCCCGTCGACAAAGGAAATGAACCGGTGCGCCGGCACGTCCACATCTGTCGCCACCAGGCTGCAGCTGCCGGTACCGCGCAGGCCGGCAACGCGCCAGTCATCCCTGATCTCGATTTCCGAAACCGGAATCAGAAAACACCCTTCATCGACGATACTGCCGTCTGCGGCCTGCACCTTCGCGCCGAGAATGGCCCAGTCGGAATGTTCCGAGCCGGAGCCGAACGGCCAGAAACCGCTGACCCGGTATCCGCCGTTTGCCGAACGCGCCTCGCCCCGCGCATTCAGCACGGCGGCGATCAGGGCGTCAGGGTCGTCGGCGTAAATATCGTCCTGCGCCTGTTTGGTCATCAGACCGGCAACCCAGGAATGAATCTGCAGCACGCCGAGACACCAGCCGGACGCGCCGCACCCGGCGGATATTTCCGCCACGACGTCGAGATGGGCGTGGAAATCCATCTGCCAGCCGCCGCAGCGGGCCGGCTGGATCACCCTGAACAGTCCGGCGGCCTTCATGTCGGCGACGTTCTCGTCCGGCAGTCGGC
>Ga0181594_10002047_pt1 | contig 18683 bp, 14 predicted proteins | sample 071ome_18_FD_145603 | JGI IMG/M metagenome (GOLD analysis project Ga0181594, IMG submission 145603) | Coastal salt marsh microbial communities from the Groves Creek Marsh, Skidaway Island, Georgia - 071413BT metaG (spades assembly) | ecosystem: Environmental > Aquatic > Marine > Intertidal zone... | reverse complement strand
TATTCACAAGGGGGGGACCTTCATCGGGACGGGCCGTGTCCCTGAGCTCAAGCCCGCCCCCGCCGGATGCGCAGACCCAGAGCTCTGGGAGCGACGCAGGCGTGAGGTCACGGACGTCGCCGTTGTGAACCTCAGACAGCTTGGGCTAGACAGCGTCGTCGTTGTGGGTGGGGATGGGTCATTTAACGGGATGAGCCACATCGTAAACGCGTACCAAGAGCGGTACCAAGAGGCGCTCTCCTTGGTTGGGCTCCCAGGGACCATTGATAACGACATCTGGGGTACAGACGCGACGATCGGCTTTGACACAGCGCTCAACAACTCTGTGGCCGCCCTCCGTAACCTCCGTGACACCATCGAGAGCCACAGGCGCTGCGCGATCCTGGAGGTCATGGGGAACACCAGCGGGTGGATCGCCCTCTGCGCAGGGATCGCGGGTGGCGTGACCACCATCATGATCCCTGAGCAACCTGAGAGCTACGACCTTGACCTCGTGCTCGCTCGCGTCCGCTCAGCGGTCCGCTTCGAGTACCGGTCGATTATTATCGTCATGGCGGAGGGCGTAAAGAAGGTCTGTGGTCGCCCCAACCTCACCGAGGAGCTACGCGCGCTCATCGAGGAGGACCGTGAGATCCAAGAGCTCCTCGGGCGCCCGCTTGAGACCCGCGTCAACATCATCGGCTACATCGCGCGTGGGGGCTCCCCGAGCGCCCGTGACAACCTCATCGCGAGCCTGCTTGGCTGTCACGCCGCTGAGCTCGCCCTGTCAGGTGAGCTCACTGAGCCTACGATGGTTGGCCTTAAGGGAGAAGAGCTCTGCCTCGTCCCGATGAGCGAGGTGATCGCTCGCTCCCCTAGGCTCATCAATGAGGACTCCAAGCTCTGGCAGACCGCGAGGAGGCTCCTCATCAGCCGTGACCAGAGCTTCTAAAAGCTCAAGTAGCTCAGTCTACCCAGCAACCGAGCTCATGGAGCTCGCGAGCGAGCAGCTCATCCCCGTCGCTGTATGAGGCGCTCATGAGCCCCTCACCCTCATAGCTGTAGCTGATCGCGGTCGCCTCGCTGTCACCGCTACGGGTCGCGCCTGTCGCGAGCGTCCCTTCACCCTCGTAGCTGTACGTCTCCACATAAGCGCGCTCTCCCGGCTCACGGCTCCGGGTCGCGAGCCGGCCCGCCTCATCGTAGGTGTAGCGCTCTACCTGCTCATAGCTCTCATCGAGGTCCTCATCATAAGACTCCGTGATCGCGCGCCCTTGCTCATCGTACTCATACGTCCAACGCGCGAGGACTGGCTCTGTTGTGCCTGACTCCGTCGCGTCGGTCATCACGTGCAGACCCGCCTCATCATAGATGATGTGAAGGTCGAGGTCCGCGACCCCATCTCCATCAACGTCATACGCGACCATGGTCAGGGCGCCCTCCTCGTAGGTGAAGGTGTAGCTACTGTCGAGCTCACCATCAGCGTCTGTGTCGAGCTCCTCGTACAAGATGTGCCCCTCAAGGTCATAGCGGGCTCGGCTCGCCTCTGCCTTCATCCCCATCTCACCACCGTTGGTCAACACCTTCACGAGCGCGCCCTGCTCATCATACTCGTAGCGCGCCTCGCTGATGAGCTCATCATCAACGCTGACCTCCTTGGCGGTGATCACCCCTGTGTCGGCGTCATACGAGTAGAGCTCAACCACAAGGCTGTCGCTCGCGGTGTCATCAAGAGGGCTGATCGGACCGAGGCGCTCTGTGCTCGTCAACGTCCCCTCTTCATCATAGGTGTAGGTCTCAAAGCCAAGCAAGGCCTCCTCTGGGAGCGTCTCATAATACTCGCGCTCCGTCAGGACCCCCTCCTCGTATATGTAGCGCGTCACACGGCCCACAGCGTCGTCCTCAACCGCGACCTCAAGCAGGTGCCCCTCAAGCTCATCATAGGTGTATACAAGCGCGATCCCGTCACGCGCCTCGTCACTTGAGCTGACCTCAACACGGGCCACGTCACCCGCCTCATTGTAGGTGTAGCCCAAGGTCTGAGCGTCTGCGGGGTTTGAGACGCTGACGGTGACAACCTCGTTGAGCTCACCTTGCTCGGTGTAGCTATAGGTGCTGACCATCGCGCCTCTGAACGTGTAGCGAGCCTCAGCCTTAAGCGTGGCGGGGCCGTCGCCATACGCCTCATCAAGCTCACCGTCACAGTCATTGTCGACGCTGTCACAGACCTCATCGCTTGGCTCCCCCTCTACCGCAGGGCAGGTGACGCCACGCCCGCTGTTGCTACACTCATAGATCGACTCTGTCACACAGGCGCCGACCCCTGCGCTGGTACAGACCTCACCGACCAAGAAGCCCTCATCGCTCTGGCCATCACAGTCATTGTCACGGTAATCACAGCTCTCTTCGCTCGGCTCACCAGGGGCCGCGTCACAGGTGACGCCGTTCGCTGAGTCATTACAGACATACGCGCCCTCTGTCGCGCACTCACCGACGCCGTTTGAGCAGGTCTCACCAACAGGGAAGACCTCATCGACGAAGCCATCACAGTCCTCATCACGCTGGTCACAGGTCTCGGGGAGATCTCTGAGCGCGCGGGTTGGACGACATGTCACCCCAGCGCCTGTATCATCACAGACCATGACGCCAGGGCCTGAGCACTCGTCGCGATTGTACTGACAGCCATCACCAAGCTCTGTGAACGTCTCATCCACAAGGCCATCGCAGTCCTGGTCTGCGCCGTCACAGAGCTCCTCAGGGTACGTGCAGGCCTCCTCACCCGGCCAATATCCATCCTCACCACAGAGCATACGGCCAGCGCAGCTTGTAGGTCCGCAGTGCTTGACCGCGCCGGGCTCACAGCGCGTAAGGGTGTCGGGTGGGGTGATGGTCTGCCCACCGCCGTCGGTCCCACCGCTCGTGACAGGGTCGTCCCCGTCACAGGCGACGAAGGTGAATGAGAGGCAGAGCGAGGCCACGAGGGTGGCGCGAGGTCCTGCCATGATACGGAAGCTCATAGGGTCTCCTTTGTTAGGGATCAATCTGGTTGAGGAGGGAAGGTACAGCAATTGGCTGAGTGAGACTAGAGTGGAATCACGCCTAAGTGTCCGTCGCGCTCACCGCTGAGCGTCTGGCTGTGCCTCCGGCGAAGCGCGCTTAAAGGCCTCAAGCGCTCCACAGGCCTCCTCAAGCTCAAGCAGGCGAGGGTATGCCTGTGTGTCTACTGAGAACCGACGAGCGTTGTAGAGCTGAGGGATTAAGGCGGCCTCAAAGGCGCTCGGGGTCTCTCCCATCACAAACGGACCCTCACGGAGCATCGCGTCGCTCTGGCATCGCCACTCAAGCGCCTTGAGCCCCCTCGAGATCGCCTCATGTGCCCATGCGACCTTATCTCCACCAAGCGCCTGCACTGCCTGTAGGACCGACAGATTCTGGATCGGCTGAATCCCTGAGTTGATGACCTCAACCAGCTCCGTGACCCGCGCCCTACGCCATGGGTCGCTTGGGAACATCAGCGGCTCAGGGGCGAGCTGATCTAACAGCGTCAGGATCGCCACAGACTGGGTGAGCGTGTGACGTGCTCCTTTGCCGTCGACCAAGGTGAGGTGGGGCACCTGAGCCATCGGGTTGAGCTCGAGGTGAGCGGGCGTGTGTTGCTCTCCCCCGTCACGCACGAGGTGAACCGCCTCATATGTGTATGGGATCCCCTTCAGCTCTAGCGCGATCCGCACACGCCAGCTCGCTGAGCTCCGCCAATAGCTCTTTAAGGTTAAGGTGTAGGGCGCTGTGATACCGCTCATGTCAACTCCTGTGTCTGTCTGAGCAAGGTAGCAATCCTATCCTGAGCTCAGGCGCATGTCACGAATCCTGACGAACCCTGACGAACCCTGACGAGCCCTAACGAGCCCTGACGAGCCCTGACGAGCCCTGACCTTCACGCGCCGAGGGAGGGCTCGCTCTGATTAGGTTTAGAGTGGGTTTACAGGCGCTTGAGTTGGGGTTGGGCTCCCCCCTGGGCTCCGCGGACTCAGCGGGCTCAGAGGGCTCAGTGGGGCTCCACTTCGGTTAGGCGAGCCAAGGTGAGGTCCGCTAGGGGGGGATGGAGCGCCGGGCGCGCTCCCTGAGCTGTTCGCAGGAGCCTGCTCCATGAGCTCTGTCTCACCTGTCCATCGTAGACCTACCGTAAACGCCCGCTCCGCTGAGCCTCCCTCACTCAGCCACGCGGAGGAGCAGAGGTAGAGGGGCGCGCTTAAAGGGAGCGTGAGCCCCGCCCCATACCCTGCTCGGGTCCCTCGATGGAGCCAAGAGGCGCTGAGCGAGGCTCGACCGACGCTGAGCCCCCCAGCGAGCTCATGACCTCGCACGCTCACCGCGCTCCGCTCCTCGCTGAGCTCTGTCCCCACGCTCACCCCTCCCCAGCGCCCATACAGCCATGGGCTCCAAGGTCGACCCTCTGCCTGCCACCGCAGGCGCCCGCTCGCCCACGCGCTCAGCTCACCTCCTAGGGTGAACAGCGAGCTGACCCCAGCTCCCTGCGCGGACCCCCGTGAGGCCCGCCACAGCCCCCCAAGGTGAACGCTCAGGCTCGGCCACAGCTCGCTCGTTGAGCGGAGCTCACCTGACAAGCTCATGACACCAAGCCCTGAGATGAGCTCATCTCGTGTGACCTGATCGGGTCTGCTCAGCGTTGGATAGGTGAGCTGCCCTTCCCCCTCAAGGGGGGTCATCGGACGTAACTCGAAGGGGCTCGGGGTGAGCTGGAGCGCCTCTCGCCAGACCTGAGCACCGACCCCTAGCCCAAGCGAGTAAGGCCCCTGACCCCACACTGAGGCGCTCACACCTACGGAGAGCGCGTCATCACTCAAGTACCCCGCAGAGGGGTCAGAGGAGGGCGTGAGGCGAGCGCTTAAATAAGAGGTCATCACAGTGACCGGGCCTCGCCTTGGGCCCGAGGTGGCGCCTCTCTCATCGCTCGGGGTGAGCGCTCGCTCAGCGCGCGCCTCTGCCCAACGTGACGCGCCTACGATAAGGCTCAGCGTGAGGCAGAGCCCCCAGACCAGAGAGCGGAGCGCTCCCCAGCGCTGAGCGACTTCATGCTCAGCGCGCACCCGAGCCTCGCCTCACCTTTAAGGGGAGCCCCGCCGCGCGCCCTGCCTTCAGGCTTGGGCCTCCGAGGCCCATAGAGGATAAGCCCTCTACCGTGACACAGCGCGCCTCCTGCTCCCCCCCCTCGAGGGTGGGCTGACCGCTCGCCTCGAAGACATACAAGCGCCAGACCTTATGTGTGAACCGATGCTGTACCGAACACACCAGTCGCCCGACCGACGCGAGCCCACGGTGACTGCGAAGCGCCGACCTCGCTTGATCGAACAGCTCTGGCTCATCAAGGCTAAAGAGGCCAGGCTGATCACGAGGGCCAGCTAAGCGCTCATCGAAGGCGCGGGTGTCCCCAGTCCATAAGGTCATAGGTAGACCCCAGAGGCCCCCAAGCAGGCCCTCCTCTTGAGCCTGCACGACCCACACTCGCCCCTCAGCTTGGGAGAGCGAGGCTAGATAAACCTCTTCAGGGAGCGCCTTCGCCTTAGAGGGGAGATAGGGGAGCCTCCCCACGATCGCCCTCTTGTTCGCCAGGCAGCTGTCACGTAAGGGGCACCGGTCACAGCTCGGCGTTTTAGGGGTACAGACCGTCGCCCCAAGCTCCATGATCGCCTGGTTCAGGTCCCCTGGACGCTCCCCCTTCACCCAGCTCTCAGCACGAGTCCAGAGGTCGCGCTCGACGTCCTTACCTCGCGCGTCACGCTCGTCCCCATACCAGCGAGTGAAGACGCGCCTCACGTTGCCATCTACGATCGGCTCTTCAAGGTCGAAGGCGATCGACATCACCGCGCCACGGGTGTAGCGACCGACCCCCTTGAGGGTCGCGAAGCGCTCAGGGTCACGCGGGACCGCTCCACCATGCTGGGCGCAGAGCTGTTGAGCGGCCTCCTGCAGGTTACGTGCCCGTCGATAGTAGCCGAGCCCCGCCCAGAGCGCCGACAGCTCCTCCCAGCTCGCCTCAGCGAGGTCATGTGCGGTCGGGAAGCGAGCTAGAAATCGAGGGTAATAGTCCAAGACGCTCACAACCCGCGTCTGCTGTAGCATCACCTCTGACACCCAGATCGCCCATGGGTCACGGGTCGCTCGCCAAGGGAGGTCGCGCTTATGCTCATCATACCAGGTGAGGAGGCGAGCTCTCACCTGAGCGAGAGAGGCGCCGGTCATGTGCTCACTCATCTCGACCCACCTCTATGCTTAAGGTCGCCCCACAGCTCGGGCAGGTGGAGCTGCGCGGAGTGAGCTTCGCTTCACAGCCGTAGCTTGAGCAACGCCACTCACCGCTCATCATAGACCAGCCCACCGCGAGCCCTAGCCCTACGGTGATCGGCCAAGGCGCCCACCACAGCGCTGGGCCAACCAGCTCACTCACCGCCAACCCTGCCACCCCGCCCACCCACAGAGGGACCTGAGAGGGAGGCAGGAAGACGGGGCGCGCGGTGCTCCCCTCCGCCCACGGGAGCTCGAGCTCGATCGCGTGGTCAGCGAGCCGCTCTTGGAGCGCCTTGAGGAGCGGGGTCCGCGCGCCACTCCCAAACCACCACCGCAGACAGTGACCAATAAAGGCCTCCCACGTGTACCGGCTCCGCTCCTCTAACGCCGAGGTCACCCTCGCGCCCACGAGCCCCGCGAGGAGCTCAGAGAGCCTCATGAGGTCGGCGTGCGCCTCTTCATCTAAAGCCACAAGCTCCCCCTCATCTCCCACCCCCAGCCTTTGTTTAAGCGCGTAGCTCATGAGGTTCAGCTCACCCCTGAGGACCGCGACGCGCCCTGACGCCACCTGAGCGTGAAGGTGATCTCGTGGCCTCAGCGCTCCACGTAGGCGCCCGAGTTGATTTAGACGACTCATGAGCCCGCTCGCGCGAAGCGCTCCATGTGCGCTAAGAGCGCCTCAACCGCCTCGTCTGTCACGGCGTTATAGAGCGAGGCGCGGATCCCTCCTACGCTCCGGTGCCCCTTGAGCCCCGAGAGCTGAAGCGCCTCAGCTTCACTCAAGAATCGACGCTCTAGCTCAGCGCTTGGGAGACGGAAGGTGACGTTCATCCGTGAACGGCTCTCTGGTCTCGCGTGCCCTTGATAGAGCGAGGGGTGCTGATCGATGAGTCGGTACAGCGCCCCGGCGCGCTCCTCAGCCCTCACTTGTAAGGCCTCTAGGCCCCCACGCTCAAGCGCCCACTCCGCAACCAGCGCGACTAAGTAGATCGCGAAGGTCGGAGGGGTGTGGTACAGCGAGCCACTGAGCGCGTGCGTCTGATAGCGGAGCGTGGTCGGGCAACGAGGTTCCACTGGGGGGTGCCTCAGGACCTCCGGGTGACCGATCACGATCGTCACACCCGCAGGCCCAGCGTTCTTTTGAGCGCCAGCGTACAGCAGGTCACACCCTGTCAGGTCAAGAGGCCGAGAGATCAAGTCACTCGACGCGTCGATGACCAGCGGGACCTTTGGGTCGCTGAGCGTAGGACGCTGATGGAATTGTGTCCCATAGATCGTGTTGTTGCTCGTGTAATGTACGTAGCGAGCCCCCTCCGTGTTGAGCAGCACGCCCGCTTGAGGTGTCGCGCGGTAGCCCCCCTCCTCCCCAGACCAGAGCGCGCGCGCGCCCTCCTCACCCCACGCTAAGCGCGCCTCTTTGAGCGCGCGAGTAGACCACGTCCCCGTGTCGATATAGCCCCCCCCCGGCCCATAATGCAGGGGTAGCATAGAAAACTGTAGGCTCGCTCCACCCTGCATAAACAGGACCTCATGTGGCGCGCCTCCGCCCCCCTCATGTGAGCTGAGCCCATAGAGGGAGGCGAGGGCGTGCTGTGCTCGCCTTAAGATCCGCTCAAACGCCACGCTCCTGTGGCTCAACTCAAGCGCGCTCATCCCTACCCCAGGCAGAGAGAGGAGCTCCTCTTTTGCCTTGCGAAGCACGGAGATCGGCAAGGCGCTCGGGCCTGCTCCTAAGTGATGAATACGTGGGGATGAGGTCGGCTGGTTCAGGATCTGAGATCTGCTCATAAACGCTCAATTCTGTAGCGGGGTGTGACGCCTCAAGGGAGCGCCTCGCCACAAGTTATGTACACCGATGAGACGAAAACAAGAGCGCGCGCTCCATTACATAGGGTATAAGGTCGACGCCTCGCCTGACCTTGGCGTGGTGTTGAGATGAGCCTAAGTCACAAGGAGCCCATGTATGAGCGAACCCCTGTTTATTAGAGCCTGCCTTGGGCAGCCCACTGAGCGGACCCCCATCTGGTTGATGCGCCAAGCGGGCCGCTACATGGAAGAGTACCGCGCGATCCGCGCCAAGGCGAACTTTTGGGAGGTCTGCCATAGCCCTGACCTCGCGACAGAGGTGACCCTCCAGCCGATTAAGGCCTTTGGGTTAGACGCCTCGATCATCTTCAGAGACCTGCTGATCCCGCTCCCTCACATGGGCTTCGAGGTCCAGTTCCTACCCAACATGGGCCCTGTCCTACCTGACCCGATTAAGGTCGTCGCAGACGTAGATCGGCTCCGCCCAACCCCCATGGCTGAGGTGCTTGGCTGTGTCGCGCAGGCCGCTCGACAGATCGTCGCGGAGCTCCCAGAGAGCACGCCACTGATTGGCTTCGCAGGCGCCCCCTTCACTTTAGCGAGCTACCTCATCGAGGGTGGGAGCTCAAAGCAGTTCATGAAGACGAAGGCCTTCTTACACCAGCATCCGGAGGCGGCGCATCGACTGTTTAACCGCCTCACGGACGCCGTCATTGAGCTCCTTAACATGCAGCTAGATGCCGGCTGTCGCGCTGTTCAGATCTTTGACTCTTGGGCGGGTTGCCTTGACCCAGAGGACTACGCCATTTGGGGGGTGCCTTACACAAAGCGTATCGTCGACTCGGTCAGGCGCCCCGGCGTCCCTGTGATCGTCTTCGCGAAGGGGACCGGTAACTACTTTGACGTCGTCGCGCGCTCTGGCGCAGACGTCTATGGGGTAGACTGGACCATGGGGCTTGATAAGGCGCGCGCCGCGGTCGGCGCAGGGCCTGCGCTCCAAGGGAACCTCGACCCAGGGCGCCTCCTTGCCCCTTGGGAGCGACTTAAGCCCGCGGTCGACCGCGTCCTCGACGCGGCCGGTGACGGCACAGGTCACATCTTTAACCTCGGACATGGGATCTACCAACACACCCCCGTCGAGAGCGTCCAGCGCCTCGTTGAGTACGTGCAGGGTGAGTCACATAAGTGGCGCCAAGCGCGTTAAGTGACTCGACCTTAGCTCGCTGGGCAGGGTTACGCTCCCCGCTCGAGAGCGACATACGTCGCGACAAGCGCGCTAAGCGACGCTAGACCTTCGCGTTAAGCGACGACCTTCGCGCTAAGCGACGCTAGACCTTCGCTCGCTTGGCTACGCTCCCTGCTCGAGAGCGACCGTGGATCGCAGGGACAGGCAGGGCGTCAAAGCGACCGTCTGGGCACACATAACTGGGCTGATTAGATGACGCGATCATATTTAAGAACGTCACGTACGCCTTTGGACTCAGGAGCCACCCATGGACTCGGACTGGGCCTGTGCCGATATCTAAGACCATGTCCTGCTGTTGCGGGATCAAGTTGGCTGAGGCGACACAGCCGAGCTGTTTAGCCTCAGCGGACTTAGCAGACAGCGAGAGGCGACGCGCACAGCTCCTCATTACGCGTTGAGTGAGCTGAGTTTGAGGTACACCGCGGGCGTTGACCAGCACGTGCACGCCGACATCTTGAGCGGTCCTCTCGAGCCGATCAAGGAGCTGAGCGAGTAGCATAAGCGCCTCATCGTTCAGCTGATTGAGCTCTGACACCACCATCACTAAGCGATGCATTGGAGCCTTTGAGCGCGCTGACAGGTCCTCAAACTTATCAAGCTGTGCCTTCTTCATGAGGTACGAGCGCGCGCTCAGCTCAGACAGTAGCCAGCTCAGAGAGCGGGTCACTTGAGCGTTTTGATACAGCACAGGCGCAAAGAGCTGTGGATGCTCATGAAATGGGCTCGGCTCGGGGCGCTTGCTCATAGAGGGCTCAGCGATCAAGAACCTGAGCTCGCTCTCACGCGCTTGGTAGATCAAGCTCATCACCAGTAAGCTCACCCCTAAGTGCTTGGAGGTCTTCTCACCACCCGTAACCAAGAGTGAAGGGATGTCCTTGAAGGGCAAGTACACATCACAGCCATTCGGCAGGTCACCTAGATAGAGCATCAGCGGGTTGCCGGCGCGCCGGCGCGCGCGGTTCTCTTCGATCCCACGCTTGTTCGGAGTGAAGCGTGGGGCGCGGTGTGGCCAGGTCACCTGTAGGTCTGCGCCATCAGGCGCCCCCTTCATTGAGGGGAGCACCAAGAGCGAGGGCTCAGTACGACCGTAGCTCTTCTTGACCAGCTGGTTAAGTCGGTCATTCAGGAGCTCGATCGAGCTACCTTCCACCCTCAGAGAGCGCTTGAGGCTCACCGAGAACGCGCTCGTCACCTCACCGACCTCCGCCTGTAGCGACCGCACCTCGAGCCCAACCTGCTCAAACGCTCTCAAGATAAAAGACTTACGATGTGACAGGTCCGCCTGAGAGCTGCTCTTTGGCTCTGGGGAGAGGTGGGCAGAGAGAGGTCGATCTGCGGAGCTCCCATGTCGCTGGAACGGGTCGCGCAAGATCCCACCCGCGAGCCTCTCGTCACGGTGAGGTGCGTCGGCGCGCTCTATGTCTATGAGCGGTCGATGATGTGAAGCTGAGCGACCGGCTTGAAGCATGTGCGCTTGATAAATCGCGGGCTCATGAGAGGCCGGAGTCAGGAGGCCAACGCTCGCGCTTGAGGTCACCGTTGAGGTCGAGGCGTCTGCGCTGTAGAGCGAAGAGTAAGAGACAGGGCTAGGCTCACGTTGCGCCTGAGCGGGTACAGGCTCAGGGCTGAGCTTAAAGAGCGACTCATCAACGGGCTCATCCAGCGCAGACATCTCCTCAAAGCCCTCATCCTCTGCCTCAAGCTCACTGTGAAGCCTAGCTAGGATCTCGCTAGGCGCGCTCCTCACGCTCTTCGCAGAGAGGAGCTCCACCGAGCGCGCCTGACGAGGCGCTGCTTCCTCGCGCTTGCCGCTGTGCTCAGACCCGACCTCACGCGCAGATTGATCGTACCCCTCTCCCCCTCGCCCCGCTCCACCGCTGGCAGAGGGGTGCGCGCCTTTGGACGCGCCATAGGACGTGGAGAGCTGTAAATAAAACAGCACCGAGCATAAGAGGGCAGACGCTGAACACAGCTCAAGATAGGGAGACACCGTCCCTGCAAACAAGCTCAAGAACCGCTCGCCAACCGCGCCTCCATAGGGCGCGCCAAAGAGCGTCGCTCCCTTAAAGAACACCGCCAGTGGGAAGGTGCACACGACGTTGATCATCGCGTATGAGACGAGGTCAAATGAGGTGAGGACAGGGACCTGAAGGCGAAGGAGCATCCACCCCAGGCGCGTCAATAACAAGCAGGCCGAGAAGCTGACAAGCCCGAAGTGCTCTAAGAGCCCTGACGAGACGAACTGACTCACCGCGCCAAGCGGGTGAGTGTATCGCGTAGACAGCTCAGGGTGAATCGAGCAGAGCGCGAGGCTCACGGCTAGCCAAACAGACAGCACGAGAGACGCACCACCAAGCCGCCTCAGATGACGACGCAGCTGATGAACATCTTCGTTGAGCGTGCTTGTGTGAACGAGGCGTGGACTGCGCTCTTGAATGGGCATTCAGTATACTCAGGGAGGCGGACAGAGCGCATGTCTGGGGTACACACGCGCTCGATATGAATCAGGGATTCCGTCAAGCGAGGTCGCATAGATAAGCACGGTAAGGCAGAGGCAGAGCTTGAAGAGCCCTCTCCGATCATGCACCTATCCATCCCTTGGTCTAACACACTTTTTTGCGTTGGTAAATGTCTCAAAACAAGTTTCATGCCATAAGCATCTAAGCAGAGGATCCACCCATTCGTCATCGTCACGTAGGAGACACACCTATGCCAAGCGTACGCCCTCCACTCCCTAGCTGGCTCTGCTCAGAGGTCTTCAACTTAACGCCCTGCGGTCGTTTTGCGCCTACCCCAACGGGCGCGCTCCACGTCGGGAACGGCTACACGGCGCTGCTCGCTCATATCTCAGCTAAGGCGAGGGGGCTCAAGAGCGTGCTCAGGGTCGATGACCTTGACCCTCGCGCGACCCCTGCGGGTTGCGTAGAAGATCAACTCGAAGATCTGAGCTGGCTGGGGATACGCTATGATGAGTCCCCTACTACCGGTGGGCCTAGGGGGCCTTATGACCAAGGCAGCAGAGCAGAGCTCTACCGCCGAGCTTTAGAGTCGCTCAATCAAAAGGGGCTCCTGTACCCGTGTCGATGTAGCAGACGTGAGCTCGCCGCGCTCGCGCCTCACGCGAGCGACGAGGGCGTCATCTACCCTGGGCTCTGTCGACCGAGCCTCCCTCCACATAAGCGCGAGCCACTCAACCTTGACGAGCCCAATGAACGTGGCGTGAGGAGCTACGCGCTCCGCTTCGACCTCATCGGCGCGATCCAAGAGGGGCTCCTGTCGGAGGAGCTCAGGTTTATTGATGAGCTGATGGGCGCCCAAGCGTTCTCACTGATCGATCAGGTTGGAGATTTTGTCGTCCGACGCCGTGACGACGTGTGCGCCTACCAGCTCGCGTGCCTCGTAGACGACGTGAGTCAGCGCTGTGCCCTTGTCTTACGAGGCGCTGACCTCCTGACCTCTACCGCGCGCCAGCTCGCCCTCGCCACTTGCCTTGGGGTCCCAGGTGAGCTGATACCTAGTTACGCCCATGTCGGGCTCGTCGTCGACGCCCAAGGGGAGCGGCTCGCTAAACGAAACCAGAGCTGTCAGCTGTCAGGTCTGCGTGAGGCGGGCGTCTCTGCGTGCGCGCTCAGGGAGAGCCTCGCTCGAGCGTGGGGCGCCCCCTCACCGACGGGCGACCTCGACGCGCTGATCGAAGACTTTCAGCTCAGCGCGCTCCCACGTCGATCGGTGCGCTGGTCCCCTCCCGAGAGCGATGACCCTCGAGCGACTCAGGAGTAGCGGTCATTCCGCCACGGGTGGGCGGTGTTACTGTAGCCACGTTGCTCCCAAAAGCCTGGTCGATCCTCGGTCATCACCTCGATCCGCGAGAGCCACTTTGCACCCTTCCATGCATACAGCTGAGGGGTGATGACACGCGCTGGGCCACCATGCTCGATGGGGAGTGGCTCGTCTTCATATTCATACGCGAGCAGGACATCAGGCTTAAGTAGCTCATGCAGGGAGACGTTGGTCGTGTAGCCATCATGGGCGTGTAACATCACGTGTGTAGCCTCATCTACTGGCTCCGCGAGAGAGAGCAGGGTCGAGAGGCGCACCCCTCGCCAGCGCATGTCAAACTTGCTCCAGGTCGTCACGCAGTGAAAGTCTGAGATATCCTCGACCTGCTCAAGGCTCATCAGCCCCTCCCAGTCAAGCTCACAAGGGAGCTGTACTGCGCCATCGATCACCAAGCGCCACGCGTCGAGGCTCACGAAGGGCTTCAACCCTAGATCCAGCACAGGCCACTTCTGGGTCTCGATCTGGCCAACGGGGAGCTGAGGCATCCCGTGTCGATTCTCAGGGCCTGAGCCCTGTGGGGAGGCGTCGTTTATGGCGGGAGATGCTTCGATTTGAGCCTTAAAGCGGGCCATGAGACGGGCGCGCGACGCCACGAGCCTCTCGAGGTAGTCCTGCTCTTTGATCACCTCACCTTTGGGAGCTGAACCTTGATCACGCTCACTCATTGCGCTGCCTCCTCACGTGTGTAGGTTGTCGTGTCAATAGGGGTTAAACTCCGCTGAGTTGGACGCCTTCAAAGACGCAACTAGGGCAGGGTTGACCCTCTGGATAAGGGTCGGCGCCCACCATCACGAGCTGAGACCACAGCTGATCAAAGCGACCGCTCAAGTTAAACTCTGTGACCGCCTCTGTGAGCTCACCTCCTCTGATGAGACGCCCGCCACAGCCCAAGGAGAGCTCACCGGTGCTAGGGTTGCTGTTCCCGCCCAGGAAGCGGTCGATTAACACGCCATCTCCGACCTCATTCACGAGCCCTGAGAGCGGGAGCTCACCGAGCTCAATCTCGAGGTTGTGCAGGCTCGCGCCGGTCGCCCACACTGGCGCGCTCCCCTCAGTGGACATCTTTTTGGCGTGATAGTCGTCGATCAAGAACGTCTTGAGGACCCCCTGCTCAATGATCGCGCGGGGCGCGGTGGCGAAGCCATCTCGGTCCCACAGCGCTGAGCTGAGCCCACGGTGACGGTGTGGGTTGTCACGGATCGTCAAGAGCGGGCTCGCGATCTGAGCGTCGAGCTTATCCTCAAAGAGGCTCCTTTTCTGCTGGAGCGCTGCCCCGCTGAGCGGAGCGAGCAGGTAGCCAAGGAGCCGACCCACCTTCTCGGCCTTCACGATCACGGTGTACTTCCCCGTCTGGAGTTTCTGCGCGTTGAGCTTCTGGGTCGCGTCCTGCGCGACCTCAAGCGCGAGCTCATCTAACGATCGGAGGTCGGCGCGATGCCGGCGATACGTGAAGGCGCTCCCGAGCGGTCGCTTCCCGTTGGGCTCCTTAAGGGTGAGGCCCGCGCTCACATAAAACGAGCTCCCCTCACGCGCCCCCTCAAACCCGTTGGTGTGGACACGCGCGCTCCGCCCGTAGTGGTCCCCGACCGAACAGCTGACCGAGGTGAGTTCGCCCTCTTTACCTTTGAGCTCCTCAGTCGCCCGCGCTCGGATGAGCTCCTCAAGGCTCGAGGCCTCATCACGACGCTGGTCTGCGCTCACCTCACGGTAGCTAGGGTCACACAGCTCTAGGTCAACCTCTGCCCTCCCCTCATAGCGAGCGGGGTCAGGGAGGCTCCTACAGGCGTCCTCCTCTAGGTAGCGGGTGAGCGCAATCGAGTCCTTTAAGAAAGCCTCTACTGCGTCTGGGCGCAGGTCGCTGGTGCCGTGGCTACTGAAGCGACCATCGACAAACAGGCTGACCGAGAGCCCATGATCGGTGTGATCCTGAAGGCGCTCGATTTCTCCATCTCGCCACTCCACGCTCACCCCCCGTGAGCTCGAGAGGGAGACCTTAGCCTCCTGTGCTCCTAAAGAGAGGGCCTGCTCAGCGACCCGGCGCGCTTGATCTAATAGTTCACTCATAGCTGTCTTCTTTCTCCAGACCTCTGCTGGCGCTGAGCTAGCTCACCCCACCAACGGTGATCCCGGCGACTCTGACGGTCGGCATCCCAAGTGAGACCGGCACCGACTGCCCATCCTTTCCACAGACCCAGCCCCCATGGTCGAAGGCGAAGTCGCTCCCGACCATGTCGGTGCGCTCTAAGATGTCAGGGCCGTTACCGATGATGTTCGTGTCCTTAATCGGGCGGGTGAGTCGCCCATCCTCGATCATGTAGCCGGTCTTGATATAGAAGGTGAAGTCACCCGCGCCGATCATCACCTGACCGTTGGTGAAGCTCTCGGCGTAGACCCCCTTCTTCACAGACTTAATGATGTCCTGTGGGTCATGTTGACCAGCGGTCATATAAGTGCTTCGCATGCGTGGTACTGGCGCGTGACGGAAGGACTCACGGCGACCGTTACCGGTAGGGGCGACCCCATAGTGCTTCGCGCTGATCCGGTCATGCATATAGCTACGGAGGATCCCATCCTCTACGAGCACCGTCTGCTGTCCATCTACCCCCTCATCATCGACGTTGATGGCGCCTCGATCTCCTTGGCGCGTCCCATCATCGATGATCGTGACCCCCTCGGGGGCGATGCGCTGGTTGACCCGCTCAGAGTAGATCGAGATGTCCTTACGATTAAAGTCCGCCTCCATCCCATGCCCGATCGCCTCATGGAGTAAGATCGCGGCGGCGCCCGCGCCGAGCACGACAGGGAGCTCACCCGTGACCGGCGCGATCTCAGCGTCAAACAGGAACAAGGTCCGCTCGACTGCCTTCTGACGGAGGCTCGTGAGCCGGTCCTCGGTGAGGAACTCAAAGCCTGCGCGCGCCGCGATGTTCGCGCTGTTGCTCTCACGTCTGACCTGATCTCCTTCACCTTGCACCGCGGTGACGCTCATCGCCATGCGGGTCATCGGCTGACGATCAAAGTGGGTCGCACCGCTCGACTCGACAATGAAGATCACGCTGTCGGAGTGCGACATGCTGACCTGCACTTTTTGGATCCGAGGGTCAGCGTCAAAGGCCTCTCTGTTTAAGCGCTGGAGGATCGGGATCTTCTGATCTACTCCTACGCTCATCCACTCTCGCTCGATGGGATAACGAGCGCTGTGTGGGGTGAGATTAAAGCTCTGTGGTGTCGCGCTCGGCTGAGCGCCCTCTGCGATCAGCGCAGCGGAGCGCGCGGCGCTCAGCACCGCCTCCCTGCTCAGGTCCTCGCTGTAGGCGTAGCCGGTCTGGTGACCGCTCACGACACGGATCCCAACCCCAAGGCTCACCCCGCTCGAGGCGGCGTTCACCGCGCCATCACGGAGGGCGATGCTCTGCGACACCCCATGCTCAAAGAACAGGTCCGCCCAGTCGCCTCCCCGGGTGAGCGCGCAGGCGATCGCCTCACGGAGCATCCGCTCGTCAACCCCGAAGCGCGCGAAATAGGCGAGCCCCTCCGCGCGCTCCCCAGAGGCGCTGGGTCCGCTCATCGCTAAAGAGCCCGCCTCGCGCCCAAAACCACTGAGGCCCCCTTGGTCTTTTGATTGCTTATGTGATGACATCTGCTGTCTCCTGCTGTGCTGAGTTAGAGCCCAAAGCCCTTAAGGACCTGAGCGACCGCTGGGATCGCTGCGCTCACCTGGGCCTCCGCGATCGGGCGGAGCTTCTTATAGATCTTGACGAGGGTGGGGTTGGCCCCAGACTCAGCGCGACGGTCGGTCACGCTCAGCAGAGCGCTGACGACCTGGGCGCGCTTGAGGGTCATAAAGGCGACGAGGTCCGAGGCGCTCCCGTTCGCCTTCAGCTCCATAAACTCAACGTAAAGTGGGCTAAAGGCCTCCAAAAAGGCCGGGAGTAGGTGCGCGACGAGCTTATCTATGAGGTCAGGCTTCAGTCGGTTAATGGTGCCAAAGGCGGCCTTGATCCCAACCCCAGCGATGCCAGACTTCGAGGCGACCTCATCTCGGACGAGCTGAGTGAGCTGGAGGGTCAGCTCGGTGACTGTAGGAGGGGAGAGGAGCGCTTGGAGCTGTGAGATCATCGACACGTCCTGTGGGCGGTGAGCAGATACGCTTGGGTTGACTTCAGGCGCCGAGCGCCTTCAGGTGTTGTACACATCACGGAGGAGCTTGTCTTTCCTTAATCACCTCCAACTCAGCATCAACCCCCCTCTCATCACCTGGACATAAACGAATGCACGTTAAGAAGCCCCTCCTCTCTGTGAGCGCCTCCCTGTTCTGCCTCTGCGCTTATACAACGACGAGCCCGAGCCCAGCCTCCGCTGAGCCCACGACCGATGAACGCGTCACTCAGCTCCTCAAGAGTAGCCCGCTGATCGATGGGCACAACGATGTGGCGTGGCAGCTCCGAAAGCGAGCCCGCAACCAGCTGTCAGCGCTTGACCTCTCTAAGAGCACCCGAGCGCGGTCGATGCACACCGACATCGAGCGCCTCAGGGCGGGTGGCCTTGGCGGTCAGTTTTGGTCGGTCTACGTCCCTGCGAGCCTGAGCCCCTCTGAGGCGGTTCAGGCTACGATGGAGCAGATCGACGTGGTCAAGCGTATGGTCCAGCGTTACCCCGAGACCTTTGAGCTCGCCTTTAGCGCAGAGGAGGTGGTCGCAGCGCACAAGCGAGGCAAGATCGCCTCGCTGATCGGGATGGAGGGAGGCTACTCGATGGGGCACTCGCTTGGCGTCTTGCGCCAGCTGTATGAGCTGGGCGCCCGCTACATGACCTTGACGCACTCCAAGACGCTCCCTTGGGCAGACTCGGCGACCGACGAGCCACAGCACCAGGGGCTCACAGACTTTGGCGAGGAGGTCGTCCGAGAGATGAACCGCCTCGGGATGATCGTCGACCTCTCACACGTCTCAGCGGAGACGATGCGTGACGCGCTCAAGGTCAGCGAAGCGCCGGTCCTCTTCACTCACTCGGGCGCCCGAGCGGTCTGTGATCACCCCCGAAACGTCCCCGATGACGTCCTTAAACAGCTCAAGGATAAGGATGGGGTAGTGATGGTCGTGTTCTTGCCCGCTTACCTTAAGTGTGGAGAGACAAAACCAAAGCAAGGCTCAGGTTCCCCAGAGACGAGCATCGAGGACGTGATCGCGCACATGGATCACATTAAGTCCGTCGCGGGGGTAGAGCATATTGGGATCGGTGGCGACTATGATGGCATGAGCCACGCCCCGCACGGCTTAGAGGACGTCTCAGGCTACCCAAACCTGCTCAAGGCGCTCCTCAAGCGTGGCTACAGCGAAGCGGAGGTGCGCGGGATCATGGGCGAGAACACCTTGCGGGTGTTACGTAAGGTTGAGGCGACAAAAGAGCGCCTCAAAGGTCGCGCGCCTTCTGACGTCCCACCACTCCATTGGGTTGAGCCTGCGAAGTAAACGTCAAGCGTGATGAGCACTATATTGAGCTGAGC
>Ga0181594_10002046_pt1 | contig 18693 bp, 22 predicted proteins | sample 071ome_18_FD_145603 | JGI IMG/M metagenome (GOLD analysis project Ga0181594, IMG submission 145603) | Coastal salt marsh microbial communities from the Groves Creek Marsh, Skidaway Island, Georgia - 071413BT metaG (spades assembly) | ecosystem: Environmental > Aquatic > Marine > Intertidal zone... | reverse complement strand
CGTCATGATCAACTTCCGCCTTGCCCCAGACATGCTGCCGTTCCGGGCGCAAATTTTCATCATGGCCGATCAGGCGAAAGGATGCGCGGCGCGTCTCGCAGGAGCAGACGTGCCGGCCTACGCGGACGAAGAAAAAACATTTGATGAATTGAAGGCGCGCATCGCCAAAACCGTCGATTTTATCTCCGGCTTCAAACCCGAACAAATCGACGGCAGCGAGGAAAAGAACATCCACCTCAGCTTCACAACGACTGAAGGTCAGAAGATAGAGTTCGACTTTACCGGCGCCGACTATCTAACGGGATTTGTTACGCCCAACTTCTATTTCCACATGTCCACGGCCTACGGCATCCTGCGCCACCAGGGTGTGGAGATCGGCAAGCGCGACTTTTTGGGCGGCGCATAAGGCTGAGGCGGTTGCCGGAGACGCCCTGGCGCTGCGAGAAGCGCCGGGGCTCCGGCGATGGGTACTTAGTGCTGATTTGCGGCGACTTCCGTCACCAACCAGATCAGGTAAATCGCACCGATCAGCGAAAGTGAAAGGAAAATAAACTCCGCGGGCATGACCATCTCCATTCGATGTAAAACGCATCATTGCGTTGGAGGAGAAGGTAGTAGAGGTGGGTAACGCCACAATGTCCGGCTGGCAAAATTGGGTAACGCGGCGGAGTAATTTCGTAAAATGAGGTAACGGCGCAAAATTGCTGTTACAGAGGTTTCGCGTGCCTCGCTCAACCACCAACGTTGCATTAAGGTGCGCCGTTGGGAAACACTTTTCGGAGCCTCGTTCTATGGCCGACAATTCAGACAAATCGCCGCCCGAAAACATGCCGCCTGGCTATGTGCCGCCAAAGATTTGGGTGAACAAGCCATCGGGTGGGCAGTTCGCGTCCATCAACCGGCCCATCGCCGGGCCGACGCACGAAAAAGAATTGCCGGTCGGTAAGCACCCGTTCCAGCTTTACTCCCTGGCCACGCCCAACGGCGTGAAGGTCACGGTGATGTTCGAGGAACTGCTCGCCCTTGGGCATAAAGGAGCGGAATACGACGCCTGGCTCATCAATATTCAGGACGGCGATCAGTTCGGCAGCGGATTTGTCGGCGTAAATCCAAATTCGAAAATCCCTGCGCTCATGGACCGCAGCGGACCCGAGCCCATCCGCATTTTTGAATCCGGCGCCATCCTTCTGTATCTCGCCGAAAAGTTCGGGGAATTCCTGCCGACGGACGAAACCCGCGCCGAGTGCCTGTCCTGGCTGTTCTGGCAGATGGGCAGCGCGCCCTATCTCGGCGGCGGCTTCGGGCACTTCTATGCCTATGCGCCCATGAAAATCGAATATGCCATTGACCGCTTCGCTATGGAAACCAAGCGCCAACTCGATGTGCTCGACAGGAGGCTGGCTGAGTCCGAATATCTCGCAGGTTCCGATTACACCATCGCCGACATGGCGGTATGTCCGTGGTATGGGCGGCTGGTCAAGGGCGGTGCTTACGAGGCGGGCGAGTTTCTGTCCGTGCATGAATACAAAAACGTCATCCGCTGGACCGACGCCATTTACGCCCGCCCGGCCTACAAGCGCGGCTCCATGGTCAACGCCGCCTGGGGTGAGCCCTCACAGCAGCTTCCCGAACGCCACGACGCGTCCGACTTCGAACTGCGTACAGCCGATAAACTGGAAGCCGAGAAGAAATAAGACGTTCCATGCCGCAAAATTTCAAAGGTTCGGAAGTATTGCGCACGCCCGACGAGAGGTTTGCGAACCTGCCGGGCTTTCCTTTCACGCCTTTCTATTTAGATGCTCTGCCCAGTTTCTCGGGACTGCGCATGCACTACCTCAATGAGAATCCGGAGGGTCGTTATACATTCCTATGTCTACACGGCGAGCCCACGTGGTCGTATCTATACCGCCGCATGATCCCGATTTTTACCGAAGCAGGTCACCAAGTCGTTGCGCCCGATTTCTTCGGGTTCGGCCGATCTGACAAACCGGAGGAAGACTCGCTCTATACCTTCGATTTTCATCGTCAATCGCTGATCGAGTTTATTACCGCGCTCGATCTCAAGAACATCGTTATGGTGTGCCAGGATTGGGGCGGTGTTCTCGGCCTAACCCTGCCGATGGATATGCCTGAACGTTTTGTCGGATTGTTTGTCATGGATACCTTGATCGGCAACGGCGAGGGCATTCCGCAGTCCTTCTTTGATTGGCGTAATTATATGCGTAGCACCCCGGACCTCGATTGTGCAAAGCTTTTAAAGCGCGCGTGCGCACACCTCACTGACGAAGAAGCCGTAGCCTACAACGCGCCGTTTCCCGATGCGCGCTATAAGGCCGGCGTGCGTCGCTTCCCTGAACTTGTGCCGGACAATCCAAATGCACAGGGCGCGGACATCTCGCGCCGCGCTGAAAAGTGGTTGAACGAGAATTGGAGCGGTAAGGCGGTCGCCGTCGCCGGCATGCAAGATCCGGTGCTTCCGCCCGACATGCTTCGCGCCATTGCCGCCAACATCAAGAATTGTCCCCCACCGCTGGAAGTCGCCGAGGCTGGACATTTCGTGCAAGAATGGGGCGTGGACTTTACGCGGCGGGCGCTCGATATTCTTGATCTGCCCGACTTTCGTTGACGGTTACATACCCCCCTGGTTAAAAGTCTTGGTGCTTGCGGACACCGGCGAGGAGGCGGGTGAGTTCGCTTAATCTGAGTGGAAGCTCATCTTCATGTCCGACCGGTCACGCCAGCGCGCCGTTCCGCGTGCGCTGATTTCAATCAAACGCTGCCTGCACGTCTGCCTTTTACCGGCCGCTTGCCTCACACCGGCGGCCCCCGTGTTTGCGCAGTCGGCCACGAATGTCGCGACCCAAGCGGTCGATGCTTTCGGCGAAAAGGTCGGCTCAGAGCAGATCGGCCTGTACAACGAAATGGAGGTGCGCGGTTTTAGTCTGCAGGATTCCGGTAACTATCGGATAGACCGCTCCTATTTCATTCGCTCTGCCAATATCGTGCCGGCGGCCATGGAAGGCTCCACCATCCGCGTCGGCATCAATGCGTTGGGCGTCGATTTTCCTGCGCCCTCGGGCATCGTCGAATACCGACTCTCTCCCGCGCTGCCTGGCGCGCGCGGCGAATTTGAGCTGGCCTTGCGCGATTACGGCGGCAATGCGGAATTCCTGCGTGGCTCGGCGGCCACGGAAGACGGCGAGTTCGGTGCGGCCTTCGGCATCAGCATCATGAACGACACAGGCTCGGACGGGCAGAAACGCCGCCCGCGCCACTACGCCGTCGTGCCCACCTGGAAGCCGCAGGACAATCTTGAATTTCGCGCGTTTTTCTCCGCCGACCGCTTCTCCAAGCGGGGCGGCAACTACGGCATTCTTATCGACGGCGATGAGCTGCCGGACACGTTGCCCCATCCCGGCACCTATTACGCCGATTGGGGATACATCAGTCAGATGCAGATGGCCGGCGGCATCATCGGCCGCTACGCCGTCACGCCGCGCGTTTCCATTCAATCTTCCTATGTCATCACCGATCTCGACCGCTGGGCTGACGATTTTACGCGCCTGTCCATCGACGCGGATGGCACCGGCACCGGCACTGTGTTCCGCAACCGTCCAAACACAGCGAGGTCCAGCGCGGTGGAAACCCGCGCTCAATGGCAGATCACCGATGCGCAGCGCGTCTTTGCAACCCTTCGCTGGCGCACCACGCGCAACCAATTCCGTCCCGGTGAAGCGGTCGATCTCGGCCCGGTCGATCTCACCGACGGCGTGCAAAGTTCGCCTGCGCCCGCACCACTCACAGAGGCCGATCCCACGGTGGACCGAACCAAACAAATCACCGGCGGTCTCGGCTACGAAGTGCAAGTCACGGACTCCATCTGGTTCCGCGGCGCGGCGTTGAAGACCCGCTACAAGAAAAACGTCGCTCCGCCGGGGTTGCCGGAGCAGGGTAATGTGGAAACGCCGTGGCTCTACGACGTCGCGGCCAGCTTCACGCCCACCGACGATCTGACCTTGTTCGCCACCACCGTGCGCGGATTGGAGGAGTCCGGCACCGCGCCCAATAACGCCGCGAACCGCAACGAGGTTTTGCCGGCCGTCATCGCCACCCAGTATGAACTGGGCTTGCGTTATCGCCTCACGCCCACACTCACGTTCATCGGTTCGGTGTTCGGGATTTCCAAGCCCACGCCGGGTCTCGACACTTCCAATGTTTATCGCCTGGTGGGACGTGCGCGTCATCGCGGCGTCGAGCTTTCCCTCGTTGGGCGGCCCATTCCGTCGGTGAACGTCGTAAGTGGATTGGTATTGCTCGACCCGGGCCGTGAGGGGGAACTCATCGATCAGGGTATTCTGGTTGGACGCGCCACCGGCGTGTCCTCCGTCACCGGTCTCATCAACACGACCTATGAGTTGTCCTTTATCGATGGCCTCTCCATCGACGGCCAGCTCAACTACAAGAGCAAGACCTTGCTCAACCAGCGCACCGGCCTTTACACCCCGGGCTATGCCACCTTCGATCTCGGCGCGCGCTATACGTTCGAGGTCGCGGGCGTCACCGCTACACTGCGCGCCCGCATCGGCAATCTTTTCGACGAAGATGCCTGGACCGCGAACCGCAACGAAACCGCCGGGCGCGTCGAACGGCGCGCGTTCCGTCTCTCGCTCATCACCGCGTTCGGCGCATAAACGTCATGGACGGCATCGCCGCCTATTACGACAATCTTGCGCGCTTTCTCGATGTTGCGCGCCGTATCGGGCGCGGCGGCGGAGCGGCGCAGGGCTCGACCCACCGTTTTCTGGCAAGTGAGGCGGGCGCGGCGTCGCCTGAACAACTCGATCATCTTGTCATGGATGCGGCCGCCGGAGCCGGCCTGGCGCAAACGCCCCGCGTGCTCGATGCGGGGTGCGGTATCGGCGGCACGGTCTTTCGTTGGCATGAACGCTTCGGCGGCACCTACGAAGGTCTCACCCTCAGCCGTGAACAGCGCCACCGCGCCGAGGCCGAAGCGCACGCGCGCGGCGTCGGTGAAGCATGCCGCTTTCACCTGCGCAGCTATCACCACCCGATACCCGATACCTTTCATGCCGCTGTGGCTATTGAGTCGCTCGCCCACAGTCCCGAACCCGACGCGGCGCTCGCCAACATCGCCGGCGCGCTCAAGCCCGGCGGTGTGTTTGTCATCGTCGATGACATGCCCGAAGGCGATGCGCAGCCGAAAATGCGCGCCGCCTTCAAGTCTCATTGGCGTTGTCCGGTGCTGCTGGATGAAGACAGCTACCGCGCGGCCATCGCACGTGCCGGCCTAAGTCTCGTGCGCGAACAGGATCTCACGCCGCGCCTGCGCCCGCGCCCGCTCTTCTGGCTAAAAATATTGATCGCGGCGTTCACTGCTGCGCGCGCCATCTCCCCCACGTGCGGGTCGCGCGATGTATGTGATGCGCTTCTCGGCGGCTTTATTCTCGAAGCGCTCTATCGCAAGAACGCGATGCGCTACCGCCTCTTGGTGGCGGTGAAGCCGCGCGCGTAATTCCATCCAGGCAAAATAAAACCGGCGGCACATCCGCGCCGCCCCGATTGTATGGAATCGGAACGTTCGCGTTTTGCCGCCGGTCCAAAACCTTTCGCGGCGCTTGCGCGCCCGTCAGGTTTTATAATTTAGATGGCTTTGAGATTGCAGGCAGCGGTCTTGCCGCGTTCGGTCTGCAGTTCGTAGCTGAGGCGTTGACCTTCCTGCGGATTGGCAATGCCTGATTTTTCCACGGCCGAAATGTGCACGAACACATCTTTGCCGCCGTCGTCCGGCTGGATGAATCCAAAACCCTTGGTCGGGTTGAACCACTTCACGGTTCCTTCTGACATATCATAGTCCTTCAAATAGCGTTTCTTGACGAAACAGATGCATATGGCCCGCAACAGCGCAGGGCCGTATCAAACTTCACTTCTTGGGAAACCGTGTCAGAGCCGAACGTTAGGGGGCACAAACAAGGAAGAGCCCGGTGGCGAGCTGACGTCCGGCTTATGCGCCTTATCTCGCTGATACGCAAGATAAATCGAGCCTCCGCCGGGGATTTCCGCCGGGGATTGGGGCGGCTAGCCCAGCTCCTCGGGGCCGATTTCTCCTTCCACGACAATGCGTTCGTGGCCATCGGCCTTGCTTCTGATGCGGTACTGAAAACCGCCGCCTTCGTTCGGCAATTGGCGCACAATCTCGAACCTGTCTAGCCGCGCCCCGGCATTGCTCGCTTTACGTGTTAACGGCGAGCGGCCCGCCGCATAGCGAATAATCGCGCCGACCTTGAAGCCGTGTTCGCGCATGTGTCGTTGCGTCCCTTTGGTCATATGTGGTTGCCTTTTTATAGTTGAATCAACGGCCCGGCATTGGCGGCGGCTCTCGGTGTGGCCTGTGGCTTAGCGACCGCGCGCGTTCATACGGGTCGTCAACGCGTGTGGCTTAGCGGGGTGGCTGATGGCGCTGCGGAATATCGGAAAACAACTGTTCCGCAATAAAATAAGGCTCGTGAGAGCCATCTGGCGCAATATGGACCTCTCGCGCCGACAAAGCAATGTTTGCATCGCATATTTCCCCGCTAAAATGATGTCGGTCAAGGGCGACGCGCGCACGGCGCGGCGCATCGGGGGAGGGACTCTCATCATGCAATCGTTGGAATATGTAAGCTGGCTCGGCGCGATGCAGTAGCCCCCATGAGCACGCCCAAAATCAACACGCCCCATAAAGCCAGTTGTCATTGCGGCGCGGTGAAATACGAGGTCACTCTCGCCGATGGGCTTGCGGATGCCAAACGCTGCACCTGTTCCATGTGCCGGATGCGCGGCGCGGTTGCCGTCGGCATACCCCTTGAAGCGCTAAAAATCACCGGCGGCGAAGACAAGCTCACGCTCTATCAGTTCAACACAAAGCAAGCGAAGCATTACTTCTGTTCGGTCTGCGGTATCTACACCTTTCACCAGCGCCGCTCGCGCCCCGATCAGTTCAGCATCAACGTCGCATGCTTGGAAGGCATCAGTCCTTTCGACATCGAGGAAGTGCCCGTGGGCGACGGCGTCAACCACCCCAACGATACGGGCGTCACGCGCTGGCTGGGCGTGCTGCGGTTCGAGAGGAACGAGGTCGCGCGTTGAGCGCCGCGGTCGTCCGTCCGCTGAGAGGCGATGATTCCATCGCCGAACTCACCGCGCCGCTCCATGCCGCCTACGCGCAATTGGCCGCCATGGGTTTCAACTATACCGCCGTCGATCAAACCGACGACGTGACCCGCGCGCGCATCGAGGGCGGGGACTGTTATGTCGCGGTCGAGGGCGGAAAAATCGTCGGCACGATCCTCTACCACCGCCATTCGGACGGCTGCCCATGGTATGCGCAGCCGCATGTCGGGGTCATAAATCAGTTTGGCGTGTCGCCGTCATGCCAGCGCGGCGGCATCGGCACGCGGCTCATGGCCGCCGCCGAGGCGCGCGCCGCGGAAACCGGCGCGTCCGAATTGGCCTTGGATACCTCCGAAGGCGCGGATCACCTTATTGCCTGGTACGGCCGCCTCGGCTACCGCTTTGTCGAACATGTCCAGTGGCCGGGCAAGACCTACCGCAGCGTCGTCATGAGCAAGGTGCTTTCGAGCGAGGCCTGAACGACATCGGCGGCGCGGTGCCGTAACCCTACAGTGTAGGCATCGTGCCCATGGGCGGGTCGCCGTAAATCATGCCGGCGATGGCCAGCCCGATGATGGCCGCGAACGCGACCACAATCGTGGTCAGCACAATGCGGTCGTAATGCCGCTTGGGCAATTTGGGCGTCCGCAAGTTCGCCAGCATGTTGGGAAGATGAAGACGCGGAATGTGCACAGACATGGCAACCTCCTTCGTCTTTGTTGAATGTCTGCACTCCATGTAAGCGCGGCGACGCAAAAGACAACACGTCATGCGTGAGTCCAGCGATCGCGTCTAGGCTCTCTTGAATCGCGGCCAGCGGCGCTCAAACAAACGTTAGGTGTTTGCCTTTACCGGAATATCGAAGCTCACCGCTTTTTCCATCTTGCCCAGCCGGCTGTACACGGCGATGGGCGCTTCGTCGCCGTCGTCGGCAAATATAATCACCACATAGGCGCCGCACGCGGCGGCGATGTTTCGCGTTTCCTCCAGCATGGCGGTTGCGATGCCTTGGCGCCGGAACCCTTCGCGCACCGCGAGGTCATAGACGAACAGCTCGGCGCGTGCGCGCTCGAACTTGCGCAGCATGTATCCCGCCAGCCCGGCGATCACATTCTTTTCGCCTTGGTCATCCTTCAGCGCCACCAGCGCCACGAAATCGCCGTTGCCCAACAACTCTTTGAAATAGTCATCGCTGGGCGGCGCGCCGGTGTAGGTGTCCGGTTCCTTGAACGCCTCGCCGAACATTTCATTAAGCGCACGCAACAGCGGCACGTCGTCCGCGCCCAGGCGCTTGAGGGTGTAAGAAGCAGGCATGATGAATCAGACTATCGAAGTTTTCGGGTTTTGGCGAATGCGCACAAACAAAACGCTGCCGTCATCCCCGGGCCCGCCGGCGAAGGCCGTCAATAGGAAAGAGTGTGCGGGGATCCAGGGGTTTTTGTTTTCTGTTTTTTTTGTGCACAGAGCGACACGAACTCACACATTCATCGGCGGATTGTTCGCGTCCGGAATGCCCTCTTGCAGCAAAAAGCGCGAGGTGGTGGACGCGTGCCGGTGTTTCGCCGCCGCTTGATAATCCGCATCGGCGAACATGGCGCGGATGCTGTCGGCGTCCGGAAACTCGACGATCACCAAACGCTCGTTCAAGGGCTCGCCCTCCAGCACCTCGGTCGGCGCGCCGCGTGTCAGGTACTTGCCGCCATAGCGGGCGACGATCGGCGGGGCCGCCTCCACATATTTGTGGTAGGTCTCCGCATCGTGCACCGTGAGCGTCGCGATGATGTAAGCGGCCATTGTTGTGTCCTCCCGTTTGCGTGGGTGACTATATCAGGAGGTTGCTCTGAAGGCATAAGGCCCACCAAATAGTTGTATACGTCAATCTAATCTTTCATAGATAGCATAAATAGCATAGATGTGCATGAGTCTATGAGGCGCTATTCAAGGATGAATTGATTTGTCTGAATCAAAATACAGCGCAAAAGCTCCTATGGCTGGCTATCTGTACCAATGCCGATTGGCTCTTCTCCAAGGAATTCGCATGGTGAAGAGCAAGCCCGGCGGACAACTAGCCATTGAGCACTTTGATGATGTTTCATTTGAAAATGAAAACATCTTGGAGTGCCTTGTACAGGCAAAGCATCACATAACTGCGGGCGCGCTGACTGACAAAAGCGATGACGTATGGAAGACACTGAGAATTTGGTCAGAGCAAACGGCATCAAACCCGCTCTTTCCTAGTGAAACCAAGCTTGTACTGTTGACAACGGCAACCGCACCTGACGGATCAGCAATGTCACTATTGCGACCAGGTTCTACTCAAGAAGATCAAAAGCTGGCGTTGTCACTACTAATCCAAGCGGCAAAAGATTCAAAAAATGAATCTACTAAATTGGGTCGGAAAGCATTTTTAGAATTAGGTACTGCAAGTAAACAGAGCCTAATTGCCGCGATTGAAGTTTGCGACAAAGCTCCCAATCTTGTTGATATGCGAGACGAGATCGAAGCTGAACTTCGCTTGTCTGCCCCCAGTCACATCGATCTTGTAGCGAATCATTTGGAGGGGTGGTGGTTTTCGATTGTCGCTACGGCGCTTATGAGCAAGGAAGTCTACAACATTCCCGTACAGCATATTCTTCGCAAAATATTCGAAGTTGCTGAAAAATTGCAGCACGATGAGTTGCCTCTCGCAGATGACCTAGACGACATCGATCCAGATGCCGTCGCAGCAAGCGATGATGCCGTTTTTGTGAAGCAAAGCCGTGCAAGCATTATTCAATTTAATGAACGTAGCGTGTGGTGAAATAGCGCCAAATTTTCAATTAATAGTACTTGATCATGCACATCCAGAAGATGATTGGTTTCAAGCAGCAATAATTGAAGAGTGGCGAGGAAAAGCGGCACTTGTGCCGTATGACTGGCCAGATGCTTGATTCAGCTCTAACTAATTTGCGATTTTTGTTCTGCGATAAAATCTGAATCACTTTGCCTTTCTACCGACTATCTCTTATGCCCCCATCCAACCCCGACTCTCTCCCCCTCAACATCATGCAGTTCGCGCGCATCTTGCGCCGGGCGGGCCTCCCAATAGGCCCCGGCAAGGTCATCACCGCCCTTGAGGCCCTTCAGGTGATCGACATCGCCAAGCGCGCCGACGTGTACTGGGCGCTGCACAGCGTCTTCGTCAAACGCCACGCCCATTCCGAATTGTTCTGCCTCGCGTTTGACCGTTTCTTCATCCCGCCGGACTATATCGGCCCCGGTGAATCCTTCGGCGAGCACACGGCCAAACCCAAAACCGCGCCGGAAGAAAAACCCGATCCGCGCCGTCTGGACGAAGCCTTCGGGCCGTCTCCCATCCACGACACCGCCGCCGACGAAACCCCCGATACAGACGAGCAAATCACCGCCCTGTCATGGTCGGCCGCCGAGCAACTCCGCGCGCAGGATTTCGAAACCATGAGCGCGGAGGAATGGACCGAGGCCAAGCGCCTCATCGCAAACCTGCGTCTGCCCATCCCCGAGGTGCTCACGCGCCGCTTCCGCCGCGCGCCCACCGGCCCGCGCATCGATATGCGCGCGACCCTGCGGGCCATGGTGCGCACCGGCGGCTTTATCGAGCTGCAACGCAAGGCCCGCGTGCGTCGTCATCCGCCGCTCGTCGTTCTCTGCGACATCTCCGGGTCCATGGCCGCGTACTCGCGCATGCTGCTGCACTTCCTGCACGCCATCACCAACGACCGCGACCGGGTGCACACGTTCTTGTTCGGCACGCGCCTCACCAACGTCACCCGCCACATGGCCCACCGCGATCCCGACGAAGCGGTGTCCAAAGTCAGCGCGGCGGTGCAGGACTGGTCGGGCGGTACGCGCATCGGCGCGACACTGGCGAACTTCAACCGGCTGTGGTCGCGCCGCGTGCTCGGGCAGGGCGCGGTGGTGCTGCTGATTACCGATGGTTTGGACCGGGACGCGGGCAAGGGGGTGAGCGAACAGATGCGCCGTTTGCATCATTCCTGCCGCCGTCTGATCTGGCTGAACCCGCTGCTGCGCTTTGAGGGCTTCGAGCCCAAGTCGGCGGGCATTAAGGCAATGCTCCCGCACGTGGACGACTTCCGCCCTGTGCATAACCTCGACAGTCTCGCCGATCTCGTCGCCGCGCTGGATGAACACAACACCGCGCGTAATTTGGCGGCGTAGGTTTTTTGTTTTCTCGTCATTCCCGCGCTTGTCGCGGGAATCCAGGGTTTCAAAGCTCGGACTTTATCGAGAGCGCATCGCGTTCTGCATGGTTAGGTGACTGCCACCCTGGATGCCCGGAATGAATCCGGGCATGACGAAAGTGTGTGAAGCGTTTTTTCCGCGCGCTTTCCTTGCACAGCACCGATATTTTCCCGTCATTTAAGTGTTACACTTATTTGACTGAAATGTTACAAGCCCTGCGGGTTTTGAGGTGGGGTTTTGGCTAAAAGCACGCTGGATAAAGACCTAAAAAAGGTCGCTCAGCTGGAAAAAGCAACAGGGTCCGTGGCGCGGTCTATCGCGCCGACGGGCATTGCTGTCGCTTTTCTGTTCGCCATTCTGGCTGTCATCACCGCCACCACCGCCGAAGGGCCGCAGTCGATTTTCGTGATCATGGCCGCCGTGGTCGGCGGCTACATGGCGCTCAATATCGGCGCCAACGATGTGGCCAACAACATGGGCCCGGCCGTGGGCGCGAACGCGCTCACCATGGCGGGCGCGCTCGCCATCGCCGCCGTCGCCGAAGCCGCCGGGGCGCTGCTCGCGGGCGGCGATGTGGTCTCCACCGTTTCGCGCGACATCGTCCAGCCGGACTCTTTTCACGGTCAGCAGCATTTCATCCTCGCCATGCTGGCAAGCCTGCTCGCCGCCGCGCTTTGGATTCACCTGGCGACCTATGTCGGCGCGCCGGTGTCCACCACACACTCGGTGGTGGGCGGCGTGCTCGGCGCGGGCGTCGCGTCCTCGGGTCTTTCCGTCGTGTCCTGGCCCACCGTTGCAAAAATCGCGGCAAGCTGGGTGATCTCGCCTGTGTTGGGCGGGATCGGCGCGGCGCTGATGCTCACGCTGATACGCCACACTATTCTTCGAAGACCGGACCGCGTGGCGGGCGCGCGCAAATGGGTGCCGCTTTTGGTCGCGTTCATGAGCGGCATCTTCGCCATGTATCTTGCCACCAAGGGTCTGTCACGCGTGTGGAAACCCGAAACCCTGGACGTCATGTTGCTGGGCGCGGCGTTCTTCGTCGGCACGTGGCTGCTCGCGCGCCCCTGGGTGCTGAAGCGCGCGGACACGATGAACAGCAAGCGCAAGGATCTGAACAAACTCTTTCTTCTGCCGTTGATTATTTCCGCCGGGCTCTTGTCGTTTGCGCACGGTGCGAACGATGTGGCCAACGCCGTCGGCCCGCTCGCGGCCATTGTCGCCGCCTCCGAGGGCGGCACGGCCAGCATGACCAATCTTTCCATTCCGCTGTGGGTCATGGCGATTGGCGCGATAGGGATCGCGGTGGGGCTCGCGCTGTTCGGCCCGCGCGTGATCAAAACCGTGGGCACACGCATCACCAAACTCGATCCGCTGCGCGCGTTCTGCGTTGCGTTGAGCGCGGCGGCAACCGTGCTGGTGGCGTCCGCGTTGGGATTGCCGGTGTCCTCCACGCACATTGCCGTGGGCGGGATTTTCGGCGTCGGGCTGATCCGCGAGCACTGGCGCAACAAGCAGATTCCCCACGTTGCGGCCAACCCTACGGCACCGTTTTTAGATGTGCCGCAGCTCAACGAAACGCCGGAAGCCGCGCTTAAACGCTACAAGAAGAAGACGCGCCGCCGTCTTGTGCGCCGTCAATATCTCTTGGGGATTATCGCCGCGTGGCTGATCACCGTGCCCATGGCCGCGTTGCTGTCGGCGCTGATCTATTACGGCCTCAGTCACGCGATGGGCACCTAACAGGGAAATTATTGAACCGGCTCGTCGGTCAGAACCGAATGCAGCTGTGTGACTAGATCCAATAGCCCGACGTTCGGCACAAGATCGCGCAAGTCCGGAAGCGTCACCCAATGCCGGTAGCGCTGATCGGACTCCCGCCAGTCGTCGAACTGATTCTTGACCCGCAATGGGTACATGGTGATGTCGATGGGAATTTTTTCCTCGTCGCGGGTTTTCCAATCGCGGTACAGCCCGACCGGCTCGTCGTGGATGTCTCCGGCCACGCCTGCTTCCTGCCGTGCCTCGTGCACGGCGATGTCCCGGGGGTGGGCGTCGTCCGGCAGGTTTCCCTTGGGGAACAGCCATTTGCCGGTGCCGCGCGAGGTGATCAGAAGATATGTGATATGGTCTTTGACCCAGGTGTAGGGAATGGCGCCGACTTGCCGCTCGGCCTGGATGCCGACGGGCACGTCGGCCGGCACATCGGGCGAAGAAGAGGTAAAAATTCTGTTCGTCGGTAAAATCATCTTATGTCGATAGCGCATTCACCGTTGTGGCAAGGTAAACGAAGCGGTCTATTATACACGATTGAAAGCAAATTGGAATCCCGTGCCGTGTTTTAACGGCGCATGAGCGGCAAACGCGCGCAAAGACTCAGTTTTGTGCGCACGCCGATGATCAAACGCATATATTAAAGCGCCCATGAACACACACACCGAACCGACCGATCCCATCGATCAGATTGCCGCGTGGACGAACGCGGGCCAGAAGGCCGCGCTCGCGACTGTTGTGTCGACGTGGGGTTCGAGCCCGCGCCCGGTTGGGAGTCATCTCGCCATAAATGAGTCTGGTGATTTTGTTGGTTCGGTCTCCGGCGGATGCATCGAAGGTGCCGTCGTCGAAGCCGCGCTTGAGTCGATCAAGTCAGGGAAGCCAAAAGTTCTCGAGTACGGCGTGACCAACGAAATGGCATGGGAAGTGGGTCTGGCCTGCGGGGGCAAGGTGCAGGTTTTCGTCGAGCCGGTTCAAAAATGAGCTCAAAAAACGGGTAACGCGCAATTCGCACATGAAACCGGAACTTTTGACAGCTTTAACCGTGCAACGTGCACACAAAACCGCGTGTGCTTGCGTCACAAACCTGGACACCGGGCAGCAAATTCTCCTGTTCGACGGCGGCGAAACCGGCGATTTACCGCTCAGCGAAGCGCAGAAAACCGCCGTTCACCGGCGCATCAAGGCCGACAAATCCGGGATGGAAGACGGTCTGTTCGTGCGCGTGTACGCCCCGCCGCCGCGCATGATCGTTGTCGGCGCCGTGCACATCGCGCAGTTTTTGGCGCCCATGGCGGCGCTGGCGGGCTTCGATGTCACCGTTATCGACCCCAGAGAGGGCTTTGTGCGCTCAACAGGTTGGATTGGCGGCGCCATTTCCAGCGTCAAATCCCTCACCGCGTGGCCCGATGAAGGCATGAAAGAGGTCAAACCCGACGCCAGAACCGCGATTGTCACGCTCACCCACGACCCGAAGCTGGACGATCCGGCCCTATCTGCGGCTTTAAAGTCGCCGGCCTTCTACATTGGCGCGCTGGGCTCGAAAAAAACCCACGCCAAACGCCTGCAACGGCTGGAACGGGACGGCTTTTCTGCCGATGATCTGGCGCGGATCAACGGGCCGGTGGGCCTTGCGATCAACGCCCAAAGTCCGGCGGAAATAGCGGTGTCGATCATGGCTCAAGTCATTGAAAACCTGCGCGCAGAGGCCGCATGAAGTTCGGCCCGGTACCCGTTTCCGAAGCCCTTGGCGTTGTTCTCGCGCACACCTTTCGCGGCGACGGGCTGACGATCAAAAAAGGCACGGCCCTCAGCGCGGAAGATATTGAAGCGCTGAAGAAATGCGGCGTCGGTGAAATCGTCGGCGCGAGATTGGACCGCGACGATGTGCCCGAAAACGAGGCCGCCGCGCGCATTGCCGCCCGGCTGTGCGGCGCCAATGTGCAAGCCAGCGATGCGCGCACCGGGCGCTGCAATCTCACCGCGGACTTCAATGGTGTCGTGCAAATCAACACGAGTGAAATCAACGCCGTAAACCAGATCAACGAAACCGTGACCGTCGCCACGTTGGCGAACTTCGAAGCGGTGAAAGCCGGGCAGATCATTGCCACCGTGAAGATCATTCCTTACGCCGTCGCGCCGCTGGTGATGGAACATATCGAGCGCGTTCTGGTCGAACGCGCCGTTGCGGTAAGGCCTTACCAGTCCAAGAAATTTGCGATCCTTTCCACCATCGCGGCGGGCCTCAAGGAGTCCGTGAAAACCTCCACCGAGGACCTGACACGGCGCAGAGTTTCGGCGGTCGGCGGCAGTGTCATCAGCGCCGAGGAATGCCCGCACACCACCAAGGACGTCGCCAATGCCATCCGCGAAGCCGTCGCGGCGGGCACCGACATTCTCTTGATCATCGGCGCCTCGGCGACCGTGGACCGGGGCGACGTTGCCCCTGCTGCCGTTTTGGCCGCGGGCGGATTCATCGATCACTTCGGCATGCCCGTTGATCCGGGAAATCTTCTTGTGATCGGCGAGGTCGGCGGCACCACGGTTTTGGTACTGCCCGGCTGCGCCCGCTCGCCGAAACTCAACGGCGTCGATTGGGTGTTGCGCCGTCTAGCCGCGGAATTGCCGATCGGCCATATCGAAATCATGGGCATGGGCGTCGGCGGTCTTCTGGTCGATACGCCCGCGCGCCCGCTGCCCCGCGACAGCGCGGTGAAAAAAGAGTCCGCGGACCCGTCCGTTTCCGTTGCCGCCGTCGTGCTCGCCGCCGGTCAATCGCGGCGCATGGAAGGGCAGAACAAACTGCTAATGGAAATTGACGGCAAGCCTCTGGTGCGCCGTACCGTTGAAACTGTTCTGGCATCCAGGGCGAAGCAGGTTGTCGTCGTCACCGGCCATCAGGAAAACGAGGTCAAAGACGCCTTGAAAGGTCTCGATGTTACAGTTGTGCACAACCCGAAATTCGCCGATGGCCTTTCGACCTCGCTGCAAACCGGGCTTGATGCCCTACCAGTGGACGCCGCCGCCGCACTCGTTTGCCTCGGCGACATGCCGGCGGTTTCTTCAAGTCATATCGACAAGCTGATCGAAAGCTTCGACCCGGAAAGCGGCCGCGCGATTGGCGTTCCTGCGCACAACGGCAAGCGCGGCAACCCGGTGCTCTGGGCCCGGCGCTTCTTCGACGAAATGCGCGGGATCGAGGGCGACGTCGGCGCGCGGCACCTCATCGGGGCCAATGAAAGCCTTGTTTACGAAGAAGAATTTAGTGACACTGCGGTACTAACGGATTTGGATACACCGCAGCAGTGGTCGGAGTATTTGGGAACCCCGTCCTAGCTCGTTGGAACGTTCTTAATTGTTGCGTCTGGAAGGGGAGGGACCATGCCTGACGCCGGCGGTCAGTCGCATAAGACTGACGTAATCATCATAGGCGCGGGGCCTGTCGGCCTTTTTGCCGTTTTTGAATTGGGTCTTTTAGGCCTGTCGTCTCACGTTATCGATATTCTGGACCGGCCCGGCGGCCAATGCGCCGAGTTGTATCCGGAAAAACCGATCCTCGATATTCCGAGCCGTCTTAAAGTGACCGGCCAGGAGCTGACCGACGATTTGATGGCGCAGATCGAGCCGTTCAGCCCCACGATGCACCTTCAGCAAATGGCTGAGAAAGTGGAAAAGCTGGACAGCGGTCATTGGCGCCTGACCACTGACCTCGGCACGGTCATCGAAGCGCCGGTGATTGTCATCGCCGGGGGCGGTGGCAGCTTCACGCCGAAGAAACCGAAGATCGAGGGCATCGACGCTTTCGAAGGCAAATCGGTGTTTTATTCAGTGCGCAAGATGGAGCAGTTCAAGGACAAGAATGTCCTGATCGCGGGCGGCGGTGATTCAGCCCTCGATTGGACCGTCAACTTGAACCCGATCGTCGCGTCCATGACCCTTGTGCACCGGCGCAATGAATTCCGAGGCATGCAGGCCACGGTCGATCAGATGTATGCGCTGGAGAAAGAGGGCAAGGTCAATTTGCAGATTGCCGATATCGTCCGTCTGAACGGTGACGACGGTCAAGTCAGCTCGGTGACCTTGAAGAACAAGGACACCAAAGAGGAATACGACGTTCCGTGCGATACGGTCCTGCCGTTCTATGGGTTGACCATGAAACTGGGACCCATTGCTGAATGGGGTATCAACCTGGAAAGCAACCGCATACCCGTGGATACGGAAAAGTTTGAAACCACGGAAAAAGGCATCTTTTGCATCGGGGACATGTGCACATATCCCGGCAAATTGAAGCTGATTTTGTCCGGATTCCATGAATCGGCCTTGATGGCCCACAGCGCTTTCCATTATGCAAGGCCCGACCAGAAATTGAGGTTCGAGCACACCACCTCAAGTTCCTCCATCCAGGCCAAGCTGGGCGTTTAATAGAACGCCCGCCGGCCCGGACCAACAAAGGGCCGGTATGAAGATTGTTGTCACCCTTCCGGGCGGCGAAACGCAGGACGTGAGCGCCAAACCGGGAAAAACCGTCATGGAAAATATCCGCCTCGCGGGACTTCCGATCCGTGCGGAATGCGGCGGGGCCATGGCGTGCGCGACATGCCATGTGAACGTCGATCCGGAATGGATCGAGAAGGTGGGCCGCGCCGGGGACGAAGAAAGAGATCTGCTCGATGATTCCGATTACAAGACCGACCGCTCGCGCCTTTGCTGTCAAATCATCGCGAAGGATGAACTGGACGGTTTGCACGTGACCCTTCAACTCGACGCCTTTGAAGGTTAGCTCATGAGTACGTTGCAAGAGCAGGTCGCGCGCAGGCGCACTTTCGCAATCATCTCGCATCCTGATGCCGGGAAAACGACCCTTACTGAAAAGCTGTTGCTGTTCGGCGGCGCTATTCAGCTTGCCGGGGCCGTGAAGGCAAAAGGCGAACGTCGCCGGGCCCGCTCGGACTGGATGAAGGTGGAACAGGAGCGCGGAATCTCGGTCACCTCGGCCGTCATGACCTATGACTATGACGGGCATACCTTCAATTTGCTCGACACGCCGGGCCACGAGGACTTCAGCGAGGATACCTACCGCACGCTGACGGCTGTGGATTCCGCCATCATGGTTCTGGACGTGGCAAAGGGCATCGAGGCCCAGACCCTAAAACTTTTTGAAGTTTGCCGTCTGCGGGACATGCCCATCGCGACCTTCGTCAATAAATTGGACCGCGAAGGCCAAGACCCGTTCGCGCTGCTTGAGGAAGTTGAAAACAAATTGGCGCTGGATGTCTCTCCGGTGAGTTGGCCCATCGGCATGGGGCGCAACTTTTTGGGGTGTTACGATCTGCTGCGCGACCGCCTTATTTTGATGGAGCGGACCAAGGGCGAAAAAATCGACGAGGGCATTGAGTGTAAAGGACTTGATGATCCCAAATTGGACGAAGTCCTGCCCTCCGATGCCGCCAAAAAACTGCGGGAAGACGTGGAGATGGTGCGCGGTTTGTGTAAGCCGTTTGACCGGGATGCATATCTTGAAGGGCACAT
>Ga0181594_10002040_pt1 | contig 18706 bp, 17 predicted proteins | sample 071ome_18_FD_145603 | JGI IMG/M metagenome (GOLD analysis project Ga0181594, IMG submission 145603) | Coastal salt marsh microbial communities from the Groves Creek Marsh, Skidaway Island, Georgia - 071413BT metaG (spades assembly) | ecosystem: Environmental > Aquatic > Marine > Intertidal zone... | reverse complement strand
ACGCGAGCTGGGTTTAGAACGTCGTGAGACAGTTCGGTCCCTATCCTCTGCAGCCGGAAGAGATTTGAGGAAAGCTGTCCCTAGTACGAGAGGACCGGGATGGACGTAGCTCTCGTGTGCCAGTTGTTCCGCCAGGAGCATGGCTGGTTAGCGACCTACGGTAGGGATAACCGCTGAAAGCATCTAAGCGGGAAGCCTGTTCCAAGATGAGATCTCTCACCGGGTTAACCGGGTAAGGCCCGTGGAAGACCACCACGTTGATAGGCCGGAAGTGTACGTGCGGTAACGCATTCAGCTGACCGGTACTAATCGGCCGAGGGCTTGGTTTCTACCATTTCCCTTTGGTTTCGATCCGGGTGTTCGTGCTCGCTATGGAGTTCTCGAGAAGTTCGTTCTCGCTTTTGGCCCGCCCTTGGCGGCCGGCCCGAAGCACAACATCGCTCGTCCCCTGCCTCGCAGCAGGGAGCCTGCAGCACTGACTGCAGCGACGACACAATTTCGGTGGCGATAGCGGAAGGGTCATACCCGTTCCCATTCCGAACACGGAAGTCAAGCCTTCCAGCGCCGATGGTACTTGGGACGAGTGTCCCTGGGAGAGTAGGACGCCGCCGGATTTCTCACCTCAGGCCCCGCTTTGGCGGGGCCTGAGTTCGTTTTGGCCCCACGGTGTCCGTGCTGCGGCCGGTAGGATCGCCAGCCATGTCCAGTGACGCACCCCGCCGAGGGCGGAGCGACAAGAAGCCCGGGGCTCGGCGTTCCGGACCACCGAAGTCGTCGCGCCGCAGCGATGCGCCGCGGTCGGGCGATGGTCGCCGCTCCGGGCCACCGAGAGCGGGCGGCGCCAAAAAGGCAGGCCGCGGCGGAGCGAACCGGGGCGGGGCGGGGCGCCGTGATGGTTCGCCGCGTCGCGACGAGAACCGCCGCAGCAACCAAGGCCCGCCGCGGCGAGAGGACCGCCGACGTTCTGACGACGAGCGCGGACCACGCCGCGAGCGAGGTTCGGGTCGCGAGCAAGACCGGCGCACTGATCGCGATCTGGCCGGCCCGGCCCAATGGGGTCGGATTGCCCGGCGCGGTGCCGGCAACATGGACTACGACGATCCGGAGACGATCGCCCGGCGGGAGGAGCGGCAACGCCGTCCTCGCCCGCCGAAGGCCGACAGCGACGAGGCTGCACCCCGCCGAACTGGGAGTCGACCTGACGCTGCTGATCTCGAGCGGGCCGCCCAACGGGCCGTCAGCCGGGGGAGAGGAGCCGCTGCCACCGCCCGAGAGCGCCGTCGGCTGCCGGCCCGTCCGCACGCCGTGAAGGAGCCAGCGGCCGCCCTCCGCAAATTGGTGGGCGAGCCGCGATCCAAAACGCTCAACCGCAAACTCAATGAGGCAGCGAAGGCCTTCGAGGCCGAACGCTTCGGTGATGCTCGCACCCAGCTTGGTCCCATCGTGAAAGAGGCGCCCGAACTCCCAGAAGGGCGGGAGTTGATGGGGCTCACCCTCTACCGCCTCGGAAAGTGGAAGGACGCCATCGAACACCTCGAGTCGTTTCGAGAGCTCTCCGGCTCTACCGAGCAGCACCCAGTACTCGCCGACTGCCACCGAGCGCTTGGCCACTGGGCCGATGTCGACGTCCTGTGGGAAGAGTTGGGTGAGGCCTCGCCAAGCGCAGAACTGGTCGTCGAGGGCCGAATCGTGGTGGCCGGAGCGAAAGCTGACCAGGGCGACCTGACCAGTGCCATTCGGTTGCTGGAACAGAACTGGCGCCCGCCGAAGCGTCCTCAGGGGCACCATCTCCGCCGTGCCTATGCACTTGCCGATCTCTACGACCGGGCTGGACGGACGCCGCGCGCTCGCGAACTGTTCAGCTGGGTGCAGGGTCATGCGCCCGATCTGGCTGATGTGCGGGCCCGGGTGAAGGCCCTGAGCTGAACGACCTCGCTCGACCGCCGCTGAGGCTGTCGCACCCCTTCGGTACGGTGCGATCCACACCAAGACTTCCCCGTCGTCCTGCGAGTGAAACTCGTAACCATCGACGTGGAGTCACACCATGCACACGAAGTCCAACAACGTCGTCCTGCTCCGAGGGCAGCTGTCCAGCGACCCCCGCCCCCGCCAGCTTCCGTCGGGCGACGAGGTAATCAACTACGAGGTCACCACCGAGACGGACGAGGGAAAGGCAAGCGTGCCGGTGGCGTGGTTTGCGCCTCGTCGCCGCCCGAACCTGCAGGCCGGTGACGAGGTCCTGGTGGCCGGATTCGTCCGGCGGCGCTTCTTCCGAGCGGGGGGTTCGGCCGGAAGTAAAACCGAGGTGGTGGCCGAGGTGGTCGCTCGTCCAACGACCCGCACTGCAGCTGCGGCTGTTGCTCGTATGGTCGCCCGCCTCGAGGAGCCGGGGTATTTCGGCAAAGAAGCCGCAGCAGGGGTTCACCACTCGTGATCTGGCCGCGTTATGGTCGGCGCGTATGCCACAGACACGGCAGGGGGATCATCCATCGTGACCGACACCGCAGATCGCAGCGCCGAGGTACGGGAGGTCGAGCGAATCATCATCCGGTTCGCTGGTGACTCCGGCGACGGGATGCAGCTGACCGGGGATCGATTTACCTCGGCAAGCGCGCTTTTCGGCAACGACCTCGCCACCCTGCCTGAGTTCCCGGCCGAGATCCGAGCACCAGCTGGAACCCTCGCCGGCGTGTCGGCATTCCAGATCCACATCTCCGATCACGACATCACCACCCCCGGTGATGCGCCGAACGTTCTCGTCGCGATGAACCCGGCGGCACTGAAAGCCGAACTCGACAAGATCGAACCGGGTGCCACCGTCATCATCAACACGGATGCGTTCGAGGACCGCAACCTCGCTAAGGCCGGCTACGACACCAACCCGCTCGAAGACGACACGCTGGCCGGCTACACCGTGATCCAAGCGCCGATGACGGCGCTCACCAAGGAGGTCTGCAAGGACCTCGGCGTCAAACCACGAGACGCTGAGCGTTCGAAGAACTTCTTCGCGCTCGGTCTCGTGTCCTGGCTTTACAGCCGTCCCGAAGAGCCCACAATGCTGTGGATCCGAGAGAAGTTCGCCGGCCGTGACCTGGTGATCGCTGCCAACGAGGCCGCGTATCGGGCCGGTAACGCGTTCGGCGAGACCGCCGAGTTGTCTGCCAGTCGACTGACCGTTCGGCCCGCCCAACTGCCGGCCGGGACCTACACGAACATCAACGGCAACACGGCGCTGAGCTGGGGCCTCGTGGCCGCCAGCCAGCAGGCACAGCTCCCGCTGTTTCTCGGGTCGTACCCGATCACGCCGGCGAGCGACATCCTGCACGAGCTCTCCAAGCACAAGAACTTCGGCGTGCGGACCTTCCAAGCCGAAGACGAGATTGCCGCCGTCGGCTCCGCCCTCGGCGCCAGCTACGGCGGCCATATTGGTGTCACGACGACGAGCGGGCCGGGTGTTGCGCTGAAAGGCGAGACGCTCGGCCTGGCGGTGAGCTTGGAACTCCCGCTCGTGGTTATCGATATCCAGCGCGGCGGTCCCTCAACCGGTCTCCCGACCAAGACCGAGGCCGCCGACCTGATGATGGCGATGTACGGACGCCACGGTGAAGCGCCGATGCCGATCGTGGCGGCGAGCTCCCCATCCGATTGTTTCGACACGGCGATCGAGGCGGTGCGGATTGCGGTCGAGTACCGCACACCGGTCATGTTGCTGAGCGACGGCTACCTCGCCAACGGCACCGAGCCGTGGCGACTTCCCGACCTCGACGATCTTCCGACCATCGTTTCCGAGTTCGCCTCCGCGCCCAACGGGATGGACGACGAAGGCCGAGAGGTCTTCTGGCCCTACGTCCGCAACGAGGACATGGCTCGCCCGTGGGCCGTGCCGGGCACCGACGGTCTCATGCACCGCATTGGGGGCATCGAGAAGCAGGACGGGACCGGCAACATCAGTTACGCCCCCGAGAACCACGAGTACATGGTTCGTCTTCGCGAGGAACGCATCCGCAAGATCGCCGAGAAGCTTCCACCGTTGGAGGTCGAGGGCGATGAGGACGCAGAGATCCTCGTGGTCGGGTGGGGCTCGACCTGGGGAGCGATCCAGAGTTCGACGGGTCGAATGCGTCGAGCTGGTACCAAGGTGGCCTCGGTGCAACTTCGGCACCTGCACCCCTTTGCTCCGAACCTGGGCGACATTCTTCGTCGGTATCGCCATGTGGTGGTGCCCGAAATGAATCTCGGGCAACTGAGCAAGTTGCTGCGATCGGAGTTCTTGGTGGATGCCAAGGTCATTTCCAAAGTCTCGGGTCAACCGTTCACCGCCGCTGAACTCGTCAGCCGCATCCAGGAGGTCGCACGATGACCGATGTCCCCGTCACCACTAAAAAGGATTGGTCCAGCGATCAGGAGGTGAGGTGGTGCCCGGGATGCGGGGACTATTCGATCCTGACCGCAATGCAGCTGCTGATGCCCGAGATCGGGTCTCGGCGCGAGGACACCGTCTTCATTTCCGGCATCGGCTGTGCCGCCCGGTTCCCGTACTACATGAACACGTACGGGATGCACTCGATCCATGGACGTTCGCCAGCGATCGCGACTGGGCTCGCAATGGCGCGGCCCGATCTCGATGTGTGGGTGGTCGGTGGTGACGGCGACATGCTGTCGATCGGTGGCAACCACCTGATTCACGCCTTGCGCCGCAACATCGACATTACGATCCTGCTGTTCAACAATCAGATCTATGGTCTGACCAAGGGGCAGTACTCGCCCACGAGCGAGGTCGGAAAGGTCACCAAATCAACCCCGATGGGTTCGATCGACCACCCGTTCAACCCGATCTCGCTCGCCCTCGGGGCCGAGGCGACCTTCGTTGCCCGAACCCACGACATGGACCGCGCCCACATGCAGGAAATGTTCCGGCGGGCCCACGAGCACACCGGTGCGGCCGTGGTCGAGGTGTACCAAAACTGCAACGTCTTCAACGATGGCGCCTTCAACACCATCACGAAGAAGGATGCTCGTGACTCCATGCTGATCCAGTTGCGCCACGGGGAGCCGGTGCGGTTCGGGGCTGACAACGAACGGGGTGTGGTCATCACCGGTGACGGCGCCGAGATTGTCGACGTCGCCGATGTTGGTGAAGCCGCGATCCATGTGCACGACGAGAACGCCGATCAGGGGGTGGCCTTTGCCTTGAGCCGCCTGGCCAAGGATCGCGAGTCGCCGACACCGATGGGTGTCTTTCGCGCAACCGATCGCCAAGAGTACGGCGAGGCGATTACGGCCCAGCTTGCGGCCGCGCAGGACCAGAAGGGGCCGGGCGATCTCCACGGTCTGCTCCGCAGCCTGCCAACGTGGGACGTCAGCTGACCGGCTGGGCGCTCGATCTCGACGGTGTCATCTGGCGGGGCACCGAAACCGTTCCTGGTTCACCGGGCGCTGTTGCGCGGCTGCGTGATGCTGGGATCCCGATTGCGTTCGTCACCAACTCTGCGTTGCGCACTCCTCGTCAGGTCGCGGCGAAACTCGAGTCGCACGGGATCCCCGACGCCGAGTCCGAGGTAATCAGTGCGGCGATGGCGGCCGGGCGGATGGTCGGGGCCGGTGACCGGATCCTCGTTATCGGGGGCGATGGCGTCCTGGCGGCGATGCGTGACGCTGGTGCCGAGAGCGTCGACGATGGTCCGGTTGATGCGGTCGTGATGGGGATCGATCAGCGCTTTGACTACGAGGCGATGACCCGAGCGATGCGGGCGATTGACGCCGGCGCCCGGTTCATCGCGACCAACACCGACAGCACCTTCCCTGCTGCGGATGGCATGGTGCCGGGCAACGGAGCGCTCGTGGCCTCGGTGGCGACGGCAACTGGCCGGGCGCCCGAGGTGGCTGGCAAGCCTCATGAGCCCATCGCCGACCTGGTTCGGGCTCGCCTTGGCGATGATGGGCTGATGATCGGTGATCGTCCCGACACCGACGGATTGTTTGCCACCACGGTCGGGTACCAGTTCGGACTGGTGTTGAGCGGGGTGACGGCGAATGCTGATCTCCCCGTCGAGCCGAACCCGGACTACACCGCTGATGATCTTGCGGGCATGGTCGACCTTGTGCTCGGTCGCTGAGCATCGTCCGCCGCTGCGGCTGGGTCTTTTCGGTGGACCGCGGCACCCTGCGGTGAAGGATCTCTGCCCGGGGACGGAATTCCTGTGACGCTCGGTCGCGCATCGTGAGTCGACGCCGTCGGCTCGACGCCGAACTCGTTCGGCGCGAGCTCGCTCCGAGCCGAGCCAGTGCCCGCTCGCTTATCGAGGCGGGGCGGGTCACCGTCGGTGGGGCCCCAGCAGCGAAGGCATCGCGGCTCGTCGATCCCGGCGAACCGGTTGAGGTCGCGGGCGACGGGCCTCGGTTCGTCAGCCGAGGAGGCGAGAAACTCGATGCGGCGCTCGACCAGTTCGGGATCAACGTGAGCGACCGTCGGGTCATCGACACCGGCTCATCGACCGGTGGATTCACCGACTGTGTCCTCCAGCGTGGCGCTGCCGAAGTGGTTGCGATCGACGTCGGCCGGAACCAGCTCCACGAACGGCTCCGAGCTGACCCTCGAGTTCACGTACATGAGCAGACCAACCTGCGTCACGCCGACCCCGACGAACTTGGTGGTGCAGGCACGCTCGTTGTCACCGACTTGTCGTTCATCTCGGTTCGCACGGTTGCGTCACGACTGGTCGCCTTCGCTGCGCCGGGGGCGGATCTTGTCGTTCTGGTGAAGCCCCAGTTCGAAGCCGGGAAGGCCGAGGCCGATCGCGGTCGAGGCGTGATCCGTGACCCCGAGGTGTGGCGCCGCACGCTCGACGAGGCTGCCGATGCGGTGTCGACGGCTGGAGCGGCCATCATGGGGGTCATGGTTTCCCCGATTACGGGTGGCGACGGCAACGTCGAATTTCTGCTCCATGCGCTTCGCGGTGGCTCTGGTCTCTCACCAGTGGCTTGGGCCGCGGCGCGCGATGGCGCAGTCGCTGCCGCTGAGGAGCGCTGATGGCCGCGGTCGGGCTGATCGTCCATCTCGGACGGGCGTCAGCGGCTGATCATGCGCGTCAACTGGCCGCCGAGCTTGCTGCGAGCGGGCATGAGGTGCGATCGCCGGCCGAGGACGCTGCGACCGCCGCACTCGACGGGGTGAACATTGTCGATGGTCCGGCATTTGCTGAGGGTCTTGACCTGGTCGTCTCACTCGGCGGCGACGGTTCGATCCTGCGGGCGCTGGAACTGATCGGGCAGGCCGGGGTGCCGATCATGGGTGTTGACCACGGCCAACTCGGCTACCTCACCGAGGTCGAAGCTGACGATGCCGCCGATGCGGTGACCCGTTTCCTCGCTGGCGACGCCGACGTTGAGCAACGGATGCTGCTCGACATTACGATCGACCCGGCTGATTCGGGCCCGGTTGAGCGCCACTTGGCGCTCAACGAACTGGTCGTCGAGCGTTCCTCTGAGGTCAACACGATTCGACTTCGGGTCGATATCGACGACGAGTTCTTCACGACCTATGCGGTTGACGGCATGATCGTCGCCACCCCGACCGGGTCGACCGCCTATGCGTTCTCGGCCCGAGGCCCGATTATCGATCCGGCGCATCGGGCGCTGTTGGTCACGCCCGTTTCGCCGCACATGCTCTTCGACCGATCACTGGTGCTGGAGCCTTCAACCCGCGTCGATCTCACCCTCGACGGTCACCGTCCCGCGACCGTGTCAGTGGACGGCCGTAGGATCACCACGGTGGGCGATGGAGCGATGATTCGCTGCTGCGCCGCTCCCCAGTCGGCCCGATTGGTCACGTTCGGGTCCCGTCGGTTCCATCACGTGTTGAAGGCGAAGTTCGGACTCAATGACCGCTGAACGAAGCAAAACAGATCGATCAATGTTGCGGGCGTCCGAAACGCCCAGTCGACGCATGTCCGGTGCCGGAGGCGTCGCATGCTGAGCGAGCTCCTCGTTCGTGATCTCGGCGTAATCGATGAGCTCTCCCTTGTCTTGGGCGAGGGGATGACCGCGGTGACTGGCGAGACGGGCGCGGGTAAGACCCTCATCGTCGGTGCGATTGACCTGTTGACGGGGGGTCGTGCTGATGCATCGCTGGTTCGTCCCGGTGCAGCGGAAGCGGAGATCCAAGGCCGGTTTGTGGTCGGCGACGACGAATTCGTCGTTCGGCGGGTGATCCTTCGCGAGGGGCGGAGCCGGGTGTACGTCAACGGCCATCTCTCGACAGTGAGCGCCCTCACCGACCTCGGGATCGACCTGGTCGATCTTCACGGCCAGCACGCGCACCAGTCCCTTTTGAAAACTGCCGTTCAGCGAGGTGCGCTCGACCAGTTCGGTGGGATCGACACCGCACCCCTCGCCTCGCTGATGGACGAACTCCGAAGCTGTGAAGGGGCGTTGGCGGAACTCGGTGGCGATGAACGGGCACGAGCTCGCGAGATCGACCTCCTTCGATTCCAGGTCGAGGAGATCGCAGCGGCTCACATCGAAGATCCCGACGAGGACCGTCGCCTCGACGATCAGGAGAGTCTGCTCGCCGATGCCTCCGCCCACCGCGAAGCGGCGGCCGCTGCGGTGGCGTTGCTCGATGCCGACGGTATGGCAGCAGAAGCGCTCGCAGCGGCGATGGCGGCGCTCGACGGACGAGGTCCGCTTACGGATCTGGCCAACCGTCTTCAAGGCATGGCGGCGGAGTTGGCCGACATCGCAGCCGAAGCTCGCTCCCGGTCCGAGACAATCGAGGACGACCCCGCCCAGCTTGAGTCGCTTCGGGAGCGACGGGCGTTGTTGCGGGAGTTGCGGCGCAAGTACGGCGAACACCTCGCGGACGTCCTCGACTTTCAGCGAGAGTCGGCCGAGCGACTCGCCGAGCTGGAGCGCTTCGATGAGCGTGCCATACAACTCGACGAACAGCGTTCAGCGCTCCTCGCCGACCTGACACGACTTCGAGCCGAGGTCCTCGCCGCCCGAACCGACGCGGCGCCGCGCATGGCCGAAGCGGTTCGTGAGCACCTGGCTGGGTTGGCGATGGCCGGGGCCCGGTTGGAGATCTCGGTGGCTGGGGAGGCCGGCGATGAGGTCGCCTTCCGATTAGCGGCCAATACGGGCCACGATCCGCAACCGCTCAATCGGGTGGCCTCGGGTGGCGAACTCGCCCGAACGATGCTCGCCTTGCGGTTGGTTCTCACCGCCGGGCCACCAACCCTCGTGTTCGACGAGGTTGACGCAGGCATCGGCGGCGACGTGGCGAACACCGTTGGTGCCAGCCTCGCCGACCTGGCCCGAACCCACCAGGTCTTTGTCGTCACCCACCTTGCGCAGGTTGCTGCCTTCGCCGATCAGCATGTTGCGATCTCGAAGCACGATGTTGACGGGCAGACGGTGAGCGAGGCGACCGTGCTCGACAACACCGCTCGCATCACCGAACTGTCACGGATGCTGTCTGGTTCGCCGGACTCCTCCAGCGCACGCGATCACGCCGCTGAGTTGATCGACGCTGCGCTCCACCGGCGATCGGTGTGAGGCGCCCCGGACCCAAAATTCGAGCCCAAGCAAACGCGCGTCGGGGAAGCCCTGGGGTTAGGGTGAGATCCCGATGACGAAGCACCTCTTCGTGACCGGTGGCGTGGTGAGTGGGCTCGGAAAGGGCCTCACCGGATCGTCCCTCGGGCGCCTCCTCAAGGCCCGTGGCCTCCGTGTCACCATGCAGAAACTCGACCCGTATCTCAATGTTGATCCGGGCACCATGAACCCGTTCGAACACGGCGAAGTGTTCGTCACCGATGATGGTGGCGAGACCGACCTTGACCTCGGGCACTACGAGCGGTTCATCGATGAGAACCTGACGACCGATTCGAACGCCACCACCGGCTCGATCTATTCGTCCGTGATCGCCGCTGAACGCCGGGGCGACTATCTCGGCAAGACCGTGCAGGTGATCCCGCACATCACCAACGAGATCAAGCGGCGGATCAATCGGCTAGTCAGCGACGATGTCGATGTCGTCATCACCGAGGTCGGCGGCACCGTGGGCGATATCGAGATCCTGCCGTTCCTTGAAGCGATCCGGCAGTTCCGGCTCGACGTCGGCCGCGACAATGTCTGTTACGTGCACGTCACGCTGGTGCCCTTCATCGGCCCGTCGGGGGAAATGAAGACCAAGCCGACCCAGCACTCGGTAACCGAGCTGCGCAGTCGTGGTATTCAGCCCGATGCGATCGTGTGCCGATCCGAAGGGCCGATTCCATCGGACCTGCGCCGGAAAATCTCGAACCTGTGCGATGTTCCCGTCGCCGGTGTCACCAATGCCGCCGATGCGTCCAGCCTCTACGAGATTCCGCTCGTCCTGCACGAGGAAGGACTCGATACCTATGTGTGCGACCTTCTCGGGCTCGGCGACAAACCCATCGACTTGTCGGCGTGGGAAGCGCTCGTCCAGAAGGTAGAGGAAGCGACAACCCCGGTCCGGATCGGCATGATCGGCAAGTACGTCGCGCTGCCCGACGCCTATCTGTCAGTTGTCGAGTCGCTCAACCACGCAGGGATTCAGCACGGGGCCGACATCGAGATCGAATGGATCCAGGCCGAAGAGGTCGAAGGTCTGCTGGCGGCAGGTCGCCTCAAGGACCTCGACGGCATCGTCATTCCCGGTGGGTTTGGTGAACGCGGCGTAGAAGGAAAGATCGCAGCGGCGGAGTACAGCCGGCTCAACGCCATCCCGTGCTTGGGCCTGTGCCTTGGCATGCAGGTGATGACGATCGAGTACGCCCGTAACGCGCTCGGTCTTGCCGGCGCCAACTCCACCGAGTTCGACACGCGCACGCCGCACCCCGTCATCGATCTGATGGAAAGCCAGCGCGACGTGACCGACATGGGCGGCACCATGCGCCTCGGCGCGTATGTCGCCCAGCTCAAGCCGGGGAGCCGGGTCGCTGAGGCCTACGGCGAAGAAGTGGTGTCTGAACGTCACCGGCATCGGTACGAGTTCAACCCGAAGTACCGCACTCGGTTCGAGGAAAGCGACCTCGTGCTGTCGGGCGAGTCGCCCGATGGGCGGCTCGTCGAGTTCATCGAATTGAACGACCACCCGTTCTGGATCGCAACGCAGGCCCACCCGGAGTTCAAGAGTCGTCCGGATCGCCCGGCCCCCTTGTTCCGTGAGTTCGTGCGGGCCGCGCTCGACCGAGCGGCTGGCCGCAACCCGCAGCTCCCGTCGTTCGAGGACGACCTCACGTCGGCTGAGTCGTGACGGAGCCGGGCTCGGTCTCGCCCTCCGGTTTCACGTTCATCGGTGAGGACACCCTGCATCAAGGGTTCGTGATCTCGCTGGCGCGTGGGGAGTTCGAAACCCCCGACGGTGAGCGAATCACCCGCGACATCGTGCATCACCCCGGCGCAGTTGCGGTTGTCGCCATCGAGGACGATGCGATCGTGCTCGTCCGACAATATCGGGCGGCTCTGCACACCGAACTGCTCGAAATTCCCGCCGGCCGGCGAGACGTCGATGGAGAACCCCCTGAAGCGACAGCGGTTCGAGAGTTGGAGGAGGAGGTCGGCCTTCGGCCCCACGCCGTCGAGTACCTCACCGGATTCCACAACTCGGTTGGCTTCTGTGACGAGTTTGTCTCGGTGTATCTGGCGACCTCATTCGAGCCGGTCCCTGTTGCTCACGATGGGCCAGAGGAGGCCCATATGACGGTTGAACGCTGGCCGTTTGAGGAAGCGCTTGCCGCCGTGATGGATGGACGCATCACCGATGGCAAAACGGTGATTGGCGTGCTGGCTGCCGCCCGTCGACTCGGTCGGTGAGTCAGACTGGTCCGGTGCCCCCCGTCTCCGATGTCGATATCGACCTCGTCGAGTTCGAACAGCAGCCCCATCCGGCTGTCTCGGAGTTCTTGGTCTGGCTGACGGTCGAGCGAGGGCGGTCGGCAAACACGCTGAGTGCGTACCGCCGCGATCTCCTGCGGTACCAGTCGCACCTGGCCCGGCGCGGAACGGATCCGCTGGGTGCATCCGATGCTGATGTCCTTGCCTTTGTGCACGTCCTTCAAGGCGCGGGGCTGGCTGCATCCTCGGTGACCCGAACCCTGGTGGCCGTTCGGGGGTTGCATCGGTTCTTGGTCGCCGATGAGGTTCGTGCTGACGATCCTGCCGCCGATATCGAGATCCCGTCGGTTCCGAAGGGGCTCCCCAAGGCACTGACGCTTGATCAGGTCACCTGCCTGATTGAGAGCGTGCAGGGCGACGATCCAGTCAGCCGACGGGACGCGGCCCTTCTGGAGACGCTGTACGGAACTGGAGCTCGGATCTCTGAGGTCGTGGGTCTTTCGATCGGCGACGTTGATCTCCATGACGGACTCGTGCGGTTGATGGGCAAGGGCTCGAAAGAACGCATCGTTCCGCTCGGTCGAATGGCAGCGACGGCGATCGAGCGATGGTTCGCGGCCGCCGGTCGAGGAGCGTTGACACCCGACCGGTGGGCCCGGCGAGGCGATGCCGAGGCGGTTTTCCTCAACCAACGAGGTGGGCGACTCAGTCGCCAAGGAGCCTTTGGTGTGATCCGGAAGCGGGGCGCAGCGGCCGGAATCACTGCGGAGCTGTCCCCGCACGTCCTGCGTCACTCGTGTGCCACACACATGCTTGATCACGGTGCCGACATCCGAACCGTGCAGGAACTGTTGGGCCACGCCTCGATCTCAACGACCCAGATCTATACCCAGGTCTCCACTGAACGCTTGCTGTCGGTGTATCGATCTGCTCATCCACGAGCGGTGCAGTGATGGGTGGGTTTGCTCACCTCGCCCGGCGATTCATCGGGTCACTTCGCCCCGGTGGGCCGCCAGAGCCCGATCGGGCCTGGGTCGAGGCAATCCTGTCCGACGCCGAGTACCGACTCTGGGAGCGCCAGTACGGGCCCGATCGCCGGCACACCGTTGAGGTGGCCCGAGAGGTCGAGCGGCGGCTCGGTGCTGACGCGACCCCTCCGGTCCTTGCCGCAGCTCTGCTCCACGACATCGGCAAAATCGACGCCGGCCTGCGGACGTGGGGGCGTGTTGTCGCCACTGTGTCCGCCAAGGTCGCCGGTCATGACACGGCCCGGCTCTGGATTGAGTCTCGTGGTTTCACCCGAAAGGTTGGGTTGTATCTCCACCATCCAGAGATCGGTGCTGATCTGCTGGAGATGGCGGGAAGCGACCCCTTGACCGTGGCCTGGGCGGCAGAGCACCACAAACCGGTGGAGGAATGGTCAGTCGACCGAAAGGTCGCCGATGTGCTCCACGTCGCCGACGACGACTGAGCGCGGTCTCAGTCGATCAGCAGGCCGACATTGCGACGGGCTCGGTCCATGGTCTCCGCGGCGATCGCTCGGGCCTTGTCGGCGCCGACCCTGAGGAGACGGGCCGTTTCACCTGGGTCGGCTTCGAGTTCGCGGTAGCGGGCCTGGACCGGCTCAATCAGAGCGATCACCGCTGCGGCGGTGTCGGCCTTCAACGGTCCGTACTGGGTGTAGTCGCCAGCGAGTTCGGCTGGGTGGCGGTCGGTTGCCGCCCCCAGGATCGACAGCAGGTTCGAGACGCCGGGCTTTGCCGCAAAGTCGAAGCGGACCTCGCCGTCGGTGTCGGTCACGGCGCTCTTGATCTTCTTCTCGATCTGTTTGGGTTCGTCCAGCAGGCCGATGGTGCCCCTCGGCGAGTCGGCTGACTTCGACATCTTGTTTGTTGGATTCTGGAGATCCATAACGCGAGCACCGGTTTCAGGAATGACGGCTTCGGGGAGGACGAAGGTCTCGCCGTAGTGAGCGTTGAACCGCTCGGCGATGTCGCGGGTGATTTCGATGTGTTGGCGTTGGTCGTCGCCGACCGGGACCTCGTTGGTGTCGTACAGCAGGATGTCGGCCGCCTGGAGTGCGGGATACGTGAACAAGCCGGCCGAGACAAAGTCGTGCTGGTCGCTCTTGTCTTTGAACTGTGTCATGCGACTGAGTTCACCGAAGCTCACGTTGCACTGCATCAGCCACGCCAATTCGGCGTGTTCTCGAACGTGGGACTGAACGAAGAGCGTGCAGACGTCGGGATCAAGCCCGACTGCCATCAGCATCTGCGCGAGTCGGACTGACCCGTCCCGCACTTCGCCATCGGGCAGTTTGATGGTGAGGGCGTGCAGGTCGACAACACAGAAGAAGGCATCGGTCGAGTGCTGGCGCCGGGCCCAGTTGCGCGTCGCCCCTAGGAAGTTGCCGAGGTGCTGCTCGCCGGTGGGCTGAATTCCAGAGAAGACGCGGGTCATGGCCCAAAAGCGTAGGGGACGCGTTCCCCGACCAAGCAGGATTTCAGCGGCCGAGGGCGGACTTGTAGGCGGCGAGGGTCCGGTCGCGGGCGTCGGCGTGGTCGACGATCGGCGCTGGGTAGGTGTCTCCGATGACCACGCCGGCCGCCGCCAACTCGAGGGGGGCGCCGTTCGCTGGTTCGTGCAGTGTTCGGTCGTCGAGCGACGCCAGTTCGGGCACCCAGTGACGGATGTAGGCCCCGTCCGGGTCGAACTTTTTGCTTTGGGCGGTCGGGTTGAAGATCCGGAAGTAGGGGGCCGCGTCGGCCCCGGTCCCCGCTACCCACTGCCAGTTGCCAGCGTTCTGGGATGGTTCTGCGTCGGTGAGGAGATGGCGAAAGTGTCGTTCGCCACGACGCCAGTCGATGAGGAGATCCTTGACCAGGAACGAGGCCGCGATCATCCGCACCCGGTTATGCATCCAGCCTGTTGCGTTCAGTTGGCGCATACCGGCGTCCACGATCGGGTAGCCGGTATGCCCGGCAGCCCACGCGGCGAAGTCGTCATCGGCGTCTGGTCCGGTCCGCCAGGCAATCCGGTCGTACTCGGGACGAATCGCTCGGCGGTCGATGTCGGGGAATTGGTAGGTGAGATGGGCGTACCAGTCGCGCCAGGCCAACTGCCGGACGAACGCCTGCCGCCCGTCGGTGTGGGTGCCGAACATCTCGACGAGTGATCGGGCAGAGATCGTGCCGAATCGGAGATCGGTCGAGAGCTTGCTGGTGCCTTCGATGGCGGGCAGGTCTCGATTTCGTGCGTAGCGATCGACGTCGGCGTGCCAGGTTGCGAGGCGGTCATCGCTCGCTGCGGCGCGGCCTCGTTCCGTTTCGGGGAGGGGGTCACCTGGGTTGGTGGTCAACGTGACCTCGGCGGCGATGGCCTCGGGACGGGTCGGGACCGCAAACCACTGTTTCGAGAACGGGGTGAAGACCTTGGAGATGGTGCCGGCCTTGGTGAGCACCGTGCCGGGGGCGTGGACGAGGGTTCCCCAGTGCCATTCGACGGGCACGTCCACTGCGTGAGCGACCGCGTTGTCGCGTCGCTGAGCCCACCGTGAAACGTCAGCGTTGGCAAAAACAGCGACGGCATCGTGCTGGTCGACGACGGCGGGAAGGACATCGACGGGATTCCCGATGCGGACGTGAAGTCGCCCTCCGAGCAGGGACAGCGACTCGTCCAGCGCAGCGACGGCATCGAGGAACGCATGTCGACGATGGGGCCCAGCGCGATCCAGGAGACCGGGTTCGATCACGAGCAACGGGACGACGGTGTCGGCGGCATGGGTCGCCGCAGCCCAGGCGGGGTTGTCGGCGAGTCGGAGATCTCGGCGGAACCAAACGATCGCAGTGTTGCCCATCATGTTGTTTTACGGTCGCCGCCCCACCAGTGGAGGCGGCGAGATATCCACAGGCTGCGTGGCGTGGCGCGGCGAGGCTGCCCGTCTAGTGTCGGGCCGATGCCATACGAGGTGCACACGCCCGTGTTCGACGGGCCATTCGATCTCTTGCTGCACCTGATCCTTCGTGAGCAAGTCGATCTCTACGAGATCGCGCTTTCGGAGATCGTGGATGCCTATCTCGCCGAACTCAAGCGCATGGAGGCGCTTGATCTCGAGGTCGCCACCGAGTTCCTTCTGATTGCTGCGACCTTGGTCGAGCTGAAGGCCCGACGGCTGCTTCCTGACGATGACGAGATCGACCTTGATGATGAGCTCGGGCTCTGGGAGGAGCGAGATCTGCTGCTCGCCCGCCTTGTCGAGTGCAAGACGTTCAAGGATGCGGCTCTCATTCTTCGCAAGCTCTCTGCCGTCGCTGCCCGGAGCTACCCCCGGAAATGCGGCCCGGTCGAGGAGCATTTCTTGGCGCTCGCCCCAGATCTGCTCGAGAACACCACACCGGATGATCTTCGCGCTGCCTATCTGAAGGCGACTGCCCCCAAGCCGGTGGTGCGAGTCGATCTGTCGCACGTGACCCCGATCAAGGTGACGGTTGCCGAAGCGGTCGAGGAACTCGTCGATGAACTCCCGCGGGTTGGCCGTATGACGTTCCGCAACCTGACGGCTGATCTCGTCGACCGCATCGACGTGGTGGTGCGGTTCCTCGCCGTTCTCGAACTGTTCAAGCAGGGTGTTGTCGAGCTGGATCAAGCATCAGCGTTCGGCGACATCACCGTCATCTGGACCGGCGGGGATTCCGTCGACGCCGAGTCCATCGTCATCGACACCTACGAGGGCTGACATGTCTGATCACGTCGCACCGGCACTCGAAGCGATTCTGATGGTCGCCGAGGAGCCACTGCCGCCCGAACTGCTCGCCAAGTTGGTGGGGACGTCGGTCAGCGACGTCGAGGATGTGTGCGAGGCGTTGGCGTCGGAGTACGCCGCTGACGGCCGCGGGTTCATCCTTGCCCGTGTGGCCGGCGGTTATCGCTATCAGACGGCAACTGAGCAGGCGCCGTATGTGGAGCGGTTCGTGCTGGACGGCCAGTCAGCCCGGCTGTCGGCGGCGGCACTGGAGACGCTTGCGGTCGTTGCGTACAAGCAGCCGGTTTCGCGAAACCAGATCGCTCAGATCCGGGGAGTGAACGTCGACGGTGTGATGCGGACGCTGCAACAACGTGGCTATATCGACGAGGTGGCGCGGGATTCGGGTCCGGGTCAGGCCGTGCTGTACGGGACCACACCGACGTTCCTTGAGCGGCTCGGCCTCGATTCGATCGACGAGTTGCCGGCGTTGGGTGAATTCTTCCCGGACGCGGATGTGGTCGAAGCGTTGGAGCGGGGCTTGCGGGTTGGTCCCGATGACGATGAGCCCACCGACGATTCCCCGGTTGACGATGGGGCGGGTGGCGGTGAGGACGGTCCGGTTCTGCCGGATGGCAGCGATGACAACGCGTGAGCCGCATCCGGAGGGTGAGCGGCTTCAGAAGGTGTTGGCGCGGGTCGGGTTCGGGAGCCGCAGGGTGTGTGAGGAGCTCATTGCTGATGGGCGGGTGACGGTCGACGGCGAGGTAGCGGTGTTGGGTCGTCGGGTTGATGTCGACATCCATGTCGTTGCGGTGGATGGGGCGCCGGTGGGAGTGAAGCCGGATCTCGTGTATTTCCTGTTGAACAAGCCGGCTGGGGTCATTACGACGGCGGATGACCCGCAGGGCCGCCCGACGGTGGTGGAGATGGTGCCGAACGATCCGCGGGTTTTTCCCGTGGGGAGGCTGGACGCTGACACGGAGGGGCTGTTGGTGCTGACGAACGATGGTCAGTTGACGCATCATCTGACTCATCCGAGCTTCGGTGTGGAGAAGGAGTATCTGGCTCAGGTGTCGGGTGCGCCGAGTCGTTCGTCGATTCGTCAGCTGCGCGACGGGGTCGAGTTGGAGGATGGCCCGACGGCTCGGGCTCGGGTGACGTCGGTCGAGCGTGATGTGTTGCGCATCACGATTCATGAGGGGCGAAACCGGCAGGTCCGGCGCATGTGCGAAGCGATCGGTCATCCGGTGAAGCGGCTCGTTCGGACTCGGATCGGTCCGGTCACCGATCCTCGGTTGCCGCCGGGGGAGTGGCGGGTCCTCGACCGGGCTGAGGTTCGTTCGCTCGAGGTCGCCTCGGCGGCTGCGCCGGAGGGGCAGAACCAGAACTCGGATCGGGCGACGACGGCCGAGCGGTAACCTGCTCGATCGTGACCGAGGGCAGCCCAACCGAGCAGAGACGAGCAGTGATCGTCGGCGTCGGCCTTATTGGAGGTTCGATCGGTCTTGCCCTGCGGGCCGATGGTTGGCAGGTCGTTGGTGTCGATCGAGATGAGCAGCGGTTGGCTGATGCGGTCGCTCGTGGCGCGATCGACCGGACTGCGCTGGTGGATGAACTTCCTGCCTGCGATCTTGCGATCGTGGCCACGCCCGTTGACGCCACCGTCGGCATGGTGGAGCGTCTCCTCGCCGCCGGTGCTGGGGCGGTAACCGATGTCGGGTCGGTGAAAGCCGAAATCGCCGACGGCATCACCGACCGTCGCTTTGTTCCCGGTCACCCGATGGCTGGCAGTGAGCAGGACGGCTTGGAGGGAGCGTCCGCTGATCTGTTCAGCGGCGCCATGTGGGTGCTGTGCCCGACGGCGACCACCGACGACGACGTGTTCGCGGCCGTTCGGGATCTCGTGGCGTCGCTTGGCGCGAACCCGATCGCCATCCCTGCTGAGCGCCACGATCTGCTGGTGGCGGTGGTCTCGCACGTGCCTCACCTCACAGCGGCAACGCTGATGCGGCTCGCTGATGGGCGTGCGACCGAACATCGGGCGCTACTTCGTCTCGCTGCCGGTGGTTTTCGCGACATGACCCGTGTGGCGGCCGGTCA
>Ga0181594_10002035_pt1 | contig 18735 bp, 18 predicted proteins | sample 071ome_18_FD_145603 | JGI IMG/M metagenome (GOLD analysis project Ga0181594, IMG submission 145603) | Coastal salt marsh microbial communities from the Groves Creek Marsh, Skidaway Island, Georgia - 071413BT metaG (spades assembly) | ecosystem: Environmental > Aquatic > Marine > Intertidal zone... | reverse complement strand
CTCCGATGCTGTCAATGCTTGACCATCTGGCGGCGGCGGAAATAACCGATCAACCGGTGCATCTTCTTTACGGCGCGAATGATCTGTCCGAGCTTTTCGGATTAAATCAGATTGCGAACTACACATCACAAAATATTGATATTATTTGTGAAACAAGCTGTGTGGAAGCGGGCGCTGATTGGTCCGGCGCGACCGGTCATGTAACGGAGTTGCTGCGGCCCGAACTGATCGAAGAAGGGGCGGATGTCTATCTTTGCGGCCCGCCGCCGATGATTGATGCCGCTGAATCCTGGCTCACCGAACAGGGCGTTGACCCCAAATCTGTACACGCCGAAAAATTCCTGCCGAGCTGACCGGTTTTTTTTTCAATATCAAATCGTTGACTTGCCAACGAATATCCCTATTTTCCCTTTCGGACTGAATTGGTACTGAATATCCGGACCGGATTGGTCTGGAATTCATAACCTTCTGATTTTGTGGCCCGATAAGGTAACGCGTCATGTTGAAACTGAGCCGATTTGCCGACTACAGCATTGTTCTGCTGACGCAGCTTGCCGCGCGGCCGTCTTCCCTGATGCAGGCGCCCGATCTGGCGCTGGTCACCGGTCTGTCCGTGCCGACGGTCGCCAAGACGCTGAAAAAACTGACCCAGGCGGGGCTGGTTGAATCCCGCCGGGGCGCGAAGGGCGGTTATGCGCTGATCCGCGACGCCGCCGAGATACCGGTGACGGAGATTATCGCCGCGGTGGACGGACCGATCGCGCTGACCGATTGCACGGTAGATGCGGGCGCGGATTGCGAAATAGAGGCGCTGTGCCCGACCCGGACCAACTGGCGCAAGATCAATGATGCGGTAATCGGCGCGCTCGACGGGATTTCGCTGGCGGATATGACGCCGCAATCGGCGCCCTTTGTGCCGCACAGGCCCTATGCGCCCACAACCATGGCGGCGGGAGAGTAAGATGGTCGAAGTAGCCCAGGCCGAAGACGCTCTGCAAGAGGCGACGCAAAAGGAGTACGAGTACGGCTTTGTTACCGATATCGATTCTGAATTCGCGCCGCCCGGGCTTAACGAAGATATCGTCCGTTTTATCTCGGCGAAGAAAAACGAGCCTGAATGGATGCTCGATTGGCGGCTGGATTGCTACCGCCAGTGGCTGGAGATGGAAGAGCCCAAATGGGCCTTTGTCGATTATCCGCCGATCGATTATCAGGACGCCTATTACTACGCCGCGCCCAAGAAGGATGAAAACGCGCCGAAATCGCTGGATGAGGTCGACCCCAAGCTGCTCGAAACCTATGAAAAGCTGGGGATTCCGCTGCATGAACGCGCGGCGCTCGCCGGTGTTGCGGTCGATGCGGTGTTTGACAGCGTTTCGGTCGCCACCACCTTCCGCGCGCAGTTGCATGAGGCGGGGGTTTTCTGCTCGATTTCCGAGGCAATCCAGGAACACCCCGATCTGGTGCAAAAATATCTCGGCAGCGTGGTGCCCAAGGCAGATAATTTCTTTGCGACCCTGAACAGCGCGGTTTTCAGCGACGGCACTTTCGTCTATGTGCCGAAGGGCGTGCGCTGCCCCATGGAGCTTTCCACTTATTTCCGCATCAACGCCGCGAAAACCGGGCAGTTCGAACGCACGCTGATCATTGCCGATGAAGGGTCTTACGTCAGCTATCTCGAAGGCTGCACTGCGCCGATGCGGGATGAAAACCAGCTTCACGCCGCCGTGGTCGAGCTGGTCGCCCATGACGACGCTGAAATCAAATATTCGACGGTACAGAACTGGTATCCCGGCGATGAGAACGGCAAGGGCGGGATCTATAATTTCGTGACCAAGCGCGGCATCTGTAAGGGCCGCAATTCCAAGATTTCCTGGACACAGGTCGAAACCGGCTCGGCGGTCACCTGGAAATACCCGTCCTGCGTCCTGGAAGGCGATAACTCGGTGGGTGAATTCTATTCTGTGGCGCTGACCAATAATTATCAGCAGGCCGATACCGGCACCAAAATGATCCATATCGGCCGCAACACATCCAGCACCATCATTTCCAAGGGAATTTCCGCCGGGCATGCGCAAAACACCTATCGCGGGCTGGTGAAGGTGCTGGGCGGGGCCGAGGGGGCTCGCAACTACACCCAGTGCGACTCGCTGCTGATCGGCGATAAATGCGGCGCCCATACGGTACCGTATATTGAGACCGGCCATCCGTCGGCCCGGGTGGAGCATGAGGCGACGACGTCAAAGATCAGCGAAGACCAGCTATTTTACGTGATGCAGCGCGGGCTGAACGCGGAAGACGCGGTGGGGCTGATCGTCAACGGATATTGCAAGGAAGTCTTGAAGGAATTGCCTATGGAATTCGCGGTCGAGGCGCAAAAGCTTCTGGCCGTGAGCCTGGAAGGCAGTGTGGGATAGAAAAATGCTTTCGATCAAAAATCTGCATGCCGAAATCGACGGCAAGGAAATCCTCAAAGGGCTTGATCTGGAAATCGGCACCGGCGAGGTCCACGCCATCATGGGGCCGAACGGATCGGGCAAAAGCACGCTGTCCTATGTGCTTTCGGGCCGGGAAGGGTATGCGGTCACCGAGGGTGAGGTGATCTATAAGGGCAAGGATCTGCTGGCGCTTTCGGTCGAGGAACGCGCCGGCGAAGGGATTTTCCTGGCGTTCCAGTATCCGGTTGAAATCCCTGGCGTGTCTGGGATGAGCTTTCTGCGCACCGCGCTCAATGCCGTCCGGCGCTATCGCGGCGAAGAAGACATCCCGGCAACGGAATTCCTCAAGCTCGCGCGCGGCAAGGCGAAGGAACTCGGCATGGACCAAGCGATGCTGACTCGCGCGGTCAATGTCGGTTTCTCGGGCGGTGAGAAGAAGCGCAATGAAGTCCTGCAGATGGCGTTGCTGGAGCCGTCGCTCGCTTTGCTGGACGAAACGGATTCAGGCCTCGATATCGATGCGCTCAAGATCGTGTCGGAAGGCGTCAATGCGCTTCGCAGCCCGGAACGGTCCGCCCTGGTGATTACCCATTATCAACGGCTACTGAGCCATATTGTGCCGGACAAGGTGCACGTGCTGGCGAAAGGCCGCATCGTCGAGACCGGCGGCAAGGATCTCGCGTTGCAGCTCGAGGAAAAGGGCTACGGCATGCTTGGCCTCTCCGATGATGAGACGGAGGCGGCCTGAGGTGGCGGATATCCGCGACATAGCGACACCGGCGGTGGAGCATTACCGCGCCCCGGCGGAGGCCGCGAAGGACTGCTTGCCGGGCCTTTCGGCCTTGCGCGGGAAGGCCGCCGCCCTGCTTGGCCAGACATTGCCGCTCGGTAAGGCGGAAAGCTGGAAATACACCGATATGCGGCGCTATTTCCGGAGCCCGGCCGACATTGCGCCCCGACCGGACGCTGTATCGCGGGAGGCTATCGAGCCTTTTTTGATCCCGAACACCGACCGCGCGGTCTTTGTCGACGGATATTATTTCGCGGCGTTGTCGGATTTTGACGGGTGTTCACTGGATGAGAAATCCGTCGGCACGGTCGCTGATCTGGAACGGTCCGGGCTGATCGCGCTGAACACCGCCCTGATGCGCGACGGCTTGTCGATCCATGTCGAAAAGAACCTATCACTGGAAAAGCCTGTCCAGCTGCTGTTTTTGACCTCCTATGGCTTCGCTGGCGAAAGCCATTCGCGCGTCACCGTGACGCTGGACGCCAACAGCGCCGCGACGGTGATTGAAACCCACGCCGCCCTTGGGGCCGGGACGGGGCTGACCGATCATGTCGTCGAGTTTTCCGTCGGGCCGGGCGCCGCGCTGCGTCATGTCGTGCTGCAGCAGGCGGCGGATGGGATCAATCACATCGCCACCCGGGCGGGGCGTCTCGAAAAAGACGCGAAACTCATCGGTTTTCATATGGCAACGGGCGCCGCGCTGTCGCGGGCGGAAACGGTGTTGTCGCTGGCCGGAGAGGGAGCGGAGGCCAGCCTGTCCGGTATATCGCTGATGCGGGGGCGGCAGCATTGCGACGTCACCACCGATATTTCCCATGACGTGCCACATTGCCATTCGGATCAGGTGTTCAAGAATGTCGTCGATGAACGCGGCCGGACCGTGTTTCAGGGGCGTGTCTATGTCGCGCCGGATGCGCAGGCGACGGATGCGCACCAGCTCAACCGCAATCTGCTGCTGTCGCGCGACGCGCAGGCCGATGCCAAGCCCGAACTGGTCATTCACGCCGACGATGTGAAATGCAGCCACGGCGCGACCGTCGGCGATCTGGAGGAAGAAGCGCTGTTTTATCTCCGCAGCCGGGGCGTGCCGGCGAATGAGGCGCGCAGCCTGCTGATCAAGGGGTTCGCGGCGGAACTGTTTGAGAAGATTCAGAATCCGGCGATATCCGCCCGGCTGGAAGGTGTGCTGGAAAGCTGGCTGGTGGCAGACGGAAAGGAGCGCGCGGCGGCATGAGTAACAAAATTGAAACACCGGTGCCGTTCGATGTGGACGCCATCCGCGCTGATTTTCCGATCCTGTCCCAGGAAGTGTACGGCAAGAAGCTGGTCTATCTGGATAACGGGGCCAGCGCGCAAAAGCCGCGGCAGGTCATCGACAATATTTCTGAGACCTATGAGATCCGCTACGCCAATGTGCATCGCGGTGTCCATTACATGAGCCAGACCGCGACCGACGCGATGGAGGCGGCGCGCGAAAAGGTCCGCGCCTTTATCAATGCCGGATCGGAGCGTGAGGTGATTTATGTGCGCGGCGCGACCGAAGGCATCAATCTGGTCGCGGCGAGCTGGGGGCGGGCCAATCTCTCCGCCGGCGATGAGATTATCCTGTCGGAGATGGAGCATCACTCCAACATCGTGCCGTGGCAGTTGATTGCCCAGCAAACCGGCGCGGTCATCAAGGTTATTCCCATCACCGATGCGGGTGAGCTGGAGATGGAGGTCTTCAAGGGGCTGCTGTCCGACAAGACGAAGATGGTGGCGATTACCCATGTGTCGAACGCGCTGGGAACCGTGGTGCCGCTTGCCGATATTATCTCTATGAGCCATGCGGCGGGCGCGCTCGTGCTGGTCGACGGCTGCCAGGCGGTGCCGCATCTCGCTATCGATATGCAGGCGTTGGACGCCGATTTCTATGTTTTTTCGGGGCATAAGCTCTATGGACCGAGCGGTATTGGCGTTCTCTACGGCAAGGAAGCGCTGCTCGACGCCATGCCGCCCTATCAGGGCGGCGGGGAGATGATCGACACGGTCACGTTCGAGGGCTCCACCTGGGCCGATCTGCCCTTCAAGTTCGAGGCCGGTACGCCCAATATCGCGGACGCGATCGGGTTGGGGGCGGCGGTGGATTATGTGTCCGCCATCGGGTTCGAGGCGATCGGCGCGCATGAGAACGCGTTGCTGGCCTACGCCACCGAAAAGCTACGCGCGATCAATTCCATCCGTATCATCGGCGAGGCGCCGGAAAAGGCGGCGATCCTGTCTTTCCTGATGGATGGGGTGCATCCGCACGATATCGGCACCATTCTGGATCGCGAAGGGGTTGCGGTGAGGACCGGGCACCATTGCGCGCAGCCTGTGATGGACCGCTATGACGTCGCCGCGACGGTCAGGGCATCCTTTGCCATGTACAACACGTTCGAGGAAGTCGACGCCCTGGCGGCATCGCTTTCCAAGGTGCAGGAGATTTTCAGCTGATGGCCGGCGATCTCTCCGACCTTTATCAGGATTTGATCCTCGATCATTCCAAGAACCCGCGGAATGCCGGGCCGCTGGACGGGGCGACACATCAGGCGCGGGGCAATAACCCGCTTTGCGGCGACCGGATCACGGTCTACCTGACGCTGGACGGCGACCAGATCGCCGACGTGAAGTTCGAGGCGCGCGGCTGCGCGATCTCGGTCGCTTCCGCTTCGATGATGAGCGAAATGATCAAGGGCAAGACCGTGGAAGAGGCGACCGCATTGTTTGAGAAATTTCATGCGCTGGTTACCGGCGGAACGAGCGGGGAGGGCGACGGTCTTGAAGAGCTCGAATCCCTTGCCGGGGTGCGGGATTTTCCGACCCGGATCAAATGCGCGACGCTGTCCTGGCATGCGATGCAACAGGCGCTGCGGGGTGCCGGCGAAGAAGTGAGAACGGAATAGGGTTCGAGAGAGATGGTAAGTGAACCGGAAAATGCCGTGACACGGGAAGATGAAGCGGTTGAGACCGCGCCCGTAGAGGTCGACGCGAGCGTTGGCCCGTCGCCCGATATGGAACGGGCCCAGCTTGAAGGCAGGGTCATTGAAGCGCTATGCGAGATATTCGATCCGGAAATTCCGGTGAATATCTATGAGCTTGGGCTGATTTACGATGTCGATATCACCGGCATGAATGAGGTGCGTATCCAGATGACGCTGACCTCGCCCCATTGCCCCGTGGCCGAGTCGCTCCCAATTGAGGTGGAGACGAAGACAAAGGCGGTCGATGGCGTGACCGATGTCGCGATCGATCTGGTGTGGGAACCGCCCTGGACGCCGGACCGGATGTCGGAAGCCGCAAAGCTCGAACTTGGATTTATGTAAGATATCAGGAATATAAATTAAATGTCTGATATTAAAGAAAAACTATCATTTATAACTGTTACCGAAAATGCGGTGGCACAGCTTAAGAAACTGAAGGCCCAGCACAATCCCGATGCCGCCGGTATCCGTCTGGGCGTACGTGAAGGCGGCTGTAACGGGATGGCCTATTCGATGGATTTCGCGGACGAGGTCGGCCCCGGTGACGAGGTCATGGAGCTCGACGGGGTCAGCATCCTGATCGACCCGATGTCGACCATGTATTTGGTCGGTACGGAGATGGATTTTGTCGAGGAAAAGCTCGGAGCGACCTTTGTCTTCCGTAATCCCAACGAAACCGGCCGCTGCGGCTGCGGCGAAAGCTTCAGCGTCTGACCCGTTCTCATGGCGAAAATCTATTCCATTGACGGCGTCCGGCCGGTCGTCGACCCGTCCGCCTTTGTCCATCCGGACGCGGTACTGATCGGCGATGTGGTGGTCGGGGAGAATTGCTATGTCGGGCCGAATGCGAGCCTGCGCGGCGATATGGGGCAGATATTGCTCAGGCGCGGTTCAAACATGCAGGATAACTGCATCGCCCATACTTTCGCCGGCGGAGAGATGGTGCTGGAGGAAGACGCCAATATCGGTCACGGCGCCATTCTGCATGGCTGTCATGTCGGGAAATGCGCGCTGATCGGTATGAACGCGGTTTTGATGGATGGCGCGGTGATCGGCGATTACGCCTTTGTCGGCGCGTTGGCCTTCGTGAAAGCCGGTTTTGAGGTGCCCGCGCGGACCGTGGCGGGCGGTATTCCGGCAAAAATCCTGCGCGAGCTGAAGGATGAGGAGATCGCCTGGAAACAGGCGGGCGATCAGGATTATCAGCAGATTATCCGCCGCAGCCATGAAAACCTGACTCGGGTTGAGCCGGAAACCGATCTTTCCGCCGTTTTGGGGCCTCGGATTAAATATGACGGGGTGCCGCCGCTCTTCAAGGCGCGGCAGGGCTGAAATTTCCTTATGCGTCGGGTGGCGCGCCGGATTGGTCCGGTCATTGATTTCCCGACCCCTGTGATCCCGGACAAGCACAGCGCGATCCGGGAACCAGAGTTTTGGTTTTTACTATTTTCTGGACCCCGGCTCGGAGGCCGGGGTGACATCAGGTGTGAAACCGCCCTCTTCCAATGTTGTATTTTGTATAAGGCGCGGCAGGGCCAGGGATCAACTGAATGCCTTGAACCCGATGAGGGTGAAGGTGTCCTTGACGCCCGACAGCGTTTGCAGGTTTTCGGTCACGAAATGACCGATATCGGACTCATCCGCCAGATAGCATTTCATCAGCAGGTCATGTTCGCCGGAGACTGAATGCACCTCGGATACCTGTTCGATGGTTTCCACCGCGTCGGCGGCCACGTCATAGGCCTTTCCCAGGTCGCATTTCACGAAAACGAAAATCGTCTGCATTTATCGTCTCCCGTTCAGTCGGCCGTTCCGGTACGCGCCGGTTTCAGCAGGAATGCGGGGGTATGATCGCCCATCCCGATAACCGGTTCTTTGCGCGGCTTATTCGTTTTTTCAGGCTTTCCGGTTTCTTCGGGCTTCTCGGATTTCTCAGGCCTCTCGGGTTTTTCGTTCTTCGCCGCCTTCTTCTCGCGGGGTTTTTCGTCGCGTGGCTTCCTGGAACGCCCGCCCCGACCACGCTTATTTTCGCGCGGGGAGTCCATATCGGCCTCGTCCAGGCCCTCGATCTCGATCCTGTCGATCTCGCGGCCGATAAAATGATGTACCGCATCGAGATATTTGGAGTCATCCGGCGTCGCGATGGTCAATGCACGTCCGTCACGTCCGGCCCGGCCGGTGCGACCGATGCGGTGGACGTAATCCTCCGCATGGTTGGGCACATCGAAATTGAAGACGTGGCTGACCTTCGGAATATCGAGCCCGCGCGCGGCGACATCACTGGCGACCAGCAATTGCACGTCACCCGCCTTGAATTTTTCCAGCGTTTCCAGCCGCGCCGGCTGGGACATGTCGCCATGGAGCGCGGCGGCGCTGAATTCGTGCTTGCGCAGGGATTTCGACAGGGTATCGACGTCGCGCTTGCGGTTGCAGAAGATAATCGCGTTATCGACCTTTTCGCTGCGGATCATGAGGCGGAGCGCCTCGCGCTTGACCCAGGGGGTGGAATCGACCACCGCAAGGAATTGCTTCACGGTTTCCGCCGTCGTGGTGGAGGGCGAGACCGTAATTTCCTTCGGGTTCATCAGGAATTTGTCCGCCAGCTTGCGGATTTCCGGCGGCATGGTGGCGGAGAAAAACAGCGTCATCCGCATGGGCGAAAGCAGCGAGACGATTTTCTCGACATCCGGGATGAAGCCCATATCCATCATGCGGTCGGCTTCGTCGATTACCAGAATCTTGATGTCGTTGAGCAATAGCCCGCCGCGCTCGAAGTGATCGAGCAGCCGGCCCGGTGTGGCGATCAGCACATCGACCCCGCGATCCAGCTTGGAAAGCTGGTCGTCGAACGACACGCCGCCGATCAGCAGCGCCATCGAAAGCTTGTGGTATTTGCCGTAAACCTCGAAATTTTCGGCGATCTGGGTAGCCAGCTCACGCGTCGGCGTCAGGATCAGGGAACGCGGCATCCGGGCTTTCGCGCGGCCCGACGCCAGAATATCGATCATCGGCAGGGTAAAGGACGCCGTCTTGCCGGTGCCGGTCTGGGCGCAACCCAGTACATCGCGGCCCATAAGGACAAAGGGGATAGCTTGTTCCTGAATCGGGGTCGGTTCGGTATATCCGGCTTCCGATACGGCTTTCAGCACTTCCGGGCTCAGCCCGAGATCGTCAAAGGTCATTAAGGTCTATTTGCTGATTTCGCGAATTCGCGGCCCCTATGTGCGGTTTCTTGAAGCAAAAGTCAATCGATACTGTACGGCTTGCCGAAATTCGCGATTTGCCGGAAAATCCTGATGATTAATATTCAGGTTGAAGAGATGCCAAAATTTCTGACAGACGCGCAGGTCAAGCAATATCACGAGGAGGGATTTGTCTCTCCGGTCCGGGTGATGAGCGAGGACGAGGCGCTTGGCCTCCGCAAGAAGATCGAGGATTTCGAGGCGGAGCAGGGAGAGCAAATGTACGGGACGCAGCGCACCAAATGCAGCCTGCGCTTTCCCTTTGTCTATGAACTGGCGACACGGCAGAACATCCTGGACGCTGCCGAGGATCTGCTCGGGCCCGATATTCTGATGTATCAGTGCGCCATGTGGTTCAAGGAGCCGGAAAGCGGGTCCTATGTCTCCTGGCACCAGGACAGCAGCTATTACGGGATGGATCCGCTGGCGCTGGTTTCAGCCTGGGTGGCGCTGTCGCCCGCGACCGCAGACTCCGGCTGCATGCAGGTCATCCCGGGGTCTCACAAGGGCGGGCAGTACCCGGTTGAATATACCGAGGTGAAACCGGAGAACCTGCTCGCCTCCGGCCAGAACACGCTCTATGAGTTTGATGAGAACGACGCCGTGCTGATGCCGTTGCAGCCAGGAGAGATGTCTTTGCATCATGTCGCGCTGGTCCATTCGTCGCGTCCCAATCACAGCAACGACCGGCGCATGGGGATCGCCATCGGTTATCTGCCTACCAATGTTCGTCAGACCACAAACCTGAAGTCCAGCGCCATGTTGATGCGGGGCGAGGATCGTTTCGGAAATTTCCCGTTGGATGAGAAACCGCCGGTGGGTCCGACGGATTCAGAAACCGTGGAACGGCACGAACATGCGGTTTCGCTCTATCGCGAAAAGGCGATTGAGTGCGGCAACGATACCGCCTGGCGCTTGGGATAACCGGGCCCTAAAGGTCGAGCGCGTCCGCGACCTGGTGGGCGTTTTTCTGAATAAATGCGAGACGGCGTTCGGGTTTCCTGCCCATCAGATCGTCGATCAGCGCAACCATAGACTTGTATTCCTTGGCGTGGGCTTCGGCATCCGGTACCGTCACGCGCAACAACACACGTTTCGCCGGCGCCATCGTGGTTTCCTTGAGCTGCGCGGCCGGCATTTCGCCGAGCCCCTTGAAGCGGCTGATTTCCACCCGGCCGCGCCCGGTGAAGTCGGTTTCCAGCAACCGGTCCTTTTCCGCATCATCCATCGCATAGGCTGTCTTTGACCCTTGCGCCAGCCGGTATAGCGGCGGCAAAGCGAGGTAAAGATGGCCGCTTTCGACGAGGCCCTGCATTTCGCGCCAGAAAAACGTCATCAGCAACGAGGCGATGTGGGCGCCGTCCACATCGGCATCTGTCATGATGATGACTTTTTCATAGCGCAGCTTTTCGGCATCGAAAGCGGTTCCGATGCCGCAGCCGAGCGCCTGGATCAGATCGTTGAGCTCCTGATTGGCGCGCATCTTTTCCGCCGTGGCGCTGGCGACGTTGAGAATTTTGCCGCGCAGCGGCAGCACCGCCTGTGTCGCGCGGTCGCGGGCCTGTTTGGCGGATCCGCCGGCGGAATCGCCCTCAACCAGGAACAGCTCGGTGCCGTCCGATGAATTATTCGTGCAATCGGCCAGCTTGCCCGGCAGACGCAGCTTGCGTGTCGCCGATTTGCGGGCGGTTTCCTTTGCCTGGCGGCGTCGCAGCCGGTCCTCGGCGCGTTCCAGGATCGATTCAAGCAGCGCCGTCGCGGCCTTCGGATCATCTGTCAGGAAGTGATCGAAATGATCCTTTATCACCGCCTCGACATAGCGGGTGACGCCGCTGGTGGTCAGCTTCTCTTTTGTCTGGCCCTGGAATTCCGGATTGGGCACGAATGCGGACAGGACACCCCAGGCGCCGCCGACCACATCATCCGCCGTGATTATGGAGGCGCGCTTGTTGCCGGTAAGCTCGGCATAGGCGCGTAGCCCCTTGACCAGCGCGTTGCGCAGCCCGGCTTCATGGGTGCCGCCTTCGGGCGTGGGCACCGTATTGCAGTAGGAGACGACCGAGCCGTCGCCGTCCGCGACCCAGGTGACCGCCCATTCGACCTTGCCGCCCTTGCCGTTCAGCCCGCCTTCGCCGCAAAAGGGTTTGGGGGAAACGGTCGCGCGCTCTTCCAGACGGTGATCGAGATATTCGGCGAGCCCGCCCGGAAAATGCAGGGTGGCGGATTGCGGAACATCGGATTTTTCGTCGAGCAGAGAGGCATCGCATTTCCAGCGGATTTGCACGCCCTTGAACAGATAGGCTTTGGACCGTGCCATGCGGTAGAGCTGCGCCGGCCGGAATTTTGATTTGGAGCCGAAAATATCGGCGTCGGGATGAAAGGTAACCGATGTGCCGTTCTTGATCTTTGCCGCACCCGATTCCTTCAGCTTGCCCTTGGGTTTACCGCGCGAATAGCCCTGCACCCATTTCTTCTTGTCGCGGATAACTTCAACCGTCAGCACGTCCGACAGCGCGTTGACCACCGACAACCCGACGCCATGCAGCCCGCCCGACGTGTCATAGACCTTGTTGTCGAATTTGCCGCCGGAGTGCAGCGTGGTCATAACGACTTCCAGCGCGGATTTATTCTTGAATTTGGGATGCGGATCGATCGGGATACCGCGCCCGTTATCGCGAATGGCCACCGAACCGTCCGCCGTCAATTCGAACTCGATCCAGCTGGCATGCCCGGCGACGGCTTCGTCCATCGCATTATCCAGCAATTCCGCCGCAAGATGATGCATGGCGCGCTCATCTGACCCGCCGATATACATCGCGGGGCGGCGGCGGACAGGCTCCAGCCCCTCCAGCACTTCGATGTCGCGGGCCGAATAGCTGCTTTTCTTTCGCGCGGGAGAAGCCATTTAAATCAACAATCTGCTTGTCAAAAAAGCGCTGGAACGTGCTGGATTGCGCTACTGCGCAGAAGCTAAATTATATCGCCATAAACCGGGAATCAGAAACATGTCCGATACTTCGCAAGAAACCACGAGCCGCATCCCCTCCATCCGGATGCTTGCCATGCCGGCCGATACCAACCCCAGTGGCGATATTTTCGGCGGCTGGCTGATGTCCCTGATGGACATCGCGGGCGCGAATGTCGCCTTTCAGCGGGCGCATGGGCGCATCGCGACTGTCGCGGTGGATAAGATCGAATTTCACCGGCCTGTTTCGGTCGGCGATGTGGTGAGCTGCTATGCCGATATCACCCGCGTCGGGAAGACATCGCTGACGACCAAGGTCGAGGTCTATGTCGGTCATCGACAAGGCGGGGAAAACGAGATCAAGGTGACGGAAGGCGAATTCACCTATGTCGCTCTCGACGCGGCCGGCAACAAACGTTCCGTCGATCCTTGAGCTGAAAAGAAAAACCCCTGCCGCGCCGAAGCGGGGCAGGGGGTGTTTCCGTCACGCGATGATGGTTATGCGCTGTAATACATCGCGAATTCGACCGGATGCGGCGATTCCTCAAACGCCAGGCATTCCTCTTCCTTGAGGCCGAGATAGCCGTCGATCGCTTCATCGGTGAACACGTCGCCTTTCTTGAGGAAGTCGCGGTCCGCGTCGAGCGCTTCCATCGACATCCGCAGTGAACGGCTGACCGTCGGTACGCCTTCCAGCTCTTCCGGCGGCAGGTCATAGAGATCCTTGTCCATCGGGTCGCCCGGGTGGATCTTGTTCTCGATCCCGTCAAGCCCGGCCATCAGCATGGCGGAGAACGCCAGGTACGGGTTTGCCGTGGCATCCGGGAAGCGTACCTCGACACGCTTTCCGTTCGGGCTGGCGGAGTAGGGGATACGGCAGGATGCCGAGCGGTTGCGCGAGGAGTAGGCGAGCAGCACCGGCGCCTCAAAGCCCGGGATCAACCGCTTGTAGCTGTTGGTCGAGGGGTTGGAGAAGGCGTTGATGGCGCGGGCGTGCTTGATGATGCCGCCGATATAGTAGAGCGCCGTTTCGGAGAGATCCGCATAGCCCGATCCGGCAAAGAGCGGCTTGCCGTCCTTCCAGATCGACTGATGGGTGTGCATGCCGGAGCCGTTATCGCCGGCCACCGGCTTCGGCATGAAGGTCGCGGTCTTGCCATACTGATGCGCGACCATATGAACGACATATTTGTAAATCTGCTGGCTGTCGGCGGCCTTGAGCAGCGTGTTGAACTTGATGCCGAGCTCATGCTGGCTGGGCGCGACCTCGTGATGGTGCTTTTCCATCGGAAGGCCCATCTGGTTCATGACGGTGACCATTTCGGCGCGAATGTCGGTACCGGAATCGACCGGCGGAACCGGGAAATAACCGCCCTTGATGGCGGGACGGTGGCCGATATTGCCGCCTTCCAGGATTTCACCGGAATTATAAGGGCCTTCGTCGCTGTCGATTTCATAGAAAGACCGGTTCATCGAGGCTTCGAACCGGACATCGTCGAAAATGAAGAATTCGGCTTCCGGACCGAAATAGGCGGTGTCACCGATCCCGGCGGAGTCCATATAGGCCAGCGCCTTCTTGGCGATGCCGCGCGGGCAGCGTTCATAGGGCTGGCCGGTGGAGGGTTCCAGAACGTCGCAGAACAGGATCAGCTGCGGCTGTGCCGTGAACGGATCCATGACCGCCGTGTCGGGGTTCGGCATCAGCGTCATGTCGGATTCGTTGATCGCCTTCCAGCCCGCGATCGAGGAGCCGTCGAACATAATCCCGTCATCGAAGAAATCCTCGTCGATCGTCGAGACATGCTGCGCGGTGTGTTGCCACTTGCCCCGGGGATCGGTAAAGCGAAGATCGACATACTCGACGTCGTTCTCCTTGATCATGTCCATTACTTTTTCAATGTCGCTCATTTATTCAACCTTCGTTGTTTTGTTGATTTAACCTGTTGTTCCTGTCGTCAGGACCGTGGCCTCAGACCGCTTCCGAGCCGGTCTCGCCGGTCCGGATCCGGATGGCTTCGTCGATCGTGGAGATGAAAATCTTGCCATCTCCGATACGCCCTGTATGGGCCGCCTGCTGAATGGCGTCGACCGCGCGTTCCAGCATCGAATCCTCGATCACCACCTCGATTTTTACCTTGGGCAGGAAATCGACCACATACTCGGCGCCGCGATACAGTTCCGTATGGCCCTTCTGGCGGCCGAAACCCTTCGCCTCAAGGACTGTCAGACCTTTGACCCCAACTTCGTGGAGCGCCTCTTTGACGTCGTCGAGCTTGAAGGGTTTGATGATTGTTTCGATCTTCTTCATACGGGATCCCCTGAATTGCTTTAAATCAGTTTAGTGGCTAACTGCACGTGGCATGCCAATCGGAGAGATCCTTCAACTATTTGAAAATAAACAGTTTAAAGTTATTTCAGCGAGGCCGGATTTTGGTCGGTGTGATTAAAAATTAATCAAAATGCTGATTTTTTAATCACAAGCCTGTCTTTTCGTCTTGTCCGTCGTCATGGTATGAGCGGTCAAAAGAAACGGGGGTAGGGCCCATGGTCTCCGGTAATCAGATCCTTTCATCCTATGGCACGACGGTATTCGAGGTCATGTCCCGTCTCGCGCAGGAAAACGGTGCGATCAATCTCGGCCAGGGGTTTCCGGACGGAAACGGGCCGCCCGATGTCGTCGATGCCGCGGTCGACTACCTGAAAAACGGGTTGAACCAGTACCCGCCGATGATGGGGCTGCCGGAACTGCGTCAGGCGGTCGCCGCTTCCAACAAGCGCTTTTACGATCTGGATGTCGATTGGCAGACGGAGGTCATGGTCACCTCCGGAGCGACCGAAGCGTTGGCCGTCTGTCTGTTCGGGCTAATAGAGCCGGGCGACGAAGTCGTTCTGGTGGAGCCGCTTTATGACTCCTATCTGCCGATTGTCCGCCGGGCGGGCGGCGTCCCGAAACTCGTCCGGCTTGAGCCGCCTGACTGGGCCTTGCCGATTGCCGCTCTGGAAGAGGCCTTTAGCGAAAGAACCAAGCTGATCCTGCTGAATTCGCCGATGAATCCCTGTTCGAAGGTATTCACCCGCGATGAGTTAAAAGTCGTCGCCGGTTTGTTGCGAAAGCACGACGCCGTCGCGGTCTGCGATGAGGTATATGAGCATCTGGTTTTCGACGGCGTTGAACATATTCCCCTGATGACCCTGCCCGGGATGCGTGATCGTTGTATCCGGATCGGGTCCGCCGGCAAGACTTTTTCCTTGACCGGCTGGAAAATCGGTTATCTGACGGCCTGTCCGGAATTGCTGACGCCGCTCGCCCGTGCCCATCAGTTCCTGACCTTCACCACCCCGCCCAATCTGCAGGCGGCGGCGGCCTATGGGTTGCAAAAAGAAGACGCCTATTTCCGCTGGCTGCCCACGGAATTGCAGGAAAGGCGTGATCAACTCGCAGCAGGGCTGGAAGAATGTGGCATGACGGTGCTGCAATGCGATGGCACCTATTTCATTACGGTCGATTTTCGCGGCACCGGATTTAACGGCGACGATGAGGAATTCTGCCGCCATATCACGACGGAGGCGAAGGTTGCCGCGGTCCCGGTCAGCGCCTTTTATCAAAGCGGCGAGGTCAAGCATTTCGCGCGGTTCTGCTTCTGCAAGGAGGAAGCAACCCTGACCGAGGCGATTTCACGCCTTAAGGCGCATTTCGGTTGTTGACGCGGCCATGGCGCGGGTCTAAACAAAGCGGCCTCGAAATACCCCCTGTGGCGAGCGTAGCTCAGCTGGTTAGAGCACCGGATTGTGATTCCGGGGGTCGTGGGTTCAAGTCCCATCGCTCGCCCCACTTTTCCAATTTTCAATGACTTTCCGACTGTCCGTCGCAGTTGTCCTCTGTTCTTGACTGACAGCGACGAAGACGGAATGGGGGCGCACGGCTTGACAGGGCGCGCGCCATAAATACCCTGATACCAATAAGTTAGCGACAAGCGATACAAAGCCCCCGGTTTTACAAAGTGGGGTAAGGGAGGTTCGCTTCTCGATGAGCGATATGCTCGTCCATCGGCCGGCGAGGCACTGACCATTGACCTCTGCCAGCCTGATATCCGATAGCTTGCGGTCTTATGACCCGCAGGACCTATGGTCCACCCGGCTGCGCCGGCGTGGATACCAGAATTGGCGGCTTCTGCAGTCTCAGGTCGATCTATATTATTTCTGGGAAAAGCGCTGGTTCTTTATCGCGCTTGCGATCGGCGCGGGCATGCTCTTCATGCCGCAACCGGACGGGCTGTCCCGCGAAGGGCTGATCGTCCTCACAATGTCGGTGGTGGTGATCATTTTATTCGTCACGGAACCCGTGCCGTTGCCGACCGTGGCGCTGTTGATCATCGTCGGGCAGATATTGCTGTTGGGAGTCGATTCCAACACCGTCGCCAAGAGCCTGATGACGGACTCGGTGCTGTTTATCATGGGATCGCTCATGCTGGCGGTCGCCGTGGTCAAGCAAAAGCTGGATATAAGGATCGCCTGGCTGATTGTCCGTGTGACGGGGACCAAGACCACGCGCATCTGTTTCGGGATTTCGGTCGTTTCCGGCGTGCTCGCCTCTTTCGTCGGGGAACATACCGTCGCTGCGATGATGCTGCCGGTCGGCATCACCCTGATCAGTCTGACTTCTGACGATCCCAAGGAAGTGCGCCGCCTCGCCGCCGTGCTGCTGTTTTCGATTTCCTACGGATGTTCGATCGCGGGGATCGGCACCCCTTCGGGCGGCGCGCGGAATGCGATCATGATCGGGTACTGGAAGGAATTCTTTTTCGATCCGACCAACCCCGAAACGCGCAAATTCCTGATCGATTACATTACGTGGATCGCCTATGCCTATCCGGTTTTTCTGATCCAGTTGCCTTTTGTCACGCTAATCCTGAACTGGACCTTCAAACCGGAATATCAGCACCTGTCCCGGTCCGTGGCGAGACTACGCCAGCAGATCGTAAATCAGGGACCGATGAAACCGTCCGACTGGCTGGCGATCGCGATTTTCGCTCTCATTCTGGTCGGGTGGATATTCCTTTCAGGGGAAATCGGTCTCGGCACGGTGGCCATCATGGGGGCCGCGATTTTCCTGATTGTCGGGCTGGTCCGCTGGGAGGAAATCAATTCGGGGGTCAATTGGGGCGTTGTGCTGCTTTATGCGGCCGCCATTTCCCTCGGATTGCAGATGAAGGATACGGGGGCGGCGCAATGGGTCGCGGAAAGCTTCCTGCATTTATTGAAACCGCTTGGCGCCGAGGAAGGGATCGGTCTTTGGGCTGCGGTTTCGGCGCTCACCACGCTGGTAACCAATACCATGTCTAACGGGGCGGCGGTCGCCGTTCTCGGCCCCATTGTGCTCAAAATGGCCATCGTGGCGGGTGAAAACCCGCTCATCCTCGGCTTCATTACGGCGATATCGTCGGCATTTGCCTATTTGACCGTGGTTGGCACGCCCGCCTGCACCATCGTCTACGCATCCGGTTATCTCAAGACGACCGACTTCCTTGTGGTCGGTTGGCGCATGGTCGTGATGTCGACCATTATCATGATCCTGGCGGCGACATTTTACTGGCCGTTATTAGGGGGGTGAGGCGGGGTCATGGCGTTTAACCTGAACAGAGCCAGGGGGGAGGTGGATGCCGACACGCTTTACGAGCGCCGGCGGCGGCGCTTCCGCATTCTGGTCTGTATAGACGGCTCCGACGCCTCCTATGACGGGCTGCGTTTCGCATCCCGGATCGGTGAATCCGATGAATGCGACATTATTCTGCTTTATGTCCGGCCTATCGATCAGGGGATGCGGACCGGCGGGCTTCAGGTCCGCGTGGCGCGGGAAAACATGCTCGATTGGGGGTTGGAGCTGCCGGGCATTCGTCATCTGAAAAAAGGGCTTTCCATGCTCGCGGGCGATGAAAGCCTGTCGGCGCACTGGACGACAAAAACGAGCCACACGGATTCATGGGGCGATCCGCTCGGCGATAACAAGGTCGAGTACCGGCACGAAAATGGCAAGAGCATCGTGCTAAAGCTCAAGGCCGCCCCCGACGTGGCGAGTGGCGTTCTCGATCAGTATGAGCTGGGTCCCTATAACCTGATCATCATGGGGGAGCCGAGCCACTGGCATAGCGAAGCGCGGTCGTTCTTTGGCGCGAGCGTCGCCCAGAAGGTGGCCATGCTGTCGCCCTGTTCCGTTATGGTGGCGCGTCCAAAGGGCGTCCATCAGAACAGGGGGCATCTGATCTGCGTTGATGGCACGCGGCATTCCCTTGAGGCCATG
>Ga0181594_10002034_pt1 | contig 18737 bp, 17 predicted proteins | sample 071ome_18_FD_145603 | JGI IMG/M metagenome (GOLD analysis project Ga0181594, IMG submission 145603) | Coastal salt marsh microbial communities from the Groves Creek Marsh, Skidaway Island, Georgia - 071413BT metaG (spades assembly) | ecosystem: Environmental > Aquatic > Marine > Intertidal zone... | reverse complement strand
ATCACCACCGACTTGCGCCTCAACGAGCCGCGCTATGCTTCGCTGCCCAACATCATGAAGGCGAAGAAGAAGCAGCTCGATGTGACTGCACCAGGCGACTACGGCGTCGATATCGCTCCGCGCCTGAAGACTCACAATGTGAGCGAACCGCCCGTGCGTCAGGCCGGCATCAAGGTCGAAGACGTCGACGCGCTCGTAGCCAAGCTCAAGGACATGGGCATCGCCTGAGGCGGCCCGGAAGGACAAAAGACATGAACACTCTCGTCTGGGTCGAACACGACAACGCAAGCGTCAAGGACGCTACCCTTTCCGCTGTCACTGCCGCAAGCAAGCTCGGTGACGTCACCGCTCTGGTCGCCGGATCGGGCTGCGATGCCGCCGCCGATGCCGCTGCCAAGATCGCTGGCGTCTCGAAGGTGCTCAAGGCCGACGATGCCGCCTATGCCAATGCGCTAGCCGAGAACGTCGCGCCGCTGATCGTCTCGCTGATGGATGGCTACGACGCCTTCGTCGCGCCTGCCACCACCACCGGCAAGAACATCGCGCCGCGCGTTGCCGCGCTGCTCGACGTGATGCAGATATCGGACATTCTCTCGGTCGAAGGCGACAAGACCTTCACGCGCCCGATCTATGCCGGCAACGCCATCGCCACGGTCGAATCGAGCGATGCCAAGCTGGTCATCACCGTGCGCGGCACTGCTTTCGACAAGGCTGCTGCCGAGGGTGGATCGGCCAGCGTCGAAGCGGCAAGCGGGCCCAGCGATGCGGGCCTTTCCAGCTTCGTCAGCTCGGAACTCGCGAAGAGCGAGCGTCCCGAGCTGACCAGCGCCAAGATCATCGTTTCCGGCGGCCGCGCGCTCAAGGACGCGGACACCTTCCAGGAAATTATCATGCCGCTCGCCGACAAGTTCGGCGCGGGCGTCGGCGCATCGCGCGCCGCGGTCGATGCCGGTTACGTCCCCAACGACTATCAGGTCGGCCAGACCGGCAAGATCGTCGCGCCGGAAGTCTATATCGCCATCGGCATTTCGGGCGCGATCCAGCACCTTGCCGGCATGAAGGATTCCAAGACCATCATCGCCATCAACAAGGACGAGGAAGCGCCGATCTTCCAGGTCGCCGACATCGGCTTGGTGGCAGACCTGTTCAAGGCGGTGCCGGAACTTACCGGAAAGCTCTAAGCTTCAGGCCACCGCGAAAATCAGAAGCCCCGGTCGGAAACGGCCGGGGTTTTCGTTTGGCTACAACCACCCGTCCACCGCATGGATCAATAGCCCCACCAGCCCGCCGACCACGGTACCGTTGATGCGGATGAACTGCAGGTCGCGGCCGACCGCGCCTTCGACCCGGTCCGTCACGGTCTGTGCGTCCCAGCGCTTCACCGTTTCAGAGACGAGCCGCACGATCTCATCGCCATAGCGCGTCACCACACCAACCAGAGTGCGCCGCGCGAAGCGGTTGATCTGCACCTGCAAGGCCGGATCGTCGCGCAGCGCCGTGCCCAGTTCGGCAAGCGCCGAGCCCAGTTGCCCCGACAGGGCCGTATCGGGATCGCGCGCCGCCTTGATGAGCCCAGTCCTAATCCGCTCCCACACCTGTTGCCACCAGTCAGACACCGCCGGATTGGCCAGCAGCTCGTGCTTTGCGCGTTCGACCTTCGCGCGCGTGGCCGGATCGGCGACGAGATCACGCGCCAGCTCCTCCAGCCCCACTTCGATCTTCCGCCGCACCGGATGGCTGGGCATGACCATCATCTCGGCGAGCAGCTTGTAGAGCCCGTCGAGCACCTTGTTCGCGATCTTCTCGTCGATCCCGGTCCAGCGCAACAGCGCCCCCGAGCGTTCGCGGATCATGCCGCGCACCAGCGCTTCGTTCGCTTCGAGCACTTGCCCAACCTTGCCGAGCCCTGCCTCGATCAACGGCAGATGCTTGCCATCGGCAATCGCGGCATCGATCACGCGGCCCAGCAGGGGCGCGACCTCAAGCTTTTCCAATTGCTGCCACAGGCCCGCACGAACCTGCCGCCCCAGCCGCTCCGGGTCCAAGGCCTCAAGCACGTCAGCCAGCAGGTTGGCGGCCCCACCACGCAATCGCCCCTCGCTGCCCACCGCCGGCGCGAGCAGGAACCCGCCCGCCGCCGCCGCCAAATTGAAACTGCCGATCCGGCGCGCCACCACTTGCGGGGTGAGGAAATTGGCGCGCAGGAAGCCTGCCATGGTGTCGGCGATGCGGTCCTTGTTGGTCGGAATGATCGCAGTATGCGGGATTGGCAGGCCGAGCGGACGGCGAAACAGCGCCGTCACAGCGAACCAGTCGGCCAGCCCGCCAACCATCGCCGCTTCTGTAAAGGCCAAAGCATATCCCCATGCCGGATGCGGCCCTTCGAACCGGCGCAACAGCACGAAGCATACCGCCATCGCCAGCAGCAGGCCGGTGGCGACAATGCGCATCCGGCGAGCCACATCTGGGGTCAATGTTCGGGACGAAGGCACTCGTGCGCCTCGCCTACTCTGCCGGGTGCTCGCCGTAGTCTTCCTTGCGGCGATTACGATCGGCCTCGGCGTGTTCCGGCTCAAAGGTCAACAGATGGCGGCGCAGGATCGGGCCGATGCGCTTTTCGAACCCGTCGGCCAGGCTGAAGGCGGCGGGCACGATAAGCAGAGTCAGCAGGGTCGAGAAGAGCAGCCCGCCGATCACCATGGTGCCCATTGGTTGCCGCCAGGCACCGTCTGCATTGAGCGCCAGCGCGGTCGGCAACATACCTGCGGTCATCGCCACGGTCGTCATTACGATCGGCTGCGCGCGCTTGCGCCCGGCATCGAGAATCGCTTCAGCCTTGGGCACGCCTCTCGCCATTTCCTCGATCGCGAAATCGATCAGCAGGATCGAGTTCTTGCCGACGATTCCCAGTAACATGAGAACGCCGATGAAAACCGGCATCGATAGCGATTGGCCGGTAATGAACATTGCGATCAGCCCACCCAGCGGCGCGAGCGAGAGGGAAGACATATTGACGAGTGGCGAGATTACGCGATGGTAAAGCAACACCAGCACCGCGAAGACGAGCAGGATGCCGGCGGGCACGGCGACCATCAGGTTATCGAGCATCTCCTGCTGCCACTCGTCCGCTCCGAACGGCTTGTTGGTGATGCCGGTTGGCAGGTTCTGCATGATCGGCAAGGCCTTGATCGCCGCATCCGCTTCGCTTTTGACCACGCCGGGTGCGAGGTCGGCTCCGACGAACACGCGGCGTGACTGGTTATGCCGCTGGATCTTGGTCGGCCCTGATCCGAAACTAATCTCCGCCACGCGCGAGAGCGGCACCGACCCGCCACTTGCAGTGGGAACCGGCAGGTTCTCGATATTGGCGAAATCGCGCCGCTCGTCTTCGGACAGGCGCACGCGGATCGGCACCTGGCGATCCTGAAGGGAAAATTTCGCCGCATTCTGGTCGATTTCACCGATTGTCGCAATGCGGATCGCCTGGCTCAGTGCCGCCGTCGAAACGCCAAGCTGGGCGGCCAGGTCGTGCCGGGGCCTGATAACGATCTCGGGACGGCGCATGTCCGCGGCAACGCGCGGCGCGACAACGAGATTGCCGATACTTCCCATCTGCTCGACCAACGTAGCGGCGGTTTCGTTTAGCAGGTCAGAGTCGCTTCCCGACAGCATGATCGACATATCGCGACCGGTGCCGCTTCCCCGCATCGCATTCATGCTCATGAACGAGACACGCGCGTCGGCAATCGCCTGAAGCTTCGGATTCAACGCATTCTCGATGTCCTTGCTCTTCCTCTTACGGTCCTCTTCCAGCGTAACCATTACGCCGCCGCTGCCCTCGTTGATGCGTTGAAAAACGTGTTTGACGTCGGCTTCCTCGAACAGCAGCGTTCGAACATTGTCCGATACTTCCTCGGTTTGCTTCAGCGTCGTCCCCGGCGTCATCTCGATCTGCACGCCGACGAAATCGTTGTCCTGCTGCGGCATGAATTCCATCGGCAGCGAGTATGCGAGCAGGCCGGTCAGCGCCAGGGCGCCGCCGCCTACACCGATCATCCAGATGCGATGGTCCCTGAGACGAGCCTTGAAGCGATTCAGCAACGAAACACGGCCATCATGCTCCGCGTGTTCTCGCCGCCAGGCCGCAGCCTCGCTGCGATCGAGCGACCATTTGAGCACAGTCATGTAACGTTTCATCCACACGCCACCTGCGTGATCGGCTTCACCATGCGCCTTGAGGAAATAGGCCGCCGCCATGGGCGTGATCATGCGCGCGACAGCAAGGCTCATCAGCACGGCAACCACGATGGTCAGGCCAAAGGCGCGGAACATCTCGCCGGACACGCCCGGCATGATGCCAACCGGCAAGAACACGGCGACAATCGAGAAAGTGGTGGCGACAACAGCAAGCCCGATCTCGTCGGCGGCATCGATCGAGGCCTGATAGGCCGTCTTGCCCATGCGCATGTGTCTGACGATGTTCTCGATCTCGACGATCGCATCGTCGACCAGGACGCCCGCAACGAGGCTCAGCGCCAGCAGCGACTGCATGTTGAGGGAAAATCCCATCAGGTCCATGAACCAGAAGGTCGGAATGGCCGATAGCGGGATGGCGATGGCCGATATGATCGTCGCGCGCCAGTCGCGCAAAAACAGGAACACCACGACAACCGCGAGGATCGCACCTTCGACCAGTGCTTCCATCGAACTGGTGTAGGAAGACCGGGTATAGGTGACCGTGGTGAACATCAGTTTGAAGCTGACGTCTGGGTGCTCGGCCTCCAAGGCATCCAACTGCTCGACCGCTTCGTCATAGACCGTCACATCCGACGCCCCGCGCGCCCGCGAAATTTCGAATGTGACAACCGGCTTGCCGTCGAACTTGGCGACGCTGGTCTTTTCGCCATAGGCGTCCGAAACGCGAGCGATGTCAACCAATTTGATCGCGCGGCCACCGCCAAGCGCGATATCGGTCTGCGAAAGCTCGAATGCCGTTTCGGCGCTGCCCAGTACGCGCACTGACTGCCGCGAGCCGCCGATTTCAGCCTTGCCGCCTGCAGCGTTGACATTGAGCTGGCGCAGCACGGAGTTGATTTGCGATGCCGACACGCCCAGCGCCTGCATGCGGGCAGGATCGAGCGTCACCAGAATCTCGCGGTCGACGCCGCCTTCGCGGGTTACGGAGGCCATGCCGTCGATACTCAACAGCCGTTTTGCCACGGTATCGTCGATAAACCACGACAATTGCTCAAGTGTCATGTCAACGCTGGTCGCGGAGAAATAGGCGATCGGGTCCGACGTCGTCGTCGCTTTGAAGATTTGCGGCTCAAGAATGCCGTCGGGCAGTTCGCTGCGCACTTGATCGACCGCGTTCTTCACTTCATTGACGGCGGTATTGATATCCTCGCCGATTTCGAACTCGATGAAAGTGCCGCTGTTGCTCTCGCTCGCGGTCGAATTGATCGTCTTCACCCCGCTGATCGAGCGAACCGCGGCTTCGACGCGCTGAGTGATCTGCGTCTCGATCTCGGTCGGCGCAGCGCCAGGCTGTGCGATCTGGACGATGACTACGGGAAACTCGACATCCGGCTGTTGCTGGATATCCATGCGCATGAAGCTGACAATGCCGGCGATCATCAGGCCGGCAAAGAACACGATCGGAATCACCGGATTTCGGATCGACCAGGCGGAGATGTTCCTGAGGTCCATGGCAGTGCTCTTCAGCGGTCGGTCGAACGCTTTGGCCTGACCTTTTCGCCGGGCGAGAGGAAGGCGCCAGCCCTCATGACGACGCGTTCAGAACCGCTAAGTCCTTCGGTGACGACGATGCTGTCTGTGGTCACCGTGCCGGTCTTCACGTCGCGCCGTTGGACCCTGTCTTCCTTACCGACAATATAGACGTAGCTGCCGCGATCATCGGCCAGGATCGCCGATTCGGGCAGTTTGGGGGCTACCGTCGCGCCGGCTGCTATGACCGCCTCGGCAAATCCGCCGGGGCGCAACTCGGGCGCATAGGGCAGAGCGATACGCGCGCTCCCCTGACGATCCTGCGGGTCGATCACTGGTGAAATCTGCCAAATCTGGCCGGAAAACGACTTGGAGATGCCGACCGGGGTCACGCTTGCGCTCACCCCAACGGAAACTTGCGAGAGCGATTCCTCGGTGAGTTCCGCCATCAACTCCATCTCGCCGCCTTTGGCGATACGGAACAGCACACCGCTTCCAGCACCGACCACCTGGCCAGGTTCGACATTACGGTCCAACACCAACCCTGCGGCGGGCGCGACGATGTTAAGCCTCGAATTGCGCGCACGCGTTTCGTTCAATTGCGCCTGCGCAACGCGCACGCGTGCAACCGCAGCGTCACGATTGGCTGTCAGCCTGTCGACATCCGCTTTCGAGATGAAGCCCCGCTCGACCAGCTTTAGAGCACGGTCGAGATTGGCCTGCGCGAGCTTCGCATCGGCCCGGGCAACGCCAATCTGCGCCTCCAGGCCTGCTGCTTGCTGCACCTGAACGGAGCGATCGATGACCGCCAGCACCTGGCCGGCACCAACCCAGTCACCCGGCTCCACCAGCACGCGCTCAACGCGGCCGCCTTCCCCTACAACGCCCACCGGCAACTCGCGCCGCGCTGCGAGCGTCCCGGTTGACTTGATCTCACCGGCCACCGCAGCCCGGCCCGGTTGCAGCACCGTGACGACCGGTACCTGCTGCACACCGCCCGCGCCAAGCTCTTGCGGAGCACTTTGGCGATTGATGAACCAAAGCGCGATCAGCACCAAAACAACCAAAGCGGCGATCAGCGCCATGCGACGAGTAATAACGCTTTCGCCTGCATCCGCCAGCGACGCTTCTTCGGTGTCGGAGTGATCCGTTACCGTCTCCTGAGCATCGATTTTGGCGTCAAAATTCATGCTGCCACCCCTTATAGGGGTGGCGGGACGGTGGCAATGTCAACTTGCTGCACCGCGACAAAGCGAGACAATTACGGCGCGGTGCCGGTGTGGCTTGAATTGCACGAAACCGGCGCGTTCGCGCTCAGTTCGGTAACTTCAGGTTGTCTCGTCAGCGAACCCTGCCGCGCTGGATCAGGTTCATCACGCCAAGCAAGATCACAGCGCCGACGACAGCGACAAGCAGGCCGACTATCGAGAATTCCTTGACCGAACCGACAATCCCGAACTGGTTGGCAATCAGGTTGCCGATCACCGAGCCGACACAGCCAACGACAATGTTCCAGAATATGCCCATAGAGGCATCGCGATTCATCACCAGGCTTGCCAGCCAGCCAGCGACGCCGCCAACGATCAATGCGATAATCCAACCTACCATTGCATCCTCCTGTTCCGGCGGGTCAGGAGAGACTCATGCCCGCCAGTCGGAGGCTATAGCAAGAGATCGATGTTGTCGTAAGTCAATCGCTCAACTGGCCAATTCTGGCACGACACGCGCGCCAGTCGCCGCGACGCGTCAGTATTTCTGCTGACGCTCGTAGAGGTCGCGATAATGCTGGATGCGTGTGACCCTGAGGCCCTGCATGCCAGAGCGGTCGACCGCGCGCTGCCAGGACGCGAATTCTTCGAGCGTGAGTTGATAGCGCTCGCAGACCTCATCCACCGTCAGCAGCCCGCCATTCACTGCGGCCACGACTTCAGCCTTGCGCCTCACGACCCAGCGGGTGGTGTTCGGCGGCGGCAGCGAATCTATCGTCAGCGGCTCGCCAAGCGGACCGATGACCTGAGCGGGGCGGATTTTCTGGTTTTCAATCATCGTTACCCTCGTCTGCCGGTTGTGCTCATGTCGGCGGCTACCGGGATAGTGCACTCGTCAGGTTTGCGATTGGCTAAATTGGTCTGGTTAACAGGATCGCAATGTCCGGTAATGCGTTCAACTGAGACCGCAGCGCGACGACTGCAACTTCCGAACACTCGGGCGGAGCCTTCAAGGCTTCCCCGGGTAAGCGCTCTGCGAGCCTCGAGCGCGGCGTTGAGGCGAGCGCGCAGGGCGTGCCAATCGGGATGCATGCTGCCGCGCTGCGCCTCGTCCGGGCTTGCGGTGCTCCATTCGCGGGGGTCAAAACCAATGTCCATGGCGGGCCCTATAGACCGGCCTTGGTCAAGACTAGGTAAAGAGGTGCTTTACCCGCCGTTGACGATAGTTAACCGCGTCTGACTGCTTGGCAGGTACCGGGCAACATGGGTTCACGACCCTTGCCCTTGCCACTATATGGCGTCGGACAATGTCGCATTCAGCCAATCTTGCAAGCCGTTCCCGGCCGGACGCGGCCGACCTTTTCCAGTTGCCGGGCACCATGTCGGACTGGAGGGTCGTCGTCGCCATGTCCGGCGGCGTCGACAGTTCGGTCGTTGCGGCGCTCGCGGCGCAAAGCGGCGCCGAGGTTATCGGCATTACCCTCCAGCTTTACGATTACGGCGCAGCGACCCGCAGGAAGGGCGCCTGCTGCGCCGGCGACGACATCCGCGATGCCCGCAAAGTGGCGGACCGGCTGGGCATCACGCACTATGTCTTCGATCACGAAACACGCTTTCGCGAAGACGTGGTCGATACCTTTGCCGACGACTACCTCGCCGGCAAGACTCCGATCCCCTGTATCCGCTGCAACATGGGGCCGAAATTCACCGATCTCCTGGCCATGGCCCGCGATCTCGGCGCCGATTGCCTGGCGACCGGCCATTACGTCAGACGGATACAAGGCGCGTCCGGCCCAGAGCTGCATCGCGCGCTCGATCCGGCGCGCGATCAGAGTTACTTTCTCTACGGAACCACCGAGGAACAAGTCGATTACCTGCGGTTTCCGCTGGGGGGGCTTCCGAAAAGCGAAACGCGCGCGATTGCGGAAGAGTTCGGCCTCGCCGTCGCTGCCAAGCCCGATAGCCAGGACATCTGTTTCGTCCCGGATGGCGACTATGCGAAAGTCGTAAGTGCGATCCGTCCTGAAGGATCGCTGCCAGGCGAAATCGTTCACGCTCGGACCGGCGAAGTGCTGGGCGAGCACCGCGGTGTGATTCACTACACCGTGGGCCAGCGCCGCGGCCTCGAAATCGGTGGACAGCCCGAACCGCTCTACGTGACCGCAATCGACGCGCCTGCACGCAAGGTGCTGGTCGGGCCGCGTGCCATGCTTGCGGTCGCCTCGGCGCGTATCGTCGAAACCAACCGGATCGGGCCGCTTGCCGACGAGCCACTCACCGCCAAGGTCCGCTCGCTCGCAAAGCCAGTACCGGTCACGCTCGATGGCGCGCTTGGCCATGGCGCTACGGCAACCCTGCAATTCGCACAGCCGGAATATGGCGTTGCACCCGGGCAGGCGGCAGTGATCTACGCCGGAGAACGCGTCGTCGGTGGCGGCTGGATCGATTCGACGGTCAGCGCGTGGGAATGAACGTGCAACCCTGACCTTTGCGCCAGCGTGCAGTTTCGCTGGCAATCGGGAAAACACGCGCGGTGACGCTCTTGTCCTCTTCATCGTCGCTCAATACGACGAGGCCCATGCCCGGCATGAAATCGTCGCGGCATTGGTCGAGCGAGCGACCCGCGACAAAGCGGCAAGAGCAGCCGATCCGCGCGCCATAGGCAGCCGCGGCTCCGGCCTGAGCAGAGAGCGGGCGCCAGAACCAGACCAGCGCTGCAACTGCGAGAACCACCGCAAGCATTGTGAGGCGTCGTCGCAGTGGACGCCGCAATGGCTGAGAATTAGCTGCCTGAACCATTGCGAGTGTTGCCTTACCTTTTCTGCCCGCGCATGGGACGCGTTGCCATGACCCGGTGCCACCTCGCCCTTATCCTGACACTGCTCGTGCTGCCAAGTCTGGCCGCTTGCAATCGGTCCGCCGACGCACCGGAACCCCCACCGCCACCCAGCAGCGCCTCGCTAAAGGCCATCGCGCTCGACTCTGGCGCCGACAAGACCGAACTGGCCCGAAAGATCGACCGCATCTTCGACGAAGAAGCGGTGGGTGAAACTCGGGCGCTGCTGGTCTTGAGAGGCGGGAGCCGCGTGGTCGAACGCTACGGCGAAGGCTATGATCGCAATACGCGCCTGATCGGCTGGTCGATGACCAAATGCGTGACCGGCATCATGATCGGCCTGCTGGTCAGCGACGGGCGACTGCGGCGCGATGAAGCAGCGCCGGTTCCGGCATGGTCGCGTCCCGGCGATCCGCGCGGCGAAATCACGCTGCGCCAGCTTCTGCAGATGCGCTCCGGACTGAGGCACACGGAGACAGCCGAGCCCGTCTACAATGCGGACACGGCCCGCATGCTGTTTCTTGAGGGTCGCGAGGATACGGCGCGCTTTGCCGAGGCGCAGCCGCTCGAAGAGGAACCTGGCGCGAAATACGAGTATTCTTCGGCCACCAGCGTTGTCCTATCGGATATCGCCGCGCGCGCTCTGACTCGCAGTCAGGATCCGGCACGGCGGCGCCGGGCCGTCGACACATTCCTGCGCACGCGCCTGTTCGACCCAGCAGGCATGGATTCGATGGTTGCCGAATTCGATGCGGCGGGCACCTTCATCGGGTCAAGCATGCTCCACGGAACCGCACGCGACTGGGCCAAACTGGGAGAATTTTTGCGCCACGGCGGCTCTGTTCGCGGCGCACAGATCATCCCGCGCCGCTGGATAGAATTCATGCGGGCGCCATCACCCAGGAACCCCGGCTATGGCGCGCACCTGTGGCTTAACCGGCGTTATCCCGACGGCAGCGCGCAGCTGTTTCCCGAGCGCGCGCCAAATAGCCTGTTCGCCTGCATCGGCCATCTCGGCCAATATGTCATCGGCTCACCCGAACAGAAGCTGACAGTGGTACGGCTCGGCCACACCCCGAGCGAACAACGTGAGGAATTGCGCCTAAGGATGGGCGATCTCGTTGCACTGTTTCCTTCCCGCTAAAGGAAGAAACGCCCTTCGACGACGCTGACACACTGGCCTTCTAGCCAAACCCGACCACCGTCGAGCGTGCAGGTGAGATGCCCACCGCGCGCCGAAGCCTGAAACGCGGTGAAGCGATCCCGGCTGAGCCGGCCGGCCCAAAACGGCGTCAGTACAGCATGGGCCGAACCGGTGACCGAATCCTCGTCTACGCCCGCGCCCGGCACGAAGACTCGGCTGACGACATCGGTTTCCTCTCCAGGCGCTGTACAAATGAACTGATGATCGCCCAGTGCCGCCAGAGTGCGGAGATCGGGCGATAGCGCCCTGACCTGCGCCTCCGATTCGAACAGGAACAGATTATACCTATCCGGGTTACGCCACGTTTCGACAGGAACCGCGCCAAGGGCAGCCACTGCCTCAGGAAATTCGCACTGCTCGGTCGGGATTGCCGGAAGGGCTACTGCATAACCCTTATCCGCGCGCCTCACCTCCAGAATGCCCGCCCTTCGCGTTCGAAAACGCACTACATCGCCGTTGCTCGGGTCTCGCAGCAGCACAAAACCTGCCGCCAGCGTCGCATGGCCGCAGAGCCTTATCTCAAGCGCCGGAGTGAACCAGCGCAGCTGCCAGTCCGATTCGGCGGTTTCATCCTTCACCAGGAATGCGGTCTCGGCGAAATTGTTTTCTGCGCCGATCGCTTGGAGCACCGAATCCTCCGGCCACTCCTCCAGAATCATCACTGCCGCCCGATTGCCCGAGAACGGCTCGGCAGCGAAGGCATCGACGGGCCAGTAGGGAACCGCGTTCGGCATGCTTCAGCCGGGCGATGGTGCGTCGGGCAATACATCGCGCGCGGCAATGCCCACTTCATCGACAAGGCCCTCCGGGTCGGGATGGATCAGAATTTCGACATCCGGGAATTCCGCGTGAAGCCTGCGTTCGATGTCATCCATGACCTTGTGCGCCTCGCGCACGGTCATGGTCGGGTCGATCCAGACGTGGAACTGCACGAAATCGCGATTGCCCGAGGTGCGGGTTCGTAGATCGTGTACGCCGCGCAGATCCGGCTGGCGTGCCATGACTTCAAGAAAACGCTGACGCTTCTCGTCAGGCCATTCGCGATCCATCAGTTGCATGATCGCCTTTTGCGAGGCCTGCCAGGCATTCCAACCGAGCCAGCCAGCGATCAGGAAGCCGAAGAACGGATCGGCACCGGCAATCCCGCCATACTGATCGAGCGCCAGCGCCGCGATCACCGCCAGGTTGAGCAACAGGTCGGACTGATAATGGACGTGATCGGTCTCGATCGCGATACTCGATGTCCTGCGGATCACATAGCGCTGCCAGGCCAGCAGCACTAGCGTCGCAACGATGGCGATGAGCGAGACGCCGATGCCTTCCGCCGCGGCTTCGGTGCGCGACCCGGCAAGGAATTGCTCGACCGCGCGCGCGGCGATAGCCAGCGCGGAAATCGAGATCAGCACGACCTGAAACATCGCGGCGATCGCCTCGGCCTTGCCATGTCCGAAGCGATGCCTCTCGTCGTCCGGCTGCGAGGCGATCCAGACACCCGCGAGGGTCGCCAGACTCGCAACAAGGTCCAGCAAGGTATCGGCCAGGCTTCCGACCATCGCGGTCGAACCGGTGCGCCAGGCAGCCCAGCCCTTGAGAATCAGCAGCAGTAACGCGACCGTGATACTGGCCAAGGCAGCGCTGCGGCGCAGGCTTTGCTGATCGAGATTCATGGATAGAGCATGGTGCTGGTCCAACCCGACTCGCCCTTTTCGAAGCGATGACGTTCGTGGAGCCGGTGTGGGCGGTCGAGCCAGAACTCGATGGCGTGGGGCACGAGGCGAAATCCGGTCCAATGCGGCGGGCGCGTCACCGCTCCGTCAGCGAATCGTTTCTCGGCCTCCTCGTAGCGGGCCAAAAAAGTCCGGCGCGCATCGAGCGGGGCCGACTGGTCGGAAGCCACTGCCCCAAGCTGAGAATCGCGTGTGCGACTGGCGAAATAGGCATCGGCCATTGCATCGTCGACCTGTTCCAGCCGCCCTTCGATGCGCACCTGGCGGCGCAGGCTCTTCCAGTGAAACAGCAGCGCCGCCTTGGGATTTGCAGCGATCTCGCGGCCCTTGCGGCTGTGGGCATTGGTGTAGAACACAAAGCCGTCCGGCCCGTGTCCTTTGAGCAGAACCATTCTTACAGACGGCGCCGCATGGGCCGTCGCAGTGGCCAGAGCCATGGCATTGGCGTCGTTGGGCTCACTGTCCCGCGCTTCGGCGAACCAGCGCTCGAAAACGGCAAACGGATCGCCGTCATGCACAAGTTCGATCTGCTCTGTCGGCTGCACGTGAAGATCCTGCCTCAATCTGCCCGATGGCGTTCGCACTTGCGGAACCACGAACCGGATTTTGGGCCCTCGCGCAACCCCCTTTGACGCATGTGCGATTTGCATCGCATTGATCGAAGGCAATTCCCGCGTGCACCTGCGACTTGTCCAATCGCCCGCAAGCACCTAGCTAACCGATCATGGCCAAGGATCCCTATTCCATTCTCGGAGTTGCGCGCGGGGCGAGCGAAAAGGACATCAAGTCCGCATATCGCAAGCTCGCCAAGGAGCTTCACCCCGATGCCAACAAGGATAATCCCAAGGCCAGCGACCGTTTCAGCGAAGTGACCCAAGCCTACGACCTGCTATCCGACAAGGAAAAGCGCGGCCAGTTCGACCGCGGCGAAATCGACATGGATGGCAACCCTGTCGGCGGCTTTGGATTCGGCGGCGGCCCCGGAGGACCGCGCGGTGGATTTCGCAGCGAACACTTCGGCGGCGAAGCCGTCGATCTGGGCGACATCTTCGGGGATCTTTTCGGAGGGCGCGGCGGCATGGGGGCCGGTCCGAGAGGCGGCCGCACTCGCCCGGCGCCCAGGGGCGCCAGTGTGCAATACCGACTCAAGGTCTCGCTGACCGACGCGGCAACGCTGGCCGACCAGCGCATAACCCTTGCCGACGGCAAGACCATCGATCTCAAGCTGCCGAAGGGCGTCGAGGATGGCACCCAGATGCGACTGACGGGCAAGGGCGAACAAGGACCAGGCGGCGCGGGCGATGCGCTGGTGACGATCCAGATTGCCTCGCATCCCTTTTTCACGCGGCAGGGCGACGACCTGCGGCTGGACTTGCCGGTCACGCTCGACGAGGCGCTGAATAGCGCGAAAGTGAAAGTGCCTACAGCCGAAGGCGCGGTGATGCTCTCGGTGCCGCCCGCAACCAGTTCAGGCAAGGTGCTGCGGCTCAAGGGCAAGGGCTTCACGCGCAAGAACGGGACACGCGGCGACCAGCTGGTCACGATCGAGATAGTCCTGCCTGAAGACGACGCCGATCTTGCTTCCCGGCTGGAAGGCTGGAAGGATCAGCGGGCGGTGCGCGCAAAACTCGGCGTATAACCGCTTTTGCGCGACAGCAGGATGGCGGCTAGGCCCGGGTAGTGACGGAAAACGACGAAGACAGTCCAGGGGGCGTTCTGGATCTATCGCCCGAGGCACGGAGCCGCCGGGCAGGATCGCTTCGCGGCAAGATCGGAAGCGAGGTACTGCGCAAGGCCGGGCCGGGCACGCGGGTGTTTACGATTGCCAAGCGTATCTGGTCGGGCGTCTATCATGACGGCTTCGTCCATGCCGGCAACTTCGCCTATATGGCTCTGCTTTCGCTGTTTCCCTTCTTGATTGCCGCGGCAGCAATCGTCTCCATCATCGGCGAGCAAGGCCAACGCGAAGCGTCGATCGATGCGATCCTCATTGCCCTGCCGCGTGCGGTGGGCCGCGCGATCGGCCCGGTCGCGCGCGACGTGGTCGCGGCACGCGAGGGTTGGCTGCTGTGGGTCGGTGGCGCGGTCGGCCTGTGGACCACGAGCAGCCTGATCGAAACGATCCGCGACATCCTGCATCGCTCTTACGGCACCATGCAGACACGCGCGTTCTGGCAATACCGGCTCGATTCGATCGGCCTGATTTTCGCATCGGTCATCCTACTGTTGCTGGCACTAGGCGCACAGGTGGCAATGACCGCGGTGCAGCACTTTCTCTATGCGTACTTTCCCGGACTCGACACGGTGATTGACGGACTGTTCTTCAGTCGACTGGTTTCGGCCGCGGTCCTGTTCGGCGCGATCCTGATATTGTTCAAGACATTGACGCCGCGAAAGTATCAGGGGCGCGGCTATCCCAAATGGCCTGGAGCGCTCTTCGTGGCGGGCTGGTGGACCTTGCTGATCGAAGTACTGCCCTTTGTGCTGCGCCGCTTCTTCAGTTACGACCTCACCTATGGGAGTCTGGCCGGGGTCATGATTGCGCTTTTCTTTTTCTGGCTGGTGGGCTTTGGAGTGGTGATAGGCGCAGCGCTCAATGCGGCGCTGGCCGTGGTGCCCGGCGAGGAGAATGCGGACGAGGGATCAATCGAAAGCGGTGAAACGATAGCTATGGACACAAGCACATGAGCGGATTGATGGCGGGCAAGCGGGGCCTGATCATGGGGCTGGCCAATGACAAGTCGCTTGCCTGGGGAATTGCGCAGCAGCTGCACGCACATGGGGCCGAGCTGGCCTTTTCCTATCAGGGCGAAGCGCTCGCAAAGCGGGTGAGGCCTCTCGCCGAGAGCCTTGGCAGCGAGTTCCTGATCGATTGCGACGTTTCCGAGATGGCCGCGCTCGACGGCGCCTTTGCGACGCTCGCTGACACCTGGCCCACCATTGACTTTGTCGTTCACGCCATCGGCTTTTCCGACAAGAACGAGCTACGCGGTAGGTTCGTCGATACCAGCCTCGACAATTTCCTCATGACGATGAATATTTCGGCCTACAGCTTGGTCGCCGTGGCGCAGCGCGCGGCGCGGATGATGCCCGATGGCGGATCGATCATGACGCTGACCTATTATGGCGCCGAAAAGGTCGTGCCGCATTACAATGTCATGGGCGTCGCCAAGGCGGCGCTGGAAGCGAGCGTGCGCTATCTTGCCAACGACCTCGGCCCTGACGGAATCCGCGTCAACGGCCTGTCCGCCGGTCCGATCAAGACGCTGGCGGCAAGCGGAATCGGCGATTTTCGCTATATCCTGCGCTGGAACGAGCTCAATTCGCCGCTCAGGCGCAACGTGACGATCGATGATGTCGGCGGCGCCGGGCTGTACCTGCTCTCCGATCTCGCATCGGGCGTGACCGGCGAAGTGCATCACGTCGACGCCGGCTATCACACTGTCGGGATGAAGCAGGATGACGCGCCGGACATCGCGCTCGACTGATCCAGTTTATTTCCCGGCCATCACCCCGCCGTCGACCGGCACGTTCACGCCGGTGATGTTGATCGCCAGGTCCGATGCCAGGAACAACGCGACCTGTGCGGGCTCCGACGGATCGATGATGCGCCCCAGCGGCTGGAGCTGCGCCATCGAGTCGAGTGCCGCCTGCGGCAAGTCGACACCCAGGCCGCCGATCCCGAAATTGGTCACCATCGATCCGGGACAGACATTGTTGACGCGGATGTTCTCCGGTCCAAGCTCTACCGCGAGCCTGCGTGCGAGATTGACCACCGCGCCCTTGGTAGCGCCATAAAGCGCCCCGCCCCAGCCGAACATTCCCGCCACCGAAGCGGTATTGACGATAACGCCACCACCACCCTGGTTCCGAAACTGGACAATGGCGGCCTGGCAGCCGTAAAGCACGCCCTTGACATTGATTGCGAGCAGCCGGTCGATGTCTTCGTCGGTGGCTTCGACGAACGTCTTCATTTTACCGTCCGCTGTCATCGGCGAAGCGACGCCCGCATTGTTGTAGATCACGTCGAGCCGCCCATAGGCGGAAACTGCGCTGGCGACCGCTGCCTCGACATCGGCGCGCTTGGTGACATCGCAATGTATCGCCTGCGCCTCACCGCCCGCCGCGCGAATTTGCTCTGCGACCCCTTCGTTCCAGTCATCGCGTACATCGGCGCAGGTTACCTTGGCGCCATTCTCGGCAAATAGCAGAGCCGCCGCCTTGCCAACACCCGATCCTGACCCTGTGATGACAACGCTCTTGCCGTCGAGTAGCCGCGTATTCATTCCTCTCTCCCGTGAGACTGTAATTTGCAGGAGCTCAGAATTGCCGGATTTTGCCCGGGCCGCAATGCGCGATTGCGCACCTGCCCTGTCTGTTTCTCCTTGACTGGAGCGCTTATCAATCGAGACAAATGGAAACACGGTCCAATGCCGGCCGAAATTTGGTCCGTGGGCGGAGGACTGGTGGAAGAAATACGGCTTAGCAGGTTCGCCAAGTTCGCCTTCGGAATGGGCGGCATCGCCAACGGCGTGAAACTGGCCGCATTGTCGACCTTTCTGATGCTATTCTACAATCAGGTTCTCGGATTGAGGCCGGAGGTGGTCGCAACCGTGATCATGATCACCCTGGTGTTCGATGCGGCCTTCGATCCCCTTATCGGATACTGGTCGGACAACCTGCGAACCCGCTGGGGCCGACGCCATCCTTTCCTTTATGCCTCGATGCTGCCCTATCCGCTGTTGTTTCTTGCCCTCTGGAATCCACCCGACCTGTCGCACTCCGGACTCGCCGTTTACCTGCTTGCCGTACTGGTCCTGCTGCGCTTCTTCGATACCTTCTTCGAGCTGCCGGCGTGGGCCCTAGGCCCGGAACTCGCCCGGGACTATGATGACCGCACCGAGATCTCCGCATGGCGCGCAGCCTGCGGCATTCTGGGCACGGCGACGATCTCGCTGCTGGCCTACAACGTCTTTCTCAAGGAGGGCCCGGGAGGGCCCGGGAGGCACCGGCGGCGTACTCTCGCGCGACGGCTATCTCGATTATAGCCTGGCAGCCGGGGCTGCGATTTTCATTTCGATCGCATTCGCGGCGGCAGGCACCCACCGTTACATCCCGCAGTTGCGCAAACCCGAAAAGCGCGAGCTCACATTGGCTCAGGTTGCCCGCGAATTCCGCGATTCTATATCCGACCGCTCATTTGTCGCTGTGGCGCTGGGCGGTCTGCTGGCCGCGACTGCCAATGGCATGTCGCAAGGCATTGATATTTACTGGAGGCTCTATCTCTACAAGTTGAGCCAGGCACAGATCTCGGTGCTCGTTATCGTGGCGGTGGTCGCCTCGGTTTTCGGGACGATCATGGCGAGAAAGCTCTCATCCCGATTCGGCAAGCGCAACGCCGCCGCGGGGCTGTTCGTCACCTCGCTTGTCGGCAGCATCGCGCCGCTGTTTCTGGTGATTAACGGCATCGTTTCCCAACCGGAGGTGATCTTCATCCTACTGTTTCCGTTTGCCGCGATGAGCACCGGGGCGAACGCCTGCGCGCTGGTGATGATGGGCTCGATGCTGATGGACACTGTCGAACAGGTCGAACTCAAGACCGGCCGCCGCTCCGAAGGCCTGCTGATGTCGATAGAAAGCCTCGTCAAGAAGGTCACATCCGGCGTCGGCATCCTGTTCGCCGGCCTAATCCTGGCGGCCGTCGCCTTTCCGGCAGGGGCAGAGCGCGCCGATATCCCGATGCCCACGCTGCGCGAGATGGCCTATTATTACATCCCGATTAAATCGGGAATCATCGCCGTGTGTTTGGCCTGCCTCTCGTTCTATTCGCTGAACCGCGACAGCCATGCAGAGAACCTGACTCAACTGCGCGACCGCAACCCGGCAGAATAGTTGGGCGGCGCTGTGGCGCACCCTTTCAGGAATGGCTCAGGCGTGTCGGCATCGAGCCGATCCGGATCTATCCGGGCTCACCATGGGAGAACGGCTACAACGAGCGGTTCAACGGCACATTGCGACGCGAAGTGCTCAATGCC
>Ga0181594_10002033_pt1 | contig 18740 bp, 15 predicted proteins | sample 071ome_18_FD_145603 | JGI IMG/M metagenome (GOLD analysis project Ga0181594, IMG submission 145603) | Coastal salt marsh microbial communities from the Groves Creek Marsh, Skidaway Island, Georgia - 071413BT metaG (spades assembly) | ecosystem: Environmental > Aquatic > Marine > Intertidal zone... | reverse complement strand
CCCGGTCGTCAGCCGATGCGCTCACGACTCGCCGCTCACAACCCGGGGCATCGCCTCGGCGGCCCGCGCCCGGGCAATGACGTCCTTCACCGGCGTGCCCAGTGTCTCGTCGCGCGCGGTGTTGTAGGCGGCGACCAGTTCGCCCACCGGGTCGGTCCAGTGCGGCTCCTCGTCATGGTCGCGATAGGGCGCACCCGGTCCGTAGCCCAACGCAGAATACAGGTCGGAGACGGTGAACCCTTCCAGATCGCGCATGACGACAGGTGCATCTGCCTCGGTGCGCGCGATCACGCCGGATTCCTCCAGCCGCGCCAGCACGACCCCCAGCCCGGCACCGTCGCCATAGGTGACCTCCAGCAGCACCTGCTCGGAAACGGTCTCTCCTTTCCCGGCGGCTTCCAGAAGCTTGCCGACCACCTGCAGTGCCCGCACCAGCGCGCGGGCCGGTGTCAGCGGGCCGAATTCCTGAGCACGGCGCGCCGACAGCCATTCGGGGCGAGTCGCGGCGACAATGGCCCCGAACAGCACCACGGCCCAGGCGAGATACAGCCAGACAAGGAAGACCGGCAGCGCCGCGAGCGATCCATAGACGCTCCGGAAGCTGCCCGCATTGGCCACGTAGATGCCGAAACCGGCCTTGAGCAGTTCGAAAAGTACCCCCGCGACGACCGAGCCAAGGACCGCATACTTGAACGGCACGCGCCGGTTGGGCAGCGCCAGGTAGAGAATGGTGAAGCCGCCCACGGCAAACAGGAAGGGCAGCATGCGCAGTCCCGCCTCGCGCACGAAGCTGAGATCGACGCCGAGCGCCTGGAAATTGTGCACGGCGAACAGCGCCGTACTGAAGGACAGCCCCGCGCCCATCAGCAGCGGCCCGAGGGTCACGGTCGTCCAGTAGGCCAGGAGTCGCATCCCCAGGGGACGCGACTTCTCCACCCGCCAGATGGCATTGAAGGCGCTCTCGATGGTGGACAGCAGCATGACCGCCGTGACAGCCAGCCAGACAACACCCAGCACCGTCAGCTCGCTGGTGTTCGTGACAAAGCGGTCAACATAGTTCTCCAGCTCGCCACCGATATGCGGAGCCATGTAGGACAGCACGATGCTGAGCAGCTTCTGGGTCATCCCGTCGAAAACCGGGAATGCCATCATCACCGAAAAGGCGATGGCGAAAAGCGGCACGATGGCCAGCAGCGAGGTGTAGCTGAGCGAGGCTGCGGCCACGAGGACACGGTCCTTGGAAAACCGGCGCACCACCGTGCGCGCGAAGGCGAACTCGTCGTGGAGCCTGTCGAGTCGGATATCGGCCATGTCCCGGTCCCTTTGTGGAACCCTAAGCCTATCATATTAAACGCGAAAACGTGCCAGCCGGTTCGCCCGGGCGCGGCCTTGCCGGGGCAAGGGGTTGGTGTAGGATGCCTGCCACGTCTGGAAAACGCGCGGAACGATGGGGATCGCATGAGTGCTGGATCGCAACTGATGGCCGGAAAGCGCGGCCTGGTCATGGGTGTCGCCAACGACCGCTCGATCGCCTGGGGTATCGCCAAGGCCGTCGCGGACCAGGGCGGCGAAGTGGCCTTCACCTATCAGGGCGAGGCGCTGGAAAAGCGGGTCCGCCCGCTGGCGGAATCGGTCGGCGCGAACCTGATCCTGCCCTGCGACGTCACCGACGCGGCGAGCATGGACGCACTGTTCGACACGCTGAAGAACGAATGGGGCAGCCTCGACTTCGTTGTCCACGCCATCGCCTATTCCGACAAGGAAGAGCTCAAGGGCCGTTATGTCGATACCTCGCGGGCAAACTTCCTGCGCTCACTGGATATCTCCTGCTTCTCCTTCACCGATGTCTGCGCGCGCGCCTCGACCATGATGCCCGCGGGCGGCAGCCTGCTGACGCTGACCTATTACGGCGCCGAGCGCGTGATGCCGCACTACAACGTCATGGGCGTGGCCAAGGCGGCGCTGGAAGCCAGCGTGCGCTACATGGCCGTCGATCTGGGCGGACAGGGCATCCGGGTCAACGCGATTTCCGCCGGCCCCATCAAGACGCTGGCGGCCAGCGGCATCGGCGATTTCCGCTACATCCTGAAATGGAATGAGCTGAACGCGCCCCTGAAGCGCAACGTCACCACCGATGACGTGGGCGGCGCGGGCCTCTACCTGCTGAGTGACCTGGGCGCGGGCGTGTCCGGCGAGATCCACCATGTTGACAGCGGGTATAACGTGGTGGGGATGGTCGCGGTGGATGCAGCGGCCGAAGTTGCCGACCTGCTGTCGGGCCTGAAGGCCTCCGACTAGACAACAAGGGCGACAGAGCAACAGGAGTAGCGCCATGGCCGGCAACAGCTTCGGCCAGATTTTCCGCTTCACCACCTGGGGCGAGAGCCACGGGCCGGCCATCGGCGTCGTCGTCGATGGCGTGCCGCCGCGTGTGCCGTTCACGGAAGCCGACGCGCAGGTCTATCTCGACCGCCGCCGCCCCGGCCAGTCGCGCTTCACCACCCAGCGCCAGGAACCGGATGCGGTGAAGATCATGTCCGGCGTCTTCGAGGGCGTGACCACCGGCACCCCGGTGGCGATGATGATCGAGAATGTGGACCAGCGCTCGAAGGACTATTCGGAGATCGCGGCCAGATACCGGCCCGGCCACGCCGACTACACCTATGACGCCAAGTACGGCATCCGTGACTATCGCGGCGGCGGGCGTTCCTCCGCGCGCGAGACGGCCAGCCGTGTGGCCGCCGGTGCGCTGGCCCGCAAGGTGATCGACGCGATCACGGGCGGCGCGGTCGAAATCCGCGGCGCGCTGGTGCAGGTCGGCACGATGGCCATCACCGGTGACGTCCGCGACTGGGCCCATGCGGGCGAGAACGCGTTGTGGTGCCCGGACCCGAACATGACGCCCCAGTGGGAGGCCTATCTGGACGAGGTCCGCAAGGCGGGCTCCTCCGTCGGCGCGGTGATCGAGATTGTGGCGTCGGGCGTGCCCGTGGGCCTCGGCGAGCCGCTCTACGGCAAGATCGATTCCGACCTCGCCGCCGCGATGATGACCATCAACGCGGTCAAGGGCGTGGAAATCGGCGCGGGCATGGGCGCGGCCGCCCTGACCGGCGAGCAGAACGCCGACGAGATGCGGATGAACACCGGCAGCAATGGCGGTGACGTGACCTTCGGCTCCAACAATGCCGGCGGCGTGCTGGGCGGCATCACCACAGGGCAGGACCTTGTGGTGCGCTTCGCCGTGAAGCCGACCAGCTCGATCCTCACGCCGCGCGCCACGGTCAGCCGTGACGGGACCGACACCGATGTGTCCACCAGGGGACGCCACGACCCCTGCGTGGGCATCCGCGCCGTGCCTGTGGGCGAGGCCATGATGGCCTGCGTGGTCGCGGACCACCTGCTGCGCCACCGCGCCCAGATCGGGACCTTCGCGTCTCAGGCCCCCTTCGCGAAAGCGGACAAGGCGGCGGAGTAAGGCCAAACAACCCTCTCCTCCCCGGAGGAGAGGGTGGCAAGCGTCAGCGCGCCGGGTGAGGTGGCTGCGCTCAATCGGTTCCGGAAACCCACCTCACCCCGGCCCTCTCCTCCCCATGGGAGGAGAGGGAGATGAAAGCCCTGCACACCGGGCAAGGCGGCGGAGTGGGTCCAGAAATATTCGTCATGGCCGGACCTGATCCGGCTATCTAGCGATATCCTCATGCTGAGCTTGTCGAAGTATGAGGATAGCGCCCTCGTCCTTCGTCAGGCTCAGGATGAGGGCTCAGTCGAGAAGATGCCCGGATCAAGTCCGGGCATGACGGGTTTGGGGACGGTCGGGCCCGTGGCCCTGCTTTCCGCCCGTGCCTATACTCCCCGCCAACACATTCAGGGGAGAGCCAGCATGGCCGACAAACGCGAAACACCAGATCAGCTCCAGCATATTTCCAAGCTGCCGGTGCCCGACGTCGAGAGCGTCGATGAGGACCTGCAGAAGTACATGCGCATCTGCAAAGAGAAGCTGGGCCTCGTGCCCAACGTGATCCGCGCCTTTGCGCTGCGCCCGGAAAAGCTGCGCACCTTCATCGCCAAGTACAACGAGTTGATGCTGGGTGAGCACGCGACGCTGACCCGCCTCGAGCGCGAGATGATCGCCGTCGTCGTGTCGTCCCACAACCACTGCGTTTACTGCATCACATCCCACAGCCAAGCTGTGCGCGAGATTTCCGGAGACCCGGTGCTGGGCGACATCATCATGATCAATTACCGCGAAGCGAACCTGACCGACCGCCAGCGCGCGATCCTCGATTACGCCTTCAAGCTGACCTCGAACCCGGCCGAAGTGGGCGATGCGGACCGCCAGAAGCTCTATGACGCGGGCCTGACTCACGAGCAGATCTTCGAGGTCACCGACACCACGGCGTATTTCAACTACACCAACCGTATGACCCACGGCCTCGGTATGCTGCCGAACGTCGAGTATTTCGGCATGAACCGCCTGCCCGACCCCGGCCTGCACAAGGACGCAGCTGAGTAGGCATAAGAACCCTCTCCTCCGGGGAGGAGAGGGAGATGAAAGCCCTGCTTTCCTCCCCAGTTCGTCACTCCCGCGAAGGCGGGATTCCATTGACGCCGATGCTCGCCCGGGCAACTGCCTGAGTTAATGGACCCCTGCCTTCGCAGGGGTGACGAACGAGTGGGCTTTCGGTGCCCACACTTTCCCAGCGACCGGCCATCTCGCGATATCCTCATGCTGAGCTTGTCGAAGTATGAGGGTAGCGCCCTCGTCCTTCGTCAGGCTCAGGATGAGGGCTCAGTCAGGGAAATGCGCGGATCAAGTCCGCGCATGACGCGTGGTGTGGACAATCAGGCCCGCACAAACACGCCGACGAGTTCCACATGGCCGGTCCAGACGAACTGGTCGACCGGGGTGACACGTTCCAGCGTGTAGCCGCCCGCCGTGAGCGTGGCGGCGTCGCGGGCGAAGGTGGCCGGGCTGCACGACACCCCGACGACGCGCGGCACACCGGAAGAGACAGGGGCCTTCGCGAGCGCTTCGGCCTGGGCGGCTGCCCCGGCGCGCGGCGGGTCGAACACCACCGTGTCAAAATTCTTCAGTTCCGCCGCCGGGACGGGGCGTTTCGCGAGGTCACGCACATCCGTCGTCACCTGCCCGCCGAACCCGGCCTTGCCCGCCGCGCGGGCCATGGCGGTCACCGCATCCCCGGCCCCGTCGATGCCGTGGACAACCGCGCCGCCCGCGGCCAGTGGCAGGGCGAAGGTGCCCAGCCCGCAATAGAGGTCCGCGATCCGCGAACCCGCGACGCCGTCGCGCACGAGGCCGGCCAGCACGGCTTCCGCCTCGGCGCTCGCCTGCAGGAAGACGCCCGCCGGCGGCTCCACGGGGATGCCCGAGACCTCCAGCACCGGGGCGCGGCGGACTGCGACCGGCTCTGTACTGTGAGGCGTACGCCACGACACCCGGGCGATATCCTCCCGCTCGGCGAACATGGCGAGGTCCATGGAGGCGTCGGGGCCCGGCTCGTGGCCCGCAACGACCGTGATATCGAGGCCGTTGTCGGCCAGCGTGACATGCACATCCCAGCGCGCGCCCGGCGGCACCAGCCCCGCCATCACGTCGCGCAGCTTCGGGACCAGCGCCAGCAGTTCGGGGCGCAGGATGCGGCAGTCCGCGATATCGACGATGTGGTTGCTGGCCCGGGCGTGGAACCCGAAATAGGTCGGCGCGCCCTTCGCGCGGGGGCGGAAAGCGGCGAATTCGGCCCGGCGGCGGCCATCCGGCGCGGTGCGGACCAGCGGCGCGACGACGCCCCCGTCGAGCCCGGCGCGTTCCAGCGCGGCGACTACGAGGCCCCGCTTCCACGCGGCATAGGCGTCGTCCGCCATGTGCTGGACCCGGCAGCCACCGCAGACCTCGAAATGCGGACAGGGCGGCGTCACCCGGTCGGGCGACGGGGTGATGATCTCTTCCAGCTTCGCGGCAACACCGTCGCCGCGTTTGGCGCCGGGGACGACCCGGACCTCTTCACCCGGCAGGGCCCCGGACACATAGAGCGGGCCACGGGCGCCGCGCGCGATGCCGTCGCCCAGCGGGCCGAGCCGATCGATGGTAACAGTCAGCGCTTCAGCCATCGGATACTCCATCAAACCGGCCCGCGATCAGGAATTCCTTGTTGCCCTCCGGCCCGGTGATCGGGCTTTCGGCGATGCCGAGAACGCGCCAGCCCGGCAATCCTTCAAGCCATACACGAATGCGTTCGCAGACTTGCTCATGCAGCGCCGGGTCGCGGACCACGCCCTTCTTGCCGACCTGCTCGCGCCCCACCTCGAACTGCGGCTTGATCAGCGCCACCAGGTGCGCGCCCGGCGCGGTAAAGCCCATGGGGGCGGGCAGCACCGTTTCCAGCCCGATGAAGCTGGCGTCGCACACGATCATGTCCACCGGTTCGGGGATCTGTTCCGCCGTCAGGTGGCGGGCGTTGGTCTTCTCCAGCACCACGACGCGGTCATCGCTGCGTAGCTTCCAGGCGAACTGGCCGTGGCCCACATCGACCGCATAGACCCGCGCGGCGCCGCGCGACAGCAGCACATCGGTGAAGCCGCCCGTGGACGCGCCCACATCGATGGCGACCGCGCCTGCGGCGTCGATCCCGAATTCTTCCAGCGCGTGGTCGAGCTTCAGCCCGCCCCGGCTGACCCAGGGATGGTCCTGCCCGCGCACCTCGAGCGGCGCGTCCTCGCGCACGGTGTCGCCCGCCTTGGCGACGCGCTGTTCGCCGGTAAACACGACGCCCGCAAGGATAAGTGCCTGCGCGCGCGTCCGGCTCTCGGCAAGGCCGCGTTCCACCAGCGCCACATCGGCGCGGGTCTTTTTGGGTTTGCCCGGGTTTGGTTTTTCCTGTGTCACGGGCCGGAGATAGCACGGCAGAAGCCCCTCTCCCATAGGGAGAGGGGTTTGGGGTGAGGGGTTAAGCTCTCACCGGGAAACCCTCGAAAGACCGTAACCCCTCACCCGGCTCGCTTCACTCGCCACCCTCTCCCTATGGGAGAGGGTTACGGCCTCAAGCGTTGGCGCTACACTCTCCCCACAACAAAACGCACTTAACCGGGGGAGACACCAATGTCCGAGAAAATCGGCATCGTCGGCATGGGCCTGATGGGCCAGGCCTTCATCAAGCACCTGCGCGCCAGCCAGTTCCGCATCCAGGGCTTCGACGTGGACCCCGCGCGGATGGACCAGCTCGCCGAGATGGGCGGCACTCCGGTGGACACCCCCGCCGACGCCGCGCGCGACGTGGACTGCGTGGTCGCGTCGCTGCCGACCAGCGACATCGCCCGCCAGGTGATCTTCGGCGAGGGCGGCATGGTCGAGGGTGCGAAGGACGGCATGTACATCCTCGACACCACCACGGCGCGACCGGAGGATTCCGAAAAGACCTTCGCCGAACTGAAAGAACGCGGCATCCGCTACATGGATTCCGCCGTCAGCGGCACCTCTACCATGGCCCAGGCGGGCGACCTGGTGGTGATCGCCGGTGGCGAGGCCGCGGATTTCGAGGCCTGCCGCCATTATTTCGCGGGCTTCTCGCGCGCCGCCTATCACATGGGCCCGGCGGGCTCGGGCGCGCGCACCAAGCTCATCATCAACCTGATCCTGGCGGGCAACCGCCTCGCCATGGCCGAGGGCATGGTGCTGGGCGAGAAGGCCGGGCTGGAGGCCAACAACCTGCTGGAAGTGCTGAAGGACGGCGCCTGCGCGTCCAAGACCATGACCGACAAGGGCCCGAAGATGATCGACGCCGACTATTCCAAGCAGGGCCAGGTGAAGATCAGCCTGAAGGATTCCCGCCTGATGATGGATATGGGCCAGAAGCTGGGCGCGCCGACCATGATGATCCAGGTCTATTCCCAGATCATGCAGGCCGCCTATGAGAAGGGCTACGGCGAAAAGGACACGGTCGCCTTCTACGAAATCATGCGCGGCATGGCCGGACTGGAGGAACGAGAAGGCATCGACGACGTTCCATTTGGGAAGGTGTGATGAAGCGGGCCGTTCACTTGACGAGCGGGATCGCGATCTTAGCAACCTGCGTGGCTCTTATCGGTATGCCGTCTGCGCAGGCGTCAATAACCGCAATGAAAGTTTCCGAAAGGAGTTCGGATACCCGTACGACAGGCGAACCTTGTGGAGACGAGTTGGTCGTCATTTCCAGCAGCAGGAAGACACTGAAGTTAAACCGTCAGACAATCACAGAGGCAAAACTTCAAATAAACCCCTACGGACCTCCAGCGAAAGGTGAGTCCGACAGGATTCAGGTGTGGGTAAGATTGTCTGATGTTGCCCGAAAAGAGTTTGCCGCAATGACGACTGAGAGTTTGGGGAAAAAAATTTTCTTCCGCTTAGGAGAAACAGAATTATCAGCTCCCATCGTCCGAACCCCGATTGTTGGAGGAGCGTTGGTAATTGTGCTCGGAGACGCCGCGATCGCGAATTTAGCTTTGGATGCGACGAAGAAATATTGTGAATCCATCTAAGGCTAACGCAAGTTGGGGAGCACTCGACGCCCAAGCATGATCGCGCTTGAGTATTCCCCTACCCGAGCGGTCCCTGACGCATGAGCAAGAAGCCTGTTTCCAAGTCCAAGACCGGTAAACCCGCCGCGCACACGCTTGTCGTGCGTCCCGCGCGGCTGGGTGATGTGCCTGCCGTCGCGGCGCTGAGCCGGCGCATCTATGCGCCCAACCCCTGGCACAGCCAGCGGATGGTGCGCGGGCAGATCAACAACTTTCCCGAGGGCCAGTTCGTCGCCGAATACGACGGCGAGATCGTCGGCCATTGCGCCACCTTCCGCATCGCCGAAGACGTGGCGCTGGCGCCCCACAGCTGGGACGAGATCACCGGCGAGGGGCTGGCGGCACGCCACGACCCCAACGGCGACTGGCTGTACGGCATGGAGGTCAGCGTCGATCCCCGCCACCGCCGCCTGCGCATCGGCCAGCGGCTCTACGCGGCCCGCAAGGGGCTGTGCGAGACGCTGGGCCTGAAGGGCATCGCCTTCGGCGGGCGGATGGCGGGCTATGCGCGGCGCAGCCGGGCCTATCCCGATCCGCAGGATTTCCTGGATGCGGTCATCGCCCGCAAGGCGCGCGACCAGGCGATCCGGTTTCACATGTCGAACGGGTTCGAGCCCATCGGCATCCTGAAGGACTACGACCCGGACGATCACGACTCCCTGGGCTACGCGACCCATATGGTGTGGCGGAACCCGCTCTACGCGGAGCCCGGCGAGGCGGGCACGATGGAGATCGAGACGGTCCCCGCCATCGACAATGTGCGCGTGGCGACCGTGCAGCTTCAGATGCGCCAGATTTCAGGGCCGGAGGAGTTTGAGCGGCAAATCGAGTATTTCGTCGATGTGGCCTCGGACTACCGGGCCGATTTCGTGGTGTTCCCGGAACTGTTCACGCTGGAGCTTCTGTCGGCCGAGGCCAAGCCCCTGCCCCCGGCTGAGGGTGTGGCGCGCGTGGCGGAGTACACCGAGCGGTTCCGCGAATTCATGCAGCCGCTGGCCGTGCGCTACAACATCAACATCATCGGCGGCTCCCACCCGACCCGCACCGCGGACGGCGAGATCCGCAACACCGCCTATGTCTTCCTGCGCGACGGCAGCGTCCACACCCAGGAGAAAATTCACCCGACCCCCGACGAGGTCTATTGGTGGAACATCAAGGGCGGCGACCGGGTGGACGTCATCAACACCGACTGCGGGCCCATCGGCGTGCTGGTCTGTTACGATTCCGAGTTCCCGGAACTGGCGCGCTATCTGGTGGACCAGGGCGCGATGATCCTGTTCGTGCCCTTCTGCACCGACGAGCGGCGCGGCTATCTGCGGGTGCGCTACTGCTGCCAGGCCCGCGCGGTGGAGAACCAGTGCTACGTCGCCCTGTCCGGGCTGGTCGGGAACCTGCCGAATGTCGAGAACATGGACATCCACTACGCCGAAAGCTGCATCCTGACGCCGTCGGACATGGGCTTCGCGCGCGACGGCGTGGCGGCGGACACCGCGCCGAACACGGAAACCGTGGCCTTCGCCGATCTGCGCCTGTCCGACCTGCGCGTGGCGCGGCATGAGGGCACGACCCGCAACCTGCGCGACCGGCGCTTCGACCTCTACCGCGTCGTCTGGAACCGGGCGCGCGATTGACGCAGACTGATCCCCGGGACGCCCCGGGAAGGAATGCACGCTTGAAAACTGTTCTTGCCGCGCTCGCGATTCTGGCCGCCATGGCGATGGCCACGCCCGCAGGGGCGCAGACCAGCGTTCAGCCGCTCGCCGGACCGAACCTGGACGGCGATGCCTATTCGGCGCTGCGCGAAAACGCGGTCCACGAGGTGCTGACCGTGACCGCGGTGGCGAAGTCGAAGGCATCGTCCCAGACCCGGGCGCTGACCATCGGCCCTGATTTCGTGCTGGAGCAGGACGGCGACACGGTCCGCCTGTACGACTTCCGGTTCCGCCGTCTGCTGACGCTCAACCCGGACGTAAAGACCTTCACCAATGAATCCCTGTACGGCCACGCCCGTACGCGGTTCGCATTCCTGCAGAACAACCTGAGCACGGGGGGAATCGGGATCGGGGCGGGCCTGGTCTCGGGCGTCTCTCCTGCCGCGCTGCGCTTCGCGAACGAACACCTGAACGGCATGGACCACCCGGCAGACGTCGCCTATGGCAACATGCCGAAGCCGGAACTGGTGTTGCGCCGCGACGGTTCCGCACTGACAGGCGTGCTTAAGGGCGCCGGTGCAGACGACGAGCCGCTGCTGACCGCAACCATCGGCAGGACGGGCTTTCCCTCCGAGGATCATGCGCGCAGCTTCCAGGCCTGGCTCGCCTGGGGTGCGCGCATGCACCCGCAGACCGCCGCCGCGCTTGTCGGCACCGGGCGTGTTCCCGATGCGGTCTCGTTTGCCTTTCCGGCCGCGCTGCGGAAGCTTAACCCCAACCTGACGCGCGGACAGGCGCTGGAGTTCCGCGATGCCGCGCGCGGCAAGACCCGCTTCGACATCCTGCGCGGCTGGTCGGCAAAGCTACCCGCGTGGGAGCCCTACCTGCCCGAGGCGCTGGTCGCGACCATGGTGGCGGCCGCCAACGGAACAGCGCCGAACGGGCCGGCCAGCGACGAGGACTTCATCACCGAAATCGGTGTGCTGCTCGACACCGGCCAGTATCTCGATGCCGCGCTGGTGGGCCTGCACGCCAGCCACCCCTATGACGGCTGCCAGGGCGAACACCGCGCGCGGCAGATCTGCACGGTGATAAAGGGCATGATGAACAAGGTTCGCACGGACCGCGGGGTGCGCATTCTGTTCACGGGCTTCGCACAGGAGCAGCAGCGTAATTTCCGCGGTGCGGCCCAGACCTGGGTGAAACTGCGGATCCTGAACCTGGCGCGGCTCGACATCCTCGATTTCATGATCGCCAATGCGCTGGTCGAGGCGCAGAAGAAATCGCCGCTGGAAGGTGAGATGGGTGTTGCCTTCGGCAAGCTGCCCGAATTGTTCACCCGCTCGCTCGCCGCCGACCCCTACGACCCGGCACGCTACCGCGATATTTTCAACTACCTGCACGCTGCCGCAACCGGGCTGGCGGAACGCTACACCGTGCCGATCCAGGCCCAGGCCCTGATCGACCTTGCGCAGGCCTTGCCAGACCGGCTGATGCCGAGGATCATCACCCAGATCGTGGAGGCGAACGATCGTATCGCCGGGGATTACCCGGTGCTGTTCCCCGTGTTTCCGAACCCATAACAATAAACAAGCCGAGCGAAACCCATGGCCGCCATCGACACTGCCCTGAACATCGAGGATTTGCGCCGTATGGCGAAACGCAGGCTCACCAAGGGCCTGTTCGAGTTCTGCGACCGCGGCTCGGAAGACGACGTGGCATTGCGCCACAACCGCGAGGCGCTGGAGCGCATCAAGCTGCGCTCGCGCGTGCTGAACGACACCTCGGCGCGCCACACCCGCTCGACCCTGATGGGCGAACCCGTGGACATGCCGGTGGTGATCGGCCCGACCGGCCCGGCGGGCTTCGTCTGGTACCGCGGCGAGACGGCGCTGGCCCGCGCCGCGTCGAAGGCCGGCATCCCCTTCACCGTCGCCAGTACATCGAACACGCCGATGGAGCAGATCTTCGAGAATGGCGGCGGCGGGCGTCTCTGGTATCACCTCTATGTCTGGCGGGACATGGAGGCCTCGCTCAAGGCCGTGCCGCGCGCGCGCGACACCGGCTTCGAGGCGCTGGTGCTGACAGTCGATTCCACCGTGCCCTACAATCGCGAGTTCGACGTGCGCAACGGGGTCACCATGCCCGTGCGCCTGACGCCCCGGAACATCGCCGATATCGTGATGCACCCGCGCTGGCTGTTCGGCACGGTCGGGCGCTACGTCATGGCCGACGGGCACCTGCCCCGCTACCGGAACATCGACATGCCGGAGGGCCTGTCTGCAACAGGCGTGCGCGACTTCCTGTTCAAGAACGACACTTTGGACTGGGAATTTCTGAAGCGCATCCGGGACATGTGGCCGCGCAAGCTGGTGGTGAAGGGTATCCTGCACCCCGAGGACGCGGCGAAATGTGTCGAGCTCGGCGCCGACTGCGTGATCGTGTCGAACCATGGCGGTATCGCCAGCGACGCGGCGCTCGCGCCGATAGACGTCCTACCCGAAATCCTCCGCGAGGTCGGCGGCAAGGCCGCCGTGATCGTCGATTCCGGCTTCCGGCGCGGCTCCGACATCCTGAAGGGTCTGGCGCTGGGCGCGGATGCGGTGATCGTCGGCCGGGCAACGCTCTATGGCGTTTCGGCGGGCGGCGAGGCCGGGGCGAGCCGCGCGCTCGACATCCTGCAAGCCGAGATGCGCCGCACCATGGGCGTGATGGGGCTGACCAGCATCGACCAGATCACCCGCGATCACGTGGTCACACCGGACCAGTACCCGCTCTAGATCGGCGCGATCTGCGGACGCCTGCTGCCGCGGGCACGACAACGCGGGCAAACTGCCGACTGATCTTCCTCGCGCGTCCATCCGTAGATAGCGCATGTCACATGCTAAATCCTACCTGCCCACTAGGACCTGCGCAACCTGCGGGCGGCCATTCGCGTGGCGGCGCAAATGGACGCAGTGCTGGAACGAGGTGAAGCACTGCTCCGACCGGTGCCGCCGGAACCGAAAAGCGGGCGGCGTCTGACATGTTGAGGTGTGTCGAGCGCGTCGCACCCGGGCCGGCACAGGAATCGGTCTGGGACTATCCGCGCCCGCCGTGTCTGGAGGCGGTGACGGAGTGTCTGCGCATTGTTTTCTGCGGCGAGACGATCGCGAACACGACGGGCGGGTTTCGGGCGCTGGAGACCAGCCATCCGCCGGTTTACTACCTGCCGCCGGATGACTTTGCCGCGCACGCACTTGAGCCGGCAGTTGGACAGAGTTTCTGTGAATTCAAGGGTATCGCCGCCTACTGGGACGTGGTTTCAGATGGCAAGCGCGCAGTACGCGCGGCCTGGAGCTATCCGGACCCGGCACCGGGCTTCGCGCCGATCCGCGATTTCGTCGCCGTCTATGCGTCACAGATGGACGCCTGCTATGTCGGCAACGAACAGGTGCAGGCACAGGAGGGCGATTTCTACGGCGGGTGGATCACGTCGAAGGTGGTCGGCCCGTTCAAGGGCGCGCCGGGAACGCGTGGCTGGTAAGAGCGTCAGATCTGGGAAACCCGAGCCTACTCGGTTTCCTCTGCGACGAACTTCGCCGCACACGCGCCGGTCACTCCCACGCGCGGCGGCGCAAACCCGAAATGCGGTTGGCCGCCGTCAGGCGCGCTGGCCCGTCGCCTCTTCCTCGCGCCCCAGTGCACACAGCACGGACGCCGCGATGTTCGGGGCGGTCAGGCCCGCCTGCTCATACTGTTTCGCCGGGCTGTCATGGTCGATGAAGATATCCGGCAGGGTCAGCGGTCGGAACTTTAGCCCGCCGTCGAGCAGGCCGGCATGGGCCAGGTCGGTCATCACCTGGGTGGCGAACCCGCCGATGGAGCCTTCCTCGACCGTCACGAGCACTTCGTGCTCACGAGCCAGACGGTGCACGAGATCGGTATCGAGCGGCTTGGCGAAACGGGCATCGGCCACAGTCGTGCTCAGGCCATGCGCCGCCAGATCCTCGGCCGCGCGCAGGCATTCCTGCAGACGCCCGCCGAAGGACAGCAGAGCCACCGTGGAGCCTTCGCGCAGGACACGTCCCTTGCCGATTTCCAGCGGAATTCCGACGGACGGCATATCGACGCCCACGCCCTCGCCGCGCGGATAGCGGAAGGCCGAGGGCCGGTCGTCGATCTGTGCCGCCGTCGCGACCATATGGACCAGCTCCGCCTCATCCGCCGCACCCATGATGACGAAATCCGGCAGGCAGCCGAGATAGGCGACATCGAAGGAGCCGTGATGGGTCGCCCCGTCGGCGCCCACGAGCCCGGCACGGTCAATGGCGAAGCGCACGGGCAGCTTCTGGATTGCCACGTCGTGAACCACCTGGTCATAGGCGCGCTGCAGGAAGGTCGAATAGATCGCGGTGAACGGCTTGTATCCCTCCGCCGCCAGACCCGCCGCGAAGGTCACGCCGTGCTGTTCGGCGATGCCCACATCGAAGCAACGGTCGGGGTAGGATTCCCCGAAAATATCCAGCCCCGTCCCCGACGGCATGGCCGCCGTGATCGCGACGACCTTCTCGTCCTTTTCCGCTTCCTTCACCAGCGCGTCCGCGAAGACCTTGGTGTAGCTGGGCGCGTTGGTCTTGGTCTTCACCTGCGCACCGGTCACCACATCGAACTTCGAGACGGCGTGGTACTTCTCGTGGCCACCCTTGTCGGATTCGAAGCCCTTGCCCTTCTGGGTGACCACATGGATCAGCACGGGGGCGTTCTGCCTGCCGTCGCGCACATTGCGCAGCACCGGCAAGAGGTGGTCGATGTTATGACCGTCGATCGGGCCGATGTAGTAGAAGCCCATCTCCTCGAACAGGGTGCCGCCGGTCACATAGCCGCGCGCATGCTCTTCCGCGCGGCGCGCCGCGTCCTCGAAACTTTTCGGGAACATATGCGCCATGTCCTTGGCGACCTGGCGCAGCGAGCGATAGCTTTTCGATGAAATCAGGCGCGACAGATAGGCGCTCATCGCGCCCACGGCGGGGGCGATGGACATGTCGTTGTCGTTGAGGATGACGACGAGGCGCGAATTCATCGAGCCGGCGTTGTTCATCGCCTCATAGGCCATGCCCGCGCTCATGGAGCCGTCGCCGATCACCGCAATCACGTTGTTGTCGTCACCCGACAGGTCGCGCGCCACCGCCATGCCGAGACCGGCAGAAATCGATGTGGAACTGTGGGCGGCCCCGAAGGGGTCGTACTCGCTCTCGACCCGGCGGGTGAAACCCGATAGGCCGCCACCCTGGCGCAGGGTGCGGATACGATCGCGCCGGCCGGTCAGGATCTTGTGCGGATAGGACTGGTGGCTGACGTCCCAGATCAGGCGGTCTCGCGGCGTGTCGAAGATGTGATGGAGCGCCACCGTGAGCTCGACGACCCCCAGGCCCGCGCCCAGGTGACCGCCCGTGATCGACACGGCGGAAATCGTCTCCTCGCGCAGTTCCTCGGCAAGCTGCTTGAGCTGCGCAGGCGTAAAATCGCGCATATCCGCGGGCACGCGGACAGTGTCGAGAAGCGGTGTCTTGCTGTCGTCGCTCAAGGTCACACCTGTCGGGGGCCGGTTGCGCAACGGCCCGAAAATACAATCATACCCGCCTGTCGATCAGCTGCTCGGCGGCGGCGCGCAATAAATCAGCCTTTTCCCCAAACAAATCAAGGTTTTCCACGGCGCGGCGGGCGTGGTGCATGGCCGCATCCCGGGCGCCGTCCAGCCCCTTGAGGGACACCAGAGTCGCCTTGCCGCGCGCACTGTCCTTGCCGACAGCCTTGCCAGCCTCGTCAGCATCACCTGTCTCGTCAAGGATGTCGTCGGTGATCTGGAACGCCATGCCGTATTCCGCCCCGAATGCGCGCAACCGCGCACGGGCCCCGGCGTCCGCCCCGGCCACAAGCGCACCCGCCTCGCACGACCAGGCGAACAGGGCACCGGTCTTCATGGATTCCAGCCGATAGACCGACACCTCGTCGGCATCCGTCCGGCTTTCGGCTTCAAGATCGAGCATCTGTCCACCCGCCATGCCGCCCGGCCCGCCCGCGCGGGCAAGCCCGAGCGCGAGTTCCGCGCGCACATTTCCGTCCGGATGGGTGGCGGGATCGGCCAGAACCTCAAAGGCCAGCGTCAACAAAGCGTCGCCCGCGAGGATGGCCGTCGCCTCGTCGTAGCGCCGGTGCAGCGTGGGCTGCCCCCGGCGCAGATCGTCGTCATCCATGGCCGGCAGATCGTCATGCACCAGGGAATAGGTGTGCATCATCTCGATGGCCGCCGCGACACGCAGCGCCTGCCCCCGCACACCTCCGCAGACATTCGAGGCCGATACCACCAGAAAAGGACGCAGGCGCTTGCCGCCACCCAGCGCGGCATACCGCATGGCATCCCACAGGCGCGGCACACGGTCCGGACCGCCCGCGAGCAACCCGTCGAGCGCACGGTCGAACTCTGCCGCCGTGGCGGTCAGCGCGTTCGTAAACTCGTCCGCGGTGCGGGCATCACTCATGGTCGGAACCGGCGAAAGCGCGAGGAAAAGCTAGCCTGCATCGGCAGGCGTGGTTTCCGCTTTGCCGTCGGGGCCGAGCGAAATCTTCTCCACCCGTGCCTGGGCCTGGCGCAGCTTGGTCTCGCAGTGACGCTTCAGCGCCGCGCCGCGCTCATAGGCCGCGATCGCATCGTCAAGCGCGCTGTCGCCGCCCTCGAGATTGCGTACGATGTCCTCAAGCTGGGCAAGCGCGTCCTCGAAGGACAGCTTGGCGATATCGGACGGGATGTCGCCCGCGTTCTTGTCGTCAGCCATGTTCAGCCCTTTCCTGTCGGCGCAACCTTGAACGCCCTGTCTATCGACGAGGCCCGGAAGCGTCAAACGCCGCTTCGGGACAACCCGCTGTCAATCCATCAGCACGCGCACATGGGCGGCGGTGCATTCCCCGAGCGCCTGAAGATCGTAACCGCCTTCGAGGGTCGAAATGAGGCGTCCGGCGCAAGATTTCTCGGCAATCTTGCGGATTTCTTCTGTCGCCCAGACAAAATCTTCCGTCTCCAGCGCCAGTTGCGCCAGCGGATCGCGCCGGTGGGCATCGAACCCGGCGGAAATCATCACGAGGTCCGGCGAGAACGCGGCCATGCGCGGCAGCACGATGGTCTCCATCGCCTCGCGGAAGGCGTCCGAATCGGCACCCGGCCAGAGCGGCGCGTTGACGATGTTGTCATGCGCGCCGCGCTCCGACTTGTCACCTGTGCCCGGATAGAGCGGCCACTGGTGGGTCGAGGCGTAGAACATGTCCGGATCGTTCCAGAACATGGCCTGGGTGCCGTTGCCGTGGTGGACGTCAAAATCCATAACCGCCACGCGTTCGGCCCCGTGCACGGCGCGCGCATGTTCCGCGCCGACCACCACATTGTTGAACAGACAGAACCCCATGCCCTGCTCCGGCTCGGCGTGGTGACCGGGCGGGCGGATAGCGCAGAAGGCGTTGTCGGCCTCGCCGGTCATCACGGCATCAACGGCCGCGATCAGCGCGCCTGCTGCACGCAGCGCGGCCTTTCCGGACTTCGGCGAGACGATGGTGTCGGCATCGATGCGCGCATACCCGTCGGCCGGAATGTTGGCCAGCACCCGCTCGACATAGCCTTCAGGATGCGCGCGCGCGATCTGGCTGCGCTCCGCCAGCTCCGGCACGCGTCGGTCCAGCGCGGCAAAGGCCTCGTCCTCGAGAACCCGGTCGATGATCCGCAACCGGTCCGGCGATTCCGGATGCTGGGGACCCGGTTCGTGCTCGATACAGACAGGATGGAAATAGTAGCGCGTGGTCATCTTGATCCCTCTCCGCGAAGGCGTTCGATGCGGACATCGGGTAATATAGCTCACGCACAGGACCGTTGCTTGCGCGACTGCGTATGAACGTTGACAGAAGGCCGGATTCGGCGTGTTGTCTCGACCGCTTGGGTCGCGGCGTGCGCGGCCTTTCACCTAGGAGAGTTGTTCCGTGTTCCAGTCGTTTCGCGGCGTACGAGCCACATTGTTCGGATGCCTCGTCCTCGTGACGGCGGCAGGCATGGCGCATGCCCAGTCGAAGGAATTGTCCGACCGTGCCAAGGCGCTGGACGCCAACGGCAACGGCACCATCGAGAAGGACGAAGCACGCGGTCCGCTCGCCGCCAATTTCGACACCATCGACAAGGATTCCAGCGGCGCGCTCGACGGCGCGGAAATCAGCGCCTTTTTCACCGGCGGTGCGGGCGGCAGCGCCGGCGGCCCGCCGCCCGCGTCCGTGATTGTTGACGACGTGGTCGAACAGGCGGTCGGGCAGACGACACCGGTGGTCGGGCGTTTTGTGGTCCACCAGTCCGGTCCGGTCGCGGCCAAGATCGACGGATCGGTCATCGAGATGGATGCGTCGGTCGGCGATCGGGTCACCGAGGGCGCACTGATCGCCGTGCTCGACCGGGACCGCCTCGCGCTGGAGCGTGACCGCATCGAAGCTATCGTGACCCAGCAG
>Ga0181594_10002031_pt1 | contig 18746 bp, 18 predicted proteins | sample 071ome_18_FD_145603 | JGI IMG/M metagenome (GOLD analysis project Ga0181594, IMG submission 145603) | Coastal salt marsh microbial communities from the Groves Creek Marsh, Skidaway Island, Georgia - 071413BT metaG (spades assembly) | ecosystem: Environmental > Aquatic > Marine > Intertidal zone... | reverse complement strand
CCAGCAGGGCAATGCGCAGCGTGCCTCTCCCTCGCAGCGACACGCAGGGTCTTAGGGTGCCATTACGCTACTGCCAAGCGCGTGAGGACTTACTGGGTGGAAAAGGATTCCACAAATCGCTTGAGTTCGCGAACAACCGTCGGCTCACCTGGAGCGGCGGCGAGTGCATCGTCGGCAAGCACCAGAAGTTCTCCAGCATGGAAACTGGCTGCTAGCCCCTTGAGGCGCATTGCGGCAATCTGCCAATTGCCGTCACAACGGCTGCGTTCCAGCAGATCAACTTGCCGGGAAACACTTTCAAAGAACGCATTGCGCAATTCTCGCAGGATTTCGGGATCGTCCCCGGCTGCGGCGGATAGCGTGGCGTCAAGGCTCCCGGAATCATAGGCCATGGATCGGAAATCTACTCGAATCACGGTTAACCAATGGTTTATTGCCGCCGTTGGCCGGTTTATGCTATTCTTGGTTCCATGAGTGGGGGTTCACGCATCATCGCATTCGGCTCTTCGGTCAGCGAGGAGACTGAAGAATTTGGCGGCGAAACAGCAGCTGCGCAGATCAGGACGGGGTCGGATGAAGAGCCCCCTCTCGAACTCGGCGCATGGCTGGAAGGCTCTGAAAGCGAGTTTGCTGAGGATCGGGGTAGCCGCTCTTCCGCTCTCCTACCCGGGATGTTGGCACTGCTCGTTGTAGCCGCATGGACAGGTTTTTATCTTTGGGCCAACAGGGCGGCCCTGAGCGCGGGCCTGAATCCGGCGGAATGGCCTCCTTTGATCGCAGGATGGTGCCTGCCTGTGGTGCTGGTAAGCGTCGTATGGCTCATCGCAATGCGCTCAAGCACACGCGAAGCCACTCGATTTGGTACGGTAGCGCGGCAATTGTCCGACGAGTCGGCTCTGCTCGAGGCGCGCTTGCTCACGGTCAACCGAGAGCTGTCGTTGGCGCGCGAATTTGTTGCAGCGCAATCTCGCGATCTGGAATCACTCGGCAGGATTGCCAGTGATCGCCTCAGTGCAAGTGCCGATCGACTCCAAACGCTGGTGGAGGAAAATGGCGACAGGGTGGAAAATATCGGACGCGTGAGTACCGCCGCGCTCGACAACATGGAAAAGCTCCGTGGCCAACTTCCAGTCATTGCAAGTTCAGCCAAGGACGTAACCAATAATATTGCCAATGCAGGACGCTCGGCACATTCGCAAATTGCGGCGCAGATGGCCGAGGCAAAAAGCCGGCTCAGTGAGACAGAGACGCAGCTGGGAAGTCTGACCGAGTCAGGGATACGCCTGTTCGAGCTGCTCCAACGCAGCGCCGAACAAGCCGGGAATGTCTTGCCAGCAACAATTGGGCAGTCGTTGACGGCTCTAACGGAGATTGAGAATCGCGCTGGCGAACTGATCGCCGCGCTAGGAAATGCAGAACGCCAAGGCTCAGAATTGGCTGCAAGCCTCGATTCATCGCGCGGCCTGCTGTCCGATTTTGAAAATCAGCTCGTAAGCAAGCAGGCGCAATTGCGCGAGCGGACCGATGAGCATCTTGGATTTCTCGAAAATCTCCTGAGCTCGCTTGCCAAGATTGACGAACGCCATGAAGCCTTGGCCACAAGGGCCCGCGATCAACTCAAGGAGGCGATCGCAGAGATGGACGGCTCTGCACGCGAAACCTTGGCCCTGATCGAATCGCAGGGTGCGGCGGGGATAGAGCGTATCTCGTCCGAAATAAGATCGCGGAGTGCCGAAGCTGTGGAGCAGGCGATCCACAACGCCTCCGCTGAAATATCCGGCCAGCTTCAACAGGCTGCTGCCCATGCGTCGGGCGTCAGCCGTGAAGCGACGATCCAGTTGCGCGATCAGCTTGCGAAGGTTCACGACCTTGTCGCCAACTTGGAAAGTCGAGTGGACCATGCCCGCGATCGCGCCGAAGAGCAGGTCGACAATGACTTCGCGCGCCGGGCAGCGCTCATCACTGAGTCCCTGAATTCCGGTGCGATCGACATCGCCAAGGCTTTTTCAGCAGAGGTGTCAGACAAGGCTTGGGAAGACTACCTGCGCGGCGATCGAGGAATTTTTACTCGACGCGCGGTTTCGCTGATCGAGGCAAGCGATTCCCGCAACATCCTCCAGATATTCGAAACCGACGATAAGTTTCGTGAGCTCGTCAGCCGGTATATTCACGATTTCGAGTCGATGCTCCGCCAGGTCTTGTCCACGCGTGACGGTAAGTCGCTCGGAGTGACGCTATTGTCATCGGACATGGGCAAGCTTTATGTCCTGCTGGCTCAGGCGATTGAGCGACTCCGGACCTGAGTTGTCAGCCAGCAGCTTCTGGCGGCGAACCGAATAGGTTGATGTTCTCGATGCCGATCCAACCGTATACGTAGTTCGCGTAAAACAGGCCAAAGAGGGCCAGAGCCAGGATCGTCGCGCGTAGCACAATACGGCCCGGCCGGAATTGTGCCGGTGCGCTCTCCACCGTTCCCGGTGGCCGGGCATGGCCTTCTTCCTCGACTGTGCGCAATCCAAACGGCATGACGAGGAATGCGCTGAGAACCCAGAAGAGCGTGAAAATGGCGATGATAGAGGTCCATTCCATCGGCTAGTCGTCCTCGAACAGTGTAACGATAACCTGCGGCTTCTTGCCCGACCATCGCGTTGCTGCCCGGCGGGCAGCCAGCCGCGCCGCTTCGCTCCGATCTGCCGGATCGCTGCTCCGCACCGCCTTCAAGGCCTTTGAGACATCTTCCTGCGCTTCCTCGATAAATTCGGCGAAGTCTTCTTCCAACGGCAGGCCAAGCGCCGAAACACGCACTGCGCCATCGGTCGCGACCGCCACTGTCACCACTCCGTTGAAGGCCAGACGGCGGCGCATGACCATGCCTTCACCATCGGCAGGTGCGACGATGTCGCCATCGAGCAGCAGGCGCCCTGCCCTCACCTCGTCAATCTTTGCCGGACCATCGGGCGCGAGCCGAACCATATCGCCGTTCTTTTGGACGATCGCTCTGGGTATCTGGCACGACCGGCCAAGCTGTGCCTGCTCGCGCATGTGGCGCATTTCACCGTGGACAGGGACGAGGATGTCTGGCCGCAGCCATCGGTAGAGCGCTTCCAGTTCGGGTCTTCCGGGATGACCGGAAACGTGAATCAGGCTCTGCCTGTCTGTAATTAGCGTTATGTCCTGATCTGCAAGCTGGTTCTGGATGCGGCCGATAGCGAGTTCGTTTCCTGGAATCTGACGGCTTGAAAACAACACGACGTCGCCTGCATCCAGCGAGATCGGGTGTGATCCACCTGCGATGCGCGCCAAGGCGGCACGCGGTTCGCCTTGCCCGCCAGTGGCCAGGATTATCACCTCGCCCCGAGGCAGGGACATGGCCGTGTCGAAATCGATCGTTTCGGGAAGGTCCTTGAGGTAACCGCTAGCCTGCCCGGCGGCGATAATCCGGTCTAGAGACCGGCCGGCAACGCACAGTTTCCGGTTGGTCGCTATCGCAATCCGCCCAAGCGTCTGCAGACGCGCGACGTTGGAGGCGAAAGTAGTTACCAGCACACGCTTGCCTTTGTGCTCCTTTACCTCCTCCAGCAGCCCGAGATATACGGCCCCTTCAGATCCCGACGGCTCGGGATTGAAGACGTTGGTCGAATCGCAGATCAGCGCCAGCACGCCCTCATCGCCAATGGCGGTCAGTTCCTCGGCGGTCGTGGGCTTGCCGATCTGCGGATCGTCGTCGAGCTTCCAGTCGCCGGTATGGAATACGCGGCCATAGGGCGTGTCGATCAGCAGCGCGTTGCCCTCGGCGATGGAGTGGGCGAGAGGCAGATACTGCACGGTGAACGGCCCGAGCGTGAAAGGATCGAGATGATCGATGATCCTTAGCTCGACTCTGTCGAGCAGCCCCGCTTCCTCCAGTTTGCCGCGAACCAGCCTGGCCGTGAACGGCGTCGCGTAAAGCGGTACGCCAAGTTCTTCAGCAAAATAGGGCACAGCGCCGATGTGGTCCTCGTGCGCATGGGTCAGCACGATCCCGACGAGTTGATCTGCTCGGTCTTCGATAAATTCGAGGTCGGCAAAAACCAGATCGACGCCGGGGTAATCAGCGTCCGAGAAAGTCATTCCAAGATCGACCATCAGCCAATGGCCGTCGGCTCCGTAGAGGTTGACGTTCATGCCGATTTCGCCCGATCCGCCGAGCGCGCAGAACAGCAGTTCGTTTCCCGGCTTCACTGTGTTTTGGCTCGTTCAGCCAAGAGGGCAAGCCCATCGAGCGTGAGATCCGGATCGACAGCGTCGAATACCTGGGTCGCCTCGTCGAACAGGACGGCGAGGCCGCCGGTGGCGATAACCTTTGCCGGTCGCCCGATTTCGGCGCGCATCCGGGCAATCAGGCCCTCCATCATCGCGACATAGCCCCAGAACGTGCCGATCAGCATCTGCGTCTCGGTGGTCGTGCCGATCACGCTTTCGCTTTCGGGTACCTCGATTGCAATGCGCGGCAGCTTGGCCGTGTTGCCGACAAGGGCATCAAGTGAAAGGTTTATTCCCGGCGCAATGATCCCGCCCTTGTAAGCACCGTTGAAATCGACAACGTCGAAAGTCGTCGCCGTGCCGAAGTCGATGACGATGAGATCGCCCGAATGACGCGCGTGGGCGGCAATTGCGTTAACCGCGCGGTCGGCTCCGAGCGATTGGGGGTTTGGTACGTCGATGTCGATGGCGAAGTCGGCCTTACCCTCTCCGGCGACGATGAGGTCGAGCCCGAAATAATTGCGCGCGAGGACTTCGATATTGTGCAGCGCGCGCGGCACGACTGTCGAGACGATAATTTGGTCGATCTGCTTGCGTTCGACCTCCCTGATCTCCAGCAGTTGCATCAGCCACACGGCATATTCGTCGCCGGTTCGGCGTGGGTCGGTGGCAATGCGCCAGCGCGCCCTGATCTCCCGACCGTCGTAGAGCGCGAAGACCACGTTGGTATTGCCTGCATCTATCGCCAGCAGCATTGGGCTATCCCACCAGGTTGATTTCGCCAGCGTGGATAGTCCGCATCTCGCCCGAGGCCAACCTCAGTTGTAGCGAGCCATCGGAGGACAAGCCTGCGAACGCGCCTTCAATCGGGTTTTCACCCGGTTCATTGACCGTGAGCCGAGTTCCCAAGGGATGGGCCAGAGCGCCCCAGCGACGCAGCAATGGCGCAAGGCCAACATTGCGCCAGCGCGCAAGCTCGGTAGCGAAACTGCGTGCCAGGTCTTCGGCGAACACATTGCGATCCGGTGCGACGCCAAGCTCGGGAAGCGCGGCTGTCTTGCGTCCTGGAACCTCGGGTGCGAAAGCTAGGTTGACGCCGATCCCGATCACAATTGCATCCTCCTGCGATTCCAACAGGATCCCTGCGACTTTGGCAATGCCCGCCATCAGGTCGTTAGGCCATTTAAGCTGCAATTCTGCATTGTCGGGCACATGCCAAGCCACCGCCTCATACAACGCCAGCCCCGCGACAAGCGCGAGCGTCTGGGAGGGAGGATTACCAGCATTGGGATGGACGACGGTCGATCCCATGAAATTGCCGGTGCCATCGAACCAATCGCGTCCTTGTCGCCCTCTTCCTTCGACCTGCCGATCGGCGACAAGCCAATAACCTTCGGACAGACGGTCACCTGCCGAGAGGCGCTGTAAGAGATCGCTGCTGGTGGAGCCGGTTTCGGAAACGTATTCGATCACGCTGCGACAAACAGCGCCGAAGCGGCCCTGGTGGCAAGGTTGCCGAGCCAGACAGTCAACAAATACCCTAGCGGCGAGATGAATAGCGCACACACGGCCAGAATTGCCTGATGCGCCCAGTCGCTCTTGCCGGTGACCTTGTTGGCCGGCTCGTCGAAATAGATGATCTTGACGATCTTGATGTAGTAGAACGCGCCGATCACCGAGGCGGCGATGCCGATCGCGGCCAGCGCGACCAGGTTCGCCTCGACGGCCGCCTGGAACACCACGAATTTGCCCCAAAATCCGAACAGCGGTGGGATGCCGGCAAGACTGAACATGATCATCGCAATGCAGGCGGAGAGCATCCTGCGACGCTGCGACAGTCCCGCAAGATCGCCAATCGACTCGACCTGATCGCCGTCCGCATTCTTCAACATCAGGACGGCTACGAAGCCGCCCAGAGTCATCGCAACATAGATTACGAGATATACCAGCATGGCCGATGCGCCGTGCGGCGTAGCAGCGGCAAGGCCGATCAGCATGAAGCCGACGTTGTTGATCGAGGAATAGGCGAGCAGGCGCTTGATGTTGTCCTGGCCGATTGCGCCGAGTGCCCCGACGACGATCGAAGCAAGTGCAGCGAAGATCACAATTTGCTGCCATGCATCGGCTTGCGGCCCGAAGGCATCGAGCGCGACCCGCATAGTCAGTGCCAGCGCCGCAACCTTAGGTGCGGTGGCAAAGAATGTGGTCACCGGGGTCGGCGCGCCCTCGTAGACATCGGGCGTCCACATGTGGAACGGCACCGCGCTGATCTTGAAGGCAAGCCCTGCGAGCACGAAAACCACGCCGAACAGTGCGCCGGTACCCATGCCGCCTGCCAGCGCGGCGTGAATGCCGCCGAACGAGGTCGTGCCAGTAAAGCCATAAACAAGGCTCATGCCGAACAGCAGGATTCCCGAGGCCAGAGCGCCGAGCACGAAGTATTTGAGCCCCGCTTCGGCCGAGCGATCGTCTGTGCGCAGGAAGGATGCCAGCACATAGGCCGCGAGCGAATTGAGTTCGAGACCGATGTACAGCGTGAGCAGGTCGCCGGCCGACACCATCATGCCCATGCCGAGTGCAGCAAACAGGATCAGCACCGGATATTCAGCGCGCATCGCCCCATAGCGGTCGAAGAATGAGGGCGAGATCATCAGCGTCGCGCCTGCAGTTCCGTAGATCAGCAGCTTGGCGAAACTGGCAAAGGCATCGGCGCGCATCTGCCCGCCAAAAGCGAGCGTATCCGGCCCGCTTGCACCGACGCACAGGGCCGGAGCAACGAGAAAGGCAGCAGCTGTGAGCACTGCAACCCCGATCACGCTGATTGCACGCGAGGCTTTGTCGCCCGACCACGCAGCGGCAAGCAACAGGAGGAGACCTGAAACCGACAGCAACACTTCGGGCGCGACGAGGCTGAGGGAAGCAGCGAAGTCCATCAATGCGCTCCCCCGTGCTCATCATCCGGCTCAGCGGCTTTCGCTTCGCCGACTTTGAGGCGCGAATCGCCCTCGGGCGCGGCGTGGGCAATCCGCGCATCGAGTGCGGCAATGTCCTGACGCATCGGCTTCAGGAAGCTTTCGGGATAGACGCCCATCCACAGCACCGCGAGGGCTAGCGGCACAACCAGTGCCAGTTCGCGCATGTCCAGGTCGGACATGGCTGCGGCGTCCGCGTTTTTCTGCTCGCCGAATGCCACCCGGCGATAGAGGTAAAGCATGTAGGCAGCGCCGAGGATGATGCCGGTGGTGCACACGAAAGCGACCCATGTCGACATCTGGTAAATCCCGGCAATGCTGAGGAATTCAGCGATGAAGCCGCTGGTGCCCGGCAGGCCGATAGAGGCCATGGTGAACAGCATGAAAAACAGGGCGTACTGCGGCATGTTGATTGACAGACCGCCATAACGGTCGATCTCGCGCGTGTGCAACCGGTCGTAGATGATCCCGACAGAGAGGAACAATGCACCCGAGACTAGCCCGTGACTCAGCATCATGATCATCGAGCCTTCGAGGCCCTGCACATTGAAAGCGAACGCGCCCGCGGTGACGATGCCCATGTGCGCGACTGACGAGTAGGCGATCAGCTTTTTCATGTCATGCTGCACCAGCGCCACCAGCGAGGTGTAAACTACCGCCACCATCGACAGCGCGAACACCAGCCACATGAATTGCGCCGAGGCATCGGGGAACATCGGCAGCGAGAAGCGGATGAAGCCGTAGCCGCCCATCTTCAGCAGCACGCCCGCCAGGATGATCGATCCTGCGGTCGGTGCCTGCACGTGCGCGTCGGGGAGCCAGGTGTGGACCGGCCACATCGGCATCTTGACCGCAAAGCTGGCGAAGAAGGCAAGCCACAGCCACTTCTGCGCGCCCGGATCGAAATCGTAGGCCATTAGCGTCGGGATGTCGGTCGTGCCCGCCTCGTTGACCATCCACAGCATGGCAATCAGCATCAGTACCGAGCCGAGCAGCGTGTAGAGGAAGAACTTGTAGGCCGCGTATATGCGGTTGTCCCCGCCCCACACGCCGATGATGAGGTACATCGGAATCAGGCCGGCCTCGAAGAATATGTAGAACAGGAACAGGTCCTGCGCTGCGAAAACGCCAATCATCAGCGTTTCCATCAGCAGGAAGGCGGCCATGTATTCGCCTACGCGCTTTTCGATGGAGCGCCAGCTCGCACCGATGCAGATCGGCATCAGGAACACAGACAGCACGATCAGCATCAGCGCGATTCCGTCGATGCCGAGCGCATAGTTAAACCCTGCGAACAGCGGTACGCGCTCGACGTATTGCCATTGCTCGCCGCCGAAATTCCAATGCGTCCACAGCGAAATGCCGAGGGCAAGGTCAATCAGTGTCGCTCCCAGGGCGACCCGGCGTGCGACTTTCGCATCAACCAAAAGGCATGCCACTGCCGCCAGCAGCGGCACCGCAAGCATTGCGGAAAGGATCGGGAAGCCCCCCGGACCGTCCATCAGAAGAGCACCCAGGTTATTGCGCCGACGAGCCCGAGCAGCATCACCAGTGCATAGGAATTGAGATAGCCGGACTGGATCTTGCGGGCATAGCTCGCACCCCCTGCGACCAGCCAGGCCGCGCCGTCCGGACCGAAGCGGTCAATCGTCCCTTCGTCGCCCCGCTTCCACAGCACCTTGCCGATCCAGAACGCCGGCACGACGAATACATAGTGATAAAGTTCGTCGAACATCCACTTGCGATAAACAAAGCTGTAAACCGGCCCGAGTTGCTCGACGACCTTGGCAGGGAAACTGGTGTTGCGGATGTAGCCATACCAGGCGATCACAAAGCCGATCAGCATGACGATGAAGGCTGCATACTTAACCAGGTGCGGAACTTCGTGCATCGCGTGGATCAGGTGCGCGTCAAACGTGATGGAATTGGCCCAGAAAGCCGCATCGTCGATGAAGGATCCGGCAAAAATCTGCCCCGCAGCGATCGCACCGATTGCCAGCAAGCCCAGAGGTACGAGCATCGACATCGGGCTTTCATGGGGGTGATAGCCGCCCGTGGTGTCCTCGCTCGCCTCTTCCGGCGTCTTGTGAACCGAATGCTGGATATGCTCGCTCTCGATCCAGCGCGGCTTGCCATAGAAGGTCAGGAACACGAGCCGCCACGAATAGAAACTGGTCAGCAGCGCCGCGCCGACGCCCGCCCAGAAGGCGAACAGGCCAACCTGCGACCCGCTTGCATAGGCGACCTCGATGATCGCATCCTTCGACCAGAATCCTGCAAAGCCGACGTGCAGATCATAGATACCAACGCCGGTGATCGCCAGCGTGCCTGCCATCATGGCCCAGAAGGTGAGCGGTATCTGTTTGCGAAGACCGCCGTAGAAACGCATGTCCTGCTCGTGGTGCATGGCATGGATCACAGAGCCTGCGCCAAGGAACAGCAGCGCCTTGAAAAAGGCGTGAGTGAACAGGTGGAACATGGCAACGCCATAGGCGCCGAGCCCGGCGGCGAAGAACATGTAGCCGAGCTGAGAGCATGTCGAATACGCGATCACCCGCTTGATGTCCCACTGGCAGGTGCCGATGGTTGCCGCAAACAGGCACGTCGCCGCGCCGATAAAGGTAACGAGACCAAGGGCGATCGGTGCAGCCTCGAACATTGGCGACAAACGGCAGACCATGAATACGCCTGCCGTCACCATCGTCGCAGCGTGAATCAGCGCCGAAACCGGGGTCGGGCCTTCCATCGCGTCCGGCAGCCAGGTGTGCAGGCCAAGCTGCGCCGATTTGCCCATCGCGCCGATGAACAGCAGGATGCATAGCACCGTCATCGTGTCGACGCGGTAGCCGAGGAAGCCGATGGTCGAGCCTGCCATCGCGGGCGCGGCGGCGAGGATCTCGGGGATTGAGACCGTGCCGAACACCAGGAATGTACCGAAAATACCCAGCATGAAGCCGAGGTCGCCAACCCGGTTGACGACGAACGCCTTGATCGCGGCGGCATTGGCACTTGGTTTGCGGAACCAGAAGCCAATCAGCAGGTAGCTCGCGAGGCCCACCCCTTCCCAGCCGAAAAACATCTGCACCAGGTTGTCCGCCGTCACCAGCATCAGCATGGCGAAAGTGAACAGCGACAGATAGGCGAAGAACCGGGGCTGGTCCGGGTCTTCCTCCATGTAGCCCCACGAATAGAGGTGCACGAGCGCGGATACACTGGTGATCACGACCAGCATCACGGCGGTCAATGTATCTACCCGCAGCGCCCAGTCGAAGCTCATGGTGCCCGACTGCACCCAGTGCAGGACCGGCGCGACATAGGCCTGCTGCTCGCCGGCTATGAAACCCAGGAAAATCGGCCACGACAGCGCGCAGGAGATAAACAGCGCGCCGGTGGTCAGGGTCTTGACCACGGTGTTGCCGAGCGCGCGATTGCCCAGTCCGCCAACGATTGCGGCGAGCAAGGGCAGGAAAACGATGGCGAGGATGGAGGAGTTCACGAGCTCAGCCTATCCCTTCATCCGGTTGACTTGGTCGACCGCGATGGTGCCGCGCGAGCGGAAGAAGATCACGAGAATGGCCAGGCCAATGGCTGCCTCGCCCGCCGCCACGGTTAGCACGAACATGGCGAAAATCTGCCCCGTGAGATCGCCTAGGAAGGCGCTGAAAGCCACGAGATTGATGTTCACTGCAAGCAGGATCAGTTCGATCGCCATCAGAATGATGATGACGTTCTTTCGGTTGAGGAAGATGCCAAGCACGCCGAGCACGAACAGGATCGAGCTGACGACGACATAATGTTCGATGCCGATCACAGCGTCACCCCCTTGCCGACTTCAGGCTGCGTGTTGATGGTCGCTTCATCGGGGCGCCGGGCAATCTGATCGGCCACATTCTGCGGCCGCACATCCTTGCGCTGGCGATGCGTTAGTACGATCGCGCCGATCATCGCAACCAGCAGGATGATGCCCGCCGCCTCGAACAAGAATAGATACTTTCCGTAAAGCAGCGCGCCGATCGCCTCGATGTTAATGGTGCCGGCAGGTGCAACGCCCGCGCCGTCAGGCGTGCCCAGCGCCGCCTTGCCCGCGCTGTTGGCAACGATGCCGACGAAAAGCTCGATGGCGAGGATGACTGCGATCAATAGGCCGAGCGGTGCATTGCGCACGAACCCAGCGCGCAGTTCGGCGAAATCGATGTCTAGCATCATCACCACGAACAGGAACAGCACCGCGACCGCGCCGACGTAGACGATCACCAGCAGCATCGCGATGAATTCCGCGCCGACCAGCACCATCAGCCCTGCCGCATTGAAGAATGCGAGAATCAGCCACAGCACGGAATGCACCGGGTTGCGCGCCATGATGACGAGCACCGCGCTGGCCAGCGTGACGAAGGCGAACAGGTAAAAGGCGATTATGTGGATCATTCGTGCCCCCGCGCGCCCCTAACGATACGGCGCATCGGCTTCAAGGTTCGCGGCAATGGCCCGCTCCCACTTGTCCCCGTTGGCCAGCAGTTTCGCCTTGTCGTAGAGCAGTTCCTCGCGCGTCTCGGTGGCATATTCGAAATTCGGACCTTCGACGATCGCATCGACCGGGCAGGCTTCCTGGCAGAAGCCGCAGTAGATGCATTTGGTCATGTCGATGTCGTAGCGGGTGGTGCGGCGAGAGCCGTCATCGCGCGGCTCGGCCTCGATGGTGATGGCCTGTGCCGGACACACCGCTTCGCACAGCTTGCAGGCGATGCACCGTTCCTCGCCGTTGGGATAGCGGCGCAGCGCATGTTCGCCGCGGAAACGCGGGCTAAGCGGGTTCTTTTCGAACGGATAGTTGATCGTCGCCTTCGGCTTGAAGAAATACTTCAGCGTCAGCCAGTGGGCCTTGAGAAATTCCCACAGCGTGAACGATTTGACGAGTTGAGCCGGGTTCATGCGTAGTGCCCCGTCATTACCAGATAGCCGGAAATCACGACGACGAAGATGAGGCTCAACGGCAGGAACACTTTCCAGCCGATGCGCATCAGCTGGTCATAGCGGTAGCGTGGTACGGTCGCCATCACCCAGCTGAACAGGAAGAAGAAACCGAAGACCTTGGCGAACAGCCAGATCCATCCGGGAATGAGATAAAGTGGTTCCCAGTCGATCGGCGGCAGCCAGCCTCCGAAAAACAGGATTGCGTTGAGGAAGCACATCAGCAGGATGTTTGCGTATTCACCCAGCCAGAACAGCGCGAAGCTCATCGAGGAATATTCGGTCTGGTAGCCGGCGACGAGCTCCGATTCGGCTTCGGTCAGGTCGAAGGGTACGCGCGCGGTTTCCGCCAGCGACGATATGAAGAACATCACCCAGACGGGGAACAGCAGCAGGTTGAAGGCGTAGCCGTTGACCACGCCGAGCCCGTGGCCCTTCTGCGCGAGGATAATCTCGTTCATGTTGAAGGTATCGGCCCACAGGACCACGCAGACGATGACGAAGCCGATAGAGACTTCGTAGGAAATCATCTGTGCCGAGGCGCGCATCGCCGAGAAGAACGGGTATTTCGAGTTAGACGCCCAGCCTGCGATTACCACCCCATATACGCCCAGCGAACTGACCGCGAATATGTAGAGCAGGCCGACGTTGATGTCGGCAAGCACCGCGCCTGAATTGAACGGAATCACCGCCCAGGCGAGCAAGGCGACCGTGAACGTGATGATCGGCGCGATCAGGAACAGGCCCTTGTTCGACGCCGACGGAATGATCGTTTCCTGCAGGAACACCTTCAGCGCGTCGGCAAAGGTCTGCAACAGGCCGAACGGGCCGACCACGTTGGGCCCCCGGCGCAGGTTTATCGCGGCCCAGACCTTGCGGTCCATGTAGATCATCATGGCCACGGTCAGCATCACTGGCAGCGCAATCAGCAGGATGCCTGCTATGGTCGCGATCACCCATGCCCATTCGTAGGTCATGCCGAGCGACTGGAAAAACGCCGTCATTCCGCCGCCTCCGCCAGTTCTTCGCCATGAAGCAATTCAGCCGAGCAGCGCTGCAGCGTCGGGCTGGCGCGGCAAATAGCATTGGTGAGGTAGAAGTCTTTCACCGGCTCGCCCACTTCGCCCGAGGCCGTGCCACCGCCCGCAGGCAGCGATGAGCCGTAATCGGCCAGCCCTTCGACGCCCAGCGCGGGAACATCGGCGACCATTGCTGCGCGCAGCTCTTCGAAGCTGTCGAAGCCGACTTCGACGCCCAGTGCATCGGCCAGCGCGCGCAGGATTGTCCAGTCCTCACGCGCATCGCCTGGCGCGAACACCGCCTTGTCGGCGAACTGCACACGACCCTCGGTATTGACGTAGGTCCCCGCCTTCTCGGTGTAAGCAGCGGCAGGCAGGATCACGTCCGCCGCATGGGCTCCGGCATCGCCATGTGAGCCGACATAGACTTTTAGGCTGTCAGCGAACGGCGCATAGTCCATTTCGTCTGCGCCCAGCGACAGCAACACCTTTGGCTTGGCTGCGACAATGTCGGCCACGCCGCCCTTTTGCGCGAAACCGAGCATCAATCCACCCATCCGCGCGGCGGCAAGGTGCAGTACGTTGAAGCCGTTCCAGCCATCGCGGACCACATTGAATTCGTCAGCGAGAGCCAATGCCGGACCAAGCGCGCCCTTGGCGATGGCACCGCCCCCAACAATGATCGCGGGCTTTTCAGCACCTTTGAGCGCATCGGACACTTCCGAAGGCAGATTGCCGAGCGACGCAAGGTCATTGCCCAGGAACTTGCCGCCGAAAGTCGTTTCCCACTCCGGGCCGATCAGGAACACCTTGGCCCCGCGCCGCACCGCCTTGCGCAACCGGACGTTGACCAGTGGCGCTTCTGTGCGGACATTGCTGCCGACAATCAGGATCGCATCTGCTTCCTCGATGCCGCTGAAAGTGCTGTTGAAATTCACCGCCGCGAGGCTCGACGTGTCGTAGTACATGCCGGTCTGGCGGCCTTCGAGCAGGTTCGACCCCAGCGCGCCTAGCAGTGCCTTGGCAGCGAACATCGTCTCGCAGTCGAGCTGGTCGCCCGCAACCGCAGCGATGCTCTTACCCGGCTGGGTCTTGGCGATCACATCAAAGGCTTCGCTCCAGCTCGCCGCAACAAGTTTTCTCTTCTTGCGCACCCACGGCTTGTCGAGACGCCGGTGCGTCAGTCCCTCGCACATGTAGCGCGCCTTGTCGGAGATCCACTCTTCGTTGACGTCGTCGTTGACACGCGGGAGCACGCGCAGCACTTCGCGGCCTCGGCTGTCCACCCGGATATTTGCCCCGCAGGCATCTGAAACATCGATCGAAAGCGTCTTTTTCAGCTCCCACGGTCGTGCCTCGAAGGCATAGGGGCGCGAGGTCAGCGCGCCGACCGGGCACAGGTCGATGACATTGGCGCTCATCTCGTGCTTCGCGGCCTTTTCGAGATAGGTCGTGATCTGCATCTGCTCGCCGCGATAGAGCGCGCCGATTTCGTCCACCCCCGCGATCTCCTCGGAGAAGCGCACGCAGCGGGTGCAGTGAATGCAGCGGGTCATCACCGTCTTGATAAGCGGGCCCATGTATTTTTCGGTGACGGCGCGCTTGTTCTCCTCGTATCGGGTTGCGCCCCGGCCATACATCAGGCTCTGGTCCTGCAGGTCGCATTCGCCGCCCTGGTCGCAAATAGGGCAGTCGAGCGGGTGGTTGATGAGGAGGAACTCCATCACCCCTTCGCGCGCCGTTTTGACCATTTCGCTATCGGTGCGGATCGTCTGGCCTTCAGCGGCAGGGAGCGCGCAAGACGCTTGCGGCTTTGGCGGACCTGGAGCGATTTCGACAAGGCACATCCGACAGTTACCGGCGATACTTAATCTTTCATGATAACAGAAGCGCGGGATTTCCTTGCCCGCAAGCTCGCAGGCCTGGAGCACGGTCGCGTCATCGGGAACCTCGAGTTCGACGCCGTCTACGGTAAGCTTAGGCATTACTCCGCAGCCTCCTGCATCGCGCCGCCACGCTCGGCGATCCGGCGCTCGAGCTCAGGCCGGAAGTGCCGGATCAGGCCCTGGATCGGCCAGGCAGCTGCGTCGCCCAGCGCGCAGATGGTGTGTCCTTCAACCTGCTTGGTGACTTGCTGGAGCATGTCGATTTCCTCGACAGCCGCATCGCCTTCGCGCAGCCGCTCCATGACGCGCCACATCCAGCCGGTGCCTTCGCGGCACGGTGTGCACTGGCCGCAGCTCTCGTGCTTGTAGAAGTAGGACAGGCGCGAAATTGCGCGCACGATGTCGGTGGACTTGTCCATGACGATCACCGCCGCGGTGCCAAGGCCCGACTGGAGCTCCTTCAAGCCGTCGAAATCCATGGGCGCATCCATGATCTGCTCTGCCGGGACCAGCGGCACCGACGAGCCGCCGGGGATCACCGCCAGCAGATTGTCCCACCCGCCGCGAATGCCGCCGCAATGCTTCTCGATCAGTTCGCGGAACGGAATGCTCATCGCTTCCTCGACCACGCAGGGCTTTTCGACATGTCCGGAAATCTGGAACAGCTTGGTGCCGTGGTTGTTCTCACGCCCGAACAAGGTGAACCATGAAGCGCCGCGCCGCATGATCGTGGGCGCAACCGCGATCGATTCGACATTGTTGACCGTGGTCGGGCAACCATAGAGCCCCGCGCCTGCCGGAAACGGCGGCTTGAGCCGAGGCTGGCCCTTTTTGCCTTCGAGGCTTTCGATCATCGCGGTTTCTTCACCGCAGATGTAGGCCCCTGCCCCGCGATGGACGAAAACGTCGTAGTCGTAGCCCGATCCGCAAGCGTTCTTGCCGATCAGTCCGGCATCGTAGGCTTCCTGCACCGCGGCAAACAGTGTCTCTGCTTCCCGGATATATTCGCCGCGAATGTAGATGTAGGCCGCGCGCACACCCATCGCGAAACCGGCGACCAGCGCGCCCTCGATCAGCTTGTGCGGATCATGGCGGATGATCTCGCGGTCCTTGCACGAGCCGGGCTCGGACTCGTCGGCATTGATCACGAGGAAGCTCGGGCGCGGCTTGCCGTCCGGCCCGGTAGGTGCTTCCTTGGGCATGAACGACCATTTGAGGCCGGTGGGAAAGCCCGCCCCGCCCCTTCCGCGCAGACCAGACGCCTTTATTTCCTCGACGATGGCATCGCGCCCCTTGTCGAGGATCGCCTTGGTATTGTCCCAGTCGCCGCGCGCGCGGGCAGCGTCGAGGTTCCACGGTTGATAGCCGTAGACATTGGTGAAGATACGATCCTTATCGGCGAGCATCGTTATCTCCGTCATCGTTGAGATCCCTGCCCATTCCAAGGAAGTAGAGCACCAGCGCACCACCACCGAAGGCCAGTGCCCACAGCCACTGGCGCGTCAATACGAAGAGGCCTGCGACTACCAGCATGGCAGCGACGCCCAGAAAGTAGGGGTTGAAGCCGGTCACCATTGCCCCCTGTAATCGTGGTTCGCCTCGACCATTTCCCTGAGTGTCGTCGGCCCGCCCAGAGGTTCGGAGGTATGGCGGCCAGGTTCCTGCGTGCCGGTCTTGGGCTGTTCGCCCTTTGCCAGCGCATCGAGCACTGCATCGAGCCGTTCGGGGGTCAGGTCCTCGTAATTGTCATCATTGATCTGGACCATCGGCGCAGTAGCGCAATTGCCCATGCATTCGACTTCGGTGAGCGTCCACAGACCGTCATCGGTGGTGTGCCCCTTCTCCATGCCGCGCACCATGCAGGCAGTCAGAAGATCGTCGGAACCGCGCAACATGCACGGCGTCGTGCCGCACACCTGCACGTGGAATTTGCCGACCGGGACGAGGTTGTACATCGTGTAGAAGCTCGCGACCTCGACCACGCGGATGATCGGCATGTCGAGATAGCTCGCGACATATTCCATCACCGGGATCGGTAGCCAGCCCTGGGTTTGCGTCTCCTCGCCGACTTGGCGCTGGGCGAAGTCGAGCAAGGCCATGACTGCGGAGCGCTGGCGCCCTTCGGGGTAACGCGCGATGGCCTCGTCGGCCTTTGCCTTCCACGCATCGGTGAAAGCGAAGCTGCCCCAGCGTTCGCCCAGTTCGGGCGTGTCGGGAGCGAGATGACGGTCAGCCATTAGCGATCACACTCCCCGAACACCACGTCGATTGCGCCAAGGATCGCGGTCGCGTCGGGCAGCATGTGGCCCTTGCACATCATGTCCATGGCTTGCAGGTGCGAGAAGGCGGTTGGCCTGATCTTGCAGCGGTAGGGTTTGTTCGAGCCGTCAGATACCAGATAGACGCCGAATTCGCCCTTGGGGCTTTCGGTGGCGACATAGACTTCGCCTGCGGGGACGTGAAAACCCTCGGTGTAGAGCTTGAAGTGGTGGATCAGCGCTTCCATCGATTGCTTCATCTCGCCGCGCTTGGGCGGGACCACCTTGCGGTCGTCTGAAGCGATGGGGCCATCAGGCATCTCGGCAATGCACTGCTTCATGATGCGCGCGGACTGGCGCACTTCCTCGACCCGGACCATGAAGCGATCGTAGCAATCGCTCTTGGTGCCGACCGGCACTTCGAAGTCCATGCGGTCGTAAACGTCGTAAGGCTGGCTCTTCCTGAGGTCCCACGGAATGCCCGCGCCCCGGATCATCGGGCCGGAAAAGCCCCAGGCAATCGCATCTTCCTTGCCGACATGGGCGATATCGACATTGCGCTGCTTGAAGATGCGATTGTCGACGACGAGGCTCATCGCGTCCTCGAACAGCTGCGGCAGCCGCGTGTCGAGCCACTCGGCCATGTCGGTCAGCAGCTTGAGCGGCACGTCCTGATGCACGCCGCCGGGGCGGAACCAGGCCATGTGCATGCGTGCGCCGGCGGCACGCTCGAAGAAGTTGAGGCAATCTTCCCGAATCTCGAACATCCACAGGTTCGGCGTCATCGCGCCCACGTCCATGACGTGCGAGCCAAGATTGAGCATGTGGTTGCAGATGCGGGTCAGTTCGGCGAACAGCACGCGCAGGTATTGCGCGCGGATCGGCACTTCGAGATTGAGCAGCTTCTCGATCGCCAGAACGTAGCTGTATTCCATGCCCAGCGGCGAGCAGTAATCGAGCCGGTCGAAATACGGCAGCGCCTGCAGATAGGTCTTGTGCTCGATCAACTTTTCGGTGCCGCGATGGAGCAGGCCGACATGCGGGTCGATACGTTCGATGATTTCGCCGTCGAGCTCCATGACCATGCGCAGCACGCCGTGGGCCGCCGGATGCTGCGGCCCGAAGTTGATCGTGTAATTGGTGATGACCTCATCGCCGGTGGTGGGCGATTCTTCGAGCTCGAATCCGCTCATCCTTCGCCTCCCTCAGCTTTCTCGTCACCCGGGAGCACGTATTCCGCGCCTTCCCACGGGCTCATGAAGTCGAAGCTGCGGAAATCCTGTGCGAGCTTGACCGGTTCATAGACGACGCGCTTCTCTTCCTCGGAATAGCGTAGCTCGTGATAGCCGGTGAGCGGGAAATCCTTGCGGAACGGATGGCCTTCGAAGCCATAGTCGGTGA
>Ga0181594_10002029_pt1 | contig 18750 bp, 15 predicted proteins | sample 071ome_18_FD_145603 | JGI IMG/M metagenome (GOLD analysis project Ga0181594, IMG submission 145603) | Coastal salt marsh microbial communities from the Groves Creek Marsh, Skidaway Island, Georgia - 071413BT metaG (spades assembly) | ecosystem: Environmental > Aquatic > Marine > Intertidal zone... | reverse complement strand
CCGCCAGCCGACAATGGCGCGTGCCGCACAGGCAGCCGGCGGCAGGGGATTCACGATAGTGCCTTCCGGCACGATGATGTTGAGCGGCCGGATAAACCCTTCGAAGTTTGGAATCTCCTCTTCCGCCAGGCATTTTACGATCAGGTGGCAGGCCGATTTCACGAACGGAACGGGGCAGTTGATGGCGGCATCGACCTGCGGTGCGGATCCGGTCCAGTCCAGGGTCATGTCGCCGCCGTCGATGGTGATGGTGACCTTCAGCGGAATGGGCTCCGGTTCTTCGCCCAGACCGTCGATATAGTCGGTGAAGGAGCATGTGCCGTCGGGGAGGGCGGAGATTTCCGCCCGCATGATGCGTTCGGCATGATCGTGCAGCTCCTCGACGATCTGCCGGTACGTGCCGCTGCCGTATCGTTCGATAAGATCGGTCATCGCGGCATCTGCTGTGCGGCAGGCAGCGACCTGCGCCCGCATGTCACCGGCCAGCTTGTCCGGGATGCGGGTGTTCTTTTCCATCAGCTTGAAGAACGTCTCGTTGCGCTCGCCCTTGTGATACAGCCGGATGGGCGGAATGCGCAGTCCTTCCTGGAATATTTCGCGGGCGTAGACGGCGGCGGAGCCTGGCGCGATGCCGCCCATATCGATCTGGTGCACCAGCGACGCAGCATAGCCTTCCAGCTCGCCGGCGACGAAGACGGGTTTGACGATATAGACGTCCGGCAGGTGCTGGCCGCCGCCGGCATATGGATCGTTCCAGATGAACATGTCGCCGGGATGCATGTCGTCGCCGTAATCCCGGATCAACGCCGCCATCGCATCGGGGAAAGACCCCAGATGCAATGCCATGGTCATGCCGTGGGCAACGATCCGGCCTTCGCGGTCGCAGACCCCGGTCGAATAGTCCATGGAATCGCGGACGATGGTGGAATAGGCGGTGCGCATGATGACCAGCGCCATTTCGTCGGCAATGGCGCCCAGCGCATTCTGGACGACTTCCATCGTAATCGGGTCGACGTTCGAGGGCTGGACGGTCATGGCGTTTTTTCCCGCGTAAGCACGATATTGTTCTGCGCATCGAGGGCGGCAGACCATCCCGGCGGCACGATGCAGGTGGAATCGTATTCCTCGACGATAACCGGCCCGGAGATTTCGCTGGCGAGATCCGGCCGGTCGATCACCGGAGTTTCCATCTGCCCGTGCACCGGCCCGAAATAGACCTGACGCGGGTCGGCTTTCCTGTCGCCGCCACCGGAAGTCGCAGCCTTCCGGTCGGGCCGGTCTTCCGCGACCCGGGCGATCAGACGCAGCGTGACGCACTCCACGGCCTCGGCCTCCGCCTGATGGCCGTAGGTCCGTTCATGCTCGGCGCCGAAGTCGTCGGCCAGGGCGGCAAAGTCGGGCGCGCCGTCCGCCGACCGGCTCTCAATGGTCAGTTCGTGCGCTTGACCAGCATAGCGGAGGTCGGCGTAGCGCGTGATCGAATAGTCGGACGTCAAGTAGCCTTCGTCTTTCATCAGCGTGTTCAGGTCTGATTCCAACGCGGTAAAGGCGGTCTCCATATCTGCCGGGGAGACATCAGCGAGCCGGTTCAGCCAGGCACGGCTGATTTCGTGTTCGACATCCGACAGCAAAAGCCCGAAGGCGCTGAACACGCCGGGGGTCGGCGGGACAACGACCTGTGTCATCTCCAGAAGATTGGCGATTTCCGCCGCGACGACGGGGCCATTGCCGCCGAATGCGAACAGCGTGAAGTCGCGCGGGTCGCGGCCGCGATAGGTCGATACGGCTTTTACTGCGCGGACCATGGTGCCGCAGGCGACCTGGAAAATGCCCCAGGCGGCGTCCAGCAGATCCCGTTCGATCGGCTCGGCGATTTTGGTCGCCAGGGCCTGGCGGGCCTTCTCCGCGTCGAGCTGCAGATCGCCGCCGACAAGATGGCCGGGGTTCAGGAACCCCAGCGTCAGCACGGAATCCGTGAATGTCGGATCTACGCCGCCGCGACCGTAACACACCGGACCGGGCAGGGCGCCGGCGCTTTCCGGGCCGACCTTTACCAGACCGCCCCGGTCCAGCGACACGATGCTGCCTCCGCCGGCGCCGATCTCCGAGATATCGATCACCGGCAGTTTGAGTGCGTAGCCGCCACCCATCACCAGTTTGCTGGACAGATTGATCCCGGCGCCGACCTCGTAATCGCCGGTGCGCACGACCTGACCGTGCTCGACCATCGACGCTTTTGCGGTCGTGCCGCCCATGTCGAGGGTGATGATATTGTCCGCCTCTTCCAGCCGGGCGGCGCCGATGACGCCCGCTGCCGGCCCGGACTCTACGATATAGGCCGGTTTCTGTGTGGCTGCTGCCACCGACATCACGCCGCCGTCGGATTTCATGATCTGCACCGGCGCGGTGACATCGATCTGCTTCAGGTGGTGTTGCAGAGAATCGAAGTAGCCCGTGAGGATGGGGCCGAGATAGGCGTTGATCACCGTCGTCGAGGTTCGTTCGTATTCGCGTATTTCCGGCAGGATGTCGCTGGAACAGGTGATGAAGACGTCCGGCCCCAGTAACTCGCGGACGATTTCCGCACTGCGCTGTTCGTGCACCGGGTTGGCGTAGGCATGAAGATAGGCGATGGCGACGGCGGCGACGTTTTCGGCGGCGAGCCGCTCGCAGGCCGCGACAACGGTGCTCTCTTCGAGCGCCAGGCGGATTTCGCCGCGCGGGCCGACTTTTTCACGCACTTCCCGTCTTAGACGGCGCGGTACCAGCGGCGGCGGTTTGGTCCAGTTCAGCGAATACATCTCCGGGATGCGCAGGCGCCGCAGTTCCAGTACGTCGCGAAAGCCTTCCGTCGTGATCAGCCCGGTCGCTGCGCCCTTGGCCTCCAGAATTGCGTTTGTCGCCACAGTCGTGCCGTGGACGATCACCTCGACATCGCCCGGATCGGCCCCCACGTTTTCGAGTGCCGCGGCCAGGCCGTCGGCGATGCCGCGCCCGAAATCGTCCGGCGTGGTCAGCAGCTTCTGGGCATGGACGGAACCGTCGTCACCCATCAGCACCAGATCGGTGAAGGTGCCGCCGATGTCGATCCCGGCGCGGTATTTCATAGGGCTTTCGCTTTCTGAATGGCGTTCCAGACGCAGAGCGGCGTCAGCGGCATGTCGATGTCGTCCACGCTCAGCGGGCCAAGCGCATCGAGCACTGCGCTGACCAGCGCCGCAGGCGCGCCAATGGAACCGGATTCCCCGCAGCCCTTGGCGCCCAGCGGGTTGTGGGTGCAGGGCTGGGATTCGTCCAGTTCGCCTTCGAAGTCGATCAGGTCGTCGGCGCGCGGCATGCCGTAATCGAGGAACGAACCGGCAAGTATCTGTCCGCTGTCGGGATCGTAGGCCGCGCTTTCCGTCAGCGCCTGGCCGATCCCCTGCGCCAGCCCGCCGTGAATCTGCGCATGGACGATCATCGGATTGATCACCGTGCCGATATCATCGACGACGTAGTAGCGCTGAAACTCGATGACGCCGGTCTCCGGGTCGATCTCGATTTCCAGCACGTGACCGCCGTTGGAGTAGGCGAAGTTGGACGGATCGTAGAATGCGCTCTCGTTCAGCCCGGGCTCTACGCCATCGGGCAGGACATGTCCAAGATTGGCGGTGCGCGCGATCTCGCCGATGGACATTCCCCGGTCGGTGCCGGCGATCGAATAGGTGCCCTTTGCGAACGAGACATCTTCCTCCGCCGCTTCCAGCAGGTGGGCGGCGATCCTGCGGCCCTTTTCGATAATCTTGTCGGCCGCAACCGCGATGGCGGATCCGCCGACCGCAATCGACCGGGAGCCGAATGTTCCGGTGCCCATCTGCACGACGCCGGTATCGCCTTCGACGACCGACACATTTTCGAACGGGAGCCCGAGCCGGTCGGCGATGATCTGGGCGTAGGTCGTGTCGTGCCCCTGTCCGTGATTGTGGGTGCCGGCAAGCACCTGCACGCCGCCTTCGACATCAATGCGGATTTCGGCGCTTTCGAAAAACCCGATCTTGGCACCCATCATGCCTGCCATCTTCGACGGCGCCACGCCGGAAGTTTCGACGTACATGGCGAGACCGATCCCCCGCAGCCTGCCACGCGCTTCGCTTTCCCGCCGTCGGTTCTCGAATCCGTCCCAGTCCGCCGCGGCGAGGAGTTTCTCCATTATGTTGGGGAAATCGCCGCTGTCGTAAACCGGGCCGATAGGCGTGGCGTAGGGCATGGCTTCCGCGGGTATCAGGTTGCGACGGCGAATTTCCGCCCGGTCCATGTCCAGCTTCTTCGCCGCGGCATCGGCCAGACGCTCGAGGACGTAGCATGCTTCCGGCCGGCCGGCGCCGCGATATGCGTCCGTCGGCACGGTGTTGGTGAAGACGGTCGTCACGCCGACATAAATGGCGGGGGTGCGGTAAATGCCTGCAAGCAGTGCCGAATAGATTGCCCCTGGAATGCTCGCGCCGAAAGTGGAGATATAGGCTCCCACATTGGCGAGGGTCTCAACCTTCAGCCCCAGGAAAACTCCGTCGTCGTCGAAACCGAGCGTGGCGGTCGTCACGTGATCCCGCGCCTGAGTGTCGGTCATGAAGGCCTCCGACCGGCTGGATGTCCAGCGCACCGGGCGTCCGAGACGCCGGCACGCCCAGACGAGGATCGTTTCTTCCGGATAATGTTTGCCCTTGGTACCGAAACCGCCGCCCACATCCGGCGCGATCACGCGTACGTCGCCGGGCGGGAGGCCGAGCGCGTCCGTGATGGATTTCCGGATCAGATGCGGCGCCTGCGTCGCGTCGTAGAGCGTTGTCTGTCCCCCCGCCGGGTCGGGCACGGCCAGGCACGCGCGGGTTTCTATGGCGGCGCAGGCAATCCGGTTGTTGACGAGTTCCAGGGATACCGAATGGGGCGCTTCCGCGATCGCCTTGTTCGCTGCGTCGGTGTCGCCGCGGCCCCAGCTGTATATCCGGTTGCCGGGCGCTTCACTGTGCAGTTGAGGCGCGCCGTCGACCAACGCCGCTCTGGAACCGGTAACGGCGTCAAGCGGAACGTAATCCACGACGATCGTGTCGGCGGCTTCCTGCGCTTCGGCAGCGGTCTCGGCGATCACGACCGCGATCGCTTCGCCGACATGGCGCACCCGTTCGCGGGCGAGACCCCACCGGGGCGGCTGCGCCATCGGGGTGCCGTCCGCGTTGCTCATGGTCCACATGAAGGGAATGGTTCCGACTCCATCGGCGGCCATGTCCGCGCCGGTCAGAATTTTGACGACTCCAGGCATCTGCTCTGCCGCGGCGGTGTCTACAGCGCCAATTTCGGCATGAGCGTGCGTGGAGCGGACGAACACCGCGTGGAGTTCGCCGGGAATGCGGATATCGTCCACGAAGCGACCCTTGCCGAGGAGGAATTTCCGGTCTTCCTTGCGCAGGACCTCGTCGCCGATAATGCCTGTCTCTACCGTACCGTCCATTTAATCACCGTCCCCCATCTCAAGGATTATTCTGCCGCGGCTGTTGTCGCCGCGTTCCAGTATTTCGTGGGCCTCCGCCGCTCTCGATAAGGGAAGACGGCGGGAGACCTGCGGCTTCAATATACCGGCTGCAACGCGCGCTGCGAGTCTCTCCAGCGTTTCGCGGCGATCGTGTATCACGGCTTGCAGGCAATTCACGCCGTACTGCCGGCTGACATCCTCGAACGGTGCCGCGATCAGCCACACGATAGTGCCGCCTGCGCGCAACACCCGGCAGGATTTTTCGTGGAGATCGCCGCCGACAAGATCGAACACGACGTCCTGATCGCTCACCAGCTCTTCGAAATTTTGGCGGTCGTAGGAGATTGCCCGATGCGCGCCGAGGGACAGCACGTAATCCGCGTTGGCATGGCTGCATGTGGTCGTCACCCGACAGCCTGCGTCGCGGGCGATCTGGATTGCCATGCCGCCGATCGCGCCGGCGCCGCCATGCACCAGAATGTTCTGCCCCGCCTCGATGCGGGCGGTTTCCATCAGACCGATCCAGGCGCACACGCCCGCATGCATCATTGCGGCGGCCTCGGCAAAATCGATACCGGATGGTTTGGCTATGGTCATGTCGCGCGGGCGCGTCACCAGCTCGGCGTAGCTGCCCGGTTCGACATGTTCGGTGACGAAGCAAAGTTCTTCTCCGATTTCGGTCCAGTCGCAGTCGTCGCCGACGCCTATGACGACACCCGCACCGTCGCGGCCGGGGATCGTCGGCAGATCCAGGGGAAACATTTCCTGCAGGTGCCCGGCACGGACTTTCCAGTCGCCGGGGATGACGCTGGCGCAGCGCACCGCGATCAGCGCTTCATCCGGCGCAGGAATCGGACCGTCCGTATCCACATATTCCAGAACGTCCGGGCCGCCGTAGCGGCTGTAACGGATTGCCTTCACGGGCGATGCCTTCTTGTTCCTGTTTCACTGGCAGGGGCATCTTATCGCCCGGCCCGCAAAAGAAAACGGCCGCCCCGGAAGGGCGGCCGTATTGTCGGTTTTTGATTTCGGCCTATTTGCCGAAAAGCTTCTTCAGGCCTTCCTCGGCGCCCTTGGTGGCGTCCTCGAGACCTTTGCCGCCGCTGCCGCCGGTGACGTTTTTCATCGCGTCCTCGGCAGCCTTGGTTGCGTCCTTGGCCGCGTCTTCGACGCCCTTGGTCAGGCCTTTGACCATGTTGTTGATGTCGGTCGCGCCGACCGCCACGGAGACCTGTTTTTCAATGGCATCCATGATCTTGTCGACGACCTCGGCAGGAGTGGCGCCGTCCTTGCTGTCTTTGCCGATATCCTTCAGCCGGATGGTTGGCAGGTCCGAGCCCAGCTTCTTGCCTTTGAGCAGCGGATGGCTGACGGACACCTTGCCGTTACTGATGACCAGGCTTTCTATGACCATTTTTTTGCCGGAGCCATCGTCCTTTTTCTGTTCGGACGATTTCGACCCGCCGGCTGCTTTTTCGACATTCTTGCCGATGACCTCGACATTGCTGCCACCGTCGCCGAACTCGTAAGTGATGTCCGGTCCGTCGATCGCGATGGACCGGATCAGGATGGTGTCTCCCGTCACCGACCCCAGATCGATATTCATCGAAATGCTGCCGAGTTTAAACGCGGCATCCGTCTGGTATCCCGACGGGTTGCCAACCGTCAGGCCGGAGAGTTTGCCTTCGCCGTTTTCCGGCGAAAGTTCCACTTTATCGAGAGTTACGGAAACGCCTGTGTACTGGGGTCCGTATTCTTCGACCGCATCTTTCACGATCGAATCCAGATTCGAATAAACGAAAATGACGAAGCCCACCACGGCGATGACGACGACGGCCAGAATGCCGCCGAAAATCTTGAAGCCACGACCCATGTTCAAAAAACTTTCTAACTGTCTACCGCAGGATATGGAGTGTCGCCGGACACCAACAGTATACGCCCGCGTGGTGCCGAACGAAACGTCCTAGTCGGGCAGGCCTGCGACCAGGTTGAGCAGGCTCTCGTCGCTGCCCCGCGGGCCGAGAATCGAAATGCCGACGGGGCCCGTTGCGGTCGCGAGCGGCAGGCTGATCTGGGGACAGCCCGACAACCCGGCGGGGCAGGTCAGTCCCATCGTGCGGGCGCGGAAATCCTCGACTTCCGCGTCGGTAGCGTCCCTCTTAGGGCTGACCGGTGCCGTCGGCATGATCAGCACGGTTCTGCCGTCGCCCAGCAGGCTGTCCATCCGGTTTCGCGCGATATCGCGGACCGGCTGGTGTTCCGCACGATGCGCATCGGTCAGGGTGGCGGCGTAGGCGAATCGTTCTTTGACGCCGGGGCCGAACGCGGGATTGTTGTCCGTCACCCACTCGGCGTGATTTCCCCAGATTTCGAGTGCTTGCAGATGTCGGAAAGCATCGAACCAGCGGTCGAGCCCTTCCAGCGCAATTTCAAGCCGTTCGGTTTCCAGCCCCAGCCGTTCGATGAGGTTTGCTGCCGCAATTTCCGCGGCCGTTCGTTCCAGGTCCGGAAGCCGGGCGAATGCATCTTCGGCAACGATGGCGCGTGCCGGATTTATGCCTTCCGCCGCTCCCTGCAACAGGACGGGGCCGATGGCATCGAATAAAGCTGCGTCCCGGGCGAACCAGCCGACGACGTCGAACGATCCTGCCAGTGGCGCGACGCCCGAATCGTCGACCCGGCCATGGGTCGGGCGGATACCGTAGATCGCCGAAAAGCTGGCGGGGCATCTGACCGACCCGCCGCAGTCCGTGCCCAGCGCGAAATCGACCAGCCCGCCCGCTACGGCGGCGGCAGAACCGGAAGACGATCCGCCGACCGCGCGGTCGGGCGCTGCGGGGTTAACGGGCGCGCCGTAATGGGCGTTGTCGCCTGCCAGGCTGTAACACATCTCGTCGCAGACGGCCTTCCCGTCGAGAGAGGCGCCGGCGCCCAGAAGCAGGTCGACCGCGGCGGCGTGTTTGACCGGCAGGGGGTGGGTCTGCGGCCACAGGGGTTGTCCGTTGCTGGTCGGGTGACCCGCAATGTCGAATACGTCCTTGGCGGCGAAGGTTTTACCTGCCAGCGCTCCCGTTTCTTTTCCGTCGATCTTCAGCCGGTCACCCGGCATGAATGCATCGTAATCGTTTTCCATTGATCGCGTTTCCCGAATCTGGTTTCGGTGAACATACCGGGCAGGGCTGGACTTCGCTACGGGCCCGGGCAAACAGAAAAGGGCGAAACGGAACGGGCAAAAATAAAGGCCCCCGCGCGATGGCGGGGGCCGGTTTTCGACGTTACCTCCCTGGTATCGTCTGCAGTGCGTCTGCGACGCTTTTTATTTCTTCAGTTTCTCGCGATAGGTGCGATGGCAGCCGCCACAGCCCTGTTTCCCGATCATGCCGAACTTCGCGCCGAGATCGCTCTTGCTGGCGCCGTCACCGGCGGCTTTGGCAAGGTCGGCGGCAAGCGACGCCATGGTCATCGAAACTTTTTCGAAGCCGGCAGCGTCGGAGAAAACCTCCGGCTTGGCGCCGGTCGCGCCTTCATAGGCCGCCATGCCCGTCCCTGCGGGGAAGAGACCGGGAATGACCTTCGCGATTTCCTCGATTTTCATCGCCGCTGCTTTCACGTCAGCGGGCCCGCCTTCGTTCTTCTTCATGTAGCCGACAATCTTTTTCATGCTGCCGCTGAGTTCCCGCATGGCCATGCGGCGCTTTGTGATGACGGCAGCGTGTTCCTTGTTGCTGACCTTCATCTCCACTTCTTTCATCAGCTTGTTGCCGTGACCGTCGGCCAGGGCGGGAGTAACAGCTGAAACGGCGGTCAGCGCGAAAGCGCCGATTACCAATCCGGATAAAGTTTTCATTGTCGAGTTGCCTCCTGAGAGCAAATTGTCGTTTACGGACCGGGCAGGTGAGGGGGACAGTAGCGATGTCACGGGCCTTTGAAAATCATGTTTTTTGAGACATGATTGTCTACCATTAATTGACAATTGGGGGCTGCAGTGGATCGCCTTACCGGCATGGAGATGTTCGTCAACGTTGTGGAAACCCAGGGATTCTCGGCGGCCGCGCGGCGGATGGGAATATCGCGGGCTGCGGTGAGCAAGCAGGTTCTCAATCTTGAAGACGAACTCGGCGCCCGATTGTTGAACAGGACGACCCGGCAGGTGAGCGTCACGGAACTGGGCGAAGCGTATTACGAACGGTGCAAACGCGTCCTCAGCGAGGTCGCGGACGCCGATCTCCTGGTCCAGCGGCTGCATTCGGAACCGCGGGGTACGCTCCGCGTCAGCGCGCCGATGTCGTTCGGGGTTGCCCATGTCGGCCCCGCCATTAACGACTTTCTTATTGAGTACGGCGAACTCGATATCTCGTTGATACTGAACGACCGGTTTACCGACCTGATCGATGAAGGTTTCGATGTGGCGGTCCGTATCGCGCAGGCGGCGGATTCCAGCCTCGTCGCCCGCCGGCTTGCGCCGGTGCGATGCGTGATGACGGCGACGGAAAGTTACCTGACGGAACACGGAACACCCCAAATCCCCGAAGACCTGGCCGTTCACAAGTGTCTCAGCTACGCCTATATCGCGTCGGGGCTGGAATGGCCGCTGACGGGACCCGGCGGGAAGAAATCGATAAAAGTCTCCGGGCCGCTGAAGGCCAACAACGGCGACGTGCTGGTACAGGCGGTCAGCAGGGGACTGGGAATCGCGTTTCTGCCGTACTTTCTCGTCAGAGACGCCATCGACAGCGGGGAGCTTGTCACTGTGCTGGACCGCTACAAGCTTCCTGAACTTTCCGTTTTCGCAGTGTCGCCACCCAACCGGTTCCCCGCCCGGAAAGTGCAGGCATTTCTGACATTCCTGTCGGAACGGTTTTCAGACTCCGAATTCTAGGGGAGGGCAAGCGACGGTGCGTTTCCGCGCAAGCGGCGCGAAACCCGAAATATCAGATTCCGAACAGCCGCCGCGCGTTGTCCTCGAACATCATCTGCCTGTCTTCGTCCGTGCAGCGCAGATTGTTCAGCACCTCCAGTGTGGAGCGGATGTTGTAGGCGCCGCCTTCGTGATCGTAGGGGGCATCGGTCGCGAACACCGAATGATCGGCGCCGAAGAAATCGAGCCCTGCCTGGCTGGCGGCCTGCGCGCCGAACATGGCGGTGTCGCCGTAAAAATCCTGCTTGAAATAATCGACCAGCGGTTTCTTAAGTTTGCCGGCAAACCCCTGTTCGTCGCCCATGACGGCGTTACGGTTTTCCCACGCGGGCGTGAATCGCCCTTCGGCGTGCGGGGCATAGGCGCCCCAGTGATGGGCGATGATTTTGAGATCCGGTATTTCGTCGAACATGCCCGAACATACGATCCGCGCCATCGCGGCGCTGGTTTCGTACGCCCAGCCGAATCCCCAGAAGATTTCGTAAAACGACCGGTCCTCGGTCAGGTAATCCGGATGGGTTGCCGGGCGGGTAGGATGGAGCCAGATGATTTTGCCGCGCTGCGCAATCTTGGCGAAGATGTCGCGAAACTCCGGCTGGTCGAGCGCCTTGTTGTTCACATTGGTGAAAAGCTGGAAACCGACCGCGTTGTGTTCGTCGATAACCCGGTCGACTTCCGCGATAGCGGCCTCGGTGTTGTTCATCGGCAATGAGGCGATAAACCATGGCATGCGGTCCGGGTGTTCGCGGCAAATCCGCGCCATCCCGTCATTGGCGACCCGTGTCAGCGCCGGGCTGTCGTCCGGTCCCGCAATCGCATCGGTCGGTGGCTGCGACATGGAAATGATCTGCTGGTAGTCATCGAATTCGTCCAGCATGCGAAGCCGCGCATCCATGTCGTAGATCGTCTTTATCGATTTCCAGCGTTTCACGGCGGCGTCGGGCATCAGCCCATCGACCTTTTCGAAAAACTCGATTGGAAAAACATGGTTGAAGACGTCGATTTTCATGGTGGCTCCCCGGGTAGCAGTCTGTTGTCGGTTGTTCTGACTTTACATCAGCGACCGCTCCGGAAAACCCCAAAATATCCGCTCCGCAGTAGGGTGCGATTTTATTAGGTTGCGGCAGTTCGCGAATTTCGGGACAACGACCGGATGCATGATCTTCAGGCCGCATTTCAGCTCGCTTTCCGGCTGATCTTCACCGGCGACGCCGATCTGATGGAAATCATCGGATTGTCCATGGGCGTCAGCCTGACGGCCGTGCTGTTGGCGTGCGTGATCGGCATGATACTTGGCGCGGCCGCGGGCGTATTGCGGTTTCCGGGGCGGCCGGCGGTGATCATTTTTCTGAACGCGCTGATGGGGCTGCCGCCGGTGGTGGTCGGGCTCGGGGTGTACCTGTTGCTGTCGCGAGCAGGGCCGCTCGGCGTTTTCGGTTTGCTGTATACGCCGACGGCGATGATCGTTGCGCAGACAATTCTGGTGACGCCCATCGTGGCCGCTTTGACCCGTCAGGTGGTGGAGGATCTCTACGAAGAATACGACGAGCAGCTGAGATCGCTGGGGGTTTCCGGCGTCGGTCTGGTCAGGACGTTATTGTGGGATGCCCGCTTTAGCCTGATCACGGTGGCGCTCGCAGGGTTCGGCCGGGCCGTCGCCGAAGTCGGCGCGGTGATGATCGTCGGGGGCAACATCGATCACCTGACCCGCGTGATGACGACAGCAATCGCGCTTGAAACGTCGAAGGGAAATCTTGCGCTGGCTCTGGCGCTGGGCATTATCCTGGTCGGCATATCCCTGATCGTGAACGGTGCGGTGTCCATCCTGGGCGGCAGAACGGGCAGACCCAGGCATGCGTGACTCCATCCTGCCGCTCCGCGCCGATGCGCTGCGATATTCGGTGGACGGCCGCGCCTTGATCGACGGGGTGTCCCTGACCATCGAACCCGGTGCGTTTGCGGTCGTCCTCGGCCCTAATGGCGCCGGTAAAAGCCTTCTTTTGCGTCTGCTGCACGGCATGCTGTCGCCTACCTCCGGCAAAGTGACATGGGCGAACGGGGTGAATGGCGATCTCCGGCGGCGCCAGGCCATGGTCTTCCAGCGGCCCGTGCTCCTTCGCCGCTCGGTGGAGGCGAATATTGCCTATGCCCTCGGGGCTCTCGGCGTGCCGCGTCGGCAGCGGGCCGACATGATCGATCTCGCGTTGACCCGTGCCGGTCTTGAGGACTCGCGCCGGGTTCAGGCACGCCTGCTGTCCGTTGGCGAACAACAGCGGCTGACCGTGGCGCGCGCCCTGGCCTGTGAACCCGATATCATGTTTCTGGACGAACCGACCGCCAGTCTGGATCCCGCATCCGTGCAGCGGATCGAAACGCTGCTCTCGGACGCGAACGCCCGCGGCATGGCCGTCGTTCTCGTCACCCATGATGTCGGCCAGGCGCGCCGGCTGGGCCGGGACATCGTCTTTCTGCATGGCGGCAGGCTGGCGGAGCAATCCAGCGCAGACGCCTTCTTCGACACTCCGCGATCCAGGGTCGCGCGTGCCTATCTGGCGGGAGAGATCATTGTCTAGCCGTCTCGCGAAATTCTGGCTGCTGTTTATGGCGATCTCGGCGGCGGCCTGTTCGCCCCCGGCCGTAGCGGCGGAGCGGGACTACATTATTCTGCAATCCACCACCTCCACCCAGAATTCCGGGTTGCTGAGATACCTGATTCCCAAATTCCGGAAAAAGACAGGGATCGACGTCCGCGTGGTTGCGGTGGGAACGGGGCAGGCGTTGAAGAATGGCCGGAACGGAGACGGGGATGTGCTGCTGGTGCATGCGCGTTCAGCCGAGGAGCGGTTTGTCGCGGCGGGCTTCGGGGTCGGAAGGCGTGACGTGATGTATAACGATTTCGTTGTCGTTGGCCCGAGAACGGACCCGGCCCGGATCGGCGATTTGTCAGATGTCGCATCCGCCTTTGCGAAGATCTCTGCCCGTCTCGCGCCGTTTGTCTCGCGCGGCGATGAAAGCGGCACTCATATTCGGGAACGCGCGTTGTGGGAGGCCGCCGGGATCGACCCGGAAAGAGCCAGCGGCGCCTGGTATCGCGAAGCCGGCAGCGGGATGGGCGCGACCCTGAACGCGGCGGTCGGCATGGGGGCTTACACATTGACGGATCGGGGAACATGGGTCGGATTTCGGAATAAGGCGGATTTGAAAATTCTGGTCGAAGGCGACCCGCGGCTGTTCAATCCGTATGGGATTATCCTCGTCAATCCGGCACGCCATCCGCACGTTAACGCAGCCGGCGGCAGCGCCTTCATTGCCTGGCTGACCGGTCCGGAAGGGCAGGCGGCAATCGGCTCTTATCGATTGAACGGCGAGCGCCTCTTTCATCCTCTGGTGCACAGGTAACGGTATTTTGCGAACACAAAAAAGGCCCGCTCTTTCGGGCGGGCCTTTTTGTGTCGATCGGGTGCCGTCAGGCCGCAAGGCGGGTTTCCGTATCTTCGGGACGCCGTGTTTCGACATGATCCTTTTCCGTCGTGGTGCGTTCGAAAAAGTCCGCGACGCGTGCGAAGAAGCTGTGGGCCATCCGCGCCGCTTCCTGGGATCGTGCGGTCTCCGCTTCACGAATGAGTTGCGCGAGGGGCTTGTCCGCTTCGGCGGGGGCGGGCTCGAACAGATAAACATTGCTGGTCATTGTGGTTCTCCTGATTTGGTCCGCAGCATTCCGCTGCCGTTGGAGAAGATATGGTTTGTGTTGACAGGTAAGATAATGACCTTATGTGGACAATCATCTTTGCAAAAATCGCAAAGAGTGAGATATAAACGAATAGTTAACAGAAGGAGCGCGCGGCGTGGACACACTCACAGGCATGCGGCTGTTCAATAAAGTCGCGGAAACCGGCAGTTTTTCAGCCGCCGGGCGGGCGATAGGGCTGGCGCCTTCATCGGTTTCCCGCCAGATCAGTGCGCTGGAGGACCAGCTCGGCACACGCCTGTTCAACCGGACGACCCGGAAGCTGCATCTGACGGAAGCCGGCGAGATATATCACGGCCATACGGAACGGATCCTGTCAGATATCGAGGAGGCCAACGCAGCCGTTACGGAATTGCAGGAAGAACCCCGGGGAACGTTGCGCATCAATATCCCGGTTGTTTTCGGGCGCCGCTATATCGCGACGACGCTTCCCGATTTCCTCGACCGGTATCCCGAGCTTTCCGTCGAGCTCCAGGTCACCGATCATTTCGTCGATCTGATCGAAGAGGGCGCTGACCTCGCGATCCGGGTGGGTGGGCTGACGAACACCAGCTTTATCGCCCGGAAACTGATCGGCATTCAGCGCCTGCTGGTCGCCAGTCCCGGTTATATCGAAAAACACGGCACGCCGAGTTCGCCGGAGGACCTGCTGAATCACAACTGTCTTCGTCTGCGGTTCAGCCCCGGCGAGAGCCACTGGGAGCTGGAACACAAGAACTCCGGCGCCGTCAGCGACATTCATGTTAAGGGCAACATGCAATCCAACAATGTCGAGGCAATCAACGCGGCGATGCTCAACAGCGGCGGCATAGCCCTTCTGCCGTCCTGGGTTGTCGGCAAGGATATCCAGCGCGGCGACGCCACCGTGATCCTGCCGGAATATCACGCCAAACCGCAGCATGTGGATTCGGCGGTTTACGCCGTTTATCCATACACCCGGAACGTGTCGGCAAAGGTGCGGGCGTATATCGATTTCATCGCGGAGAAGTTCAAGACCGAACCCGATTTCCGGATGGATGATGGGGATTGACGTTCCGCACCATCGCCAGGGCGCTATGCGTTTTCCAACGCAATGCGGCGGAGACGAAGCGGAAACATCAGTAATCCGCCGGCGGCGAGCAAATGCTTCAGCGTATGGCCGCTGAGGATTGGGAAAAGAAGATCGAAAATTTCATGATCGAGCTGTTCGGCAAGGATGGCCGAACCGTATAGAACTCCGGCTCCGAGGATGTAAAACCGGTGTCTGGCTGCATTGCCGAAGGCAAAGATGGAAAACAGCACGGCCGCCACCGACGTCACCTGCACCCAGAAATAGAGCCGCAGATCCCCCGTGGCATACCAGATGAAAACGCTGGCGGCGCCGATCGTCACGACGGGGACAAGCGCGATTCTTTCGAATTTTTCAGACACGAATTCGGAAATCACGGCGACGGTCATCGCGGTGAAGGCGAATGTCATTGGCAGACGGTCCCAGACCAGGGTCTCGTTCGTCGGCGCGAGGTGGTAATAGGCCGAGCCGAGGCTGACCAGCACGACGCCCGCGAACATCACTGCCCAGGACCGGGAAGCGATTCCGGATACGCCCCGTCTCAGCTGTAAAAGCCCGTATATCCCGACGCAGAGAAACCCCAGATTCGAGGCGACGTCTCCAAAATTAGGGACCCCGCAAAATGCGCGGATATCCGCAAACAGGTGGTAGCTCGCCGGTTGTTCCATCACCGGCGCGGCCGCAAACCCCGCGGCGATCGCGATCGGCAGCGCCGCAAGTATCCTGTGTTTCCAGGTCGGCAAAGGCATCACGACGAATCAACGTCCCGGAGCTCCGTCTTGAGCACCTTGCCGTAATTGTTCTTCGGCAGAGCGTCGATAAACCGGTACGCCTTCGGTCGTTTGAACCGGGCGATATGTTCGAGGCACAGAGAATCGAGCTCCGCCTCTTTCACGTCCGCGCCGTCCTTTGCGACAACGAACGCGACGACCTCTTCGCCCCAGTCCGGATGGGGGCGGCCGATGACGGAACATTCCAGGACGCCATCGTGGCGCAGCAGCACTTCCTCGACTTCTCGCGGGTAGATGTTCGATCCGCCGGAGATGATCAGGTCCTTTGACCGGTCTTTCAGCATCAGGAAGCCGTTTTCGTCGAGCGCGCCCATATCGCCGGTATGGAGCCAGCCGCCGCGCAACGCCGCGGCGCTTGCTTCCGGGTTGTTCCAGTAGCCTTTCATGACCACATCGCCCTTCACGAGAATTTCCCCGATCTCGCCGACGGGCATGTCGCGGTCGTCTTCGTCCGCCACGCGCACCTTGACGCCGAACTGCACCGTTCCCACCGAGGCGAGACGCGCGCGATAATCCGGTGCGTCGGACCGGCTGTGAAGGTCGCGGGAGAGCGCCGTGATCGTCATCGGGGCTTCGCCCTGGCCGTATATCTGCACCAGCTTGGGACCCAGCAGGTCCAGCGCTTTCAGGCAGTCTTCGAGATACATCGGCGCGCCGCCGTAAACGATGGTCTTCAGGTTGGTCGTATCGGCGTCTTCGATGCCCGGCGCATTGATGAGCCGCGTGACCATGGTGGGCGCCATGAAAAAGGTCACGCCTTTCCATACGGCAAGAAGCTCGAATATTTCGGCTGGGTTGAAACCACCCGACGCGGGAATGACCTGACATGCGCCGCGCTCCACATGCGGCAGCAGGTACAATCCCGACCCGTGGCTGTAAGGTGCGGCGTGGACGATGCAGTCGCCGGCTTTTATCTGATCGACGCTTTTGAAGTAGGCGGCATTCATGGCGCGCAGATTGGCGTGCGTCAGCATCGCGCCCTTGGGGCGGCCCGTCGTGCCGGACGTGTAGAACAGCCAGGCAAGATCATCGGCGCCGACGGCGGCCGGCTCGATTGCCTGGCTTGATATCATCTCTTCGTAACGGGCAGAGCCTGCAAGGATGACGTGTTCCAGGCATGCGACTTCGTCGGCGACGCTTCCAATGCCATCGGCAAGATCGTCGGTGACGAAACAGACTTTCGCTCCGGCATCTTCCAGGATGTAGGCGAATTCCCGTGGATGCAGGCGGCCGTTCATCGGCACCACCGCCAGGCCGGCATGCCATGCCCCGAACATGATTTCGGAATACTCGGGGGCATTCTTCATGGCGATGGCGATGCGGTCGCCGGGTTCGATGCAGGGAAGCTTGAGCAGCGCACTGGCGAGCCGGGCAGCCCGATCGGCGTGTTCGGCGTAGGTAGCCACGACGTCCGTGCCAAGCGCCAGGGCAGGGGCGTCCGGATAGCGACCGGCGGACTCGATAAGGAGATGAGCGAGATTCATAAACGGGTTTTTAGCATCGTCGCACCATCATCGGGAGAGGTCGATGGCGTAAAATCGGCATATGGTTCCGCGATTGTATCGGCGCGCATCTCAACTATGTTTTGGTTATGAAACACAGCATACTTGGCATACTGCTCGCGGTTCTGTTGCCGGTGCCTGTTGCCGTCGCGCAATTGCCGATCGCGGGAACGGGACAGCTGCCGGTCATTGATCCGAGCGCGCAGTCCCCGAAGATTGTGATCGACGCGATTGCCAAGGTTCAGTCGAACCGCCGGGACAAGCGTCCGTTTCTCGATATCAAGGCCTGCTTCCGGCAATCCCGGGTACAGCTTGCCCTGCGGCCCATATGCCGCCAGCGCCTCGAAACCTATCATCGGGAAATGGTCCGGAAGTACCGGTCGGATTTCGCCGGGATCGCGCCGATCGATATTCAGATACGGCTGATCGAATTGTCCGAGGACCCCGACGCGATGACCATCCGCCGGGACCTCATTGCGCTGCGCGGCGTGATCGAGGAACTCAACGAGGCCAGCCTGTTCCGGGCGATCAAGGAATGTTTCGTCAGCGCCGGGGCGCAGCCGGCATTGCAGCAGATATGTCGCCAGCAGCTGGAAGCTTTCACCCAGCAACTTCTCAGCACCGGGAGCTCCCGGTTTCGCGATATCAAGCCTGAGGTCGTCCGGCGCCGGCTGCTGACGGTGGCAATGTCCGATCAGGCCGGTTTCACGACGGGCGACACCACCACGTTCCAGTCGCTGCGCGACATCCGCGAAGCCCAGAGGGAGAAGCGCGCCGCCGGACGCATCGCCCTTGCCCAGGCCGCTCCGTATTACTGCAAGCCGTCCAAACGCCGCGGGAACCCGGGGATCGCGTCGCAACTGACCGGATCGGGAATCTGCATCTGCTCTTATGGCCGCCGGTATGCGGCTTCGAGCCCGGCAGTGAGAAATAGCCCGGTTCGGGTGGCGTACCGTCAGTGCGGTCCGGCCGGCCGGTTCAGGGTCTACGACCTGAACGGCGGGCGCCTGCGCCACGGCGACTGGGTGACGATGCAGACGGCCCACGGGCCTTACGTATCGATGAACCGCGACGGCTACGTCTACGGCAACCGGCAGTCCCCGGGCAAAGGGGAGAAGTTCCGCATCATCCGGTCCGGCGAAATGGTCACGCTGGTGTCGGCGCTGGGCGCTTTCGTGGTGCCGGATCTGAAGCGGGGCATGCTGCGCGCCACGAAAAACAAGACCGAGGCCCACGA
>Ga0181594_10002021_pt1 | contig 18787 bp, 19 predicted proteins | sample 071ome_18_FD_145603 | JGI IMG/M metagenome (GOLD analysis project Ga0181594, IMG submission 145603) | Coastal salt marsh microbial communities from the Groves Creek Marsh, Skidaway Island, Georgia - 071413BT metaG (spades assembly) | ecosystem: Environmental > Aquatic > Marine > Intertidal zone... | reverse complement strand
GGCCGCAGCCTCCTCCGCGGGGGCCTCCTCGGCCTTCTTGCGCGTGGTGCGCCTGCGCTTGGGCTTCTCCTCCTCGGCGGGAGCCTCGGCCGCAGCCTCCTCCGCGGGGGCCTCCTCGGCCTTCTTGCGCGTGGTGCGCCTGCGCTTGGGCTTCTCCTCCTCGGCGGGAGCCTCGGCCGCAGCCTCCTCCGCGGGGGCCTCCTCGGCCTTCTTGGCCGCGCTGCTGCGGCGCACGCGCCGGCGGCTCGCGGGCTTCTCCTCCTCCTCGGCCGCGGGTGCCTCCGCCGGTGCGGGCGGAGCCTCGGCCTCCACCTGCTCCTCGGGCGTTGGCGTCTCGCCGATCACGGCCAGGCCCTCCTCGGATGCCTCCTCCGCGGCGGCGTCCTCGTCGGCGATCGCCTCGAGGTCGTCGGCCGTGGGCTCGGGCTGCGCGTCGGCGTCGGCGGAGGCGCGCCGGCGACGGCGCCGCGTGCTGCGGGCGGGGGGCGCGTCCGGGTCCTCCTGTTCCACCCCCGCGGCCTTCACCTCGGCCTCCACCTCGGGCGTCAGCAGCACCATGTCCTCATAGGTGATGGGCTCATCCAGCGAGGGAAGCTGGCCCAGGTCGGGGTCGGGCGTGGGCGTGACGTGCACCTCGAATACGTCGGCGTCGGCCGTGGCCGCGCCGGCGTCGTCGCGGCCTCCCCGCGCCGTGGAATCCTCGGATCCGCCTCCTCCCGAGCCGCGCCCGCGCCCGCCGCGGCGCCTGCGGCGCCGGCCCTCGGGCGGGGTGTCGTCGTCGCCCTCGGACGTCGTCGTGGCCGACGACGGCTGGTCGGAGGCCGACACGCGGTAGGTGCCGCTGCGGGGGTCCGTCTCCAGCGAGATGCCGGCCTTGTCGGCCGATCCCTCGAGGAACTTGCTGAACGACGAGAATCCCAGTGCGTTCTCGTCGAACGCCGGGTCCTTCCGCCGCATGGCGTCCTTCACCACGCTGGCCAGCGGAAGGTCCACGCCCTCGCGCTGCAGTGCCATGAGCGACTCCGACAGCAGGTCGATGGGGTCCTTGCGCGATCCGCGACCACGGCCGCGGCGCGACGACGATGCCACGCTGTCGTAGTAGATGAACTCATCGCAGTTGGCGATGAGCAGCTCGCTCGAGCTCTCGCGGTTGCCGAGGCCGATGACGCGCTTGTTCAGCTCGCGCAGCTTGCCGACCAGCGGCGTGAAGTCGCTGTCGCCCGACACGATGACGAAGTTGTCGAGGTGCTCGCGCGAGTACGCGAGCTCCATGGCGTCCACCGCCAGCTTGATGTCGGCGCGGTTCTTCGCGCCCTCGCGCGCCGACGGCATCTCGATGAGCTCGAGGCCGGCGTTCTGCAGGTCCATCTTGGCCTCGCGGTAGCGGCTCCAGTCCGCATACGCGCGCTTGACGACCACGCGGCCCTTCTCGGCCAGGCGGCTGAGGACGAGGTTGATGTCGAAGTCGCCCCGGGACTTGGCGCCAGGTCGCGCCATGTTCTCGAAGTCGACCAGCACGGCGAGCACGTGCTCTGCCATGTGGGGTGCCTCCAGTGAATTGTGGGTGCCCCGCGAGCGGGGGCTGGTCATGCGGCGTGATGCCACGTTCCCGCCCGTGGGCAGGAACTGACGGCCACGGTAGCAGTCGCCGCCCCGCCCCCCCGTTCCCCGGGTCCGGAGGCGCCGGCATTCCCTAGACTCGCCCTCGGTCGGGGACGAATCCGGCAACCCGTGGGGCCATCCGGGCCCCGGAAGTCACGATGGAGGAAAGGCGTCGAATGGCGACAGAGGCCCAGGACGGAACGCTTACCGTCACCGATAACCGGACCGGCAAGACGTATGAGTTCCCGATCACGGACGGCACGATCCGCGCCACCGAGCTCCGGAACATCAAGGTCGCCGACGACGACTTCGGGCTCATGACCTACGACCCGGCGTTCATGAACACCGCGTCGTGCCGCAGCGCCATCACCTACCTCGACGGCGACAACGGCGTCCTCCGCTACCGCGGCTACCCGATCGAGCAGCTCGCGGCGAACAGCACCTTCCTCGAGGTCGCCTGGCTCCTGATCCACGGTGAACTTCCCACCGCGGCCGAACTGGCGTCGTTCACCAAGGACATCGCCGACCGCATGTCGGTGGACCCGTCGGTGGGCGCCGTCATCAATGACTACCGCGCCGACGCCCACCCCATGGGCGTGCTGGAGGCCGGGTTCGGCCAGCTCTCCACGCTCTACCCGGAGTCGAAGGAGGTCGAGAGCGACCCCGAGCGCATGGACGCGCTCTACAACACCATCGCCAAGATGCCGACCATCGGCGCCATGGCCTTCCGGCACAACCAGGGCAAGGACGCCGTCGCCCCGGACCCGTCGCTGGACTACTCCACGAACATCCTGAAGATGTTCTTCGGGTCCGACTACGAGCCCGACCCGCGCCTGGTGCGCGCGCTGGACATCCTGCTCATCCTGCACGCCGACCACGAGCAGAACTGCTCCACCTCCACGGTGCGCAGCGTGGGCTCGTCGCAGGTGGACCCGTACTCGGCCGTGGCCGCCGGCATCGCCGCCCTCTACGGGCCGCTGCATGGCGGTGCCAACGAGGCCGTGCTGGTGATGCTGCGCGAGATCGGTTCGAAGGACAACGTGCCGGAGTTCGTGGAGAAGGTGAAGAACCGCGAGGCCCTGCTCATGGGCTTCGGCCACCGCGTGTACAAGAACTACGACCCGCGGGCCACGATCATCAAGAAGGCCTGCGACGACGTGTTCGAGGTCACCGGGGTCAACCCGCTGCTCGAGATCGCCGTGGAACTCGAGAAGACCGCCCTGCAGGACGACTTCTTCGTGCAGCGCAAGCTGTACCCGAACGTCGACTTCTACTCCGGCCTCATCTACGAGGCGCTCGGCATTCCGTCCGAGATGTTCACGGTCATGTTCGCCATCGGCCGCGCCCCGGGCTGGGTCGCGCAGTGGCTGGAGATGATCAACGACAAGGAGCAGAAGATCTCGCGCCCCCGCCAGGTGTACGTGGGCCCGGGCGAGCGCGACTACGTGGAGATCGGAAGCCGCTGACCCGCGTGCGGCGCCCCGCCCGGGGCGCCGCGCCGGGGCGGCGCGTCCGCACCGCCACCATGTCGACCGGGGAGAACGCACCCGACCTGACGGCCTGGACGGAGATCGTCGACCAGCTCGAGGATTCCATGCCGCCGGAGTGGACCCGGTTCGCACGCGACTCCGCCGACACCTCGTGGATGCGCGCCATGCTGCTGCTGGACGCCCACGACCGGCTGGGCAACGCCACTCCCACCGAGCACGTGGCGCACACGCTGCACCATCTGGCGATGTCGAATGAGCGCGCTGCCGAGGCCGCCGGCTGGGAGGCGCTGTACGACAAGCGCCGCGAGGAGCGCCGCCAGATGCTGCTGCTCGTCGAAGAGCGCGGTGAGTCCGTGCTGGACGGCGAGCCCCTGCAGTTGTTCCAGCGGTCCATCGTGCCGGTGGTGCTGGCGGACCGCGGCGCCTAGGCGCCGCCCGCCGCGCGCAGCACCCGCGGGGGCAGCACCGCCATCAGTTCACCGCCGCCTGCCCGCATGGCATCCATGCGCACCACCGCCGCACCCGGGCGGCGGAACGCGATCATCCCGCATCCGGTGAGGTCGGCCAGCGCGTAGCTCAGCCCGGGCTGGTGCGAGCAGGCCAGCACCACCCCGTCATCCGGATGCTCCAGCACGGCATCGAGCAGGGCGTCGGTGGTCATCCCCGGGGCCAGGCGGTCGTCGTACTGCACGGGGCACCCCGCGGCCCCCCCGACCTCCCGTGCGGTCTGTGCGCACCGCACGAGCGGGCTGCACAGCACCAGGTCCGGCGCCAGTCCCAGCGCCACCAGCCCGGCCGCCGCCTGCGCGGCGCGCTCTCTGCCGCGGGCGGTCAGCGCCCGCGCGGCATCACCGCCCGGCGCGTGGTCCTCGGCCACCCCGTGGCGCATGAGGATGAGCGTCGTCATGAGATGGGGGGCACCTGCCCCACGAGCAGGGCGGAGAAGGCCACCACCACGAGGGTGAGGCCCACCTCCGCCCACGCATTCCGCCGCACCCGGGCAAGCGTCGCGGTGTTCGGCGTGCCGCCGCGCTGCCGCAGGGCCGCCACGATGCGCCGGGAGTCCAGCGCCAGTACCGATGCCACCGCCAGCAGGCCGATCTTCACGAGGAGCGTCCAGCCGTAGGGCGTCTCCCAGAGGTCGGCGGGAGATGACATCTGGCCGATCGCGCGCACGATGCCCGAGGCCACCAGCAGCGCCACGGCGATCACCGCCAGCCACGAGAAGCGCGCGAGCGCGAGCCCCCCGGCGCGCCTCCCCCCGGCTCCCGCCACCCGCGGCAGCCGCAGCAGGAACACCACCAGGATGGCCAGGCCACCCACCCATGCGCTCGCGAGCGCCGCATGCAGGGCATCGGCCGGCACCTGCACGGCGGGCATGGCCGTGGTGCTGGCGTGCCCCTGTGCCGACAGCGACCCCAGGGCGACGAGCGCCGGCACGAGCATGATCAGCATCGGCCGCAGCCCGCCATCAGCCTGGTCGGGTGCAGGTGCGGCGTCGGTGCGGTACTCCGCGAGGAACCGCCACACCCCCAGCGCGAACAGCACGAACAGCGAGAGCGTGCGCACCTGCAGCAGGTCGCCGAATCGCGTGTCGGCCAGCACCCGCACTACGCCCTCGGGGTCGCCCAGCGCCCCCCACACCGAGGTGCCCATCGACCCCGCGGTCTTCACCACCAGCACCGCGGCCTCGCCCATCAGGGCCACCAGGGCCAGCACCCCGAACCCGATCCACCAGGCGTCGCGGCCCCATGACAGCGCGGCGTCGCGCTCGCCTGCGGGCATGGGGGGCGCGGGCCTCCACGCGTCGCGCCACACCACCACCCGGAACAGCAGCAGCGCGAGCAGCCCGCCGATGCCCACCAGTTCAATCCATCGCGCGGTCACCGCCCATGCGCTGGTCTCGGTGGGTCCGGTGCCGCCGCCGGGCCCACCAAGGTACGGCGCCGTCAGCGGAACGTCGCCCACCGCGAACACCGTGGCCCCGGGGATGATGTGCCCATCCGGCGATACCACGCGCCACCGCACCGTGTAGGTGCCGGGCGCCAGGCGCGGCTCCACCGGAACTTCGGCCACTGAGGCATCCGATGCCAGCACCTCGCCCGGTCCCGATGCCACGGGGTTCCCGGTGGCGTCCACCACGGTGAGGTCCTCAGGGCGCAGCAATTGCACCGGCTCGGAGAAGCGGATGGTCACCGTCTCGGGGCCCGCGTCCAGGCGCTGGCGATCCGCGGGCGTGATCTCGTTCACCACCGCATGGGCCTCGGCGCGCGGTGCCAGCACGAGCGCGGCGAGGAGGAGCGCGGCAAGGGCCGCGAGGATGGCTGGCATGGCGCGGCCCGGGAATCGCACGGTTCCGCAGGCTAGCCTGCGGCGGTCAGCCGGAAAACGTGGGGGATGCGGTGAGCGGGATCGTCGAGGGCAAGCGCGCGCTGGTGATCGGGGTCGCGAATAAGCGGAGCATCGCGTGGGCCATTGCCCGCGGGCTGGACGCGCAGGGCGCGCGCGTGGCGCTGACCTTCCAGGGGGAACGCGTGGAGAAGGACGTCCGCAAGCTGGCCGGCGAGCTCGCCAACGGGCCCGTGCCGGTGCTGCCGCTGGACGTCACCGATGCCGCGCAGTTGGACGCGGCCGTGGAGGGTGCCACCGAGGCCCTGGGCGGAATCGACATCCTCGTCCATGCCGTGGCCTTCGGGAAGGTCGAGGACCTGGGCGGTCGCTTCATGGACGTCTCGGACGACGGGTTCCAGCTGTCCCTGGATATCTCGTCGTGGTCGCTCAAGCGCCTTGCCGAGCGTGTGGAGCCCCACATGCGGGATGCCGGCGGCGGGGCGATCGTCACCCTCAGCTACGTGGCCGCCGAGCGCGCGGTTCCCGGGTACAACGTGATGGGGGTCGCGAAGTCGGCGCTCGAGTCGATCGTGCGCTACCTGGCGTGGGACATGGGCCCTGACAACGTGCGCGTGAACGCCCTGTCGGCGGGGCCGGTGCGCACCCTGGCTGCCCGGGGCATTCCCGGGTTCGGCGACATGGTGGACAACGCCATGGAGCGCTCGCCGCTGCGGCGCGCCATCGACGCCGACGAGGTGGCCGATGCCGCGGTGTTCCTGTGCTCCGACATGGCCCGCGCGGTGACCGGCGAGACCCTGCACGTGGACGCCGGGTACCACGCCATGGCGATCTGAGCGGCCCCGTCCGCATCGGGGTGGTGGCGGACACGCATGTCGGCGAAACCCTGCCCGATCTCCCCGCTTCCGTTCCGGCAGCGCTGGAGGGGTGCGACCTGATCCTGCATGCGGGGGACATCACCTGCATGTCCGTGCTGGACAGGTTGGGGCAGATCGCCCCGGTGGTGGCCGTGCAGGGCGACCACGACCGCCTCGCGGGCATCGACCTCCCCCGTGAGCGCGTGGTGGTGGTGCGCGGGCGGCGCATCGGACTGGTGCATGGCCGGCGGTCGCGCGCCATCGAGACGCCCGCGGCGGCGCTCAGCCTGGCCCGGCGCCGCGCCGTGCTGCTGGGCCTGCACCGCGATATGCGCCGCCGCCTCGGCCCGGTGGACATGATCGTGCACGGCCACCTGCACATGCCGGTGGACACCGCGGTGCGTGGAACCCGCGTGTTCTCGCCGGGCGCGGTGTACATCCCGGAGGAGCGCGACGTGAGCGAGCGCACCGGGCTGAAGGGGCGTGCATACCTGCGCTTCCGAAGGGGACTGACACCGGATGACAGGGCATCGGCGGTGGGTCTGATCGAGGTGGGCCCCGAGGGCATGCACGCACGGCGCGTGCTGCTGCGTGATGTCCGGCCGGGTCACTATGGTTCCCCCACAGACGACCCCGACGCGGGAGGACTGCCGAGATGACCGCTGACGTCGCCTATCAGTTTCGGAACGCCCATGAGGAACTGGAGCGCGCGAAGGCCGACTACCTGGCCATATCGCGTGGATCGCACCTCTACGCCGATGCGGAGTCGCACGCGGCTGCCGAGGAGAAGGCCTGGGAGCGCATGATGGTGCTGCGCGACCGCGCCGACGCGACCACCCCCGTCTAGGCGGGTCCATCACGGGTCGCCGTCTCGGGACGGCGCACGGCAGGCACCCGGGTTACATCCCATCCGGGTAGCTGGCATCTCGGTCTTCAGGCCGCGGTCGCGCCCTGCCGGGTCAGCTCCCGTTGTCACGGTCGCGGGCCGATCGCTCGGCGGCGCGCTGCTCCTCGGCCTCCACCATCTGGGCGAAGCGTTCGATGATGTCGTCGGGCACGGGGCCGTCGGGCGGGTCCTCGATTTCCAGGGATGGCCGTGGCGCGGCCGGTGGCCCGTCGCCGTCGCCACTGTCATCTTGGCCCGGGGCATCGTCCGCGGGGGCGATGACCGGGACCTCGCCGGTGGCGGCCACGTCATCGGCTGCCACCTCAACCGCCATGCCCTTGTGCTCGCCGGTCGCGGCGAGATCGTCGCGCTCGTCCTCCACCACCGCGATCTCGCCGGTAGCCTGGATCTCCTCCGGCGGGGATGCGGGCCCGGCAGCAGCAGCGTCCGCGTCGGCGGCATCCGGGGTGGCCGCCACCGCGGGCTCATCCACCGCCTCCGCGACCACGGGTTCATCGGCAGCATCCTGGTCGGCCGTGGCATCCGCTTCATCGGTGGCATCCGCCGCGCCGGCGGCATCGGGATCGATCGGCTCGCCGAGCGCCCCGACGCTCGCGCCAAGCGGCGTGACCGTCTCATCGAGGATGCCCGGGGCGGCATCTGCCGGCAGTTCGGGCATAGGGACGTCGGCCACCTCCACGCCGTCGTCCTCCACCACGATCCGGTACCGCTCCACGTGCGGGGCGTGCACGAACAGGATGCGCTTCCACTCGTCGCGCCCGGCCTCCTCGGCCGCGCCGAGGTTGCGGAAGCGCCCCACCTCGCTGCGCTGTGCCTCGGCCGGACTGCCGGGCACGCCCACCACTGCGACGAGGAAGCGCTTTCTCAGACCCATCCCCGTGAATGCTACCCGGTGCCCCGGCCCACCCGGGGCCATGCCCGGCCCGTCCGGTTACCCTGACGCCGTGAGTTCCGGCCCCTTCATGCATGTGGTCGCCTGCGTCGATGACTCTCCGGCCACCGAGGCCGTGGTGCGTCTGGCCGAGTCGGTGCGCGCGGACGGCGGACGCATCTCCGTGGTGCACGTGCTGGGCGGGCCGCCATTCAGCGAGTCGTTCCTGGCCGCCATCGGCACCGCCTTCGGCGGGTCGCCCCTGGGCGACAACTCGGGGGCGCACCGCGAGATCGCCCAGGCGCTGCTGGAGACCGTATGCGACGGGGTGCCCGGTGCTGCGCCGGTAGTCCTCGACCCGCACGACGCCGACTCGCCGCCCGATGCGGTGGTGCGCTGGGCCGAGGACAACGACGTCGATGCCATCGTGGCCGCCTCCCATGGCGACCCGGTCGCGCGCGCCGTGAAGCTGGTGGGCAGCTTCAGTGCCCACCTGGCACGGCATGCGCCCTGCCCGGTGATCCTGCTGCCGCCGGGCACCGTCACCACCGACTGATCGCTACGGGCGCGGGGGGCGCGGCAGGAAGCCGCTGGTGCGCCGCACGTACTCGGCGTAGCCGGGGCGCCGCTGCCCGATGTCCTTCTCCAGGAGCCCCGCCCCCGACACCTTGACCAGCAGGATGGTCATGAGCACCGGGCCGACGAATCCCCATGCGCCCGCGCCGCTCTCGGCGGCGATCAGGTAGATGCCCCACCACACCATGAAGTCGCCGAAGTAGTTCGGATGGCGCGTGTAGCGCCATAGGCCCGTGTCGAGCACCTTCCCGCGGTTTCCGGGGTCGGCCCGGAAGCGCGCCAGCTGCCAGTCGCCCACCGACTCGAACACCATGCCGATGCCCCACGCCACCGCGCCCGCCAGCGCCAGCAGGCCCAGGCCGCGGTCGGGTACGGCGGCCAGTTGCACCGGCAGCGACACGATCCACATGAGCATGCCCTGAAGCAGGAACACCGTGACGAGGCTGATGATCCAGAAGTTCCGGCCGCGCCGCCTGCGCATGGCCGCGTAGCGGAAGTCCTCGCCCGTGCCGGCGTTGCGCCACAGCAGGTATCCCGACAGGCGCAGGCCCCAGATGGCCACCAGCACCAGGATCAGCAGTCGGCGGCCCTCATCGCCGGAGCCGGCGACGAATGCCGTGATGGCGACGGCCACGAAGCCCAACGGCCACACGGGGTCAATCACGCTGGCGTCGCGCAGCACGAGGCTGACGAGCCACGTGATGACGACGACCGCCACGATGACGATCGCCGAGGTGAGCATGATGGCGCCGTATCCGATGGGGGCAGAATCGCACGCCGCGGCCGGATACGCTCGGAGTGTGGAGCCCTGGTACATCCGCGCGGTCGAGGACCACGACGTGCCGCGCCCGTTGCTGCTGGCCGCCATCCGCGCGCGGGTGGCCACCCGCCTGCGCCGCGAGCGCCGCGGCGGCGCCGACGCGATGAGCGAGCGTGCGCGGCAGTTACGGATGCGGCTGGCCGAGGCGCCGGTGGCGGTGCGCGCCGACGCCGCGAATGCCCAGCACTACGAGGTGCCCGCGGAGTTCTTCGAACTGTGCCTCGGCCCCCGGCTCAAGTACTCATCCTGCCTCTATCCGCCCGGCGTGGACGACCTGGCGCTGGCCGAGGACGCCATGCTGGGCCTCACCTGCCAGCGTGCGCGCCTGGAGGATGGCCAGGACGTCCTGGAGCTCGGCTGCGGGTGGGGATCGCTCACCCTGTGGATGGCCGAGCGCTATCCGGCCAGCCGCATCACCGCCGTGAGCAACTCCGCGGGCCAGCGTGCGCACATCGAGGCGCGCGCCCGTGAGCGCGGATTGGCCAACGTCACGGTGATCACCGCCGACGTCACGGGGCTCGACCTCGACTCCGCCGCGTACGACCGCGTGGTGAGCGTGGAGATGCTGGAGCACGTGAAGAACCACCCCGCGCTGTTCGCCCGCATCCGCCGGTGGCTGCGACCGGACGGGCTGTTCTTCGTGCATGTGTTCTCGCACCGCGACGTGGCGTTCGAATTCAGCGAGGACGACCGCGGCGACTGGATCGGCCGGCACTTCTTCACGGGCGGCACCATGCCGTCGGACGACCTGCTCATCCATGCGGCGGCGGGTACGTTCGCCGTGGTGGACCACTGGCGGGTCTCCGGCCGCCACTACGCCCGCACGGCCCTGCACTGGGACGACAACCTGGTGGCGCACCGCGACGAGGTCGTGCGGATCATGGAGCGCGATCACCCCGGCGAGGGCGAGCGCTGGTTCCGGCGCTGGCGGCTGTTCTTCCTGGCCTGCGCAGGCCTGTGGGGATATCGGGGGGGCGACGAGTTCATGGTGTCGCACTACCTGTTCGCCCCGCTGCCCTCCTAGCCCGGGGGCTGCGGGGCCTGCGACCCGCCCGCGGCCGGCGCGGGCGCCGGTGCCTGCGGAGCGGAGGCGCCCGGCGGCTGTGGCACGGGCGTCACGGGCTCGGCGGCCACGGGAGTGGTGGGTGCCGGTGCACCGCTCTCCGGGGCGTCGGGGACGGTGGGCACGCCATCCCCCACCAGGAAGGTGCGCGCATTCATCAGCCCCTTGGGCCAGTACGTGGGCAGCCAGCTGATGCTCACCCCGCCACGCCCTCCGGAGGAGTGGATGATCCACTTGTTTCCCAGGCTGATCGACATGTGTGACGCCTGCGCCAGCGGGGTCTTCCGCCCGCGATCGCCGAAGAAGACCAGGTCGCCCGCCTGGGCACGCTGCCATGCGATGCGTCGGCCTCGATTGCCGACGTTCATGGTGTAGGTGGTGCGGCCGCTGGGGGTGTTGATGGATGTCTCGACGGCGCGGTCGCCCGTGTGCCACACGAACCACACGAGGCCCGAGCAGTCGAACCCGCCGGCCGCCTGGGGGTCGAGCGGCGAGTTGGTGTCGGTCCACTCCCCGCCCCATACGTAGGGGTTGCCCACCTGCGACAGCGCACGCTGGATGGTGGGCACGAACTGCGGATCGACTGCCGGGATGCGGAACCGCTGCAGGGCGCGCACCGACGACGGCACCCCGGCGCGGCGGATGCCGCGTGCCCGGTGGGCCATCAGCACAAGGTCGGCCAGCCGAAGCGGCTGGGAGTCGTGCCGCTCCAGCACGTCGTCGGAGGAGGGATAGTTGCGCCGCAGGCCCGCCTCGCGCGCGACGATGGACGTCGCGAACCCTGAGGGCAGGGAGTACCGCCGCCCCGCGCCATCGCGGAAGCGCGCCATGCGTGCCACGGCGCCCTTCATCCTGAGCGCGTACGTCCACGCCCGGTTGGCATCCGACCCCGTGAGGGGCTGGTCCAGGCCCACGGCTCCGCCCGGCGTCGTGAGGAACCTCCGCGCCACGGCATACTGCGCCGCTCGGCCCCGCGGGTCGTCCGCTGCGATGTCCCGCCAGGTGGTGCCCAGGCGCCCGCGCGGCATGCGCACCACGCGCTCCATCAGCACCACCAGGTCGCGCCGCGTGGCATCGCGCGCCAGTGACGCCGCATCAGTGGGTCCGGACCACGCGCGTGCCCGGCGCAGGTCGCGCGCGGCCTTCTCGGCGAACCGGAACGCGGATGCATCCACCGTGACCCCGGGCTCGTCCGGTGCGGGCTGGGCAAGCGCCACGGCCGTGAGCGAGCCGATGGCGATGAGGGGCGCCGCGAGGGTCGTGGTGACGATCGCGCGGCGCCGCGGTGAGCGACGGTGGGACGTCATGGGATGGATGAGGCTAGACCCGCGCACGCGGGCCGGGGGTTGCGCCGGAACATGTCCGGGGGATTCGCAACGCGTACTGCATCTCCCTCCGCGCGTGGGAGGAACAGGCGCTATCGGTCCGAGCGAAGCTCGCGCAGGTTCTGCGCGAGGAGCACCACGGCGCCGACCAGCAGCAACACCGCGAGGGTGAGACGCCATTCCCGCACCATGCCGATCACGATGGTCGTGCCCACCACCGCGATGATGGCCCAGCCCACGAACGCCAGCAGGCGGCCGCGGGCGAGCGACTCGAACCCCATCACCACCAGCACGCCGACGGCGGCGCCCACCCAGTAGTACCCGGTGTCGTTGCCCACCAGCAGCCATACGACGATGGCGATGATGAGCGGCGTGCTGATGGCGGCCCACACGCGCAGCACACGATTGCGCACCTTCGGGGCGTCGTCGGCCTCCGGTGCCGCCTCGGCGGCCCGTGCGCTGAGGTGCGCCCGCGGGGGCTCCGGGTCAAGCCCGTCCCGCATCGCCAGGTCCAGGGCATCGCGCTCGGCCGTGAGGCGGCGGCGCTCCGCCCGCAGGTCGCGCATGGCATCGTCGCGGGCGCCCAGGTCGCGTGCGCGCTCATCCCGGAGGTGCCGCGTGGACGCGTCGGCAGCCAGGGCGCGCACCTCGGCGGATTCGCGCCGGGCCTTCTCGCGCTCCTCCTGCATCTCAACATCGATGTCGCGCACGCGGGCCTCGACGGCCTCGCGCCGCACCAGGATGGCGGTCTCGGCCGCGCCGGGGTCAGGGCTCACCTTTTGCAGCCCCGCCCAGCCGAGGGGGTCCTCCCACCGCACGCGGTCGATCCCATCGCGCTCGTGCTTCGGCCCGGTGGGGGCCGACTCGCCGCCGAACGGATCGCGCGAGTCGCGTCCCCAGCGCCCGGTGAAGTCACGCACCCATGGGGTGTCGTCGTCGATGATGACCGGCCGCCATGCGCGATCACCGCCTGGCCCGATGGCCACCCCGTCGCCGCGGTGGTAGTCGACGAACGGAACGCCGAGCCCCGCCTCCAGCGAGGAGGCGTCGTGCCATGGCGTAATGGCGCGGAACATGCGCCGCAGTGAGCGGATGAAGCCCCGGAGGATCGGGGGGTCCACCTGCACGGTCTCGTCCACCGGCGCGGGTGAGTGCGAGTGGGACCCGGCCCCGGGGTAGGCCACCACGTGCTCGCCCACCCATTCGAGCGAGGGATCGTCCGCGCGCCGGCGCAGGCCGTCCCCCTCGGCATCGTGTGATGAGAACGCCACCCATCGCGGCACCAGGGCGCCGTCCCCGTCCGGGGACAGGTACAGGATGATGTTCTCCCAGTCGGCCTCGTGGTCGTTGATGCCGTGAAACGACGACCGCCAGTCGTTCATGGGGTAGAAGAACCAGTACTGCAGGATGGTCCACCCGGCCTCGTGCATGACGCGCCCGTAGTACGGCGTGCCCGCGTCCGCGATCTGCTCGCGGTAGGTGATCTCGCCGGCGGCCACCGCGCCCCGTGGCACGCGGCCGCGGAACAGCAACGTCAGGCGGAACAGGGCATCGAAGATGCGGCTGGTGATGCCCACCTGCGAGAACCGGTTGCCCCCGGGCATGCGCGGACCGTGGCCCAACGCCTTCCATTCATGGAACTGGCGCCTCGTGAGCGGCGTCTCCACGTACAGCAGGTGCAGGGTGTCGGCGTGCCGTTCCCGCGCGATGTGTGCCAGCAGGTCCAGGTCCAACTCGCCTGCGTTCGCCAGCTTGGTGTCGGCACCATCGGCCCCGCGCTGCCAGAGGGAGCACGTGCGCACGTAGGCGTCGGTGTCGGAGGGCAGGAACAACTCGACCCCGTTGAACCTCAGGACCGGTTCGAACCTGCGAAGGAGATCGAGGTCGTCCACGAGCGGATCCTACGCCCCGGGCGTTTGCCACCATGCGCTCCACCCGAGCGACGGAGTCCACCATGAGCGACCACAGGTTCTTCACCACCACCGGCTTCGAGTTCGCCACCCTCATCGCCCTGGGCGGCGCCGCGTACGGCGTGGCCGAGGCGGGCGAGGTGATGGCCACGGCGTCGCGTATCACCGATGCCGACGCCGACTCGTGGTTCGACCAGTGGATGGCCACGGGCGAGGCCTGCCGGGACGCCGCGGAGCAGGCCGAGGCCGCAGGCCACGTGGCGAGCGCGCGCGGCCTGTACCTGCGGGCGTCGTTCTACATGGGCACCGCGTTCTTCTATGTGCTGGCCACCCGGGACCCGTCGCGGTCGCTCCCCACCTGGAAGCGCCACAGGGACGCCGTCGACCGTGCCTTCGCGCTGTGGCCCACGCCCGTGGAGGCCGTGTCCATCCCCTACGAGGACACCGCCCTGCAGGGCTACTTCCTGTCGGGGGGAGATGGTCCCCGGCCGCTGGTGATCTGCGTGAACGGCAGCGACGGCACGGTGACCGACGTGCTCACGGCCGCGCCGCTCGACGCCGTGGAGCGCGGGTACCACGCGCTCATCTTCGACGGGCCGGGGCAGGGGCAGGCCCTGTACGAGCAGGGGCTGTTCTTCCGCCACGACTGGGAGGCCGTGATCACGCCGGTCGTCGACTGGGCCTCGGCGCGGGCGGACGTGGACGCCGCACGCATCGCTCTGCAGGGCTGGAGCCAGGCCGGGTACTGGGTTCCCCGAGCGGCGGCATTCGAGCACCGTCTGGCCGCCGTGATGGTGGACCCGGGCGTCGTGCGGGTGGGTGACTCATGGACGCGCCACCTGCCCCCACCGATGCTCCAGATGCTGGACGGCGGCGACCTGCAGGAGTTCGACGCCTACATGGCCGAGGGCATCAAGCAGGATCCGGGGCTCGCGCTGGAGGCCGCGAAGCGCCTGGAGCCCTATGGCACCGATTCCCTCGCGAGGGTGCTGCTGGAGTTGCGCGCATGGGACCTGACGGACGTGGCCGCGCAGATCGAGGTACCGATCCTCATCACCAGCCCCGACGACGAGCAGTTCTGGCCGGGGCAGTCGCAGGAGCTGCACGATCTGTGCACCAGTGCCCGGTCGCGCGCGCTGGTGAGGTTCACGCGGGAGGAGGGCGCCAACTGGCACTGCGAGCCCATGGCCCCGCGCCTGCGTGGCCAGCGCATGTTCGACTGGCTCGACGCGGTGCTGGCGGGCTAGGCGTCATCCCTGCGGTGGGTGCCGTCCTCGGCCGGCGCCTCACGCGGGTCGTGGCCCAGCCACAGGGCCTCGAACCCGTGCACCAGCCACGCCCACAGCACCACGAGTGACGTGCCCAGCGCGATCGGCACGAAGATGTGCTCCCACGCCGTGGGATCGGTCATCCCCACCATGATCACCGCGGTGGCCACCCCGGGCGGGTGAAGGCACCGGGTGAGCGACATCAGCACCAGCGCCATGCCGACCGCCGCGCCCATCACCAGCCACGGGTGATCCTCCCCGAGCGCCACCACGGCAAGCCAGCCGGCGGTGGCTGACACCGTCTGCCCGCCGATGGCGTTCCAGGTGCGCGCGATGGTCAGGTTGGGCTGGATGAACAGCAGCGCGGCGGTGGCGGCCATGCTGGGCACCGCGAGCGGGATCCCCTCGGGCACCGCCCACTCATTCAGCGCCGTCAGGCCGCCGACCGCGATGACGCAGGCGATGACCTCGAACAGGGTGATGCTGGGCCCGAACATGCGGCGGCGCACCAGGATGTCCGCCAGCCAGTCATTTGTGCCACGCCCGAGGTCGCGTGCCCTCACGGCCCCCCTATGGGATCAGGAAGAACTGCCGGAACAGCATGCCCCATGTGGTGGCCTGATCTCCACCCAGCCGATAGGCGCCCGGGCCATTCATGAGGGTGCTCAGGGCAACCGGCGTGCTGAGGGCATCGGCGCGCCGGGCGATGAAGTTGTTCTGGCGGGCCCGCGGTGAAGGCTGCCGCGTGCCTCGTTGGCGGGCGGGCCTGTATGGCGCGAATCAGCCCGCGCGGTGGTGCGGATGACAGGCAGATCGAGGTGAAGCTGCCCGGGACCTGCCTGAAGCGGGCCCTATGGCGCTACCGCGGCCCGAGCCCCGTGCATGTGGTGGTGAGCCGCTCCGGGTCGGCGTCCGCACAGGCCGCTGTGAGCGCTGCGATCACGGCCTCCTCGGCAGGGTCTGCGCCGCCAGATTGGGCAGCGCGGTAGGCGGCGGACCACTCATCGCGTCCCGGGCAGGCCGCAAGCGAATCTGCGGCGGAGTCGAGGATGGGGGTTCCGGATTCGCGCGCCGCGATGAAGGCCCGCACCGCCTGCGCGCAGGGGTTGGTGGCAGCGGTCGTCGTGCTCATCGCATCGTCGCCGCCGCATCCGGTGACCACGCCCCCCATGGCGATGATCACGGCGATGGCGATCGTGCCCAGTGCGCGCATGCAGGTCAGGGTAGTGGCGCGCCGGTGGAGGAGTCCCCCGACTCAAGGGGTGGCCCGGTCGTGATCGCGTGCGGGCCTTGGCACTCACCCTTGCTACGCCCTTGGTCTGATTGCATAAGGCGAACCGATGTTGGGGGCGCTGATGGACGAAGTACGGCGTGTGTGGGCGCATATGCGAAGGTGGTCATGGCCGCCCGCCTATCCCGTGGCGCAGTTCCCGAATCCACCTCTCATCGTCGGCCTTGCAGCGCTAGGGCTGAGATCCCTCACCTCGGGAGCATGGGCGGATGTCCTCGCGGCCGTCGGGTACCTATTCATCGGGGTCTGGGCCTATCTCGAGGTGACCGACGGGGTGAACGCATTCCGTCGCGCACTGGGCATGGCCGGGTTGGCCTATGTCGTTTACGCGGTCGCCGTGCGCTTCGCGACGTGATTCCGGGCCGGAGGACGCCCGGGCGGTAAAGCCCCCGTGGGCCACCGCTATACGCGAACACGTGGCAGGGCCATGCTCCCCGGCGTGCCACCCCCAGGCTCGGACCCGCCTCCAGTCGGGCCAGTCGTGCCCCCGCGAGGGCACAGGCCATGGCGATGTTCCACTGTGCCTCTCCGGGGTCGGCCGGCGACCTGCCCCAGACACGAGAAAGGCCCGCTCTCGCGGGCCTTTCTTTCTACGGGAGTGACGGGACTTGAACCCGCGACCTCAGGATTGACAGTCCTGCGCTCTAACCACCTGAGCTACACCCCCGGGTTGCTCCTGGTGAGCGATGGGCGGTGACGGACTTGAACCGCCGGCCCCCTGCGTGTAAGGCAGGTGCTCTACCAACTGAGCTAACCGCCCCAACGGGCCGGAGGACAGTAGCAGGGCGCCGCGCCCGTGGCGGGCGCGAGCGGGATCAGGAGATCCAGTCCGGCGTGTCACCGTCGCCGGCGATGGCCGCAACTAGTTGGTCGGCCACCTCGCGCGGGTCGCGGCCCTGCGCAAGACCCGGCGGCGTGCCGGCGATGGGCCGCGTGGCGAGCCCGGTCTCCATGTGGGGCGGGCGAGCGTCCAGCACGCGCACCCCGGTCCGCCGCATCTCACGCCGGAACGCCATGTCGAAGGCGGTGAGCCCCGCCTTCGCGGCCGAATAGGCGGCCAGGCCGGCCATCGGCTGGGTGGCAACCACGGCGGATACCTGTGTGATGACCCCGTCCTTCCCCAGATGGCGCGTGGCGGCGCGCGCCACGAGGATCGGCGCGATCAGGTCGAGCTCCACGACCTGCCGGAGCACCTGCTCGTCCAGGTCGGCGACGGGGCCGAAGGCGACGCCGCCGGCGCTCATCACCACGATGTCCAAGCCGCCCAGGGCGCGCGCCGCCTCGTCCACGACGGCGTCGGGTCCGCCGGGGGCGGTGAGGTCGCCGTCTATCTGGGGTGCCTCGATCTCCTGTGCGAGGGAGGCCCTCCGGTCGGCATCGCGGCCATGCACGGCCACCCGCGCTCCCCGGGCGGCCAGCGACCGCGCAACTTCCGATCCGAACCCGCCCGTCGCGCCAATTACCAGTGCCTGTGCCCTTTGAATATCCATGCCGTCACGATAGATCGCCCGCAGTCGTGAGCGGGTGCGTACGGCTAAGGGAGCTCCTCACCCGCCTCCGCGTCGGGTTGCGCGCCCGTGGGATGCGGACGGCCGCGCAGGTACGCGTAGATGGCCACGCCCACCAGCGCCCCGAGGATGGGCCCTATCAGGTACACCCAGAGGGCCGCGAAGTCCCCCGTGGCCACCGCGGGGCCGATGGAGCGGGCAGGGTTCATCGACGCGCCCTCCACCAGGCCCATCACCAGCCCGATGACGGCGACGGTGAGACCGATCGCCACCGCGGCCAGTGCGCCCTGCGCGCGGGTGTCGGTGGCCACGGCCATCACCACCAGCATCAGTACCGCCGTGATGGCGATCTCCACCCCTACGGCACCCAGGTCACCCACCTCGACCGGCTGGGTGCGCGACAGCCCGCTCGCCGTCCCGAACATGCCCGCGATGGCCAGCGCGCCCGCGATGGCGCCCGCCACCTGCGCGGTCCAGTACGGCAGTACCTCGCGCGCTGGGAAGTGGCGGCCGGATGCGAATGCCAGTGTGACGGCGGGGTTGATGTGCGCGCCGGATAGGTGGCCGATGGCGAAGATGACCATCGCGACGATGAGGCCCCAGGCGATCGCCACCCCCACATGCCCGCCGAGCCCGCCATCGGTGCGGAAGTCGACCGCCGCGGCGGCGCAGCCGCCCGCCACCAGCAGGAACGTGCCGAGGAACTCGGCGGCGAACCGTCGAGGCAGGTCGGGGGCCGCGTGCATGGCAACACGGTACCGGCGGGCGGCCCTACCATCCGCCGCATGACGACCTCGGTTGCACTGGCAGGGAACCGCGCGATGCGCGTGGAGCGCGTATTCGATGGAACGCCCGGGCGCGTGTGGGCGGTAATGACCAACCCTGCGCTCATCCCGCGGTGGTGGGGCCCTGCACACCACGATCCCTCGGTGGTGGAGATGGACGTACGC